>ERZ1673699.82-NODE-82-length-124644-cov-9.820377_pt1 | contig 124644 bp, 103 predicted proteins | sample MGYA00580229_ERZ1673699 | MGnify/ENA primary metagenome ERZ1673699 (study PRJEB41218, sample SAMN15661785) | gut metagenome | host: Homo sapiens | place: Canada: London | collected 2015-08-20/2019-03-30 | study: EMG produced TPA metagenomics assembly of... | reverse complement strand
TTTTGGGTAATAACAAAGCCCGGGCTTGGGAAAGTCTGGGCTTTGCGCATAAAAAGAGGTTGTGCCAGCATTTTGACACAACCTCGTGATCATATTGTTCCTTAAAAGAGATACAATCTATCAACCTCCGCCTCCTCCGTTTATTAGCAATTTATCTTATCTGTTTTACGTATCGACATGCTTTCCCGTCGTCAGTAATTTCGCGCACATTTTTAATAAATCACCCTAATCGTGGCTTTCAGGCTTGGGATTTGTATTTTTCTCATAAACCTTGAAATCTGCCAGTTGCAAAGTCTCATCCTTTATTCCATTAGTAGGACGATCATCAGTACTTTCCATCTTTCTTCCAAAGCTACGATAAATGCCGAATTTATTTCGAATACTTATCGCTCCCTTCCGCCATAGGTCAATATTTGTAAAAGCTTTATCAACTAATACTTTACTATCACTGATACGTGTCATCTTAATCCTGAACGCCCCATCGTGCGTAAAGTGCATCTCTGTTTCTACTTGTATCCATTCATCTTCAAAATCAGACAATGGTAGATTGTCTATGATTGTTCCTTTAGTAGTAGCACTAATATCACCGGTATGGATCACTTGTACACGACGGTTATTGCCATTACTATTGCAGCGGGGAGTTATGGTTATCAATGGAGAACCATTATTGCCCTCCTGTGCCTTTAATTGGTGAATATGACAGAAACTTGTAGAAGGTCTGAAATCTTTCGGAATACGGAATTTCCATTCAAGGCGTTGCCATTCATCCCAGTTACCATTCAATTTATACCAGGCAGCAGTCGTTTGTGTTTTCATTTCATTACGTTGGCGGTCTTCCAGTTTCCCCCGGTCACCGTCAAGGGCATCAGCATTGGCATGGCTGATAAACTTGAAAACATATTGTTGTATCGTTTCGTCATATATAACTTCGCAATGCACTCCGTCTTTATGATCTTTATCAGATGAATTGGGATGTTCAGAATAGTCCCATCCATAAGAGCGCATATACTTATGGATTTCCGAATAATCTTTTACAACGAGTTGTTGTGCGGCTTGCATATTTCCCTGCAGTTTATAGTCATCCGGTTCTGGGTCTGGGTTCGGTTCTGGTTCCGGGGTAGGCTCAGGAGTTGGTTCGGGGTCGGGCTGTTCAGTATCCGGTTTATCACTTTCTTCTTTTGAACAAGAACTTATTCCACATAAAAGAATAGCCAATACTGATAGTGCTAAAAATAATTTTATACGCTTCATGATATCAAATTTAAAATAAAAAATAAGCTGCTTATCTTTTTAATAAATGCTCATAGCGACAAGGTACACCTTTATCTGTTATACCTTCAATAATAATTGTATAATAGCTGGGACGATCAGCTGTGTAAAAGTGTACGCTGGCATTACCTCTTTTATCGGTTCGGAGTTGAGGCTGCCAGTAAATAGTGGTACGATTATCCGGTACAAGTGATTTGCGTTCTTCGTCTGTTACGTATTTAGGGCTATAAAAGGATTTATACCGATTAAAGCCGAGCAGGAATGCCGTGTCTCCTTGGGAAGTACGCGGTATCTCTAAATTGCCGGTACGTGAGGTTAACACAATACATCCACCGGAAATACGTTGAGTACCATCCTTCATTTTCTGGAGTTGTCTGTCCACTTCCAGTTCTTCCAATTCTCCTAAGGTGGCACCACTCTCAAATGCTTCATTATAAGCTTCTTCCAAGTATTTCAGATTTTGAGTAATATTGACGGCTGCATCAACTTCCGGATCAATTTTGTGCACTCCTACGATGTCTTCCGCATTGATGAGAGAAAGAGCATTGAAACTGATCGTTTTGTTATCCAGCATGAAGCGCACAGTACGACCATAATCGATTTTCTCTTTGGGACGCAAAGCATTCCTATTATTTATATCATTAGACATCAGATGTTCCGGACGTTGGGAGTATTTAGGATTTATATACGGACGATTATCTATAATTCGGAATCCGGGGACATTCTTGACTAAATCGAGTGCTGTGCGCGCATCTTGTTGAGTCAACATCTCTTCATCATCTATTTTATAGGAGGAAAAACGATCTTTTACTAAAGTCCTGGCATTAATCACTACTTCTGGAAGCCGCAGCATTAAGACTCCGTCTTCTCTGACAAAAGGTGATTGCATGTCTTCTATATATTCGTTCTGTTGCTCATATTTTGTATCCTTGTATGGATGGATATTTACTGCTTCCGGAAAATAATCCCTGTCTATCCGAATGTTAGCATGAAAGAATTTTCCTTTTTCTATTACCTGTGCTTCGACTCTGGCTGTATCCGCAAAACTTAACTTATCTATAATAAATACTCCGTCATTATCTGTCTGTGTTGAGGAATAAGGACGTTTATTGACAAAAACATTCACAGTTTTTCCAGAAAGTGGCTTATTACGAATATCTAATACCTTACCGGAAATAGTTTGTCCGATTTCCATAAAGTATTTGGGATTCTTTTGCTGTTCTTTAAGAATGTCTTCTACATTAAAACGACTCCACCCTTGTGTTATCATTAAATTATCCAGACAGGCTTTCAATCGCTGAGAATTATCTTTAAAATAATATCCGGGTGTTTCGATGTATCCTTTTATATCTGACGTCAGCAGCAAATTAGAAAGAATATTATCTGCTGTAGAATCACATCTGATGGCATAGTTGTCTGTAATGCTTAAAGAGAAATCACCCTTTATAGGTTGCCCTGACAGATCGGAGAGGTGGATATTAAGAGATATCGGTAAACGCGAACCATAGGATGCCTTATCAGAGGCTAACTGCCAGGTTGAATGATTTTGGCGAACGAATACAAGGCGTTCACTGTGTGGAACGTAATTTCCATCCAATAAAGTAAGGGTTAATATCCCTTCGGGAATGGATTTCAGGCTGACCGCTCCTTGTCCTTTCTGTATGGGTTGTACAAATAGGAGAAAACCACGAACATGAGCTATCAAGTATAAATTATCCGGTAACTTCTCTTGGGGAGAATGTAATATAGTGTAATGTATGATGCCGTTACGTTCGGTAATGGATAAAGAGAATTTGTCGGCCTCCGGATCAGGCAGTAAAAATTCTTTCTTCATATCTCCTGTAATAGAACTAACGACTGCTTTATATTTTTCACCTATTGAAATAGGTAGCATAAAACTGCCGATACCTGCATAAGCACTCTTAAAATGAGTAATGGTATCACCTTTACTGTTTAAAATGCTGCCCGTCACTTCTACTGAATTTCCATTTGTGTCTATAGCTTTTATACCCACTTTTTGGGTACATCCCGAAATTAAGTTACCACCTTCCGGAAAAAAATCGACATGATAGTCAAAAGCATCCGGAACATAAAATGTGTGTTTGTGCTTTAACTGTTTATCTTCCAATACAACATAGATGTATTGCTCTATTTTATCTTTTTCAGGTATATCTATTTGAATCTCTCCGTTCTTGTTAGTCTGTTGCTGACGGAACTTATTTTCGTATGGCTTAGTACGAACCATATAGTGCACGTAATTACCTGCATAGACGGTATTGTCGGGTCTTTTGAAGGTGACAGTTGCTATACGTTTTTTCCCTTTCTGTTCATATCTTATTTCCGGATATATAAACGAAGATTGAGAGGCAAAGACTTTTAGATTTTTGGAATAATAATAGTCGGATTTTTCGTTTAACATCCAATGGGTGTATGCACGGAGATAATAATCACCAGCCTCCAATGATTTTGAAAGAGGGATAAAACTTGAAAAAATATCTTCGCGTTGCCGAATCTTAATACGCTGCTGAACTTTATTCTTGCGATTTATGAGCTCTACATACACATAGTGACTGCCATTTCCGGAAAAGTGGGTAATGGCATTCACCAAATATGCTTTCAACCAAATAGTATCACCTGCAAAATAATATGGTTTATCGGTATGTAGATAGACTTTCTCTTGCGGCAAATTAGTAACTTGTTTAAATGAACTGACAATATTGTTCATATAAATAGTATCTGTTTGTTGAGCATTACTTGTAAAGATGCTAACAAATAGTATCACCCATAGACTCAGGTAATATCTTATCCGGTTGTTTTTCATAGTGCATGCGTGTTTAGTAGTTATGTGCTATTTCTTAATTGTAGTAATAATTATAACACCGTTAGCTCCTTTCATGCCATAAGATGCACCATCTTTTTGTATTTCTACCTTGTCTATATCATTGATTGACACTACACCATCTACTTCACTGCTACTTTCATATAAAGTGCCGTCAACAACAAATAAAGGCTCATTATCCAAATTAAATGAACTTCCTCCGCGAATTGTAATTTTGTCTCCATTCACTGTTACCCCCGGAATAGCTCCACCCTTAAATAGATCGTAAATGCTATTGGCTGATAACTTCTGAATTTGTTCACGGGTCAATACATTTGAGTTATAACTTGCACGGAGTATCCTGGTATATTCTCTTTTTTCTTCTTTCTGCCCATCGAATAAAATGAAAAATTTCTTTTCCAGTTTAAGAGAAGCTTGGGATAGCTTACCAATAGGGATAATTGCCTCTTCTTTTTTAGAAATAGATACTACCAATGTATCTGTGGGCTGTAAACCGGAAAAAGAGAATACTCCCATGTTATCTGTCTTTACACTTTCAGTAGTATTTTTTTTCCATACTTTTATTCCTTTTAAAGGACGTTGCTTGGCATTAACAATAACTCCCTTAAAATCTTGACCAAAGACCATTGCAACATAAAGTGATGTGTACAAAACAAGAAATAATCGTTTTTTCATAATTACAAGAATTAAAAAAGTATCTTAGGATACAATAACTCCCAAGATACTTTTTGATGAATGAATATTATTCTAAAATACCTGTATTAGAGGCGTAAGCGTCATCGATATATACTAACGGAATGTTTTTACCACCATCGCCATTGGGTATATAAAGCTCCCAGTTATTGATAGACATACGACCTTCACAGGAGTTTTCAGTACGTGCATCTTTTAAAATATTACTCTTTAATACTTCTTGACCAGCCACATGAACAATGATTGCTTCATTTTCGTCAACAGACATGGATACCGTCTGATAAAGTTTGGTAGTAAATGTATTCATTGTATTCAGGTTGTGATATTCGTTATACGTAGTTTTTTTACCTGCGGCAGATGTATACTGGACAATTAACTGTACATTATAATCCGTGGTACCTTCCATCGTAAGTTCTTCATTAGGTACAGCCGGATACACTTCTCCACTTTTTAGCTTTCCTGGATACCATATCAGACGAATCTGATTAATATAAGAACCATTGTTGGAAGCGTCGGAACGTAAATTCCAACGATACTCCAATGTTGCTTTTCCTGTTTTTTTCCCAACTACAATTTCTTGCATATTAGGGACATTAGAGTCAAAACCAAGTTTCATGCGGGTACTAAACGGAGTATATAACGTATTATCTCCAAAAGCACGACGAAGATAACGAGTTACTTCTGCGGCGGAATTCACTTTTGCTTGCAGATATTGGTTACCGTTAGATTCTTTTTTAAGTGTTCCAGTTGTACTACCTTGTAAAGATAAAGAATGAGGAGTTTTCTCAAATTTATCAAAATAATAACTAGATACATACATCTTATGAGAACGAACTTGTGATTCTCCCCCAATACTAGCTCGACAGGTAATCGTGTAGGTACCCGGAGTGCTTGGCGCTTTCCAGGTCATTTCATTTAAACCTTGAGGTTGGGTCAATGAACCCGCATCACAACTCCATTCATAATTCGTATGCCATAAATCGCTGGAACGTACACACATCCATACTTTCACTTTCTGATTACAGTAGAATTCATCTCCATCTGTACTTAACGAATCTATTTCGATAAAATCATCATCACCACAGCTTGCAAAAGAGAAAGCACAAAGTAGAACAATGAAAAATTGATAAATATATTTCATAATCGTAATCTTTTTAGGTTATTTCATATTTAGTTGTTCTTTTGTAGGGCGATCCAACCAACTATCCATGACATGCATATATGAACCGTCAGCATTGTAAAGATTGGAGGTGCGTGGCTTGATGGAAGACTTGTAATGCCCATCAAAATTGTTGAATACAATGTTGGGGTTACGGTCTTTCAATAAATACATATTTATTTTAGCTGTATCAGCTGTAGCTACTGTCTCAAACCAAGTTGGTTCTGCCGGAAGATTAGTGAAAGTATATTTTCCTTTCACAATGTGATAAAGCAAAAATTCTTTCACTTGTTCTTTGGGATAGGCAGTCATACTTATAGGTGCGTAAGAGACAAGTTCCCCAGTCTCCTCATCTATATAAGTTAGTTGATGCGTCTGAAAATAACTTAAATCAGTACTCGTCTCTGAGTTGAATGCTGTATTCGTAGGTAATAAGTAGGTCACTCCACTTTGTTTAAACTCATTTTCAACTCCTGCATACAAAATAGCCTCTTCCAACAAAGAAAATATATCTGTACGGGATTTGATAAATTCGAAAGCAGACATGTCGATTTTATTACTTGGCATACCAGCACTATAATCGTAATCGTATGAATCTTGATAATCTAACCCCAATAATTCACAGCTTGCTATAAAGAAAGGAATTACCATCAAGGCTAATGCTTTTTTATAATATTCTAGTTTCATTATTAACTCTTTTTTAATAGTTTGTTTTTAACGTTCAGTATAAGGTGGATTCTGATCTCCAACCAGTGCCTTGTTTGATTCAAATTCAGCATAATAAATTGGCCAATATTTAGTGCCTTCATTACCGAAACCAGTTACTGTCACATCTGCTGCTTCCTGACGTGCGGAATAGATAGGGTCCATCACTTCTATTAAATGACCGGTTCGCATTAAATCAAACCAACGATACCCTTCTCCATAAAGTTCCAATTGTCTTTCTTGCAGAATAATATTTTCCACTTCATTTACATTATTAACATTGGATACTTCTAATTTTGCATCTTTCAAGTACCCCACACGAGTACGAATATCATTGACAATATTCAGTGCCTCATCTCCTCTGTTCAACTTGTTTAAAGCTTCTGCACGCAGTAACATAATATTTGCCATACGCATCATTACCAGAGAAAACTCGCTGTCGGTTGTGTTCATTACTGAAAAATATGATTTATACACTTGATTAGAGGAATCATACTCGCGTTCAGGATCAATATTGCTGTATTTGATACATTTATTTACGCTTTCTACTCCAGCTGTATAACTTGCATATGTCAAAGGAACACGAGAGGCATTATAGTATACTTTCACAGTGTCAATTGTATTCCAAAAACGTGCATCAGAACCTTCTCCTGAACGAAGCCGATCTATAAACTCATTAAAAATGGGTTCTGCCATTCTGTAACCATTATTCGTGTTACTTGCCCCTAAAAGTTGCGGCCAGCCACTTAAAGCTCCATCTGTTTCGTAATCCCATGCCATAGCAAAGATTACTTCTTTTGAACTACTAGGATTGGTGAAGATGTTTTTCCATTCAATTTCTCCATTAGATAATGACAAACTTTTATGGTTGATAAAATGTTCTGAAGCAGTTAAGGCATCTTGATAGTCATTATACCACATGTAAACTTCTGTTAGTAAAGCGTACATTGCATCTTTGCCTAAATAAATTTTATCACTTGTATCAGATTGGTTAAAGTAACTGATAGCCTTTTCTATATCAGATAATATTTGTACTTTTACTTGTTCTAATGAAGAACGGGGAACAGCGATGGTATTTAGAGATCCATCCCATGGTTCCGTTATTATTGGCATTTTACCCCAAGTACGGGTTCCCCAAAAATACATATAAGCACGCATGGCATAACATTGTCCGATATATGGAGCATACTCGGATTCTAGGATATTGGGAATTGTCGGATATTTTTGAATACCAATATTACATCTGGAGATACAAGTGAAAAAAGGTTCCCAACTGGCTTCTGAGATATTGGGCATCAAGGCATTCATGTAAATCTTAGAATCTTCGTAGGATGTACCGGTTACATTATCTGAACGTACATCACCAAAAAGAACCTGACGCTTGGAAAGTGCACTCTGAAACGCATCATAAATACCTGCATTCCAGTTCTTCATTTCAGCTTTATCTTTAAAGTAACTTGATGGAGACAAATCTGACAAAGGAGATCTGTCTAAAAAACTTTCACAACTTGATAAAGCCAAAAGACTTGTAAAAGCTAGTATTATATATTTCTTCATTTTCTTATCTTTTTAGTTAAAATCCAATGTTGAATCCAAAGCCAAACTCACGCTTACGAGGATATTTTGAACTGTCTTTACCTGGAGTTAGAACACCGCCACTCAACTCCGGATCATATCCTGTATAATTAGTCCAAGTCAGCAAATTGTTACCATAAATATATGCTTGTACTGAGCGGAGTGGAGTTTTACCTAAAAATTTAGGATCCACACTGTAACTTAATCGAACAGATTGTAAACGAATAAAAGTTGCATCTTCCAAGAACTGATCGCTCAAACTCATAGAGTGATTATTAGTTTTACGCTGTTTGGAGTTCAATGCATACCAACTTGTGATCTCACCTGGATATTTCCAGCCTTGCATAATATATTCAGGAGTTTGTTTATGAGTATTTCCTCCCCATGAACAATAATAACGCTTCAAGTCATTCCAGACTTGTCCTCCCCAACTAACATAGAAGTTAAATGAAAGAGAAAAGTCTTTATATGTAAGGGTATTCCCCCAGGAGCCAAACCAATCAGGATTTGCTTTGCCTAATTCGGTCTGGTCGTTAGAATTGATCACATCATCTAACTCGCCGTTTTCATTAGGCTTGTTATACCATATGACATCACCACCACCAGCAATTACTCCATTTACTTTCATCTGAGCAATTTTGCCTGTATATTCAGTACCATCTGGGTTCAGATATTTTTCCAATGTTGGCTGACCATTTAAACCTATAACAACATTACCTTCATCATCCCGTTTGAAAACAGGAGTCAGACGGTTTTTATAATCTTGAGTCCAGGCATTACTTGCGTCATATTCATATACACCCAAATTCTTATAACCATAGAATAGACCAGCTGGTTTTCCTGCTGCAATCAGCCAAGCACTATTAATATAATCCTCACGTGCCAAATCAAGAATCTTATTATCATTCTTCCACCAATTTACAGTAGTACTCCAGCTAAAATCACGTGTTCTGACTGGTGTTGCTGTAAGTGATAACTCAACACCTTTATTTTCAATACTAGCCAAGTTTACACGCATTTTATCATAACCGGTAGTACTTGGAAGATTATAGTCAGAAAGCAAGTCACTCGTTTTCTTTATGTAATAGTCAGCAACAAACATAATACGTCCATTCAGAAAACTCAAATCCACACCGATATTTGTTTGCTTGGTCTGTTCCCATTTTAAGTCAGGATTACCATATTTAGATGCAGGTACAATACCACCTACTGAATTATAATATTGGGAACCGGCCGTATAAACGGTTTGCGATTCATAGCGTCCAATTTTATCATTACCAGTAATACCATAGCTGGCACGGATTTTGGCATCCGTAAGAATGTTATTAGCCCAACGCATGAAGGGCTCATCCGAAATACGCCATGCAGCAGAAACAGAAGGGAAAGATCCCCAACGATTATTCTTACCAAAACGGGAAGAACCGTCAAATCGAAGATTACCAGTCACGGTATAGCGACTCTTCCAACTATATACTACACGTCCAAATACACCTACCATAGCTTCATCCCAACCGGTTGTATTGATATTCTTCACGTCTTTTACAGTAGCCAAATTCATATAATGAATATCTTCGGAGAGAAAAAACGAACCGGCTATATTATATGCCAATTGATTACTAACTTCGAAACTACTACCAACCATAGCACTCAAAGAATGATCTTTGGCAATTGTCTTATTGAAGTTTAAATAAGCTTCGCCTGCATATTTCCAAGTTTGTTGGCTTTTATCTGCTCCTGTATTTTTCCCATTATCACTTCCTTCCAGATACTTGGATGAGAATGTTAAATTTCTATTAGATGTATAATCAGCTGAAATGTCAGCATCCAATCTTAACCAAGGAGTAAATGTCCAGGTTATACCCTGATAAAAGTTTCCTCTATAAGTCGAGCGTTCATCTAACTTTTGTTTTAGCTCAGCAATAGGATTACGACGTCCCCCCGAAGAATAATAGGGAATTAATTCACCATCCGGATACCAGATAATCATATCAGGATCACGACGCATGGCATCTTGCAAAACAGTTTCTTTAATATTATTAGTTTTATTGTAGCTTAAACGAACACGAGTGGTAAACTTTATATTTTTCCACGGTTCATAATCAACATTGACGTTAGCGGTATATTTGTCATTTCCAGACTCTAGAATTACACCCTTTTCACCAATGTAGTTCAAAGATGCACGATATTTGAACCCTTTGGAACCACCACTAATTTGTACGCTGGCATCATCACGTCCACCTGTACGGAACAATAAATCCTGATAATAATAGTTTGTACTATACTGCATGCCTACAGAGTCTGTACGTGCGGAAAACTTCTCTAAAGTTTTGGAAGGATTGTTTAAATCGGAAGCTGCCATACTTAAACGGCTTTCAAACGCATTAACCTGAGGCAATTTACGGGCAACAGTGTAAAAGGAATGTTGGTAACGTGCATCAACACGAGGTTTTCCTGATTCACCTGATTTAGTAGTAATCAGTATTACACCATTTGCAGAACGAGCACCATAAATAGCCGAAGAAGCTGCATCTTTCATAACGTCAATTTGCTTAATGTCATTGGCAGAAATATCGTCAATGTTATCAACAACTACTCCGTCTACAACATACAGCGGAGAGACACCTTCATCACTAAAAGTAGAAGCACCACGGATAGATACAAATGAAGAAGAACCGGGTGCTCCGGAGTTTGATACGATTTGCATACCGGGAGCAGCACCTTGTAATGCATCAAAAACATTCACTGAATTCTTTTCTTCCAAGATTTTAGAATCAACCGAAGTCATTGAACCTGTAATATGTTTTTTGTTCATTGAACCAAAACCGACAATTACAACTTCATCCAGAGTCTGAGCATCTTCAGCCATTTCAATCTTCATTCTTTGACCGCTTGCTTTGTGCTCAACTGTTTTGTATCCCATAAAAGAGAAAACTAATGTGGCACCTTTATTGCATTTAATGGTAAAGTTACCATCTAAATCTGTAATACCACCAGTTGCTGTACCTTTCGTCTGCACAGTTACGCCAATCATTGGTTCATTGTTTTGGTCAACAACAACACCTGTCTGTGTAATTGTTTGAGCCATAAGATTAATACTCAAGACCAATGCTAATAGAACTAAAGATAACCGCCATAAAAGCGATTTCGATTTGTGTTCTTTCTTTTTCATTAAACTACTTTTTAAAATTAGACTTAAATTAACGAGGGATTTCACCTGGAATTCTTTTTGAGTTTTAATGGTTTGATTGTTTTCTTACATAATATCAATACATCATTTTAAACTCTGTCTATGAAAAGCAGTTATTATTTTGATCTTGTGAAAAGAAAGAGATGGAAATAGTTTTTGCCCGTCACTACGGAACATGCTATTTACATATACATATTTGTTTTATAGATCGAACCTTGTTAAGAGTATTGAATTTTTTTTCCTTTCTTCAGCTTCAAAACTTGCGAGATAGTTTTCGGTAATAGCTAAATTGGAATGCCCAAGGCTTTCAGATATGTAGGAAATGTTGACACCACTGCGCTTTAATACTGTTGCAAATGAATGACGCGCTGAATAGGTCGTGACGCGTGGAATGCCTGTCTTATGGGAAATTTTATAAAGTATCTGATTACATTCAGTGACAACATCCCTTACCAGTTTTACTCTTTCAAACGGATTTTCTTTTCCGGTAGCGAAAGGAAAAATATAAGTTTCAGGTGACTTAGGTGGATTTCCCCATTTCTCTATTATCTTTTGCATCTCGGGCGTGATGACTGCATGGATAATCTTACTGTGTTTGGTGTTTCTGGCTGTTTTTGCACGTATGAAGCAGATTTCTCCATTGATGATATTGGAGTACTGTAAGTATAATAAATCACGAAAATTAATGCCATTACATAAATAAGAGAAGAACCACAGATCACGATAAATTTCAGTCTTTTGGGTTCCATCATTATAAGTAATAATTTTCTTTATTTCTTTCAGGTTTAATGCCAATTTGCGTCCACATCCAGTGGGTACTTCATACTTTCCTTTTCCAAAAGGATACTGACTTTCTTTGATGATACCATCTTTACGTGCTATATTGAGAATACATTTGAGATTTCTGAAATAAAATCCCATGCTGGAGTAGCTGATTCCTAACGCGGATAAGTGATGTTCAAAACGGTTTAACCAGTTGATGGTAATTTCATGAAAAGAAATGTGCTTTCCTGCAAACTGTTCTATTTTGTTTAATGAACCTTTATAAGACAGATAAGTATTGGCTTGTCCATTTTCCTTTAACTCCTCTAACTTCTTATGAAATAAAGCATTTACTGAAAAATCAGAATATCTACCTAAGCGTGCATTTAAGATGTCAAAATGAAATTCACCTTGAAAAGATAGAAATTCGACTTGCTGCCTGATTAAAGAAAAACTATTTTCGATGTTACGCCGTATTTCAGATAAGTGACGATTTTTGGTATGTGGTAATACTTCCCAGTCTCTAATAGAAACTTCTTGCCCGGTGGAGTAATATTTCTGTTTTCTGTTGTGGATAACTTGTACTTTTATGGGAAATAATCCATTCATCTTTTGTTTTCTTTTATCTAATACTGTGAGTACGGAAACTCCATCCTTAGAATATTTGTACATGGCTTTTTAAATTTGTTGGTTATTAACTATGAATTGAAACTGTATTTAGCAACATGCTATTTGCATACAAAGTTGATAAATAAGGTCCATATTAAAAGATATTTGAGACAGTATTAACAGAAGCATAGATAATATTGATAATCGTCTATCTTTCTATTCCTTACTTTTGTAGTGCTAACAATTTAACAGAATAGTATGAAAAACAGATTTCTTATTTTATTGAGTTTTGTACTCATTGTGGGGCGAGATGTTGTTTGTGCAAATACCTCAATGGTGCGTGAGCGCATAAACATTAATCGTGACTGGCGTTATCAGATAGATGATCCGGATGGGGTAGGTGCTGCATTACATTACTCTAGACTAAAGCCTTATTTATTACCTTGTGCCAATGACTTTATTATATTTGGGAAGAGGTATCAGAGACCGGAAGGCAATCCGGGAGAAAATATAGCCTATGTAAAATCTGATTTTGATGATAGTGAATGGCGACATCTGAATTTACCCCATGATTGGGCTATTGAAGGGCCTTTCAATATTGACTATAACGGTTCGACTGGAAAGTTACCTTATTGGGGGATACGCTGGTATCGTAAAACACTGGAGTTATCGCAGGATGATGCCGGGAAACAAATTTATCTTGATATTGATGGGGCGATGTCATACGTTTCCGTGTGGTGTAACGGGCAATATGTGGGTGGATGGCCTTATGGCTATGCTTCTTTTCGTCTTGATCTGACACCTTATATAAAGGCCGGACAAAAGAATGTGTTGGCTATTCGATTGGATAATCCGGACGATACTTCACGTTGGTATCCGGGTAGTGGTATTTATCGGAATGTATGGTTAGTGAAAACTTCTCCTGTCCACGTGGAGCAATGGGGAACTTTTGTGCGAAATCAGCAGGTTGATTCCGAAATTGCTGTTATGGAAATGGGAGTGAATATTGAGAATCATGCAGGAAAAGATGTTCAGGTAAAGTTGCAGACAAGTGTATATCTGCAAGGGAAAGACGGGCGTCCTGTGGGGGAAGAAGTGGCTCAAAGTATGGCTAAGAATATTGCGATTAAAAAAGATAGCTGGTCGAGTGCTCGCTTTCAGTTTAAAATAAATAAACCGAAGTTGTGGGATATTGATACTCCGAATTGCTATGTTGCGGTCAGCCGCGTGTTCATAGATGGAAAAGAAATGGATAGTTATGAAACTCCTTTTGGAATTCGTACAATTGAATTTACCCATGACCAAGGTTTCATGCTGAATGGACAAAAGGTAGCTATAAAAGGTGTGTGTATGCATCATGATTTGGGTGCTTTGGGTGCTGCTTTTAATGAAGTGGCTGCCGAAAGGCAGTTACGTATCATGAAAGAGATGGGTGCAAATGCCATTCGTACTTCACATAACCCACCGGCACCGGAGTTGGTTGCTCTCTGTGACCGTATGGGACTGATGATGCAGCTTGAATTAGCTGATACTTGGCAAAAAGGGAAACGCAAGAATGATTATAATCTTCTTTTTGATGATTGGAGTGAAGCAGATATGCGCTCGTTGGTACGTCATTATCGTAATCATCCTTCTGTCATAATGTGGAGTATAGGTAACGAAATGCCTGATCAGACGACCGATCAGGGAGTCATAATAGCTCGTAACCTGACAGCTTACTGTCACGATGAAGATCCTACACGGCCTACTTCTTTAGGGTGTAATAAGCGGGATGCTGTTTTCCGTGATATTGTGAATCAGGTGGATATATTTGGTCTGAACTATTTCCATAAAACTTATCCGGTTTTTAAAGAGCAGAATCCTACTCGCCGTTATCATGCCAGTGAAACTTCCTCTGCAACGAGTTCTCGTGGGGAATATTTCTTCCCTGTAACTACTGACGTTAACGATAGCCGTTCCGGCTTCCAGCTTTCATCATATGATATGACAACTATAGGATGGGGATGTGCTCCTGAGGTTCAATTTAAAATGAATGAAGAATATCCGTTTATGAGTGGTGAGTTTGTGTGGACCGGATTCGATTACTTGGGCGAACCTACTCCTTATAAATAGGAATATAAGAAAAATGAACTTAAACGAAAGGGGCGGATATTTGCCATTGGTTCATAACTGACTGATAGGCCGAATTTTGCAAACCACTCCTTATAATCCATTGATATTGTTAAGGATATAGTTTTTTAGGTTTGGAATATGAAAACGCAATGCACCTTTCCTATTCCATTTATATATATCTAATATGGTTCGGCACTCTCCATTAACCACTTCACAACCATAAAATCACCTCTAATCCATTCAATACCATTGCGATAGGCTCTGTTATATCTCCACAATCTGAATATTAGTGGCTTTTGGAACTGTTTCCTTTATATAAATCAATATCGGAACCCAACAGCCTTAATCACTTTTCATTACTATAAATCCGTATAACCGCATATTAATCACTGCAATACATTCACTTTTAGAGTAGGTATTTGATTACACCCTCTCCATATCCATTACCCTTTTATATACTTCTATTAGGGTAATGGATTTTGTTTTTCCATTTCCTCCATTATAAAACACATTAAACCCCACTATATCATTGATTTCTGCCCTATGGTTAATAAGTGTTAATGCACTAAAGATTGGTTCATCTCCAAATATGTTTCACTGTAATTGAAAACCACATCAGTTACAAAAGAGGACATCACCACTACCTATTTTTGAAAATCGGATATGAGGATAACTCCATCAATTACCACTACATAAGTACCACCCCATATTTGATTTTTAGGAAACCATTAAAGGGAGGTATTTGGATTTTCCGATAAAAGATAGTGGCATCCGTCACTAAATTTTGAAGTGACTTTTAGTATATCTAATCGCCATTAGTGATTAACTTAAAACACTGATATATGGAGAAAAAAGCAATCATACTAAGTAGGGTCAGTTCCGAACATCAGACTTTGGAACAACAGACCGAAGCTGTCCTTAAAGAGGTCGAAAAGGACGGTTACAGTGATGATAACATTATCATCATTGAAGATAAGGAGTCCGCAATCAAACTATCTGAAGAAGAGAGAAACGGACTTAACAAAATGAAAGAGTACATAGAGAACGACCCCTCTATAAATGTAGTCTATATATACGAATTGAGCCGATTGAGCCGCCGTCAGTTGGTTCTGTACAGCATAAGGGATTATCTGATTGAGCGACACATTCAGTTAATCTGCATCCAACCTTATATGAAGTTGTTGGATGAAAATGGGAAGATGTCGCAATCTGCATCACTGATGTTTTCCATCTTCTCCTCCTTTTCGGAAAGTGAAATGGCATTGAAGAAAGAGCGTTTCATGAGAGGACGTTACCACAATCGGAAAATCGGTAAAATAATGAGTGGTTTCCCACCATTCGGTTATTCGGTCAATAAGGAGAAGTACTATATCGTCAATGAGGAACAATCAGCAATAGTAAAACGCTTCTTCTCAGAATATGCCAAAGGAAACAAATCCATTGCCGATATTGCAAAAGAACTGAAAGAGGAGGGGCTGTTTCCAAAGACTTCTTTCTTCACATTGGAACACAATATAGGTCAATGGTTGAGCAGAGAGTTTTATTGTGGCAATCAGACCTATCCGCAAATCATATCCAAATCCCTTTTCGATAGGGTTCAGATAGAGAGGAAGAAACGGAAAGGGAAACCCAAAAGAAGCCATAAAAACCGCTTTATGCTGAAAGGACTGCTTTTCGATGTCACTTCAAAAAGACCTTTATGTGCAATGAATAGTGGTGATGCCTACTATATCTCCCATTACGGAGGAATGACAATAAAGCGATGGAGAATTGACCCTATCGTTTGGGACTTCTCAAAAAGGATGTACCGAAAATTTCTGATGAACAAAACCATCCTCCAACGTAAACTTCAAAAGGAGTTAGTCACCATTTCCAAAAAGAGGGAAACCATCAGTACCGAAATCCAATCCATAAAGGATAAGATGGATAAGGTTGAGGAACGGATGATTTTCGGACGGCTCTCTGATCATAAAGGCAATGAACTATTGGAGAAGCTGACCGACCAACTGACTGAAAAGGAACACCGCCTTTTTGAACTGAACAATGAAGCAATAGGAAAGCAGCAGCAAATATCAGATGCCGATATATTGTCGGATATAAATGAGGATGCAATGTCGTTGGATGAAAAGATTGAGATTATCCGAAAGGTCGTAAAGAAAGTGACCATTGAACGACCATTGAGATTTACCGCCCATATATCCATCTACAACCGCATAAATGATACGGTGACGGTATATGAGGTTAAAGGAAAGAACAAAACCGAAATCTCCCTTATCAATGAATACAACCGTAAAGAGAAGCAATGAAACATAGCAAAACTCCGACCATAGCAATTTAATATTGAATATTGGCAGAAAAGCACCTACAAACCCTATCATTTTAAGGTTTTATCTTAAATTAATAGGGTTTGTTTGTTATATATGTCCGTAATCAACAGCAAAAACAAAAGACTATGGATAAGGTAGTTATATTAGCCCGTGTGAGTACCGACCGCCAGGAATACCAACGGCAGATAAATGAACTTACAGCCTACTGCGATAATGTAGGTTGGGAAGTGGCTGAGATATTCGCCAATAAGGTCAGCGGAGCCAAAAAGTTGGAGGAACGTGAGGAAATCCAAAATCTCGTAGCCTATGTTAAGGAGCATCAGATAAAGAGGGTTGTATGTTTGGAAATCAGCAGAGTTGGTCGAAACACATTGGAAGCCTTAAAGGTCATTCAGTTTCTGACCGACAACGGAGTTAGCCTTTATGTGAAGAACTACAATCTGGAAACATTAAATTCCGATGGAAAACTCAATCCCATCGCATCATTGATATGCACCATCCTTTTGGAGATAGCATCAATGGAAAGGCACACTATAAGGGAACGTATGGAGAGCGGACGTAACCAATACATTGAACGATGCCGAAAGGAGGGTGTCAAAATGGGAAGACCCTCCACCTATCGGAAAACCGATGAGGAATATAAAACCCAATACCAAAAGGAAATAACACTGATAAGAAAGGGATTGTCATTAGCCAATATCTCAAAAATCAGTGGCACTTCAATCAACACCATCCGAAAGATAAAAAGGACACTTTCCTTATAGTAATCACATAACGGCAAAATCAAACCCTCTAACATTGTGCATTGCAATCCGTTAGAGGGTTTTGATATAGCTATATATGGAGTTAAGGGCAAACAGCCTTTACTATCTATATAATATACTTCCTTTCGGCATTAACCGCCCTATTCAGATTTTAGGATTAAAAATCTACTTACTTTATTGGAAAACAGAATATTAACCACTTTGATAGAGTTAAAGACTGTTAAAAATAAGAAAACCACTAAATTTATTTCCTCAATTTCATATATGTATAATGTAGGGGGGAAGATAGCAATGCTTCCCACTTCAAAGAAAGGCATAAATCAAATGTTAACGAAATGTTAAAAACGAATTGAGGACTAAAAATTGAGGTAACATCTGATATATGTATAATGTGAAAAGGAAAGAGGGAACACCACTTAACCGACTTCCAAATCACCAAACTAAAACGAATATAAACATCTAAAAATAAAGAACTATGGCATCTAAAAAGAACAACCGTAAAAACAACGTAAACAACTCCATCAACACCGTTGTAACCACCGTAAACCGTCCGACCGCAAAAACGGTCAGCAGTGCCACCGCCCACAATGTGGTTGAGACCATCGAAATGTTGGTTGAGGACGGCTTCAACTACGGTTCTCCCAATATAAAGATGATTGACTGCATCACCATCTATGAAAACGGTGATTATGTGACTGAACGCCACTTTTATGTGAACGGTTATAAATTCCGTATGGATGAACTGATGAAATGTTCAATGAAACGCTATCTTATGAGCGTTATCCCTCAATTCAGAGGAAAAGAGGACGTTGACAAACTACTCACCCAATCAATCAGTTACAAAGCCGGAAGCGATGCACCTCAGTACCTTAAAGACCGTATGAAACAGCAGACCACATTAGTAAGAGGTCTGATTAAGGCACTGAAAGACAGCAACGACATCAATGCCGAACTGACCGCCATTTTCGGCAACAGCAAATACGATACAATCTTTATGGAAAAGGATTTCTGCGGTCACCTTTCCTACAATTGGAAAGCTGAATACAAAAAGGATTATTCGGGTGCATCATATCGCCTCTGATAAAACGTTAACTTAGTATGATGTTTGGGGCAATTGCCCCAACATCATCAATCAAAATCAAAAGAATATCAACCATCTAAAAACAAACGAAATGGAACAGAAAACAAAACAGAGTGTGTTAGTCTTTACTGACAAAAGAGCCTTTTTCAGCAACGGTCATAGAAGACCGTCAGGCGATTACAATAAGGATTTGGTAATGGGTGAGTTGGAAAAGATTTTTCCATCACACAGTTACGATGTAGGTCTGATAGACTATGAGAGACACCGAATGTTTCAAAACATCAATGAAATATGGATGACAGTCCGTACTCCTATATTGATTGGATGCGGTAGTGGAGCAAACTACATTGAAGCCATAAAGAACTACAAACGCAAATATCTAATCTCTCCATCCATTGCACCATCTGATTTGACAATTGATGAATACGACAGAGAAAACACCATCTGTCTGTTTGGTGGCAGAAAAAAGGACATTCAGAGAGCGGAAGTCTATGCTGAATATTACGAACATACCCATTCGGAAATATCCGATGGCGAATTGGATTTATTGGAGGGAATACGACATATAAGTGTGTATGACCTACTAATACGGATAGAAAATGCGGAGAAAAAACTAAATAAAGAGGATTAATCACATATATTATCCCAAAACAAAACGATATGCCGAAAGTAGTAACCGATAAAGAAAAGATTGAACGACTGACAGCCGAAGTTGCCTCTCTCAAAAAGGAGAATAAGGAAATAAAAAAGGCTCTCAATAGTGAGTGCCGAAAGTTGAGGGCTAAAGTCCGTTATCTCAGTGGTAAACAATCCTCTAATGTAAATATCAGTTCTTCGGATATGGAAACTTTGCAGAGGGAAAATCAAATGTTAAAGGAGGAAGTGGAGAAACTCAACGCCAATCTGAAATCCATCGCATATCAATCTCATATTGACAGCCGTAGAGCAAAGGGATTGGAATGTGACTTGGAAGCATCAGAAAAAAGATATAATGAACTGCTTTCAAAAATGGCAAAGGATTTAGCTGAATGTCTCCACTACTCTCCAACACATAACGATAGGGTCAATATGGAACGCTTCAATAATGGAGAAATGACGGATAACGAGGGATTTTATTTCTTTAGACCAGGCACTTTGATTATAGAAATCAATCCCAAAAACGGCAGACCATTAAGGCAAATTGACTATATGGTTATCAGTGAGAAGTTTGAACACAATATCAGATATATAGAGGCAATCCGAAATTATAAGGCATATCGAGATAACAACCCAAATCTAACATCGGATGAACTGCATAAATATATCCATCAAAAAGGAATGGAATTGTTGCCACTCTATAAGGACTACATAATCTAATCCGCATTTTAAGGCGATTATAACGGAGTTTGCATTGAAGCCACTGAAATATATTGGGAACCCACATAACCGCCTTAAAATCGCATAAAACCAATGCTATTCAGCGATTAATGAGTAAATTTGTATAACCGTCTAAAAGTAAAGAAAGTATGAAAGCGGAAGTGATAACATTTTTGGAACGTTTCGACATCGAACACGCAACACCAGATAGCCAAATGGCATATATGTTTAATGAATGGGATGATTTTGAAGTTGCGGATAAGTTCGGAAAATCGTATGGTCAGAATGAATTTTTTGAGAACGACCAACGAAAGGTAATCAACGACCTTATAAAATCCAACCGTCCGAAATGGGTTATAGCGTTATATAATTCCGCAACCATCATTCTGAAAAGACGCTTTCAGCGGAAAATACTAATCAATCCAACAGTCACTTACAACGACCTTAACAATGTGTCGGAGTTTGACCGCCATTATACTTACGGCTTCTTCGATAAAGACCATGAAAAGGATTATGAACTATTCCAAAAGGTCTATCCTAATTCTGCGTGGTATGGTGATACTAAGAGTTTGAGACTGTGTGATATAGAAGCGGTTGTAAAAGGGATTTTGGAAGATAACCCATAAAAAAGAGAACACCACACAAAAACGGTGTTCTCTTTTGTTCATTGCACTTGTGAAATCAATCACATTCTGCAATAATTTTACCTTCACAGATGAATACCTTAGGTGCATCGAAATAGGCGCCATTAACATGACCTGTATCATCACCTGTTAGTGCCTCTGTCATAACATAGCACAACGCATTATCATCAGAGGGATAATTATCGCTTTGATAATGAGACCACTCATCTTCAGAAAGATATGAACCTGAATATACTCGTCCATCATGATTAAGCTCATCAAGTTCGCCATTTTCGTCATAGATAAGATAAAGATTATCAAAATCAATATTTTTCTCCTCAAAATCCTCTATCGAACTATATTCATCTCCAAGATAATGGAATGCATCATCAACAAATGTAATGACTGAAACTACATCACCATTGCCAACCTCATAACGCAAATCTGCGGCATCCTTAGCATTGCATTTTGACATTGCAACAACTATTCCACCTCTACTCTTGATGTCTTCTAATTTTGATTCGGTAAAGTCTTCGTAACTATCAAGGTCACTCACAACATTCCCGTTAGTGTCTATCTTGAATTCTTTACCATTGTTTTCCACTCTTGATATTCCATCAGAGAATTTGGATGCATACTCAAATTGCGGTTCGATGACAAATTTACCGCTTTTGTCTATAAAGCCGTATTCATCATTTATCGTTACTATCGCAAGTCCCTCTGAGAAATCATCGGCAAACTCAAATTGAGGTTCAATGACAAATTTGCCACTTTTGTCTATGTAGCCCCATTTCTCATCGATTTTTACTCTTACAAGTCCTTTTGACAAGGAAAAGTCAATCCAATCAAATTTGGGTTCAATGACAAATTTACCACTTTTGTCAATAAAACCGAATTTCTCATTGATTTGTACTCTTGCGAGTCCGTCACAGAAATCGTTTGCAAACTCAAATTGAGGTTCAATGACAAATTTGCCACTTTTGTCTATAAAGCCGTATTTCTCATTCTCTCCCTCTTGAGAAGTTAGGTTAATATCTTCCCCTGAAATATCTTCATTCTCATCCCTTTGGTATGCTAAATATTGCTTCATCTGAGCTTTTCTCGCATTTTTGGGGATTTCTCTTACTGTGGCGAGGGTAATGCCATCAAGCACTGATACCCAGTTGTCTTTGGTGTAAACCTTGACTTTCAAGCCAAGTTCCGATTGGAATGCCTCGATGAACTTGCCGACTGTGCGACTTGCCCGACATTCCAATTCACCGACTTTGCCACCGAGCGACACCAAGGTCGCATCTTCGGGAGCTTCGCTCCGTCCTTGATAGATGCGGAGGATGCCACCGAACTCGTTGTGGAACTGCTCTTTAAGTTCCGCAACGGTTGTGGTTGCTGTGATTTTGAAATTTGCCATTAGCTCCATTTATTAGAGTGAGTAATTTTATTCTGTCATATCAATAATAGCGGTCTGCAAGTCCTTACCCCATAGATATTTGGGGAACTTCTTGCACCTTACTGCCACCATCATCTTATCGAAAGGTATCGGTTCACAAGGATAGGCACATGGAAGTATCTGAAAATCATCATCCCTTTTCAGAGCGGAGATTAACATTTGCTCCAAGTTGTATTCCTCATCCTTTTCTTCAAATGAGGGTATAACATCGGCATTGTCGAATATCAGACCATCGTATGAAAAACCACCGTCATTGATGCGTTCTGTTATCCATTTTCCCATAAGGCGAAAATCCTGCTCCGTAATATCCGATATGTCAAAGTATTTGGTACTTATGCCCTCAAATCTTAGGTCTTTCAACGGAAACTCATTCTTTGGGTCAATGATAAGCACTGACACAACTCTGCTTTTGAAGTTGCGCTCAAACTCTGACCGCTTTTCCATATATCGGTCGAAGTCTGCTTCAATGTTGGGGTTTAACAAACTCATATCGGTTACTTTTTCAATGGGTTAATGGCTGATGAGATATAACAAATTGCCGTCTGATATTTAGTTTGCGACAACCTTATTCCTTTGCTTCGTTATCAGCCTTATCTAAGTCCTTGATAAATTTGATAAGGTTAGGTGCGATTTGACGGTTATTCCATTTGGGGTCAATCTCAAATCCGAAATGTGCCGCACATTCACGAAGTCCCTGCATTCCATTACCTTGCCCGTATGTACGGATTAGTGAAATGCTGTTATTAGGCTCTCTTGTAATCTCATATTCGCCGATTACCCCTTTACGCTCTCCATTGCAGAATGTATCTAAGATTTTCTTTCCGAGAGATTGTGTGTTGCTACAAGTTGGGGGGATTGGCTCTCCGTTGGAGTTTTCAAGCCAAATCTTTTCAAGTTCCTTTCGGGTGTCTCTATCTATAAAGAGCCGTTCAATCTTTGATGAGTTGTCAGTGTATAGCGTTATGATGTACCCATCACGAGAGGCGTCTTTTTTGAATATTTTTTCTGCCATAGCCTTTTGTTTTTATAAGTTTTTCATTTAGGTAAGGACTTATGACAAATCCCCAATAGGGCAGAAAATAAAAAGGGTCGCTCCCTTGAACTTTTCTCTCATTGGGTGAAATAGGCTCTGGAAATTGCCTTTGCTGTCTCAATAAGGAAAAGTAGGTTGCGCCCTGTTCGGGTACAATCCCACTCTTCGACTTATCATTTGGACAGCGGTAGTAAATTTTCCAGATTTATTTCACGCCAAATAACTTGTCTACAAGTCGTTATGTATGTATTTTATACAGTTTTCTGTTTCGTAAAATTCGGTTTTGAGTTTAACTTCGTCCAAAGTTACTACAAATTACTGAACTGACAAAACATTTTTTGAGAAAACCGACAAAATATTTTCGCAACCTACTTATTTTGCAACAGCCTATCAGTCAGCACAAACGCCATATATACCAAAACAGCATCCAATATTTAGTCCGATGACCGACTTTTTTCAAAAAGTTTTCCTACGTCCTCCATCAATGCCAAAACCAAATGATATACCACTATTACATAAGATTTTAGCACTGATGAAAAACATTCTCCAACATTTTTCAAAATCCCTAAATTTCAATGTCCTCTTTTATCATTGGATTAACCACTCTTTCAATGACACTTCAATATATAGAACCATTCCCCAATCTTTAATCTATTAACACTCTTTAACTATTGACCGTATAAAAAGGTTATAGCATTGATATATAAATGGATATAGGTATTTTTAGTAACCGAATAGGGAAAACCAAACCGACCACCTCCATAATGATATATAAAGGATGAAAGACACCACCACTACCTATAACCCAATTCTACATCTATAAATACAGATATTGCAGTGGTATTAAATGGATTACATAGCCTTATATGAAAGAAAACTGATTACAGACAGCACCACCCACTATTAGATATATATAAAAGGAGAAGTCCAAATCCTCCCCTTTATTCACATTCCACATCTATAAATACGGATATTGCAGTGGTATATAATTGATTAAGGCTCTTTATATGAGTGGAAACCGATTACAAACAGCACCTCATCCCACATTAGTATATATACAATAGAGGAAGTCCAACCCCCATCAACTCACATTCCGACAAAATAAAACCAACTAACAGACACTAAACCAATCTAATAACCATCCTATAATTCCAAAACACTGAATAATACCCATTGGAACACCCTCTATCACCCCATTCAACACCAACACCAATTTCAAAATCCCACAAACTGAAAAACGCCCAAAATCAGCCAAAACCACCCTTCTAACTATCACATAACCACTTACATACAATCCCAAAATCGTTTAACTTCATAATTCCGATATTCATATAATAAAGACTTAACCAATTTGTTGAACTTCAGTGATCCGAATGAATTAGAAAAGGCTAGAAAGGAATTGGAAGAGTTAGGCAAAATTAAAACACCTTCTCGCAGTTCTTATTTTGGTATTGTCGATTTATGTGGTTTTCCGAAGGATCGTTATTACAATTATAAGAGCTATTGGCGTCCTGATGTGCCCACTGTGCATATATTGCCTCATTGGAACTGGGAAGAGCGGATTGGTGAAATAACTCCCGTTCATATTTATACTTCGGGAGATGCTGTTGAGTTGTTTTTGAATGGTAAGTCACTGGGGCGTAGAGAGAAAGCTCATTCGTATGACCGTTTGACCTGGGATGATGTACGTTATGAACCGGGAAGTTTGAAAGCCATAGCTTATAAGAACGGTCAGAAGTGGGCGGAAGAGCTTGTAGAGACCACTGGAAAACCAGCCGCTTTACAAGTAACGGCAGAGAAAACAGAGCTTAAAAATGATGGTACTGATTTATCATTTATCCGTGTAGCTGTTGTGGACTCTCAAGGTCGTGTTGTTCCTCGTTCTAAGAATCATTTGAAGTTTTCTGTAACAGGGCCTGCTGAGATTATAGCTACAGATAATGGAGACGCAACAAGTTTATTACCATTCCAGTTATCAGAAAGAGATGCTTATAACGGTTTGGCATTAGTCATTTTGCGTAGCCAGTATATGAAGCAGGGAAAAGTAGTACTTACAGTAGAATCTAAGGGGCTTCCGAAACAAAAGATTGCATTAAAGGTAGAATGACGTGTAAAATATTACCGACGCCCGGCGAACCAGACATCGGCAATATTGGTGATTGATTATTGTTGCATTAATCCTGTAAGAGTATCTATTTCATTTAGCTCAGCGCTGTGCCAGGTGGTACCACAATCTGCGGGTGAGACGGCTTGCCGGCGTTGAGCCTTTATTTGTTCTTTATTGAATGTAATACTTTGAAATCCTTTAATAGCCGGTGATTCTTTGCTTTTGAACTGACAGAGATTATCGACAAATGTAGTGCCGGGAAATATAGCCGGATTATTGATTTTGATATTTGGGAAAGTATTGGGAGAATAGATTCGGTTATGCGCAAAACGTACGTTTTGCGGTTCCTTATCTCCTTGCCCGTCTCCAAAGTTCAATTCGGCACAATCCACGAAAGTATTGAAAGCGATATCGATATTCGCTGCCCGATGATACGATTTAAGTTTTTCATCTTCATAATCTTCCGGGGCACTGGGACGTTCATATACCCCCATGCGCAGAATAAAGGCGGCACTGGAACCTTTCCCCGTTACCCCCTCCACATAATTGTTACTGACAGTATGGCCTTGGTTGATAATACGGATACCCGAAGTCCCGGGGAGCTGATTACCTATGATGACATTGGAATCTATGATATTATTATGTCCGTGACGACATACTAAGCCGCCACGCGATTCGTAAAACAAGTTACGGCGTACGGTATTGAAACCGGATTTTACTGAAATAATTTCATTTTCTCCGTCACAATGATAGAATATATTTTCTTCGATGATACTGTAGGAAGGCAGTTGTGATGACCAGGAATTACCCACGCGTATGATTTCTGCACCATTACCTCCAAAGGGTTTCCGATAACCAAATATATTATGATCTATTTGGTGGTGATTGTGATCTCCACCGTCTTCTACTGTAATTTGTATAACCAATCCGCGGGCGCGCTTATTGGCAAAATAACAGTGGTCTATACGATTATTGTTTCCATGTAGTCCAATCCAGTTTTCAGTCCCTCCCCCCGGTTTCTCTCCTTTGGCAGGGTCATTGCAATCATCAATGGCACATTGGGTAATCCGGCAATGAGTGGCTGGGTGTTCTTTATCCAGTTGAAATTCTATCATCTCAAAGTCAGATGCCCAAGCTTTATGAAAGTAGAGTCCTTCCAATTGTAGATAACTGCCTGCCATACGTATTTCTGTTGTTCCGGATATGATAGCCTTTCCGGTATTCGCTGCTTTCAGTATAATTGGATAATCTGCTGTTCCATTTCCTGTAAAACTAACCTTACCAAGATGGGAATAGGTTCCATCTTGTAAAAGCAGAGTATCACCAGGTTGTAAAGATCCGTCAGACATCTTGATCTTTAAACTTCCGATGTCGGTTGGTGTGAAAGTATGTGTCACCGCCAAAACCGGACAAACGAATATTACTGCAATAATAGTGGATGCAAATGATTTCTTATTCATGATATTTCTTAATTTAGATAATACAAAAGAATAAAAAGCGGGTGTCTCACAACAACCGCTTTTCGATCAACAATCTAAAATGACCTATGAGATATAATACCTATTTACCAACTAACTATGAATTTAAAAAGCCTATGATTCATTCTATATTACGAGTATGATGTGATGTTTTAATAGCAGTTCTGATGTTATCCATTGGTGTTTGGGACAAGATTGTACAATCTGCCCCTAAAATAAATCGTTTCCCTTTCAAGGATTTCTTTAGTTCATATATTTCTTTTGCCACTTCATCAGAACTTCCTTCTAATATAGCGCCTTTACGATATAATCCTCCCATTGCAGGACGCTTAAATAATTGTTCGCATGCTTGTAGACTAAAAGTTTGATCGGCTACTTCACAGGGCGCATTAATTATTTGGCCCGGATATGACACGAAACGGGTTAAATCGTCATACTTACCTTCGTAGTCACAAATATGGAGTATGTTAAACTGGGTTCCGTCGTTACACTCTTGCATCACTCTTATGTCATACGGTTTGACAAAGGTCTCAAAGAATCCGGGAATTATATAGAACTTACTTTCACCTCCTTGCGTGGATGTATAAAAGCCATCCACACCAACGTTTTTACATGCTATTACGTATCTGATAATTGCTTCGGTAAAATATTCAAGTGCTTTTTTTACGCGTTCCGGTTCTGTTTGGGCATATGCCATCACAGTTTTGGCTCCTACGCTTTGTATTAGCATCTGGAATGGGGAATAAACGGTAGGCAGTATCATTGCATTGGCTCCGGCAATATCATAGATACCTTTTACTATTTCCAACGTTGGAGTGAAGAAATCTGCCGGGAGTGGTTTTATTTGTTCCCAATCTTCTGATTTATCAATCCGTATACGTCCGTATCCTTGTTCAAACTGGATTTTTACAAAGTCCATGCCTGTAGAAAGAAAATAGCGCAAATGTGCGTCAATGGCTTTTTCTCCGATGCGTGCATCTTTCCCAAAGTGCATGAAAAACGCAGCCGGTATATATTCTTCATCTAATGTACCTGATAGAAACTGCTGCATTATTTCCCGCTTGTTAGTGGGGATTTGTGCCTGGGCTAACGTAGCGAAGCAAAATAATGTGAATAGTAATCTTTTCATGAGAGCCTGTTTTCGTTTGATTTAATATGGCAAAGGTACACGTAGTGGCAATGCGGGATTTAAAATATTGTTTCAATCCTTATATATATTGTTTCAGCAGATGTTTTTAGCGTATAAAATCAAGGATTATTATTTCTTTCGGAGATAAAGTGACAGAAATGGTATCACCGTAATGATAATGTCGGGATAATGACCTTTCTTGAATATTAGTAATAGGTGAGTCTACTTTGAAACGTTTTTTTGTTTCAGGTACTCCCAGCGCCTTATCTAGCTTGAGATGATAGCTTTGTGACTTTTCCGAAGGATTATGTAAGGAAATATAGCCTTGTTTTTCGGTCCAGGCTGTATAACCGTATACTTCATTTCGTTGAGGTGATCCTCCATGCATAACTACGTTGTTGAAGGTAGGAAATGCTTTTCGTGCCCATTTCAGACCGTCAGAAAGAATGTCCCAATCAGTAGGAGACAGGCTATCCGTTTTGATGTACAATTCAATAAAACCGGTGCCTCGGCTGAAGTTCATATATAAATAATCCCTAAAAGTTTCAGGTGTTTCGTTTGTTTGCGTTTTTTTCGGTTCATGATTGAATATGGCGCTCATTGGGAATTTGGTATTCTCTTCTTTCCATATTTGATGATAAATCTGGTCACGATAAACCAGTTCACCAGTTCGATTGTCTCCTTTTGCGGCATCTCCTGCATTAATCAACCATACAATATCAATGTATTGCAGCCACCACGGGCTGAGGTAAGCGCCATTGGTGATGGCGATAAAGATATCCGGATTGACTGTATTCAGTTTGTCGAAGATTTGTATCAGCCTTTCTGTTCCTGCTGAAAGATAATAGCCTTTTTGCTCGTCAAAGTGACTATCATTTAGTCTTTCATCATTGGATGACGGAAAAGGATTATCAGCAATATCGAAGTCCCGGAGATTAAGATGTCCGAACAAACCATCAAACTTGAAGTAGGATATTCCCATACGTGCCAGTTCTAATACTCGTTCTTCTAATTTCAGCATATACTTCTTCCCCGTCATAGACATGCCATAGGAGAGTGTCTCAAAACCATATTCCTGCATCCGGGGCATCATGGGTTGTCCGCCAAAGAGGCAACCGGGGCTAAGCCAGAGCCCTAACTGTGAATGGGCTTTCTGCACCGAATGAAAACAGTCGGTAAAATCCGGTTGGAATTTGGAGTTAATTGTCCATACCTTGTCCGACCAATCGGCTTCTTTACTTGTATCTTGCCAACCATCATCAATGATGTACGCATTCAGAGGCTGGCAGCCTCTCTTTGTTACCAATTCGTCATTGATTTTCTCTACGCTGCGGATAAATTTCTCTTTTGATACCTTTCTTGAGTAATCGAACCAACTATTGTATTGAATCTGCAGACGCAACGGGCGTTTCCTTATTTTATTGATATAAGTATAGAATGCATTGTCTATGGCGTGTACATCGCCACTTACACCAATGATACTGTTATATGATGTATAAGGTGTATTTTTACTTATGATTTGCCCCCACAGATAACCGCAATTGATTTGTCCGTTACTCACTTCATTATTGGCAGCGGGGAATTCTATTCCCCAGAAAGTTCCGGTTTTAGTAGTATAAACAGGTTGTCCCAATCCAGGTTTCCATTGGGCGCTGCCTCTTGCCGTAATTTTCTTGAGAGTATAATTTTGGTACGCATCTTCGAAAGCAATAGCTTCTACATTCACTCTTTTTAAAAGAATATCCTGATTTGAAGTGAATCGCAGGGATTTTCGACAAAAGGCATCATTAGAGGCTAATTCATAATAGACAATTAAAGAAAAGTCATTCTCCTTGCCCCGTAGTTGGAACTGATACCCTTTGCTTTCCGGGCGTTTGGGGTTTGCATAAGGAGAAACGGAAGTTACTATGAAATCTTTGGCAGATAAAATGTAATCGGTATTTTCTGTTTCACCGGGGATTGAGAAACGAAGGGAAAACTCGTCACAACTTGTTGGAGTCAATTCTGTTTGAGCTTGTTTATTAAGAATGGTCTGGGTATGTAACCTTCCATCCGTTACTTGTACAATGCGTGCCAAGTGCTTGTTCTCCATCCTGTACGTTTGTGCTGTAATTGCCAGAGTAGACAGAGATAAGATAATAATCGTTGAAATCAGTTTCTTCATATCATTAAATATAAAAATGGTTAATGATACAAAGATAGCCTGATGTTGGAAGAGTAGCTTGCAGTATTTTCTCAAAACCTTTTTCAAGTGTCTCATTGCTAGGAACAGTAATAAAAAAGAGGAGCTAACTCTCGTTTAGCTCCTCTCGCATGAAATGTTTTGCTGATTATTTCTTCACTTGAATAATATCGTAGTTTAGGTCGCTGACAGCTTCTTGCAGACTATCGTTAACCAAACGTAAAGTGGTATCGTTCACTACTACGAAGTAGACGGGAGCGTCACCATCACTCGGTGTCAGTTTGTAGGCTGTCTTTTGTTTGTTGTTCACTGTCTTCTTGATGACTTGTTTCTTACCTTTGGAAGTAAAGCTCTTATTCTTTCCCTGACCTTCCGCATCCAAGTAAGTAGTAACCAAAGTATAACCGCTTTCTCCGTCAGGACCTACACTGTCCACGCTCAATACGTATTGGATACCCGGGCCGTCGGCAGCAGGAAGAAGACCTTCGTATACGGCTACGGCAGAAGAATCATTCCCGGCAACTGTCAACACTCCTTCACCTACGGCGGAATCATTGTTCTGGGTTCCTTTTGATTGGCAGGATACCAATGCAGCAGCGATGGCTGCAATCATCATTACTTTTTTCATTGCTTTAATGGTTTAAGTTAATATATAATGCAAATTCACACTATTCTTCCTCTTCTTTTTTGATAACGAGCAGTTTATCCACTCGTCCACGATCCATGTCCACAACTTCAAACTGTAGGTTCTTGTAGCTGAACAAGTCTCCTGCTTTAGGTACCCGCCCGATGAGGAACATGGCGAGACCGCTTAGTGTGGTAAAGTCTTCTTCTTTCAGATCATCATAGCTCAGGATACCCATCTCTTCCATAAAATCATCTACATTCATAGAAGCCTCAACGAGCATCGAGCCATCTTGCCGGGTGACGATATCTTCTTCTTCCATTTCGTTTTCTTCAAGGATGTCTCCGAAGATACTTTCCGTCAGATCATGCAAGGTGATAATGCCTGCTGTGTTACCATACTCGTCTACAACAACTCCGAACTTATTTTTGTTCTTCTTAAATAGCTCTAAAACTTTCTTGGCATATAAACTTTCTGGAATAAACAGGGGAGAACGCGCGATACCGCGTAAATCGAAGGGGTGATCATTGCCTAACATCAGAATAATATCTTTGACGGACACTACTCCGATAATATCATCTTTTCCTTTCTCTACCAACAGATATTTGCTGAAATGTTGTTCGCGGATAATGTGTAGTACCTCATCACGTGTGTATGTGGGATGTAGTACGACAAGGTCACGGCGGTAAGTCATCAGTTCATTGGCCCGCTTATCTGAGAATCGGAATACGTCCCGTAACATTTCCGTTTCCTCCTTATCAATAACACCCTGTTCTGAACTTTGGTGCAGAATCATTTTCAATTCTTCCTGTGTCATGGGACGTTCTTCTCCATTGTTCAGGCCGATTAGTTTATTCACTATCTTGGTTGAGAAACTGAGTAAACAGACGAATGGATAAGACACTTTGGTCAGTAAAATCATGACCGGACTAAGTAGAGTTGCATATCGTTCCGGATTACTCAGTGCTATGGACTTGGGTACCAACTCACCGATGATGAGTGAAAGGTACGTAATGATTGCCACTGTTGTAATCATGGCAAGGTCTTTAGCATAGGGAGCGACTCCAGGAATGGAGGCGAATAACGGTGCTACATTGTCGGCAATGGCTACACCACCGAAAGCACCGGATACAATACCGATAAGCGTGATACCAATCTGAATGGTAGAAAGAAACTTCTCGGGCTCTTCCAACTGTTTCAGTACTCCTTTGGCTCTTTTGTTTCCCTTTCCTGCGAGGGTTTCGAGTCGTGCTTTGCTGGATGACACCAACGCTATTTCATACATGGCAAAGACACCGTTCAGCACTAATAAAAATAGAATAATAATAAATTCCATATAGGTTATGAATAGTTTATATTGCAAAATTACTAATTTTTTGAATTTTATTACTAATATTGCTGCCTATTTATAGAGATTATTAAAGAATGAAAGACATGAAAAGAAAACAAATTTTATTTAGCGTTTTATTGCTGTTTTCAGTTGTTGCGACACAGGCGGCACGAGTAGATACCGTTATGGTAAAAAGCCCATCCATGAATAAAGAAGTACAAGTGGTATATGTACTCCCTGATAAAGCATTGGGTGAGGAAGCTGAGGCTTGTCCGGTAGTTTATTTGTTGCACGGCTATGGTGGTAATGCACGTAGTTGGGTAGGATTGAAACCGGAGTTACCTAAGATTGCAGATGAAAAAGGAATTATCTTTGTATGTCCTGATGGTAAAAACAGTTGGTATTGGGATAGCCCTAAAAATCAGGCTTATCGTTATGAAACTTTTGTAGCTTCGGAACTGGTGAAATATACAGATAAAAACTATGCTACTATTCCGGAGAAAAAAGGACGAGCCATTACCGGATTGAGTATGGGTGGACATGGTGCTTTGTGGCTTGCAATCCGTCATAAAGAGATATTTGGTGCAGGAGGAAGTACCAGTGGTGGAGTGGATATTCGCCCTTTTCCGAAGAATTGGGAGATGAACAAACAACTCGGTGATTATGAGTCTGATAAGACTTTATGGGATCAGCATACAGTGATTACTCAAGTTGATAAAATCAAGGATGGTGATCTGGCATTGATTATTGATTGTGGTGAACAAGATTTCTTTTTGGAAGTGAATAAAGCATTACATAAAGTTCTGCTGGAAAAAAATATCAGCCATGATTTCATTACCCGTCCCGGTGGGCATAACGGGCAATACTGGAATAATTCTATTGACTATCAGATTCTCTTCTTCGATAAATTCTTCAAGAAGTAATATCCTTAGTTTATTTCATGATATAATCTACGGTACGTGCATAGTCCGTACCGTAACTTTTGGTTAACTCGCTGCATGAGATGTCGACATCTTTCTTGTCGAACCTATAAGTGTAAGTGGTGGTTTCGTTACTTCCACTGTTATCCTCTGGTCTGAGATCAGTAATCAGAGTATTGTATGCATCTCCCAAGAATTTTCCATAAATGGCAACCGAGTGGAATGAAAGGGGATATAGATCTGTCAGGAATAGGTACGGAATCTCTGAAGTGTTGGCTATTTCATTGCCGGTAGATGTGCTGGCTATGTAAGTTTGTTCAGACTTGTCAACCTGCTGGGTGATGCGTAGTGTTCTATAGCTACTATAATCTATGTTGATAGAAGAATAGGACTTATTTCCGTCTAATGTTTCTGTTATATTTTTCAGGAAGTATTTTCCCTCTGTATTGATAAGATAATCGAAAGTATAAGAGCGTATTTTACCATCCATTTCTTGGCGCACGCAACTTATAGCATAGCCATTATCATCCAACGTGTAGGTCGAGATATTATTAATTTCATCTGTTACTACAGCTTGATGATCTCCATAAACAACATTTGTTGCATTTTCTATCTTAAACAATTCTCCTCCAGCTACGAAACTTTGTGTAGATGTAAAGTTAATCAATCGACCGGCACTATAATCGTAAGTCTGAGTAACAGTAACAGCTGGTGCACCTGGCTCTTCCTTGACTTCCTTTAATTCTATTTTAGAGAAATGAGTTACAGGATATCCCGGATTATCGGGTATATCTGAGCCCTCGTTATTGTCACTACAAGCTGTCAATCCTCCTATGAATAGTAAAGCTATGAAAATATTCTTCTTCATTCTGGGTTATTTAATGATAAGACCATTGCAGAAATAGCGCTTTACTTTCACACTTTTTACTACTGTCATTTGAGTTTCGGGTTCTGGTTTAGGTTCAGGGAGCACGATACTACCATCGATGATACCTATTGCTGCACTGAACAAAGCCTCGTTAGGATCTCCTAATGGCAGTACTTTTGCAAAATCACTCAGTTCACTGACTGCATAATTCGGTGTGAAACCTTTGGTGTAGTCCGCCTCACCTTCTGAATTGAATACTTGGCATACAACAGGGCGAAGCACCCATAAGAATTGATTGCTGGGGAAACTTTCTGTTGCTACGGTTTCTCCCTTGGTTGTGGTGCCTATAGTTATTACTGTCATGTACGGTCTCAAACAATTAATGAGCATTTCCGAAGCAGCAGCAGTTGTACTGCTTGTCAGAACATACACTTTCGATAGATTTAGGTTCACACCCCCTTGCAAAAGCTTGCTGTCGAGTGTGAGTTCGTGGTCTTTATATTTTCGCTTCTGGCTATATTCCAGTGAGGCGAAGGGACTGTTCAATTTGTCGGCAGGTACCAAAATATCTGCCAGAAGTTGTACGCACTCCATTTCTCCACCGGCATTGTAGCGCAAGTCAAGAACCAAATCTGTTATATCCTTATCTTTAAAGAACTGCGATAGTTGGAGTAGCTCACTATTATCTTCTTTATTGAAGCTGTTGTATGCCAAGTAACCTACATTTATACTTCCACTGGAGTAAACGTCGTAAGCAGGTATGGCGACGTCCTCTACGGGACGGGCGGCAGGAAGAACTACGTCACGATAAGATTCAATCTTACTTTCATCTTCTCCTTCGTCATTGACAGCTGAAACATATTTTCCTAACAATAGTTTCTGATTTTCACCTTCAGTCAGTAGTTTCTCCGTTTTTTTGGTGATATAATCATCGTTGATTTGCATGATCCATTCGCCTCGCTTTAATCCGACTTCGGAAGCTGGAGATTCGGGAATGACGTATGTGATAAGTGCATTATAGGCGGTATCATTACCGCTTATCCGATATAGGGAATAGTCGAAGCCATAGCTCGGTGTAGGAGTGGCATACAATGTATCGACACTGGAGTAATCTTTATCAAGTGATGATCTTATTGATTTTAAAAAAGCCTCCGGGGCAAGGAAATAATTCACGTTTTTTGAGTCGGGTATGTCTTCAAACCACAGATATTCTTCTCTCATGACGCTGTCTATCCATAGATCGCGTCCGGTCCATTTGTAATATTCCGGCCAACGGTCTACTCCACAAGAGAATAAGCTCGTCAATGCAAGGACTCCCAATAGTAGGAAAAGCTGTATATTCCTTCTTCTCATCTGTATCTATCGTTTGGTTTTCGTTGCAAATTTAGCGAATAGTTTGTTTATCTACCATAAATGTGGTATAAAATTCCCTATCTTGTGTCATTGCCCATGTCATAACATCCCATTATCTTTGCACTCAATCAATTAATCCTAAAAAATACAAAGACAATGGAAACAAAGAAATTGCATTTCGAGACGCTTCAACTCCATGTAGGACAAGAACAACCCGACCCGGCTACTGATGCACGTGCCGTGCCCATTTATCAGACTACTTCATATGTATTCCGCAACTCTGCCCATGCTGCTGCACGCTTTGGTTTGCAAGATCCGGGCAATATCTATGGCCGTTTGACTAACTCTACACAAGGTGTGTTCGAAGCACGTGTAGCTGCTTTAGAAGGTGGCGTTGCCGGATTGGCGGTTGCTTCGGGTGCAGCTGCCGTGACTTACGCTTTAGAGAATATTACTCGTGCCGGAGATCATATCGTATCGGCTAAAACCATCTATGGGGGAACGTATAATCTGTTGGAGCATACTCTGCCTGCCTACGGAGTGACTACTACTTTTGTAGATCCTGTTGATCTCTTGAACTTTGAGAAGGCTATACAGGAGAATACAAAGGCTGTATATATTGAAACTCTGGGTAACCCAAACTCCAACATTATTGATATTGAAGCTGTTGCTGAAATAGCACATCGTCATAAGATTCCATTGATCATTGATAATACATTTGGCACACCTTACCTGATACGGCCTATTGAGCATGGAGCAGACATCGTGGTACACTCCGCTACGAAGTTTATCGGTGGCCATGGCAGTTCCTTAGGTGGCGTGATTGTGGACGGCGGTAAGTTCGATTGGGCTGCTTCGGGCAAATTTCCTCAACTGACGGAACCGGAGCCTTGCTACCATGGCATACGTTTTACTGAAGCTGCGGGTGCTGCGGCTTATGTTACTCGAATTCGCGCTATCCTGCTTCGTGATACGGGCGCTACCATCAGTCCATTCAATGCTTTTATTTTATTGCAGGGACTGGAAACACTTTCCCTCCGTGTGGAACGTCATGTAGAGAATGCGTTGAAGGTGGTTGATTTCTTGAAGAAACATCCTAAAGTGGCAGCGGTGAATCACCCGTCATTGACGGAACATCCGGATCATGCATTGTATCAAAGGTATTTTCCCAATGGTGCAAGTTCTATCTTTACTTTTGAAGTAAAGGGTGGGGTGAAAGAGGCACAGACATTTATTGATAACCTACAAATTTTCTCACTTCTGGCAAATGTAGCGGATGTTAAGTCACTCGTTATCCATCCGGCTACCACTACACATTCGCAGTTGAATGAACAGGAGTTGGAAGAACAAGGCATTAAGCCGGGAACAGTGCGTCTGTCTATCGGTACGGAGCATATTGCAGATTTGCTAGATGACTTGGCTCAGGCGTTGGATAAAATATAATTGGTTCATAACGGTATAGTAATGAATAAGACTCACCACAGATTACACAGATTCACACAGATTTATTAATCTAATAATCAGCAAAATAAAATCTGTGTGAATCTGTGTAATCTGTGGTGAATTAATTCATAACCCTACAGTAATGAGTCTATTTTTAATTTTTTTTGTCGATTGTTTGTTATGATTTATTGATGTTGAAAAGACGATTTGTAATTACTTGGCTATCAGTGTAGTTGTGATGTTCTTATCTCAATATGGGACTGAGATACCCTAAGTATGATACTGAGGTACCCTAAGTATACGACTGAGATAGGCTAAATATACAATTGTGCTTCTAATATTTATTTATTGTAAGTAATATTCTAAACTGTTTTGAATGAATATATCTGTTTTATTATCAGGAGGTGTTGATAGTTCAGTTGTCGTACACCTTCTTTGTGAGCAAGGGTATCGGCCGTCTCTGTTTTATATTAAGATAGGAATGGACGGCACCGATTATATGGATTGTTCTGCTGAAGAAGATTGGGAGATGGCTACGGCTATTGCACATCGTTACGGATTACCTTTGGAAATGGTAGATTTGCAGAAAGAATATTGGGAACAAGTTGCTGCTTATGCCATTGATAAAATTCGTCGTGGATTGACTCCTAATCCGGATGTGATGTGTAACCGCTTCATTAAGTTCGGTTGCTTTGAACAGAAGGTAGGCAAAGAGTTTGATTTTACTGCTACCGGTCATTATGCCACTACGGTCCATAAAGATGGTAAGGTATGGCTGGGCACAGCTGTCGATCCAGTAAAGGATCAGACCGATTTTCTTGCGCAGATTGATTATTTGCAAGTCTCCAAACTGATGTTCCCCCTTGGTGGATTGATGAAACAGGAAGTACGGGACATTGCCCGCAATGCAGGACTGCCTACTGCCCGTCGCCGTGACAGTCAGGGTATTTGCTTTCTGGGAAAGATTAACTACAATGACTTTGTGCGTCGTTTCCTTGGTGAGCGGCAAGGAGATATTATAGAATTGGAGACTGGAAAGAAAATCGGTACACACCGGGGGTACTGGTTTCATACCATCGGACAGCGCAAAGGATTGGGATTGAGTGGTGGTCCTTGGTTTGTCATTCGGAAAGATGTTGAGGCAAATGTTCTTTATGTCTCACGGGGATATGACACCCAATGGCAGTACGGGCGTGAATTTAAGATTCATGATTTTCATTTCATTACAGAAAATCCCTGGTTACATAATCAGGAAGTCGATGTAACTTTTAAAATCCGCCATACACCGGAATTTATGAAAGGAAAACTGATACGGGAAGGGGAGATCTATCGTATTGTATCTTCTGAAAATTTGCAGGGTATTGCTCCCGGACAATTCGGTGTCGTATATGATGAAGCTTCCCGAATATGTATCGGCAGTGGAGAGATTGGTATTTGAATAGTCTTTTTATATATAGTATTCCACTAAATCCACAATTCCTGCCTTCATAGCATATTTTGTCGCTTCGTGCACATTATTCACTCCTAATTTACGAAATATGTTTTTGCGGTGGCTGTTTACCGTATGAAAGCTAAGATTCTTCTCCGCCGCAATTTCTTTCGTAGTCTTTCCCAGAGCAATTTCTTTCAGTACACTTCGTTCGGCAGGTGTCAGTAAATCATCTTTCAGCGTGTGGCGTACGGGAGATGCATTGCTGCCGGACAGCAATAGATTACTGACATGATTACAGATAAAACGTTCTTTTCGCGAAGCGCATTGCAATGCCGATAGTATTTCTTCTTTTGAATTATCCTTTAGCACTACTCCGAAAGCCATACTGCTGAATAATACTTGTCGGAGAAATTCCATACTCAATTCATCAGAGAAAAGGAGCCAGTCTGCTTCTTTAAAACGCTCATGCAGGACAATTAACTCATCCGCACCAGAAAAATCAAATAACGTATAGTCCAGTATCACTACTGCTTGCGGATGCAGACGCAGTTGCTGAACTAATTCGGCTTTGTTATCTGCTTCCAGTAACAAGGCTGTGTCTTTCTGACTACTGAGTAGAAACATCATACCTGCTTTGGTGATGTCCTGGTTGTCTGCAATGATAAATTCTCTCATATTTGGATGCAAAAATATAAAAACTCCGCTGCAAATGTACACATTTCTGGCAATTTGCAGCGGAGTGGAAATATATATATTGTAAAGGGCTTTACCAAGAACGTCCTTTAAAGATGCTGGATTGGCTTAATGGAACGAGATTACCAGTCAGCGTCATCGTATTGGAGTTGAAATTCGGGCTGATGGTTACGGTAGCATTGTTTCCACCGTTAGTCAGTGAAATGAAAATCTGTGCAGAGATACCGATACCCTGAATACTGAACTGGCAGTTAACGTTACCTTTCTTGTCAGTTGTAATCTGCATATCCGAGGTAGAACCATCTACAGTTACACCACCGATACCGTTAGGGCCGGGATATACCGTGTTGAATGCTACCTGTACGGTACCACGTCCTTGATTTACCAGTACGAAGTTGGTGTTAGAGTTAACGAAAGCTGTCTGTCCGTTACGGAACATCACCTGGTCGGCTTCCAGTACGAATTGGTGGGCTTTCAATGCGGCTACAGCGTCATCATACGATACTGCGTCGGCTACTTGTTCTTCAGCTTTCAGGCGGGCGCGTTCAGCGTCTCTTTGAGCCTTACGGTCTGCGCGGCGTTCCGCTCTACTTTCTTGTGCATACATGGCGGTTGTTGCCGCACTCATCATCACTAATGCTACTAATGCAATAAACTTTTTCATAATTCTTTAATGTTTAGGTTTTACGATTCTTGTTCGTTTATTGCAAAACAACCTTTATTCGGGATTGTTCACGGGACGCCTCACAATTTTATATCCGATGGCCGCAACGAGGATGCTCATTAATGGACTGATAATGTTGAAAAAGCAATAAGGAAGATAGGTCAGCGTAGATACGTTCAATATCGTTGCCTGCGTCATTCCACAGGTATTCCAGGGTATCAGAGGGGAGGTCACGGTAACAGCATCTTCCGTAGTACGGCTCAATAATCGGTTCTCATATCCTTTTTTCTCATAAATATTGCGAAACATGTTTCCGGTGAGGATAATACTAATGTATTGGTCGGCGGTAGTCAGATTGAGAAACAGTCCGGAGCAAACAGTGGATGCTACGACGCTGACTCTTCCTTTCATGAAACGTACAAAGACTGAAGTTATACTGCCCAGCATACCGCTTGCTGTCATGGCACCTCCGAAACACATGGCGCAAAGAATCAACCAGACTGTATTCATCATGCCAGCCATGCCACGTGTAGACACAAGGTCGGTCAGCATACTGTTGCCGGTATCCAGACCGGTGCTTCCGTAGAATATCATCATTACCCCTTTGAAGATGTTATTTTCTCCTGCTATTTCACGTAGCAAATCCGGTTGGAAGATAATGGCGCAAATACCTGCCAGCATAGTGGATATGAACAAGGTAATGATGGACGGAACTTTTCGAGCAATAAGTATTCCGGTTACTAAGGGAACAATCAGTAACCAGGGAGTGATTGTGAAGGTATCTTTCAGTGATGTGGCAAAGTCCGCCATGTGCGCAGTAGAGTTTGTTTCGATGACGAATCCCATTACTGTAAAGATAATCAGTGTGATAATCAACGATGGAGTGGTTGTAATTAACATATAGCGTATATGCCGGAACAAGGGCACGTCTGTTATGGAGGAAGCAAGTATCGTAGTTTCCGACAGCGGAGAGATTTTATCACCAAAATATGCTCCGGAGATAATAGCTCCTGCTATCCATCCTTCGTTGAACCCTTGCGCTTTGCCAATACCCATCAGTGCGATACCGATAGTGGCGATTGTTGTCCACGAGCTCCCCGTCATGACAGAGATTAGTGCGCAGATGATACAGGTTGATGCCAGAAAAAAGTCAGGATGAATAATTTGCATACCATAATATATAAGGGTAGGGACAATGCCGCTTATCATCCATGCACCGCTCAGTGCACCTATTATCAGCAAGATAATAATTGCTGTAGCAACTCCTGATATATTATTTGTAATAGCGAGTTCGTAATCTTTCCAGGGGACACGGTAGAATGTTATACCTATGAATACGCAAAAAGCAGTAGTGGTCAGTAGGGAAATCTGGCTACCTCCTTCCAGTGCGTCACTTCCGAATGTATGTATGGTGGCAAATAACATTCCTACCAACAGCACGATAGGCAGGAGGGAAACTAAAGGAGAGGGAATTTTTTTCAATGAACTCATTCTGTTTGTTATATCAGTTAAAACTTTGCAAAGTTACAACAAATCTGATGATTATGTTTTATCCCTGCTTTTCCGCCAATAAATATTATTATATCTTTGCGTTTACTTGGAATAAAAATACAACTTTGGTGTTTAGTTAAACTTTATTATTGACAACGTATGTACAAGAAACAAATTGCCACAGATAAGAAAGTAATCACTTTTGGTGAAGTAATGCTGAGGCTTACTGCTCCTGATTTCCTTCGTTTTTCACAAACCAATCAAATGATAGCCACTTACGGTGGCAGTGAAGCTAATGTGGCCGTTTCGTTGGCTAACTTTGGTATTCCTACAGAATTCGTAACCCGCCTGCCGGACAATGCTGTGGCACGTGCCTGCATAGCTTCACTCCGTGCTAACGGTTTAGGTACGGAAGGCATTGTTTTTGGTGGTAAGCGCATGGGGCTTTATTTTCTGGAAAGTGGTGCGGCATTCCGTAATTCCAATGTGGTTTACGACCGTGAGGGTTCTTCTTTTGCCACATTGCGTCCAGGTATGATTGATTGGGAAAAGATATTCTCCGATGCTGGCTGGTTTCATTGGTCGGGCATTGCTGCGGCTTTGTCACAAGATGGTGCCGATGCATGCCGTGAGGCTCTTGAAATAGCTGACCGTATGGGATTGACTATCTCCTGTGATTTGAATTTCCGTAAGAAACTTTGGAACTATGGGAGTTCCGCTGCCGAAGTCATGCAGCCTTTGGTGCAATACAGTGATGTCATTTTCGGTGCCGAACCGGAATATAAAGAGATACTTGGCATACAACCTGTCGGTTTTAAAGCCGTAGATGCTGAGGATACTACGTTTGAAGCAAATCTTCCTGCTTTTGAAGACTTTGGTCGTCGGGTGGTGGAGCTTGTTCCTCGTTGCCAGAAGGCTTTTCTGGAACTTCGTAATTCCATTACTTCCAATCATAATCTACTGGCTGCCATTCTCTATTCTGATAACACATTGAAGCATACTGGTATTTATGATATCGAGTGCGAGGTGGATCGCGTAGGTGCCGGTGATGCTTTTGTCGGTGGTATGATTTATGGTCTTATAACGTATCCGGATAATGATCAAAAAGCGTTGGAATATGCTTTGGCTGCTTCTGCATTAAAGAATACCGTATACGGTGATTTTAATCATGTGATGGTGGAAGAAGTAGAGAGCCTGATGCAAGGAAATACATCAGGGAGGGTATCACGATAAGACAGTATCTAATTCAAATAAGAGAAAAGGAAACAGCATAGGAGGATCTCAAATGCTGTTTTTTTATTTTAAAGATAAGGGAAGATGATATACAGGTTGTAAAGCTGACGAATGCGATAAAATGTTATAGAAGATTTTCTTTAGCACTGGGAGTATGCTGAAAAATTGGACCCACTATCTGGCAGTTATCCAATTCTTTACAATCACCACAGGTGTTAAACCCTTTTTCGTTTACGCATTTGCGGATTGCGCACATATCGCTGCAATACATCGTTTTCACTCCATCCACACGACAGCCCATACAATTAATGGTATCTGCCGTAATCTCCGGTATATTATTCAGCTTACTCCACAGTTGAGCTGTTTTTTCTCTTAACTCATTGTCATCTCTGACAGTAGCTATGCGGGCATCGCAACTTTCGCAATCTAATCCGCAACAAGCAATTAATTGTTTCATCATTAGGCTATGACTGTTGATAATTGGTTGATTGCAAATATAGTGATTCTTATGCGGCTTAATCTCATTGAATACATTTTTTCTCGATATTCTTTGCTCCTTTCATTTTTTATATTGTACTTTGCAATACAAAGTACTTTTTATATGGACAGAAATAAAGCAATAGAATCAGTAAATGAGATAAAAGAATTGATGGAAAGATCTTCTAAGTTCGTATCTCTCAGTGGAATGACGGCTGTATTGGCCGGAGTGTATGCATTAGCCGGCGCTTATGTGGCCGGTCAGTTATTAAGATCAGAAGATAATAGGGAAGGACTGATAATGGTTGCTTCACTGGTTTTGATTGTTTCAATTGTTACCGCCTGTATCTTGTCCTGGTATAAGGCCAAGAAGATGCAACAAAAGCTATTCAGTAAACTAACCTATCGTATTGCATGGAATTTTTCATTGCCGTTGTTGACGGGAGGGTTGTTCTGTATAGCTTTACTGCTACATGAACATTACGGACTGGTATCTTCTGTGATGTTACTTTTCTATGGACTTTCTTTAGTCAATGTGTCTAAGTTCACTTACTCCAATGTAGCATGGTTAGGATATGCTTTTCTTTGCCTGGGCATTGCAGATTGTTTCTTTGAGGGGCATGGTTTAATGTTTTGGACAATTGGTTTTGGCGGATTTCATATTTTATATGGCATGTTGTTTTATTTACAGTACGAAAGAAGGAAATAATAGATGATAGAAGCATTTCAAAATATAAATAAGGCATTTGAAAGTAAAGTCCGTTTGGGTATTATGGCAGTTCTCATGGTAAATGAAGATGCCGATTTCAATACTCTTAAGGAATTACTTTCACTGACGGACGGTAACCTGGCAAGTCATACAAGGGCTTTGGAGGAACTGGGTTATATCGTTTGTCAGAAGAGCTTTGTGGGGAGGAAGCCGAAAACATCTTTCCGGGCTACTTCCGAAGGAAAGAAAGCTTTCAAAACTCACATAGAAGCATTGGAGAATTTTCTGAAATCAACATAGATGTTTGGCTTCACACAAAACCGGACAATACTAAATATCTTACTTAATACTATTTTATTATGGACAATTTGAATGACAATTTGAACGAAGATTTCAATGGAGATCTTGCAGAGAATCTGAATGAAACGAGAAAACAGGCAAGTGGTTGTCTGCGTCGTTTCTCTAAATCTATCAAGGCAGTGGTCATTGCTTTCCTTATTCTGTTGCTGCTAATTCCGATGTTTATGATCGAAGACATGATTTCGGAACGCGGGCGAACACAGACGGATGCTATTGCCGAAGTCGGTCAGAAGTGGAGTTTGGCGCAGACAATTACAGGACCTTACATCAATCTGAAGTATCCTATCACACAGGAAGATAATGGTACGAAGAAGGTGACTATGGGAAATGTTACATTGCTTCCTGACGAATTGTCAATAGACGGACAGTTGAGTACGGAGATTCTTCGGCGAGGAATTTATAAGGTGAATGTATATCAGTCGGAGTTAGTAATCAAGGGATTTTTTAGTTCGGAAGAACTTCGTAAGAGTAATGTAGACATGGATGTACTTCAATATCAAAGAGCGGCAATATGCTTGAATCTGACTGATATGCGTGGTCTCAGCGAACAGGTTAGCATAACTTTGAACGATTCTGTTTATATGTTTGAGCCGGGGATGGATGGACGCGGCATTGAAAGCATGGGTGTTCATGCCATTGTCGACCTTTCCGCTCTGAAAGATGACCGGAAGTTACCCTATGAAATGAAGATAAAGCTGAAAGGATCTCAATCCATTTATTTTACTCCCTTGGGTAAAACTACGAGAGTTGCCCTGAAAGCAAACTGGAATACTCCAAGTTTTGATGGTAATTACCTGCCGGAGAAGCGGGAGATTACGGAGAAAGACTTCTCTGCGCAATGGCAAGTGCTGAACTTGAACAGAAATTATCCGCAAGTGTTTATAAATTATCAGAATGCCAGTATCAAAGATATTCAGAACTCTAACTTCGGAGTTAATCTGAAAATGCCGGTAGAACAGTACCAGCAGTCCATGCGTTCCACTAAATATGCTATCCTGATTATTCTGTTGACCTTTACAGTGATATTCTTTACGGAGATAATGGAGAAAACCCGTATTCATGCTTTGCAATATCTGTTAGTCGGTTTGGCGCTTTGTCTGTTCTATAGTTTGTTGTTGTCCATGTCCGAGCATATAGGTTTCAGAATGGCATATCTGGTGGCATCAGTGCTTACGATTATGCTGGTAGGAGGCTATATGCTGGGGATTATTAAAAGAAAGAAACCGGCGTTTATTATGGCAGGTCTGCTCAGTGTGCTCTATATTTATGTTTTCATTCTTATACAGTTGGAGACTTTTGCATTGCTTGCCGGTAGTCTCGGATTGTTTGTGATATTGGCTATGGTGATGTATTTCTCTAAAAAAATTGATTGGTTCAATGAATAAGCCAGGCTGAATAAAGAATGTCCTTTGGGGGAAATTCATGATCTGTGTAAATATGAAGAGAGTGTCAGCTAGCAAGCAGACACTCTCTTTATACTTTCTAATATGTTCTCAGTTTTTTCTTTGAGACATAGTGAGCAATTCTTCTTTAATTTTTTTTTATTTCTTATACCAGTCTTTGTTCTTTTCTCCATTACTGCTTACCCAACCGTCATATCCACTATATAACAGATTGATAGCTGTTTTTTCATTAGCACTGTCCAGCAATTTACTTAAATCGCTTTCTGTTGCCCGGCTCAGGAAAAAGGCAAATGGGTAATTACCTTTACGTACATAGTATATACTCTGATTGGGTTTAGATGCATCGTCTCCCTGCCCAAAATACTTCTTGTTTATTTTGGATGTCGGCATTTCCTGAGGAATATGCACTTCCCATCGCAAACCGTCTTCATCCTTTTTGAATATAAAAGCTTGGGCTTCAGATTGCTTTGAAATGGGCTTACTGTAATTAACGGTCACCTTATATTCTGTTCCCATATTTTCTTTCACATTTGTGGTCAAAAGATATACATTATCCTGAGGCTCGTATTCAAATGTGGTTTCTGTAAATTCCTTTTCACCTTGTTGGCGAATAGAGTAAGTGGTAGATTCTATGTTTCCTTCCGTTTTGAGACGGAATGCTAAACCGTTCTGGTTACTGGCTATATTTTGGAAAGTCTTGAAAGTAAATGATTCGGAATATATTAGATTCTTTTCATCGAAAGTGCTGCCATAGTTATATCTTACGACTACATCATTCATATCATAATCTCCCTGACTGGGCCAAAGGTCTTCAAATGCGTATGTACCTTTCAGGAAGTCAATGCTTGTCTTGTCTTCATCAGGATTAGTTACAGGAATATCGGTGATAGCATCTACCGGATTAGATTTTAAAGTAATGACAACATCGCTGAAATTCTCGTCAGTCATATAATCTTCAAAAGAAGTCAATATCCAATCACCATATCTATAAACAGCAGTACGCGGTTCTTCAAAGTTCACGCCTTGATCGTTTAAGCTCAAACCGCTAGAGGTGGCGGCGCGATATTTCTTGTATCCGCTAAAGCTACCAACATGATTGTTCCAACCATTGGTTGCCAGAACAAAACCTATTCTGTAACCTGCGGGGAAGGTTGTAGTAGCTCCTTCTTTATTTCCGGTTGCAATATTAGGATAATACATCAGTTGTACGGCAGTCAGTGGGTCAATACCGGCACTTTTCTTTGCTTGATTGGGATTATTAGACCAGTTACCATCTTGGGTGTTAGGAAATAACATGATTACATGGGCATCATTCAAGTTCTTTGGTTGTTCCCCGTCTTTATAATAGTAATATCCCAATGAACAGGTCCAACAAGTATTTTGTCCCAGAAATGTAACTACTACTTCAGCATCCTTGTTGACGTACATATCCGAATAACCGCGATATTCTTGTGGACAAGTTGTATGAGTGTTTATAATACGGGTGTGCGCAGTATATAAACCATCCTTTTTAGTTGCTGCTAATTTTCCCTTGTACTTATAATTAATATCCCCGTTTTTATACAGATTGTATGGACCTAACCAGGTTTTCCATACCTCATTTCCGTATCTATTACTTACCAGATAACTGTCGTATGGAGTACTGGTATTAGTAATTGTACGAGTATCAGTACTAGTATTATCTATTGCTTCGATACTTCCATCCACAACATTTGCTTCCATCAGGGTTTGTGCAAAGAAAGCGGGAGAATAGATATATACCTTTGTCAGGTATGAAGGCAATTCCAGTTTACCTTGGTAAGTACCGTCTTCTTGGGTATAGGCAGCAAACAGGTAATTTACATCCTGACGTTTGGTATAAGTACCATATTCGCTTTCGACGACAGGCATTTCATCATACACTTCAAAATAAACATTTGATTGTACAGCACCATTTACGTAATTTACATTTAAGTTTACGTCCTTTTGTACAGTAGAGAAGGGGAAGGTGTTGAATTCTTTTTCATCTTCCTTAGGGCCTTGATAAACATCTTTGTCTGTGCAGCTGCTTAATGCAAATGCAGCAATTAGAGTAGTTCCTAATAATTTTTTCCACATATTATTTAGTGTTTAGAGATAATTCGCGTTTTCTTTTTCCGGTCTATGTGTGATCCTTACAAATGCAAGAGAAATCAGTGCTCGGTTGACGTTCGTAGAAAATGATCATAATAAACAACTGCAAAGATATTGTATAATTCTTAAATATACAACTAATTTCTTGCTTTATTGTTCGAAAATTCTTCTTTATTAGTCAAAATCTACAATTTTACTATATGTGTGGGAGATCTCTTTAGTCAAAAATTACAAGAATTTAATAGAGATATTACCGTATTGTTCATTATAGAACTTCACTTTTAGAGTTATGTAATATGTTAAGTTGCTGTGTTTGTGTTAAAAATATAAATCCCTATAATCAATAAGATTATAGGGATTTATTATTTTAGTTAAGTAATTATTTACTTGCTCAAAGCTTGAGCTACGTCTACCGCACAAGCCACTGTACAACCTACCATCGGGTTGTTACCAATTCCCAGGAATCCCATCATTTCTACGTGAGCAGGAACTGATGAAGAACCAGCGAACTGAGCATCTGAGTGCATACGGCCCATCGTGTCAGTCATGCCATAAGAAGCCGGACCGGCTGCCATGTTATCCGGGTGAAGAGTACGACCTGTACCACCACCGGAAGCAACTGAGAAATAAGGCTTACCAGCAAGCATGCGCTCTTTCTTGTAAGTACCTGCAACCGGGTGTTGGAAACGAGTCGGGTTAGTAGAGTTACCAGTGATAGATACGTCTACGCCTTCTTTCCACATAACAGCTACACCTTCACGAACGTCGTCGCAACCGTAGCATTTTACTTTGGCACGTTCACCGTCAGAGTAAGCGATTTCGCGAACAACTTTCAGTTCAGAAGTATAGTAGTCGAATTGAGTTTGTACATAAGTAAAGCCATTGATACGAGAGATGATCTGTGCAGCATCCTTACCCAAACCGTTCAGGATACAACGCAGAGGTTCTTTACGTACCTTGTCTGCTTTAGCAGCAATTTTGATAGCGCCTTCTGCAGCAGCAAATGACTCGTGACCTGCCAAGAAAGCAAAACACTTAGTCTCTTCGCGCAGCAACATAGCTGCCAGGTTACCATGACCGATACCAACCTTACGGTCGTCGGCTACAGAACCCGGGATACAGAAAGCTTGCAGACCGATACCGATAGCTTCGGCAGCGTCAGCAGCATTCTTGCAGCCTTTCTTGATAGCGATAGCTGCACCTACTACGTAAGCCCACTTTGCATTTTCGAAACAGATCGGCTGAGTTTCTTCACACGTTTTATAAGGATCAAGTCCGGCAGCGTCGCAGATGGCGTTAGCTTCCTCGATGTCTTTGATGCCGTTAGCGTTCAAGGCTTCAATGATGCCTTTGATACGACGGTCTTGACTTTCAAATTTTACTTCTCTAATCATAATTTCTTTCCTCCTTATATTATTCGTGACGTGGATCAATATGTTTAACTGCTCCCTGCTCAGGTGTTACGCGACCGTAAGTACCGGTAACTTTCTTCAATGCTTCGTTAGCATCTGTACCCTTCTTGATTTCATCCATGAATTTACCCATGTGAACGAATTCGTATCCGCAGATCTCGTCATTCTTATCCAAGAAGATATTCTTGATGTAACCTTCGGCCATTTCCAGGTAACGAGGACCTTTTGCCAAAGTACCGTACAGTGTACCTACCTGGCTACGCAGACCTTTACCCAAGTCTTCCAAACCTGCACCGATAATCAAACCACCTTCAGAGAAAGCGGACTGAGTACGTCCGTAAACGATTTGCAGGAAAAGTTCGCGCATTGCTGTATTGATAGCGTCGCAAACAAGGTCAGTATTCAATGCTTCGAGTAATGTCTTACCCGGAAGGATTTCGGCAGCCATAGCAGCTGAGTGAGTCATACCAGAGCAGCCGATTGTTTCAACCAATGCTTCCTGAATGATACCTTCTTTTACGTTCAAAGTCAGTTTACAAGCACCTTGTTGAGGAGCACACCAACCTACACCATGTGTTAAACCTGAAATATCAACTATTTCTTTTGATTTTACCCATTTGCCTTCTTCGGGTATGGGAGCCGGTCCATGGTTAGGACCCTTCTTTACAACACACATGTGTTCCACTTCGTGTGAATAAGTCATAATTAGCTCTTTTTTTAAGTTATATAAATTAAAAAACGTAATCCACTTTCTAAAATTGCTCGCAAAGTTACTCCTTTTCTTTATTTATGCAAATCGAGTTATCTGACTTTTTTTATAAAAATAAATAATAAGAGACAGTGATTCTGTGTATTGCAATCTCCACATTACAATAAAATTAACGGGGACTTTTGAAACTGTACTTTTTCCCTCCGGAATAAACCTTGATGACGGCAGGTTCAGTAAGAGCGTATTCGGCCTGTTCGTCAAGACTTTGATGTGAGGTTATAATTCGTCCCGATAAATCATAAATGTCGATACGTGCTCCGGCGGAGAGTCCTTTAAGGACAATTCGTTTTTCTTGTCGGATACATTTCACTGCATCCGTTGCATTGGAGGAGGGAAAAGAGATGCCAGTAGTAGTACCATATAAATTGAAATCATTGCTACTTGGGGAGTTATTACTATTTTCATAGCAAGCCTTCATCAAATGATCTACGAGGCTATTGATGTAAAGCTCCAGATAAGAGTATCCGGTTGTCGGTTCTATATCCCGATAGCTTTTTCCGACGGGAAGATATTGAGCAGCCCAGATATCAGGAATGCCGTCATTATTAGAATCAGTTGGCTTTTCTTCGCTGCTATATAAGAGATATCCTTCGGTATCGGCTTGCGAGTCAATTAATCCGTTGCTGCTGCCGTTGCTTCCTTCGTAGGTATAATTCCCCTGTTTGGTTTCAGAAACAATACGCTGGTCTATGGCATCCCGTTTCAGGCTGGCACCTGCGTAAGCCAGTACTTTTTCATATGCTTGGGGGGCTGCATGGGTACTTACGGGTGATACAGTGAACTCGACGTTACTTTTGATACTTTCTTTACTCCCGTCCGGTAAGTCTGCATTTTTGGTATTGGGATGAATGCCTTCCCAGTTATCAGCGTTGGCATCGGCTATCAAACCAAGCAACTTATCTTTCTTTTTGTGGTTTTGTATCTGAGGACAGGTATTATCAAAATAATTGCCATCTATATAGAATATTCCCCAGACACCTTTGGTATTCTTTTGTGTACCGTCGTCTGCATTCGGTTGGAAAATACGGTTCACAAGCTGGTCTTTGGTAGAAGTGGAAGGACCGGGCTTATAGTAGTTATTAATAAAGTTATAGCTGCCACCCTCTCCGGCATAACCACTATTGGTAGGCCCCCAATTATAGAATACATTATTTCTCAGGTCAACCAGTTCCGCATCGGGAGTACCGGTGTAGCGGCTACCACAAAGACGGGGAGTCCGGCTGCTATGATGTGCCAATAAATTATGGTGGAAACTGGCACCTTCGCCACCCCAGATACCACCATAACCATGGCCGCCTTTACCATGTACGGAGTTGGTAAGACTTTCGCTGAGAATACACCATTGCATGGTAAAATTCTTGTTGTCATAGAAGGAAGAACATTCGTCGGTACTCCAGCTCATCGTGCAATGGTCGATAATGATGTTCTGATGGTTACGTCCCCACAAAGCATCATCTTCCGTCTTTTTCTCGTCGCCCATGCGGCAGCGGATAAAACGGATGATAACATTATCGGCCTTCACAGCCACTGAATAATTCTTCAGACAGATGCCATCACCGGGTGCTGTTTGTCCGGCAATAGTGATATTAGCATTCTTAATTTCAAGGGTACTGAGCAGGCTGATAGTGCCGGATACATCGAACACAATCGTGCGGTTACCTTTTTTGAGTCCTTCGCGTAGTGAGCCGCTTCCACTATCATTTAGGTTTGTGACGTGATAAACATCTCCGCCGCGTCCTCCGGTAGTGGTGTAACGGGCAAATCCCTCGGCGCCGGGAAAGGCGGGAGTTGTTTGGGCTTGTGCAAAGACTGCACATAAAAGAATGATAAATAGAAATGCGTAGTTTCTTTTCATGGTTTTATGATTTATATTCTGATGGGACAAAAGTATGCGTTTTCTGAGCAATGAATGTCGATAAATTCTTTTTCTATGTGGAAGTTTAGGTCTTACTGTGTCATTTTTTAATAAATTTTTCCTATTTTCGCATTAGAATAGAGAAAATAAAAAGCTGGTGGTTACAGAAACTTCTTATACATTTATTAGTATTAGGCTTGATGAACGGGAGTTCCATAATGTTTTTGATAAATATTATGTGGCGCTTTGTTTGTTTGCAAACCAATATACAGAGAATGAGGAAGTCTCTGCGGATATCGTGCAGGATTCTTTTGCTAAGTTGTGGCAGATCAGAGAAGATTTTTTCTATTTGCATCAGGTCAAATCTTTCCTTTATACTGCCGTACGTAATAAGGCTCTCAATGAACTGGAACATTCTAAAGTGGTATTTGAATATGCTCAGAAAGTAATTGAGAAAAGGAAAGATTCTTTTTTCCATGATGCAGTAGTCGAAGAAGAGACTTGTCGGATGCTGACGGATGCCATTGATAAGCTTCCCGATCAGATGCGGGCTATCATGCGATTGGCCGTGGAAGGAAAAAAGAATGGAGAAATAGCTGAGTACCTAAATGTATCCGTTGAAACGGTACATACTCTTAAGAAGATTGCCTATAAAAAGCTTCGTATATATCTGAAAGACTATTACTATTTCCTTATTCTCTTCTATTTGTAAGCGGCCGGTTAAAAATAAACATCGTTTCAGGTTTCTTTCTACAACTGGTCCGTAGTATCTCCGTACTATCTCCATGCCATCTCCGTGTCATCTCCGTATCAAGTCCGTACTAAGTCCGTTCGTATAGATGCGGAGATGATACGGAGCAGATACGGTTCGGGTTATGAGAAGCTTTTATTTTTTCGTCGATAAATGGAATACAGCCATATCACTTTCCGTTCCTATTCTGAAAGGCGGTCCCCAAAGAGATAATCCGCTGGAGACGTATATGTGGCTGTTTCCCCATTGCCGATAGCCATGGCTTTGTTCATAGATGTAGTCTGTCACCCAATTCATGGGCCATACTTGTCCACGGTGTGTGTGTCCGCTGAACTGTAAATCTACACCGGCTGCCTCGCTTTCGGTCAGTTTATATGGCTGATGATCCAACAAGATGATGGGTTTACTTTTATCTATCCCTGTCATCAACTCTTGCAAGGAGCGGCGGGCCGTGTTCGACCGGTCATCGCGTCCTATCAGCTGTATGCCGTTGGGAAGCGTGACTACTGAATCGCGCAGCAACTGTATGGGTGTATCTTGTATGAATCGGGCGCTTGCTTTAATGCCACTGATATATTCGTGATTGCCGGGAACCATATAAACACCCAGCGGAGCTTTTAATTCCGACAGTTCCTCCATCATCTTTTCAGTGTAAAGAGGTACTACGCTGTTATCAATTAAATCTCCTGCGATCAAGATCAAATCGGGATTTTGTTCATTAATCATTTTCACATACCGTTTCAAGGCTGTTTTCCCGGTTCCATTACCCAAATGCAGATCACTTACGGCAACTATCTTAACTGGTTTGGCGTCACCGGCTAAAGGTTTGTCGAGGGCGATGTTGATTGTATTTGTCTTAGGATGACGGTAATTATAGTATCCATATCCTAATAAGACGACCGTGAATATTAGAGAGAGGATGAAACCGTAGTTGAAGGGGACACGGCAGAGTCTCAGCAGATCAAACGCGAGCAGGAACAAAACCATGTATAGAGTGAAGATCAGCCAACCGGTCCCTACTTCATACATGGTATGGGATAAGAAAACCGGCATTTTTATATTGCGGGTTAGCATAGTTCCTACGATGGATAAAGTCGCGAGCCAGAACAATACGGCCAATGAAATTTTAATTCCACAGGGAAGACCGGATAACGCTTGCATACCCCTGTAAAATATATAGGTATTTCCGCCAAGGTATACGGTAATAAGAATAATGAAGAATATCGGCATAAAATTTATGTATTGAGTTTAAGCGGCAAAAATAAGCTAAATTCCGGTTTATTAAAAAAAAAGTGCTTTTTGATTCACCATGATTTTAATTACTCCTGTTTTATTATAAAAGACAACGAAAAAAGTTCAATTTATGATAAAACAGGATTTTTATATAGCTAATATTATAGCCAGGCACTTATCCGGTGAAATCACTCATGAAGAGAGCGTTCAATTGGAGAGTTGGCGAAAGGAAGATTCTGCCCACGAAGCCCTCTTCCAGAAAATATGCAGTAAAGAGAATCTTAAAAAACATGTGGAGAAAGGTGTGTCATTTGATGTCGCAACCGGCTGGCTGGAAGTACAAAAGCGTATTAGGAAAAGCAATAACCGGGAACGGATGATGAAAATACTCCGTTATGCCGCTGCTGTTTTAGTCCCCGTCTTTTTTGTAGGCATTACGCTGAAGTATACTGATTATGACCATTCTTCTGATAAGTCCGTGCTGATTACCCAGCCCATATTGCCGGGGGCTGCCAAAGCTATATTGACTTTGGACAATGGAGAAACAATCAATTTGAATAAAGAAACAGCAGATGCTTTGCGGAAGATAGAAGGTACGCATATTCAGGTAGATTCGACCACTTTAAACTATCGGTTGGCACAGAGCACATCTGCCCGGCCGAAACCTGTATATAATAAGGTGGAAATTCCACGTGGCGGTGAGTATGCGTTGGTGCTGAGTGACGGGACAAAGGTTCATTTGAACTCAATGAGCAGCCTCCGTTTTCCGGTTGCTTTTACTACGGGTAAAAGAGAAGTAGAACTGCAAGGTGAAGCCTATTTTGAAGTGAGTAAAACCGGGCAGCCCTTTATTGTAAACGTCAATGGTATGCAAGTTGAAGTATTGGGCACAACCTTCAATATCTCCGCTTATCCCAATGAAGAATATCAGACAACTTTGGTCAACGGTTCGGTGAGGGTCAGTGCCGAAAAGGGTGAAAGCCTTATTCTGAAACCGTCGCAACAGGCCACCATCGTTTCGGGTGGCAATTCCATCCAAGTGCGAACGGTGGATATTTCGTTCTATACTTCATGGGTAAAAGGAAAGATCAATTTCAAAGATCAGCGTCTGGAAGACATTATGAAGATACTTTCCCGCTGGTATGACATGAATGTGGTTTATGAAAATGAAGGACTTAAGAATATACGTTTCGGTTGTAACCTGAATCGTTATGAAGAAATAACTCCTTTCGTCAAGTTGCTGGAAAAGACGGAAGAAGTGCATGTGAAAATTGAAGGTAATACAATAACATTCCATAATTAACCAAAAAATGATTACTATGAACAAGAAAGGACACAAGAATCAAGCTGAAAGAAGCAGTAGACGTTTATGGATAACGTTGCTGTTTTTCTGTTTCACAGTTACCGGTTTTATGCAGGCTGCCAATGCAGTGTTTGCGCAAACCACTGTCACAGCAACCTTTAAGAATGCCACTCTTAGCGAAGTGCTGTGGGAAGTTCAGAGACAAACAGATTTCACCTTTGTGTATAGCACTGAAGAGGTGAAAAATGTAAAAGTAGAAAAGTTGATTGTGAACCATGAAAAGATTGCTAATGTGCTGGAACAATGCCTGAAAGGTAGTGGGCTGACTTATACGGTTCATGACGGTGTCATTGCCATCAAGCCTGCTTCTAAGGTTGAAGAAGCAGCAACGCCACAGCAAAAGACAAAGCTGAATGGTACTGTTGTAGACGAAACTGGTGAAGCCATTATTGGTGCCAATGTAATAGTGAAAGGCACTACTAACGGTTGCACTACTGATTTAGACGGTCATTTCACCCTTGATGTAGATCATCTTCCTGTCACTTTGATGGTTTCTTATATCGGTTATATCCGCCAGGAAATCAAGGTTACTTCTGCAAAGACGATTAAAGTGGAGATGACACCGGATAATAATCTGATGGATGAGGTCGTCATTACAGGTTATGGTACCTTCAAGAAATCTGCTTATGCCGGTTCTGCTGCCAGTGTAAAAGGAGAGACTTTGAAAGATGTTCCGGCAATTTCTTTTAAAGACCTGCTTCAAGGTAATGCTCCGGGCGTACAGTTCACTTCTTCTTCCGGTCAGCCGGGGGCGTCTTCTTCTTTGAGAATCCGTGGTATGGGTTCTTTTAATGCCAGTAACTCACCTCTTTATGTAATAGATGGAGTGCCAATGCGCTCAGGTACCATCAATACAATGAGTTCGGATGCCGGCCTTGATATTATGTCTACCATTAATAGCTCCGATATTGAAAGTGTTACGGTGATAAAAGATGCTGCTGCCGCTTCACTCTACGGTTCGCGTGCTGCTAATGGCGTCGTACTAATCACAACGAAGAAAGGTAAAGCAGGAAAGCCTTCCATTTCTTTGAAGGCCGACTGGGGTAGTTCTGATTTTGCTATGGATTATCGTCCGATTATGGGGGGAGAAGAGCGTCGTCAGTATATCTATGATGGTTTGGTAGCCGGACAGATAAAGAAAGGTAAGAGTGAAGCCGATGCAATGGCTTATGCCGATGGAGAAATTGATGACTATGCTCCGGTTCCCTGGTGCGGATATACGGATTGGGATGATGTTCTGTTTAAGAAAGGCAATCATCAGTCTTATGAAGCTTCTCTTTCAGGAGGAACGGACCGGTTCAAGTATTACTCTTCACTTTCTTATCTGAAGCAAGACGGTATTGCCATCAACTCAGGCCTGGAACGTATCAGCGGACGCCTGAATGTGGATTTCCAAGCTACCAGCAAGTTGAAATTGGGAGCCAATGTCTTGTTTGCTACGGTTAACCAGGATGTATATAGTGAAGGAACTTCTTATTCTTCCCCTTTCTACACTTCACGCAATGCTGTAGTACCTTCCGATCCTATATATAATGAAGATGGCAGCTGGAATCGTGACTTGATCCGTATTGGTGACCGTAACCCGTTGTTGTCGGCAACTTACGATTATCAACGCGAATACGTGACCCGTACATTCAATACCATCTATGGTGAATATGAATTTATCAAGGACCTGAAGTTTAAGTCTACATTCAGCTATGACTATGTAATTACGAAAGGTAAAGACTGGAGTGACCCGCGTACTTCCAACGGCGATGATATCAACGGTGGTATGAGCAAGAAGTATTATGAATACAACAAAATGGTATGGGCCAATCAGGTGAGCTATAAAACTTCGATTGCCAGAGATCATCACATTGATGCGCTGGTAGGTTACGAAATAGACGATCAATACCGCGATTATCTGTCAGGATATGCCACTAACTTTGCAACTCACGATAAAAATCAAATCAGTAATGGTATGAAGACGGAATCGGTTGGTGGTAATGATACCCGTACACGTATGGTTTCCTACCTGACTCGTTTGAATTATGATTATAAGAATAAATACTATTTGGGTGGTAGCTTCCGTACGGATGGCAGTTCTCGTTTCCAAAGAGATAACCGTTGGGGTAGTTTCTGGTCAATATCCGGTGCTTGGCGTATTATTGAGGAAGAATTCATGTCTCCAACTAAGGATTGGTTGACTGATTTAAAGATACGCGCGTCTTATGGTGTGAATGGTACCCTTCCTTCCGATTACTTTGGATATATGGGATTGAGCAGTCTGACTAACGGTTATCTGGAACAACCGGGCATCATTCAGTCGCAACTCCGGAATGACGACTTGCAGTGGGAGACAAACTATAACCTGAATCTGGGTTTGGACTTCGCACTTTGGAACCGTATTAATGTTACTTTGGAGTATTACACTCGTACCACCAAGAATCTGTTGATGGACCGTCCTATCTCTATGACTACTGGTTTCAGCAGTTACCTGATGAACATCGGTGAAGTAAAGAATAAAGGTGTGGAACTGGAAATCAGCTCAACCAACATCCAGACTAAGGATTTCTCATGGAATACAACATTCAATATTTCGCATAACAAGAATAAAATTGTAACCTTGGATGGCATGCAGACGGAAATCAAGAGCGGTTCTCAAATTCGTAAAGTAGGAAAATCATACCGTACTTTCTATATGATTGAATTTGCAGGTATCAATCCGGAAACCGGTGCTCCCCAGTTCTATACAAACGATGTAGACGAAAATGGAAACTACATTAAAGACATCACCGAAGAAATCAATAAAGCTCATGCTATTGTGCTTGATAAACATGCAGAGCCCAATGCTATCGGTGGTTTATCAAATACGTTGCGCTATAAATGGTTCGATCTGAACTTTATGTTCTCTTACCAGTTTGGTGGTTACTCTTATGACAACTGGGCACAGAAAACCGAACATGGTGGTAATGACCTGGAAGCTAATATCCCGTCCTACTATAAAGATAGTTGGAAAAAGCCGGGAGATGTTACAAAATATGAGTTATTCTACGAGAAACCCTCTGTAGCAATGAATAAAGTAACGACTACCCGCCGTCTGCACAGCACTGATTTTATCCGTTTGAAAACGCTAACATTCGGTTTCACTGTTCCGAAGGACTGGACACGGAAAATCGGTATCGAGAATGTACGTTTGTATGCATCGGCCAATAATCTCTGGACATGGGCGGCATATGACTATTACGATCCGGAAGCGGTGAGTGGTGGTACTGCCATTTGGGGGACTCCTCCTTTGAAGACTGTAACTTTTGGTATAAATGTAAATTTCTAACCCGATAAAAACGAGATATTATGAAACCATTAAAATATTTATTTATCAGTTCCATGTTGTTCGTCGCTACTTCTTGCGGCAACAGTTGGTTGGATTTGGAACCTTCCACTTCGGTAGATACTGAAACCAGCATTAAGATATTGTCGGATGTTGAGTTCACTCTGAATGGCATTTACAGCACGATGCAGAGTTCGGATGCCTACTCCGGACGCCTGGTATATTATGGAGATGTGACGGGTGATGATATGCAGGCTGTTAGCTCTACTAAGCGTGTAGCTAACTATTACCGTTTTAACTTTACTAAGGATGATAACCCTTCCAGTCATTGGTCTTATCTTTATTCTATCATCCAGAATTGTAATCTGATTTTGATGAACATTGATAAACTGGTTATTGATGAAGACGACAAGGCATATCGGGATGATTTGAAAGGAGAGGCATTGGCCATTCGTGGTCTGGCATTGTTCGATCTGACCCGTATCTTCGGTTATCCGTATCTGAAAGATAATGGGGCATCACTGGGTGTGCCTATTATAGAAGGTCTGTCCACTATTGATAGCAAGCCGACACGCAACACTGTGGCTCAATGCTATACAAAGATAATCGATGATCTTACCCAAAGTCTCTCTTTATTGGGTGAAAAATTCAATAAGGGCAAAATAAACAAATGGGGAGCAATGGTACTTCTCAGTCGTGTTTATCTCTACAAGGGTGAAAATGCCAATGCTTTGAAAATGGCGAGCGATGCTATTACAGGAGCAGAAAAGAATAAATACGCTTTGTGGACCAATGAAGATTATCCCACGGCTTGGGGAGAAGATGCTTCAGCCTCCAAACCGGGTGAAGTATTGTTCGAAATCGTAAATCTCACTACTGACAGCCCGGGTAAAGAAAGTATGGGTTATCTCAACTCTTATGACGGTTACGATGATATGTGTATCACTTGTTCTTTCTATCAGTTCCTGAAGGAAGACCCGAAGGATATACGTCTTAAGTTGCTGAGCTTCGATAAGAAATATTATGCTTATGTAAATAAGTATCAGCCGCAACGTGAAGAGAATATTGAAGATGCCAATATTCCGTTGATCCGTCTTTCCGAGGCTTATCTGAATGCAGCCGAAGCCGCTGTTAAGGAGAATGATAATGACGCTGCTGTTAAGTATCTCGATCCGATAGTGAAGCGTGCTAATCCGGATAACACAGTGGTAGGACAGACTATCACTTTGGAGAGAGTACTGAACGAACGCCGTAAAGAACTGGTTGCCGAAGGACACCGCATGTATGATGTTATCAGAAATGGATTGACAGTGGAACGTAAGGATGTAAAAGACAGTAATCTGAGTAAAACCAAGCATGACACGAAGTATATGACGTATGACTGGAATTTCTATATGATTGTACTTCCTATTCCCAAGAAGGAAATGGATGCCAATCCTAATATGGAACAGAATCCTGAATATGGTGGAAGATAATTTAAATAAATGATATATGACGAGTAAGACAAGTTTCATGAAGTACTTTCTTATCGCATTTACTCTAATGTTCATCGGTTCCGGCCTAAACGCCGGAACTTTTGGTTCAGACGGTAAGAAGAAAGACAAAGAGAAAAAAGAAGAGTTATCGGCTGACGGGCCGTATGTGCTTTATCAGCCTGATGGTAAAACGCGTGTCATCAGTGTCGATAAGAAAGGGAAAATTATCGACACGACTTATGTTGCACTACCCAAAGATTTTACCTTGCATGTGGTAGATCATAAAGGGCGGTTTCCGTTTGATGTGAAATTGCATCCGGTGAAACGCCCCGATTGGCAATATCGGCAACCGGAGAAAGTGTTTGTTATGTCCGATCCGCACGGCAGGTTGGATTGTGTTATTAGCTTGTTGCAGGGTAATGGGGTTATCGATAAAAACTACAATTGGAGCTTCGGCAGTAATCACCTGATGGTTATCGGCGATATTTTCGATCGTGGAAAAGATGTACCGCAAATATTCTGGCTGTTTTATAAGTTGGAAGATGAGGCCGCAAAAGCAGGTGGAACGGTTTCTTTCCTGTTAGGGAATCATGAGCCGTTGGTATTGGCCAATGACTTGCGCTATACGAAAGATAAATATAAAGTGCTGGCACAGAAATTGAATATGAATTATCCTAAGCTTTTTGGACCCGATACGGAATTGGGTAAATGGTTAGGAACTCGTAATACGATGCAGACCATTGGCAGCGACCTTTATGTTCATGCCGGGTTAGGCAAGAATTTCTATGACCGTAATTTAAGTATTCCTACCGTGAACGAAGAAATGAGCAAAGCCCTTTTCATGAATAAGAAAGAACGCAGGGCTCTTTCTCCATTGACCGCATTTCTATATGGTAATGATGGTCCCATCTGGTATCGTGGTCTTGTGCGTACGGATGCCAAGTATCATCCAATGGCACAGGATAGCCTGCAAATGGTGATGGAACGCTATCAAGCCAAACATATTATCGTAGGGCATACCATCTTTAAGGATATTTCTACTTTTTATGATGGCAAGGTTATCGGTGTCAATGTAGACAATAAAGAAAATCAGAAGAAGAAACGTGGCCGTGCATTATTGATTGATAAGGATACTTACTTTGTGGTAGGTGATAAAGGCATTCTGCGAAAATTGTAGGGATCTAAATTATCATTTAGTTCATTACTTTCGGGTTATGAATATAATTTTAGGCGCGGATTACGCGGATTACACGGATTCTTTTCCTGTAATATAGTGTGATAGCGCAGCCATTAATCCGTGTAATCCGCGTAATCCGCGCCTAAATCATTATCAGCATTAGTTCATTACTTTTCCGTTATGAATCAAATTCAACTTCTGATTCGCATTGTTAAGTAATACCGGATACGCTCTTTCGAAAAGGTTGTAGGACTATGTTCTCTATATTTACTTTTATTTTCTGAATATATTTGTCCTTTTTCTATATTGGGCAGAGATTGAGATGACGGTGTCTGAATTGAATATTTATAGGCATTGCAGAGTTTGATGAAAAAAAATGCAGGGAACTGCGTCCTGAAAATGTAAAAGGAAAGCATATATGCGGAATAAAGGCTGCATTGTATAGCGAGACTCTTATATTCGGTGCAGCGTGTCTGTTTAGGATGAAATTTCAATCAAATTGACTTCTCCGAAAAGACCGGAATACTTAGGAAAGTAGTGGATAAAACCTCTTTCCGGGGAAGGTCTGAGTCCCATTTCGGGCAAAATAGCCACTTATCTGATAGGGCTACACCCTTTTTAGTATAGGACTACACCCTTTGGAGCACATTACTACACCCTTTTGGGCAAATGGTGTAGCCCTTTTCCAACTCCATGATTCCTTATATGAAGTTTCGTTTCCCTTAATCGGGACAACCGTTTCTCCTAATGGGAACGCTCGTTTCTCTTAATGGGAACTGCCGTTTCTCTTGATGGGAACGCTCGTTTCCTACCAGTGGGAAACCGCAAATACTTATACATGAGGTGATTAACACAAGCTTCAGGGAGCAATAGGAAACAATACGGAAATGCATGGCAAACCGGAGGCTGACGGGGAAATAACTGTCGGATGAAGGACTGGCATAAGGAAAAGTCATAACAATGACGAAAGGACTTTTCTTCCTGCTGGACGGGTTATGAATATAATTTTAGGCGCGGATTACGCGGATGACGCAGATCTTTTTTTATCCACTTTTATAGCGCAGCCTTTTAAATCCGCGTTATCTGTGTCATCCGCGTCTAAAAAATAATATACCGAATGGCGCTAATCACTTATCACCAAACACTAATCACTTTTGTTCTTTTCTTTCCCGTTTTGGATAAAGTGATTAGAGGTTAAGTAAGCATAATTTAGTTTATATTATAGTAAATGATAATTTATCCAATTTATGGATTTCCAAGGGTCTCTTTTTTGAAGAGGAAGAAGAGTGAATTAATTCTCCAATTGGGAAAATATTTTTTCCCAATTGGAGAATTAAAATTTGCAAGTTTATTGCCGAGATGTACACCTGCCAGTTGAGCCAGATGGAGCGCTGTTTCCAGGGAATTGTAGAAGGCAATTATTTTTTATTCAACAGAATTGGGGTGAATCTGGTAAGTAAGCATTATCTTTGTGGGCGCCAAGATCGCAAAGATAGTAATGATTAAGATAAAGTGATATGACATCAGAAACCAATCGTACGGAATATAAGCGGCATCTTGCCGATGATTTGGAAAGAGAGGTTATAGCTTTTAAAAAAGTACCCCGCAAGTCACCCCGCAAGTGAGATAACTGACCAGAGTATTGTATAGAGAAAGGAATATTACTTAAAAAATCACTTTAACATATAAGAAGATTATGATAGAAATTACTGATGCTGCCTTGCGCAAAGCCGCAGGCGAGGGAATGGATACTTTTATTCAGGTATTTACTGACAGATATAAAGAAGTGATAGGTGGTGAACTAACTGCTGAATCCATGCCATTACTGACAGGTGAGCAGCACACTTTACTTGCATACCAGATCTTTCGTGATGAAGTAATGGATGGTGGCTTCTGCCAGTTGATACAGAATGGGTATGGTGGTTATATTTTTGCCAATCCGTTTGCTAAAGTGATGCGTCTATGGGGAGCAGAAGATTTTGGTAAACTGGTATATAGAGCTAAAAAGATTTATGATGTCCATCGTGAAGATCTGGAACGGGAACGTACAGATGATGAATTCATGGCTATGTACGAGCAATATGAAGCTTTCGATGAACTGGAAGAAGAATTTTTGGAAAAAGAGGAAGGAATCACAGCTATGGTAGCCAGTTATGTAGATGAACATCTGGAACTGTTTGCTAAAATCGTCTGACTATTTTCCGTTTCTTTGCATTTATTTTGTTTGACAAAATGAATAAGTATCTGTTTTGTATTTTTTTATTTATTGGGGGAGGATTTGTATCATGTAAGCAAACTAATTCCGATGTGGAGTTGCTGGAACAAGTGGAAAGGTGTGTGGAAGTATACCCTGATAGTGCTATGCAATTATTAAATCTATTACAATATCCTGAAAAGCTTCGTGGCAAAGAAAGTGCGGACTATGCTTTGTTGCTGACACAAGCTTTAGATAAAAACTATTTAGACAGTTTGCAATCAGATTCTTTAATTAAGATAGCTGTAGATTATTATAAAGGTAGTGGAGACTATGTGAAAGCTGGAAAGTCTTACTATTATTATGGAAAAATAATGGTAGTAAAAGGTAAAGTATCTGAGGCTATGGAGGCTTTTCTAAAGGCACTAACGTTCTTAAAAGAAATGAAGGAATATAAATTGCAAGGATTGATATTTGAGCATATCGGCTATTTAAATTTAGGACAGGGAATGCATGAACAGTCAATAGATAACTATCGAAAGTCTATTCATTATTACGAATTGGCTGGTGATAGTATAGGAGAGGTGTATGGTTGTAGAAATGTGGCCCGGGGGCATTATGCAAGCCAAGATTATGACAGTGCTTATTGGTATGCAAATAGGGGATTGTTACTGTTGTCGGATACTACGAATCAAGTAAGATCTTCTCTTTTTCAGTTATTGGGACTTATAGTTAAGGATGAAGGAAAATATTCACAAGCTATAGACTATTTTATCTCTGCAATAGAATCAAATAAAAATGTTAATGATGGGCTTCGCTATTATTTATCTTTAGGATGTGCATATATGGATATAGGGCAGTTTGCTTTGGCCGAGAGATGTTTCGAGCATTGCAAAAATGTGAATGATGTATTTATTTCATCGGGTGCCTATAACTATTTGTATCTTCTGAAGAAGAAAGAATCCAATTATGAACAGGCTCTTTCATATAAAGAGTTGTCTGACTCTATATTAAATATAGTTCGTAATAATGAGTTGAGCAGTCAATTACTGGCTTTACAGAAAAAGTATGAAGCTGATAGGCTTATTATGGAAAATAGTCAGATAAGGTTGGAAAAGGAAAATCAAGCTTATTTTTATTCGGTTATAATGTTGATAATAAGTGGAGTCAGCTTTTGGTTGATTAAGAAATATAAAAAGAAAAACCTGCGGAACATAGAAGCTTTAAGGAGAAATGAAAGGATATTGGAAGAATATGCTTGTAGGATAACCGGATTGGAATTGGAGGGAGAACAAGAACGTGAAGCAAAGAAAGAAGTTATTGGAAAATTGAATAGAAAGATTTTGGAATTGACATCTGAGAACAAAAGAATCCGTGATAACTCATGTGTAGAGGCATTGTTTGTTTTGGGAGAATTAAAAGAAGGTAAGTTGATTGTGGAAAATATGAAAATGTCCGAACGTCAGAGCATATTTGATTTTTTGGATCTGGTTTATGCAAACTTCGTTTCTCGAATAAAAACAGATTTTGAATTAACAAAAGGTGATTTGTTGTTAGCGGCATTGATAAAACTAGGTTTTTCAAGCAAACAATTAATGATTGTATTTGATTGTGAAATGAAGTCGGTTTATAAGAGTAAGCAGAGATTGAAGTCGCATTTAAAGCTGGAAAAGGAAGATTCCTTGGAGGAAATGATAGCATTTTATTAAAAATAATAGTTCATTTTGTCCGCTATGGATTTTGATAGATGATTATTTATCAGTGATTTATCTCTAAAATTCTGTCCACATAATTATTTCGTTTCTTGGTTTCATGGTGCTAACTTTGCTTTAAATTTTAAAAGGAAACACTATGAAACTAAAATTGATTCTATGTTTGTTAGGGGTATTTTCTTTATTAAAGGTAAATGCTGCTTTGGGAATAGGTAATGACGAAATCTCAGAAAAGGTTCTGATTGAAATGAAAGGAAACGATGTTCCTTTTGACATTCTAACCAATGGAGATTTAGGAGATCATCGTTCTGTACAACCGCTAATTCCGATTTTTGTGATGTTGGACGGTAGTAATAATACTTTGGATTTGTATTTTGAGCAGGCTATAGGAGAGGTAGATGTTACTATTTCTCAAAATGGTGTTGTGCTCTATTTTTCTTCGGAATATATACAAACTTCTGTGCTGAAAAATATTCAACTTGAATTGGACGTTTCCGGTAGTTTCCTTATAGAAATAGAAGGAAAAAATGGGGCGTATGCGTGTGGGCAGTTTGAGTTGTGATAAATTATATAATATGTTTAACCTAAAAAATATAATGCTTATGAAAAAGATTGCTTTGTTATTAGTAGGATTATTAGCTATGTTTTCTTGTGAACAAGAAGATTTAGAAGCTATTGCGAAAAGTGATATAGAGCAAATGCAGACAAGAGCTACAACGTCTATTGCGGATTTCGATCCAATCAATGAATTGGCAGGTATCCCTATGAATATTTTGAATGTGGGAAATACAAGTCGCAGATATTTATCATGTGAGAAATCTGGGACAGGAGTTGACTTATATACTAAGGATGATGGAAGTATGCGGCAGCAATGGATGTTTGTTTTTGGTAATATAACACTTGTAGGTGGGAATACGTATTTTAAACCATTACCTGGGATGTTAAGCTTTATTTATCTATATCCAAATTCATTTACTGGGGAAACTTATCCTGAATTATCAATAGTTTCCCCGAACTCATCATTTTTTCATAGCTATGAGATATTGGATGATGGAAGTTGCTATATATACAGATTTCCTAAAACATCTTCAGACTCAAAAGTATATTTGCAGTCTGATACGAGAACTGGGTCCGATTTGAAATATAAATATGGTCATTTTACTGACTTGGCCAAGTGGACATTTGCTCCCATTGGTGAATTTGAAATTGTAGATTTAGAATATGTATGTACCTCTGTTGATAATTTGGAGCCAGTTGAAGTTGTTTGTGATTATGATACTTATGATAATCAAAGTTCAAGTGTTGTTACATGGAATTATACTGTTACTACAAAGTATACTGAAACATCTAATTTTTCAAATACTGAAGGAGTTAGTATTACTTATTCGAATTCTCGAACTGTTGGAATGCCCAATGTAGAAGGTGGTACTGTTACAACAAATAGTACTTTTCAACAACAAGCAAATAAATCTTGGACTTTTGGAACAAGTGATTATAAAGAAGTTACAAGAACTAGGACAGGAAGTGTACCTGTACAACCTCATAAAACAGTGAGATTAGAAGCTGTGGTTGTTTTATATAAGGGAAGTCTTACTTATGTTGCAACATTAAGAAAGATAGGCGATACTAAGACTTTTAAAGTAAAAGGAAAATGGGATGGAACCTGTTATTCTAGATTTTATGCTAAAACCTATGATGTATCTACTGGTAATGTTTTAGATGTATATACTATTGAATAGTAAATAAAAGTTAAATAAATATTAGGGTGTGCAGTATTTAGATTCATATTTCATTTATCCTTAAAAACAATGAAAAAACGATGAGAGTGCTATACAACTCGATTCTTTTATCTAAATTTGCAAACTCTAATATTTATAGAACAATGAAAATGGCTAAATTAAAAATCTGGATGGTTGCCCTTACCTTGATAATGGGTGTTTCTCTAACTTCTTGTATTAATGGTGATGATAACACTATTCAACCGGTATATGGCCCAATTCTTTTAAAAAGTACTTTTCCTTATCAATTTCAAGCAGAAGGTAGTGATGTTGTATTCGAGGCAAATTCTGCGACTATAACAGGTCTATCTGATAATGCTTATCCAGGAGATATGGTCTATTTGAATGCTCAATATGATACAAGCACACAAGCTGTTGATGAAAATACGAAGAAGATTATTGTGACAGTTACAAGTGCAGAGAAATTGAATGAGAATACATATATCTCACAAGAGGATGTGTCATACAATAGATCTGTGCTTTCTACTTCGGAATTAGGTGCAAATTATTCTCCTGCTTTATATAGTAAGAATTGGTTGATATTCCCTATAGCGTTTTATATAGAAAAGTTGGAAATGGCAAGTGCACTTAAACATTCATTTTATTTAGTATATGACGCAGAACATGAAGATAATAATGAAACTACGATGGTGTTACGTTTACGTCACCAATCTAATGACGATGCTTCAAAAGAGAAGAGTTCTGCATTACTGTCAAAAGCATTTAAAATTACAGACCTCGTAAGGAATTTTAATGGTGGTAGTACTACGAATAAATTGAAAACTATCAAGATTATCATTCAGCAACAAAAAGGAAGCACTCCAGAAATTGTTGAAGGATCGACAGATAGTTATACTGAATATACTTATGAACTTGATTATTCAAAAGTAGCAAATTTATAATTTGGATTATAAAGCATTATTCCATATAGCAATGTTACTGATTTCCTCTCCGGCCAAGGCTTGGGAGGAAATTCGTTTGGAAGAGGATAGGCGAAAAGTATTTACTGCTTTTGTCTATCCTATGATTGGTTTATGTGGATTGTCCGTCTTCATCGGTTCTTTGCTGGCGAAGGGATGGGGCGGTCCCGAGAGTTTTCAATATGCCATGACGCAATGTTGCGCGGTGGCAGTATCCCTCTTTGGAGGATATTTTCTGGCGGCGTATCTCATAAATGGGATGCGCGTTAAAATGTTTATGATGGACAGTGACATGCCATTGACGCAACAGTTTGCGGGCTATGCGCTGGTTGTTCTTTTCTTGCTCCAGATTATTATCGGCATATTGCCGGACTTTAATATCATCGGATTGCTGTTGCAGTTCTATATTGTGTATGTGGTGTGGGAGGGGGCTTCCACGTTGATGAAAGTAGAAGAGAAAGACCGGTTACGGTTTACAATCATTTCTTCCATCCTACTGATTGCCTGTCCTATGCTCATTCAGTTTATATTCAACAAGCTGACGATGGTGCTTAATTAACGTTTGAAATCATGAAACAAGCTCCTGTTAATATAAAAAATAAGCGTGCTACATTCGATTATGAATTGGTAGACACTTATACCGCGGGCATTGTGCTCACGGGTACGGAAATTAAATCGATTCGCATGGGTAAAGCAAGCCTTGTGGATACCTTCTGTTACTTTGCCAATGGCGAGTTGTGGGTGAAGAATATGCATATTTCCGAATACTTCTACGGTTCGTATAATAACCATTCGGCACGCAGGGAGCGCAAACTCTTACTTACTAAAAAAGAACTTGATAAACTGGCGCGTGGAGCAAAAGACCCCGGTTTTACAATGGTTCCCATTCGTATGTTTATTAATGAAAAAGGGCTTGCTAAAGTGGTAGTGGCTCTTGCCAAAGGTAAAAAGCAATACGACAAGCGCGAAGCGTTGAAAGAGAAAGATGATAAACGCGATATGGCGCGGATGTTTAAGAGATAATATCATTCTATCACTGAATACAAATGGTTTCTATTGAAAAGTTGGTGCGTGAGCGCATCCTTATTTTAGACGGTGCTATGGGCACCATGATACAACGGTACAACTTAACGGAGGAAGACTTCAGGGAGGAGCGCTTTGCTGACATCCCCGGGCAGATGAAAGGAAACAATGATCTGCTTTGTCTGACGCGCCCTGATGTGATACAGGATATACACCGTAAATATCTCATGGCAGGTGCCGATATCATTGAAACCAATACGTTTAGTTCTACCAGTGTCAGTATGGCCGATTATCATGTGCAGGAATATGTACGTGAGATGAATCTGGCTGCCGTTAAACTGGCACGTGAAGTAGCTGATGAATTTTCTACACCTGATAAACCACGTTTTGTAGCCGGTTCTATCGGGCCTACCAATAAGACTTGCTCCATGAGTCCCGATGTGAATAATCCGGCCATGCGTGCGCTGACTTACGATGAACTTGCCGATGCCTATCGGGAACAGATGGAGGCCTTGCTGGAAGGTGGGGTAGACGCTCTGCTGATAGAAACCATATTCGATACATTGAATGCCAAAGCAGCTATCTTTGCTGCGGAAAAGGCGATGGAGGCTACAGGCGTTCAAGTTCCTGTTATGCTGTCCGTTACCGTATCCGATACAGGCGGACGTACTCTGTCGGGACAGACTTTGGAGGCTTTTCTTGCCTCAGTTCAGCATGCCAATATCTTTTCGGTAGGCTTGAACTGTTCCTTTGGCGCCCGCCAGTTGAAACCTTTCCTGGAACAGCTTGCTGCCCGTGCTCCTTATTATATCAGCGCATACCCCAATGCGGGATTGCCTAACAGCCTGGGACAATATGACCAGACGCCTGCCGATATGGCGCATGAAGTGAAAGAGTATATTCAGGAAGGTCTGATAAACATCATTGGCGGTTGCTGTGGTACGACCGATGCATACATCGCCGAATATCCTGTTTTGATAGCCGGTGCTGCTCCCCATGTTCCTGCTCCGAAACCCGAAAGTCTTTGGCTTTCCGGCCTGGAATTATTGGAAGTGACTCCTGAGAAGAACTTTATCAATGTGGGAGAACGCTGTAATGTGGCCGGTTCCCGCAAGTTCCTGCGTCTGGTTAATGAAAAGAAATACGATGAAGCCCTCAGCATTGCCCGTCAGCAAGTAGAAGACGGGGCGCAGGTGGTGGATGTAAATATGGACGATGGTCTGCTGGATGCACAGGCTGAAATGACTACTTTCCTCAATCTGATTGCTTCTGAGCCTGAGATTGCCCGTGTTCCTGTGATGATTGACTCCTCTAAATGGGATGTAATCGTTGCCGGATTGAAATGCCTGCAAGGAAAGTCCATCGTGAATTCAATCTCTCTGAAAGAGGGAGAAGAAAAGTTTCTGGAACATGCCCGCACGATCAGGCAATATGGTGCCGCTACCGTAGTAATGGCTTTTGATGAAAAAGGACAGGCGGATACATACGAACGTAAGATTGAAGTGTGTGCCCGTGCTTATCAGCTTTTGGTTGAGAAAGTGGGCTTTAATCCTCATGATATTATCTTTGACCCTAACGTCCTTGCCGTAGCTACGGGTATGGACGAACATAATAATTATGCTGTAGACTTCATCCGGGCTACCGGTTGGATACGTAAGAATCTGCCGGGTGCGCATGTCAGTGGTGGCGTTAGCAACCTTTCATTCTCTTTCCGCGGCAACAATTATATCCGTGAAGCCATGCATGCAGTGTTCCTTTATCATGCCATCCGTGAAGGAATGGATATGGGAATCGTAAATCCGGCTACGGCTGTACTTTATACCGATATCCCTGCCGATATACTGGAACGTATAGAGGATGTGGTTTTAAACCGTCGTCCCGATGCTGCCGAACGCCTGATAGAAACTGCTGAACAACTGAAAGCTGCTGCCGAACAACAGAAAGGTAATGCCACTGATAAACAAGTTGCCCCTCTTTCATGGCGTAATGGAACAAGTGTGGAAGAACGTTTGAAACATGCTTTGACAAAAGGAATTGGTGACTATCTGGAGGAAGACTTGGCAGAAGCCCTGAAGCTTTATCCGAAAGCTGTGGATATCATCGAAGGTCCTTTAATGTCAGGTATGAACTATGTAGGTGAGCTCTTTGGCGCCGGAAAGATGTTTTTGCCCCAGGTGGTGAAAACAGCCCGTACCATGAAGAAAGCCGTTGCCATTCTTCAGCCTATAATTGAAGCGGAAAAACAAGAAGGCTCCACCTCCGCTGGAAAAGTCCTGCTTGCCACGGTGAAAGGTGATGTACATGATATAGGCAAGAATATCGTTTCTGTGGTCATGGCCTGCAATGGTTATGAGATTATAGACCTTGGTGTGATGGTACCTGCCGAAACGATTGTTCAGCGTGCCTTGGAAGAAAAGGTGGATATGATTGGACTCAGTGGTCTGATAACCCCATCATTGGAAGAAATGGTACACGTGGCTATGGAACTGGAAAAGGTAGGTGCCGATATTCCTTTATTGATAGGTGGAGCTACTACCTCTCAACTGCATACAGCATTGAAAATAGCTCCTGTCTATCATGCTCCTGTAGTTCATCTGAAAGATGCTTCGCAGAATGCAACAGTAGCCGCCCGCTTGATGAATCCGAAAGCCAAAGAAGAATTAAAAGAAAAATTAAGTTCAGAATATCAACGGTTGCGTGAAAAGAGCGTTACGCAAGCACCGAAGACTGTTTCGTTGGAGGAGGCGCAGAAGAATAAGCTGAACTTATTTTAGCTTCCTCACTTCTTTATCTTCTTCTTATACGTCTCATACCTCCCCATAATATCCCTCACAAAGTTATATGTCTCTATTCCACGGAAGTATCCGTTTTTACAGACAGGGTCGGTGAAGTATTCTTCATTGCTTTTCAATAAGATGAAGTTTTCTACATTGTCTTTCCAGATATACTTGTTCTTTCCATATTTCTCAGCCAGTGCCATTGCATCCTGTACGTGGCCGATACCCGAATTGTAGGAAGCAAGTACGAAGTTGAGCCGTTCTTCTTTCGGTACTGAAGAGAAACTCTTACTGGTAGCATTGATATATTTTATGGCAGCTTTCACACTCTCTTCCGGATTCTGTTCTTTTCCTTCGGGGAGTCCCATGGCACGTGCTGTAGCAGGCATCAGTTGCATTAGCCCTTTGGCACCGGCCCATGAAACGGCTGTCGTATCAAAGTTCGACTCCGTATATGCCAGAGAAGCAAGCAATCGCCAGTCCCAGTCTATTTCCGAAGCATACTTTTTGAATAATTCGTCGAAATGTGAAATCTTTCCCTCACGAAGAGAAAGGATAGAAGTGTGTGGAGTTGCCTTACTGATCTCAAAATATCTTTTCATACTGGCAGTATAGGCGGGAGAAGTCATATTCTCTTCATGCCATTTATTAGCGGCTGCTGCCAGTTCCGGACTATCCTTACGCACCGCCCAGGAAGCTCTTTGGTCGAAACTGATGGATAGTTTAATATTTAGGTTGGGGTAATACGTAGTGTTAAGTCTGGCTACGTCATTATCGGCCACCGTATAAGGAATCTTTCCCTGGGATACTTGTGTGATGAGGTCCTCCACTGAAATGCTGTCATTAGTCACTTTGTGGATATGGATGCCGCCACCGAGTTCTTTATCCAGATTTACCAAACGGTCGTAATATTTCCCGGGCTTTACATATACATCCTTACCTATCAGTTCTGTTACATCCGTCAGCGGTTTTGTCTTCCCACCTGCGCGTTGCACAATAACCTGGTGTGTGATGACCTCTTCACCGCAATAGATCAGACTATCTTTTAATTCCTTCGTGATGGGGACATTGTAGGCAATGATGTCTCCTTCGCCTGCCAGTAACTTTTTTATAAGTCCCTGTACATTCCTTGCCACCACTACGCGCAGTTTTACCCCGAGACTTTTGGCAAACTGTTCACTCAACTCGTACTGGAACCCCATTTCCTGGCCACGATAGTTGAAGTAAGAAGTAGAACTGTATAGCGTCAGTACAACGAGTTCACCGCTATCTTTTATCTGTTGCAAATCGCCCACAGCTTCATCGGGCATGGAACCATGCCGTTTATTTCCGCACCCCGACAGGCAGCACAGACATAGCAAGGCAATCAGGAAAAGATTAGCAGTTCCCCTCATTTAATTTTCAATTTTTAATTTTTAATTCTCAAAGATGCTTCTTTATATACATCGTCAGAATATCGATTGCCACCTGATTATTTCCTCCTTCGGGTATAATCAGGTCCGCATATCGTTTGCACGGTTCGATGAATTGCAGATGCATAGGCTTCAAGATACGGGTATACCGCTCCATAACCGCTTCTGCTGTACGTCCACGCTCCACTACATCCCGTTGTATGACACGAATCAGACGTTCGTCCGGATCAGCATCCACAAAGATTTTGAGGTCCATCATGCTGCGCAGTTTCTTGTCGCACAGGGCAAGAATCCCTTCAATAATCACTACTTCCCGTGGTTCGATATGAATCGTTTCGGGCTCTCGTGTACAAGTAAGGTACGAGTAGGTGGGTTGTTCAATGCTTTTTCCTTCACGCAGCATGGCTACATGTTTAGATAAAAGACTCCACTCGAAGGCATCCGGGTGGTCAAAGTTGATGTTCTGTCGTTCTTCTACAGGTACATGGCTACTGTCCTTATAGTAAGAGTCTTGCGGTAACAGTACCACTTCACCTGCCGGCAGGCTTTCAATGATTTTACGTACGACGGTGGTTTTTCCCGAGCCAGTTCCGCCTGCAATTCCTATTATTAACATCCGTTTAAGTGTATATTTAAAACAAAACGAGTATTTTTGCGGTTAATATTAATCGCTTCGGTTGACAAATATATAGATAAATCATTAAAATTGCAAAGTTATGGTCAAACACATTGTATTATTTAAATTAAAAGACGAAGCTCCGGCTGACAAAAAGCTGACAGCAATGAAAGAATTCAAGGCCGCTATCGAGGCTTTACCAGCTAAAATATCTGTTATACGTAAGATAGAAGTTGGACTCAATATGAATCCCGGCGAAACTTGGAGCATTGCCCTCTACAGCGAATTTGATACGCTGGACGACGTGAAATTTTATGCTACTCATCCCGAGCATGTGGCAGCAGGCAAGCTGATTGCTGATGTAAAGGAGAATCGCGCCTGTGTTGACTACGAGATTTAATAATAAATTATAGATTATAAGGATGAGAAAAATACTATCCATTTGTCTGTTGCTGATTGCTGTCGTGGCACAAGCGCAGATACAGGAGCCCGTCAAGTTTAAGTCGGAACTGAAGACGCTTGCAGCGGGAGAGGCGGAAATTGTATTTACCGCTACTATCGACAAGGGTTGGCATGTATATTCTACCGACCTGGGTGACGGTGGTCCTATCTCGGCTACCTTCAATGTAGAGAAGATTTCCGGTGCTACAGTTGTAGGAAAGTTGCAGCCGAAAGGAAAAGAAATAGCTTCTTATGATAAGTTGTTCGAGATGAACGTGCGCTATTTTGAGTCTACGGCACAATTTGTTCAGAAACTGAAGCTCACAGGAGGAGATTATAAGATAGAAGGTTTTCTGGAATTCGGTGCTTGTAATGATGAAAACTGTTTGCCTCCTACGCAGGTAGAATTTAATTTTTCAGGTAAAGCGGAAGCCGCTAAAGGTGCAGTAGCCGCAACTCCTGCTGAAAAGGTAACAGCTCCGGCAGAGGACACGAAACCGGAAGCTCAGCCTGCTTCTCAAACAGAAACACCTGCGGATACAGCTTCTATTGGCATCATAGGTGGTGCAGATGGTCCGACGGATATAAATGTGGCAGGTAATATTGACTTGTGGAAACCTGTTATCAATGATCTGCAATCTTATGGTGAAACCACTTCACAAGAAGATATGTCATGGTTCTATATCTTTATCACCGGTTTCCTCGGTGGACTGCTGGCATTGTTTACCCCTTGTGTGTGGCCTATTATCCCTATGACAGTAAGTTTCTTCCTGAAACGTTCCAAAGATAAAAAGAAAGGTATTCGTGATGCCTGGACGTATGGCGCTTCCATCGTGGTGATTTACGTAACTTTAGGTTTGGCCATTACGTTGATCTTCGGTGCCAGTGCGTTGAATGCACTTTCCACGAATGCTGTGTTCAATATCCTTTTCTGTCTGATGCTGGTTGTGTTTGCAGCTTCCTTCTTCGGAGCTTTCGAACTGACGCTGCCCTCTAAATGGAGCAATGCAGTAGATAGTAAAGCGGAAGCAACAAGCGGTTTGCTCAGTATCTTCCTGATGGCATTCACGCTTTCACTGGTGTCTTTTTCTTGTACAGGTCCTATTATCGGTTTCTTGCTGGTACAGGTATCTACAACAGGCAGCGTGATAGCTCCGGCTATCGGTATGCTCGGTTTTGCTATTGCTTTGGCATTGCCGTTCACGCTGTTCGCTCTGTTCCCGTCCTGGCTGAAGTCTATGCCGAAATCAGGCGGTTGGATGAATGTCATTAAAGTTACCCTCGGTTTCCTGGAATTGGCTTTCGCTCTGAAGTTCCTCTCTGTAGCCGACCTGGCTTATGGCTGGCGCATCCTCGACCGTGAAACGTTCCTGGCATTGTGGATTGTTCTGTTTGCTTTATTGGGCTTCTACCTGTTGGGTAAGATCAAGTTCCCGCACGATGATGACGATACGAAAGTGGGAGTGGGCCGCTTCTTTATGGCACTTTTCTCGCTGGCATTTGCCGTATATATGGTTCCCGGTTTGTGGGGGGCTCCATTGAAGGCGGTCAGTGCTTTTGCACCGCCTATGCAGACTCAGGACTTCAACCTCTATAATAATGAAGTGCATGCCAAGTTCGATGATTACGATCTGGGTATGGAATATGCCCGTCAGCATGGCAAACCTGTAATGCTCGACTTCACCGGGTATGGTTGTGTAAACTGCCGTAAGATGGAACTTGCCGTATGGACAGACTCTAAGGTAAGTGACATTATCAACAACGACTACGTACTTATTACACTTTATGTAGATAATAAAACCCCGTTGACATCACCTGTTAAAGTGACAGAAAACGGCCGGGAACGTACATTGCGTACAGTAGGCGATAAGTGGAGTTATCTCCAACGCGTTAAATTCGGTGCCAATGCACAGCCCTTCTATGTGCTGATAGATAATGAAGGTCGTCCTTTGAATAAATCTTATTCGTATGACGAGGACATTCCTAAGTATATCGAGTTCCTGCAAACAGGATTGGAAAACTATAAGAAAGGAAAATAAACGAACGAATGCCCGGCTGATATCATGCGACCGGGCATTTTTTATTAATCAATAACTTTATGAGACATATTGTAGACATCGAGACATGGGAGCGCCGGGATAATTACAATTTCTTCCGGGGCTTTGTAAATTCCTGGTATTCCATTACCACAGAGATTGATTGTACCGAAGCCAGTGCCGCAGCGAGAGCCTCGGGCCATTCCTTTTTTCTCTATTATCTGTATGCCGTAGTGCGTTCGGCGAATGAAGTTCCGGAACTTCGTTATCGTACCGACAAGAACGGACAAGTTATTTTTCATGATGAAGTGGATATCATTTCTCCGATAGCTGTTCCCGGAAAGACCTTTTATACGGTTCGGATTCCTTACCACGAAGATTTCAAACGCTTTTATGCCGAAGCGTATGAGTTGATAACCAATATCCCCGAAGATGGCAATCCTTATGGTGCCGAAGAGGAGTTGGCAAAACAGGGAGATTATGATGTAGTGCATTTAAGCGCTGTCCCCAAAATGTATTTCACTGCCACCACCTATACGCTGGCCGAAGCCGGCAATGGTTGCAGTTATCCTTTGATGACTTCCGGTAAAGCGGTAACCCGCGAGGGGCGTCTGGTATTTCCTTTATCCATTTATGTAAATCATGCCTTTGTAGATGGTTCGCATCTGGCATCATTTTTTCAAAAGATAGAAGAACACCTGAAACGAATTTCACAGGAATAAATTGATAGAATAAGTAAGCTATGCTTTTTTCTTATTTTATCTTTTCCCTTTTTTATTTCCCGGATTTTACATACGTTTGCAGCATCTATTAAACTTTTGTTTCCTGAAAAAGCTAAAGATTGCTATATGTGTGCAGATAATTTCTCAGAAGAACGTTCACTCATTCTCCGCTTGATAGAGGGGGATGAGGACGCCTTTTGTGAATTGTATGCCACTTATAAAAACCGTCTGATATACTTTGCAATGCGTTTCCTTAAATCGCGGGAGTATGCAGAAGATGTTTTTCAGGATGCTTTCACTGTAGTTTGGCAAAGCCGCCGTTTCATTAATCCCGATGCTTCCTTTTCTTCCTATCTCTACACCATTATGCGCAACCGGATACTGAACCAGTTGCGCAACGCCGCTAATGAGGAAAAACTAAAGGAGAGTATTCTTTCACAGGCATTGGACTACACGGAAGATACCAAACGTGAAGTAATGCTGAATGATTTGAAATCCCTCATTTCCCATGCCTTGCAGCAGCTGACTCCCCGCCAGCGTGAGATTTTCGAGATGAGTCGTGAAGCCCAGCTCTCCCATAAAGAGATTGCAGATAAGTTGGGCATCTCCATCAACACCGTTCAGGAGCATATATCTACCTCCCTTAAGTTGATTCGTACCTATCTCATTAAGTATTCAGGCAGTGAATATGTGGATTTGCTATTGCTGCTGATTTGCCTTAATACATAATAAATATTAATCACACCCCAGATGTTTTCCTTTACTGTGTATTACTCTATGTAAAGGAAAAGTTTTCATGACTTTTATACTAAAAGAGCCCGCAGAATGAAGAATGATGTAACAGACAAATCTATAATGCGCCGTTATCTGGATGATATGTACACCCAGGAAGAGGCACGTGGATTATTATCCCGACTAAAAGATGATATTCATGCCCCAATGCTGGATGAACTGGCAACAGAGGTCTGGAAAGAAGCCGCTATGGAAGAGCTCACCACCGGCATGGAGCGTGAAAAATATAAGGAAGAAGCCAGACGGTTACTGAAACGCATCGAACATAAGAAACGCACTTGGTTTCGGCGGATAGCCCTGACGGTGGCAAGTGCTTCTGCTGTTGTACTGCTCATTTTCGGGGGAATCAATCTACTGGGTTATATGGATAAACGGCAGATTTCTTATTTGGAAGCTTCTACCTCTTATGGTGAATCCAGACAAATCCGGTTACCGGATGGAACACAGCTGATCTTAAATTCCTGTTCCCGTGTTTGCTACCCGAACAGTTTTGTAGAAGATGAACGGCAGATAGAACTGGAAGGCGAAGCTTATTTCCAGGTTCAACGAAACGAAAAGCAACCTTTTATTGTCAGGACCGCCCGTTTTGATGTAAGGGTTTTGGGAACTTGCTTTGATGTGAAAGCTTATTCTTCGGATGAAGTTGTTTCTGTAGATGTGGAAAGTGGCAAAGTACAGGTGGATCTGCCTGAAGCGATGATGCGTTTGCAGGCTAAGGAACAAGTGTCGATCAATACACTTTCCGGTGAATACAGCAAACGGCGCGAAGAACGTGATGTTGCCGTATGGCGCAAAGGTGGATTACGTTTTAGCAGCACTCCGGTGCGCGATGTGGCTAAAGAGCTTGAACGCATGTATAATTGTCGCATTACGTTTGCGGAAGGACAGGAGTTCAACAACCTGATTTCCGGAGAACATGAAAATAAAAGTTTGGAGGCGGTGCTCCAATCAATGGAATATACCAGTGGCATCCGGTATAGAAAAGAAGGAAATCATATCTTCTTATTCAAGTAGCAAAAAAGCATGGATATACGTCCGGCTGGTAAACGGATGTGTATTATAATATATGTGAGTATTAATATGTTTAACCTTTAATTAAAAGAGAATATAGAATATGAAAGCACCCACTTAGCGTCTCCTCTAAGAAAAATAGGAGCTGTCTCACAGAGAAGCCCCTATCTCGTAATGCGAACAGGTATTCATTCGTTTCGACCCGCGTGAATCATGTATCGCGAATTACTCCTTTGTTCTAATTAATTTTATCAATTACTAAAACGCACAAATAAATGAATAATCTTCCTAATTCCAAAAGGAAAAGTAGAAATATACATTCGTTTTTAGTTTTTTTACTATTAGTATGCTTGTCATTGATGCCTGATCAGGCGCAAGCTCAGAAGGAAAAAACTGTAACGTTGAACGTTCAGAATGAAACTGTAGAGAATGTTTTTGTTCAGTTGGGCAAGCAGACAGGCTTGAAATTCTTTTATGATCAAAATGTTGTGAACACTGCTCCGCGCATATCTATCAAAGTAAAGAATAGTCCCCTACAGACTGTTCTAGACAAGATTACGGAGCAAACCAATTTGTTTTTCAATAGGGATAATAATACAATATCTGTAGGCAAACAAAAAATCGGGAATGATGTCCCGAAGTCGAAAACAAGAACTATAAAGGGAACAGTGGTAGATGAAACCGGTGAGTCGGTAATCGGTGCTACTGTAATGGTGAAAGGCACTACTAATGGTGTAACCACTAATCTTGATGGAAATTACACGTTGAACGATGTTCCTGATGGTGCTACTATCTTAATTTCCTATATCGGTTACCAGACCGTTGAACTAAAGTCCGGCAGTAAGGAACTGGCAAAAATTACATTAAAAGAAAACAGCGAATTATTGGATGAGGTTGTAGTCCTGGGATATGGCAATATTCGCCGTAGTGATGTGACGGGATCTATTGCGTCTGTTTCCTCGGAATCTATCTCTAAAGTTGCCTCTGCCTCTGTGGCCGATGCCTTGGCGGGAAAGATGGCAGGTGTACAGATCACCACAACAGATGGTGCATTGGATGCTGAAATCAGTATTCGTGTACGTGGTGGAGGATCAATCACTCAGGACAATTCACCGTTGTTTCTGGTCGACGGCTTTCCGGTTGATGATTTGAGTGGTATCCCGCCTACGGATATCGAGTCTATTGATGTCTTGAAAGAGGCTTCTATGACTGCTGTTTACGGTGCCAGAGGTGCGAATGGTGTAGTCATCGTAACCACGAAGAACCCGAAGATGGGTAAGACCTCAGTTCAATTCAATAGCTATGTACAGACACGTACACTGGCAGGGAAGTTACCAGTAATGAACAACTATGAATTTGTGATGGCGGAGTACGAGTACCAGATGATACGTAAAGGATCGGCTGATACTTTTATTAAGAATTTTGGCTATTATGACGATATTGACTTATACAAATATACGGACTCTACCGACTGGCAGGATGAAGTATTGGGAGGCAATCCGATTTCACAATATTATAATCTGACTATCAGCGGCGGTAGTGAAAAGACGAAATTTAATCTAAGTTATAACCGTAATAAAGATGAGGGACAGCTGATAGGTTCCGGTCTGTCACGTAACAATATTATTCTGAAACTGAACCATGAACTATTCAGGAACCTGAAACTGGAGACGAATGCCACATATCGCACCCGTACCATTGACGGAGCAGGTACATCGGGAACCAACATTGTCACGGCTCTTCGTTTTCGTCCCACAAACGGACTGACTTCCGGCGCATCCCTCGATCCGGATGATGATGATGAAAATCTGGACGAAGATGGTAATTCCTTAAACCAGAAGTATACCCCGTTGGAGGAAAATAAGCAGAACTATAGAAAAAGGGAAGAAACTGCAATCAGCCTCAAAGCAGCTTTGGTGTGGGATATGTTTAAAGGAATGCAATTCCGCTCCGAATATGGCATCAGCACAACGGACTCGAATGATGATCAGTTTTATGGAGCTTTATCCGGCACGGCGTCTGCTGCGGGAATGAATAATATGCCTTCGGCTAAGCGTACTAAAACACATAAAGAGTCGTACCGACTGGCAAATACGCTGACCTATCGCAACTTGTTCCGTAAAATCCATAATGTAAACCTGATGCTTGGACAGGAAATAAACCATTCGCAGAATAACAATACTTTTATGAGTGCACGTTATTTCCCGGTTTCCATTACGGCAGAAGCGGCTCTTGAAAACTTTGCATTGGGTACTCCACACCAGAGCACCAGTTATAAAGCTGCTCCGGACAGAACAGCCTCTTTCTTTGGCCGTGCCTTGTACGATTATAAAAGCCGTTATTATGCCACTTTTACATTTCGTGCAGACGGCTCGACGAAGTTTGCACCCGGTAAGCAATGGGGTGTGTTTCCTGCCGGTTCTATAGCTTGGAGACTTTCCAAAGAGAAATGGATGAAATCGGTCAAGTTTATTTCAGAACTGAAGTTGAGAGCAAGTTACGGGTTGGCTGGTAACAACCGTATCAGTGATGATTTGTGGCATAACATCTATCGTGTGTATAGCGGATCAAGCGCTCCGGGTTTCAATAATGAAGAATATAATTATTATCAGTTTGCAGATCAGACTTATTTGTATGATCCGGATTTGAGATGGGAGACTACCGTTACACGAAATCTCGGTTTGGATTTCGGTATCTTCAAAAATCGTTTAACCGGTACAGTCGATGTATACTGGAATACAACTAAAGATTTGCTGGTGCCGTCAATCATTCCTAATTCATCAGGTTATTCGAGACAGATGACAAATGTAGGCCGGACTTCCAATAGAGGAGTTGAGCTTTCATTGAACGGTAAAATCGTCCAGACAAAGAACTTTAATTTGTCTGCCAGTTTCAATGTGGCCTTTAATAAGAATAAAGTCGATAAGCTTTCTTCCGGTGAGACGGAATGGAAAACAAAAGCCTCCTTGTCCAACTGGTATGGAACTTACAATTATAAAATGGAAGTAGGCAAAAGTATGGGACTCATCTATGGTTTTGTGAATGATGGTTTTTATACGGTTGACGATTTTAATTTTGATGAAACGACGAAGAAGTGGACTTTGAAACCGGGAGTTCCGGATAATTCTTCATTCAGCTCAGGTAACTTTAGCTTTAAACCGGGAGCAATGAAGTTTAAGAAACTGTCTGATTCCGACTCAGACCTGATAACGGAAGAAGATATGACGGTCATTGGAAATACGAATCCGAAGGTAACAGGTGGTTTTGGCCTTTCCGGCAGTTGGAAGAATTTGGATTTTACTGCGTTCTTTAATTATATGTGCGATTTTGATGTATTCAACGTCAATAAACTCTATTTGAATTCGGCTGTTCGTCGCAACTATTCCAATCTGTCTACCAATATGAATTTGGCACGCCGTTTCCGCTATGTGGATGATGCCGGTGTCAATGTTTCCAGTGATCCGGTTGCATTGGCTGCATTAAATCAGAATGCCGCCACTTATTCCTGGATGTCCGTTACACAGGGTATCACAATGACCGATTTGATTGAAGACGGTTCATTCCTGCGTCTGAGTACGCTGACTGTGGGATATACATTTCCACAACGCTGGTTGAGCCGCCTGGGAGTCAAGAGTCTGCGTCTGTACTTCTCCGGTAGTAACCTGTTTACTTTGACGGGATATAGCGGATATGATCCGGAAGTGAATATACAGAAAGGTTTGACGCCGGGTATAGATAATAACGTGACTCCTCGCAGTCGTGTTTATACGCTTGGAATGAATTTGAATTTTTAATACTATAGAATTGAACCATGAGAAAATTTTATATTCCAGTTATCATATTGATGATACTTACATCTTGTGAAGATTACCTGAATGTAAATTCACCTTCCACTTTTGATAAGGATTATATATTTACCAGTGAATCGGAGATTGCGACTGCTGTCAATGGTATGTATGTGCCGATGGTCAGTGGCAAAGGTTGGGTAGGCAGTCTGGCCCAGAAAATGCTGTTTAATACGGATGTGGAGTTTACTACGGTCACTACGTCGTCCAATCTGAAAGAGAGTGCTTTCGAACCGAGTGCAGGTGACATCAGTTCGTACGGCAGCATCTGGACAGGGATGTATGATGGAGTGAACAGGACGAATGACGTGATAGAAGGTATCGAACAAAGTCCTCTGTTTGAGGCTGCTGATAAAACCAAGCCTTCGCGGTTAATGCATTATTATGGTGAGGCGAAAGTTCTGCGTGCCATGTACTATCTGGAGTTGGTGAGAAACTGGGGAGACGTTCCTTACAGGCGGAAACCGGCAGGAAACAAGGACGAATTGTTTATCGGCGCAACTGACCGTGACATCATATTGACAGACATGATAAATGACCTGATTGAAGTTGAACCGGTCATGTGGTATGCGGAAGAATCGGACAGGGGAGTGGAAGCGGCATCAAGAGAGTTTTGCCAGGGATTGATTGCCCGTATGGCATTGTATAGAGGAGGATGGACTCTGCGTCCGGATTACTCGAATCCTGCCGCTATCGGTTCAATGCAGCGCAATGATGACTGGCAGAAATATTATGAGATAGCCGAGAAATATGCAGGTAAAGTAATTAATGAAGGCAAACACTCGCTGAATCGCTCATTCCGTCAGGTTTGGGTGGACGAATGTAGTTGGATTGTTCCGGTGAATGATGATAATATCTTCGATGTACCGGCAAAGGTAGGAGGCTCCGGAGAGTTGGGATATTCCTGGGGGACATACATCGTTTCGCAAAAGAACTCAGAGGGACAGAATGCATCTAATGCTCCGCATGGATATTCTTCGGGAGGTTCCAAACTGGCGCTTACCTATATGCTGTCGTTTGATAATAAGGACTTGCGCCGCGATCTTACGTGCGAGATGTTCCGCTATGAAAATTCTGGAATGACTAATATAGTCCAGAAACCGATAGCCGCCCTTACGGTTTATTGCGGAAAATGGAACCGCCTGTTTATGGCAACTCCTCTGGGTAGTACTTCCAATAAAGGTACCGGAATCAATTACACTTATATGCGGTATGCAGACGTACTACTGATGTATGCCGAAGCTGCCAATGAGAATCATAACGGTCCTACACCCCAAGCCAAAGAGGCTCTGAAAAAAGTCCGCAACCGTGCTTTCGCGGCGGAAGATCAGCCGGAAATGGTAGACACCTATGTCGATAAACTTACTTCAAAAGAAGATTTCTTTGATGCAATCGTTAAAGAGCGCGCATGGGAATTCGGGGGTGAAAAGCATAGAAGATATGATCTGGCGCGTTGGAATCTGTATGGAAAGACCCTTTATAACTTGTATTTTGATTGGATTACGTTAGGAAAAGTTGCCCGTACCAAGCAATATGAGAATACGACCACTGCATTTGAGGAACCTACTTATGATGAACGTTTTGAATCTTATCCGGCAGTTGCTTATTACAAAATGGTCGATGCCGTGAATCCGGCTGCCGTATGTGTATCGCAGACCATAGACTGGTATAAAGAAGGAGGCAAGAACTCTTATGATGAGGCTTTTGAATCCTATCCTTCAAAGGCACCTACGGGATATACACTTATCAATATGTGTAATCAATATTGCACGCAGGTCAAGAATACCTCGAATCCGCGTCAATGGGTTCCTGCCCCTGCTGTCTTGTTTTCCTTTTACGGCTATATCAATGAATCGAATGCCGCAACTGTGAATCCGGAAACCGATCCGGTCCGCTATCTGGTACCTATACCTCCCGATGCATTGTCAAGCCATCAGGGACTGTTGAAGAATTATTATGGATATTAAAAAAGAGAGTATGAAAAAGTTATTGATATATTTGATACCTGTATTGGCATTTTGTCTATTGAATATTACTTCATGCAAGGATGAGGCGGAAGAGCTGCCCCGCCTGTTCAGACCTTCCTTCATAGCCTCCTCCTGTTTTGCGGAAGGTAATTCGATTACACTTGCCTGGAGAACATCCGGAGAAGCGACCTCTTATACGGTGGAGCTTTCGCGTGACCAAACTTTCCAGTCGGAACCCGCTGCAACGCAGACCGTAAACAACGGTAAATGCACTTTTACAGGTTTGCGTTATGAAACAGGTTATTATGCCCGGGTAAGAGCGAATAATGAGAGCCTGGATATCATTTCAAACTGGACGGAATATTCTTCTCTTATCACCACTTTGACGCGTATCATACCCAAGGTACTTTATGCATTGGATGAACACCAGATAACGGAGAATTCGGCTGTGATAGAATGGAGAGTCTCTGACCAGAATCCTGTGGACGGTGTTTCCATCTGGCAACAGGAAAATGGAACGGATGAAAAGCACTTTGACTTGTCCGGATCGGAAATAGCTTCAGGCAAGTATGTAATTTCAGGATTGACTCCCCGCACATCCTACTATGTTGCATTGACCAATAGCAAAGCTCCTGAGGGTGCGGAAAAGTATAATCGGCAGAAATTCACAACAGCCGGTATGCCTTCCGGTGCCGTCCTGGTGACGGATGGCGTTGACTTATTGTCGAAGATAAAAGAGGGAATGAATGATGACAGTCAATCAAGTTTGATCTTTCAATTGAAAAACGGGGTTGATTATTATCTGTCGGCAGACGGACTTCCCGAAAGTAGCACCGGTGACATCAAACTGACGAAAAGCATTGCATTCTTGGCTAATCCCGGAGATCGTCCTACGCTCTATATACGTAAAGGTGGCTTCATCATTAAACCGGAAGTGAATAATATTCCTGAAATCAACTATTTTATTGTTGAGAATGTGAATGTCAAAGAACCAATCGTATCCGGAGGAAGTGGCGGTAGCAAAACACGCTTGTTGAATATCGGCAAGCACGATGCCGGAACTGATATCACGATAGATCGTTTTGAAATCCGTAACTCCGATATTGTCCTGCCTTCTACCGTTCTGATGATGAACGATGCCAGCGAAGGAATGACGACTATCAACCATATTCGGATTGATAATTGTCTGGTTACCGGAATCAATGACACCAAATATGTAACGAAGCAATTCGGATTCATACATGCCATTAATAAAGGTTCCAACGTCTGGAATGATGTTTCTGTAACGAACTCCACCTTCTATGAGTTTTATATCTCGCCGGGCGTCTTTGGAGTGCTTACCGCCGATGTGCCGGTTTCGGCTAACGCTAAGGTTTCTATCTCGAATTGTACATTCTATAATTGGGCTACAAGCAAGTCGTCGTATACGGCAATTGGCAATTTCTCTAAACTGTCTGTAGCATTGCCGCTATCCGTTAATGCCTGTGTCTTTGGATATAGTGCAGGAAAAGCTCTGGTTCCGGGACAAGTCAATCTGACGGGAAAGAATAATTATTGCACCACAGACTTTGAGCAGGCAGCCGATACTGGACTGACGTTGATAGATTTGGGTATGTCGGATTCTTCATTTTTCAGGAATGCTAAGGATGGTGACTTTACGATTATCAATACCGGGTCTACGGTTTATACCCAGGAATATGGTGATCCGCGCTGGATAACGGTTTCCGAATACTAACTTATTGATAAAAAACAGAAAGATTAAAAATAGGAGATTAGAATAATGAGATATGCTACAATTGGAATACTTCTTCTGGCATGGGTCCTGTTGGCCTGTGATGAAAAAGAGGAGGTTTCCGGTCCGTCTGTTCCTTTCCCTGATTACGGAGAAGTACTTGCTTTTCCGGGAGCAGAAGGGTACGGGCGCAATGCGGTAGGCGGAAGACATGGCGAGGTCTATCACGTCACTACGCTTGCCGACTCGGGAAAAGGCTCTTTGCGTGATGCGGTGAGTAAACCCGGAAGAATCGTTGTTTTTGATGTTGCGGGAATCATTCGCCTGCAATCCCCGCTTGCTTTTTCCAAGAATCTGACTATTGCTGCACAAACGGCTCCCGGTGACGGAATTGTCATTTATGGAAATCATGTTTCTTTTTCCGGGGCCGACAATCTCATTTGCCGCTATCTGCGCATACGGATGGGAGTGAACGGGAAAGACGGTAAAGATGCCGCCGGTGTCGCTTACGGCTCGAATATGATTTTTGATCACATGTCGGTCACTTGGGGGCGCGATGAATGTTTTTCCATCAATGGAGACCCGAAGAAACCGGGCGATCAGCCCCGGAATATAACTATCCAGAACTCCTTTATAGGGCAAGGCCTGCAACCACATTCTTGTGGAGGACTTATCCAGACTACGGCTGAAAACGGAGTGACTTTATACCGTAACCTGTATATCGACAATAAAACCCGTAATCCGAAAGTGAAAGGTCTGAATCAGTTTGTAAATAACGTAGTTTACAACTGGGGTAATGGCGGTGCTTATATCATGGGTGATACGGAACAGACTTCCGAAGCCGATATCCGGAATAACTATTTCATAGTAGGTGCTACTTTTAATTATGATGGGAAAACGCTGGGAGCCACCGCTCCCTTCACGCGCTATAATGAACATTTCCGTGCCCATTTATCCGGCAACTATTATGATGAAAATAAGGATGGAGTGCTGAACGGTCGTGAACTGACCCGTGAAGATTGTACGAAACGGAAACAAGAGTCTGGTACTGAAGTTGTGATAACTCCTACTTTTCTGGATAAACCGTCGGATGTGCATCCCGCTATCGAAGGTTTGATGACTGCTCGGGATGCTTACGAATGGATTGTGCAACATGGCGGAGCTTCATTACCCGCCCGTGATCAGGTAGATAGCTATCTTGTTGAAGAATTAACTTCATTGGGTAAGAAGGGAGGAATTATTCTCACGGAGATGGACCTGCCTACACAAGGCCCCGGTGAAATAAAGTCGGGGACCAAACTATTGGATACGGATAATGATGGTATACCCGATGATTTTGAAGATAGATACGGACTTGATAAAAATGATCCGTCCGACGCTATGAAGATAGCTTCCAACGGATATACTAATATTGAAAACTACATATTCCTGATAAACAAATGAAAAAGATATATACTTATTTGATCTTCTCATTCGCCCTGCTGTGCAGCACTTCATTGATTGCGCAGACCAATGAGAAAGCCAGAGAAACTGCTGTGATGATTGCCGACCGCATTCTGAAGTCAACAACCTATGATTTTGTAGATAAGAAAAGTGGCAAGACCTACACATCGCTCAAAAATGTACCTTTAAATAAGAATGTGAAAGTACAAAGCAAATACCTGGATTGGCATTACACAAACGGAGTCACCAACATAGCCCTGATGGAGTTGGGAGATAAATTAGGTACTTCGAAGTACGAGAACTATGTTCTGAAGAACATGAATTTCATTTTCGACGATGCAAACCAGGACTACTTCCATCGCCTGTATAACCAAACATTGGAGCAGGAAGGTTGGAGAGCCGTGAACCATGTGAATTGGCACATGATTTACCGGAATAAACGTCTGGATGATAATGGTCCTATGGGCGCCAGTCTGATTGTGCTCAACCGCCGTCATCCGGAACAGGCTTTCCAGAAGTATATCGATCAGACCGATCATCACCTGATGGTGTCCGAACCTCGTCTTGCCGATGGCACTATTGCCCGGTTATGGCCGCATGTCAATACTATTTGGGCCGATGATGCCTTTATGGCCCTTTCTTTTCTGGTCAGGATGGGAGAGGCGACAGGTGATGCTAAATACTTTGATGATGCAGCCAATCAGATACTGAACTATACCCGCTACCTGTGGTGCCCCGAAAAAGGACTGTACTATCATTGCTATCACACGGATAACAAAGCGCATGGCGTTGCCCATTGGTCCAGGGCAAACGGATGGGTTTTCATGGCTACTGCCGATTTGTTGGCACGAATGCCCGCCGACCATCCGATGCGTGAAGATGTCATCCGGAACTTCCGTATGCAGGCGGACGGACTGATTCGTTATCAGGGTGCGAACGGATTGTGGCATCAGCTTCTGGATAAGGAAGATTCCTATGAAGAAATCACGGGAACCGCCATGTTCGTCTTCGGCATTGCCAGAGGGGTGAAACAAGGGTGGCTGCATCCCGACTATATCTATGTGGCATGGGAAGGGTTGAAAGGCATGTTCACCAAGATTACTCCGGAGGGTGATGTAACGGCTATCTGTGCAGGTACGGGCATAATGCCCGCTTTGTCATTCTATTATAATCGTCCCCAGTGGAAGAATGATCCGATGGGAGAGGGTCCTGTGCTGAGGGCATTGGTGGAAATGATAGACGCACCCAAGTATACGGAAATCAAGGCCGAACAGCAATACGATAAAATCAAGTGATTTCTTGATATTACATTCGTATTACAGATTTATTACAGAATCTTTCTTTAGCTTTGCATCTTCTAAGAAAATAAGTTGAAGTAAACCTTTGAGGATAATATGCTAAAGAAATATTCTGTATTACGGGGATTCGTCATTTTATGTGTAGGACTGCTTGTCTTCTGTCTGCCCCCTTTGCAGGCACAGGACAGCGATTTCGTGACCTGGAACAAGGTGAAAGCCCGGTACGATGTATCCTCCAAAGTGGAACTTTACGGAGATGTCGAGATGCGTACCCGTGACGCACTGGATGAGATAGACCGTTGGGGCTTCGGCGTAGGTACTTCCGTTCTTCTTCTTCCGTTTCTAAAAGCTGAGGGTGGTTACGAATATCACTACCGCAACCGTGGTGAAGACGGCTGGAAATCCCGGCACCGTTATCATGCAGGTGTCTCTTTCACTCTCAAAAAACGACAATGGACGTTCACCCTGCGCGAACGTTTCCAGCATACTTTCGACGGACGCGGAGCGGATGAATTCCGTCTCCGCACCCGCCTGAAGGCTGCTTATAAGGTAACTACATGGTCACCGTATGTCTCTTTGGAGCAATATCACGGTCTGGGCAAAGATGAATGGTTTCGTGCCTCCCGCTTCCGTGCCCGCGGTGGGGTAGAAGCTAAACTGTCGTCCTCTTGGTCGGCAGATGTTTTCTATTGCTATCAGCACGAGAGTGATCTGGACAGGCATATTCTGGGGTGGGAGTTGATTTACCGGTTCTGATTGCCTTAGCTGACACTATTTATTTGTCCCCATCCAAGTCCATTTATGCCAGATATGTTCTAATGGACCTTGTTTATGTTTGCTCAACCACCATTTACAGAATTTTACTTGCAACAGGAACATGCAAAATCCGATTAGCAGACTGAGTGTATATCCACAATAAGGAGCCAGATACAGACCGATAGGGAAGTAAATCAGTGCTCCCATTATGGACTGGGATATATAGTTCGTAAGACTCATTTTTCCATAGAATCTCAGGCTGCTGACGGCTTTACTGAACTTTTCACGTTGATAAAGCAATACGAATGAAGCTACGAGTACGAAAGTAAAAGCTAACTTTTGCCACATGTCGAATGCAGTTCCGGCTGTTTGCTGTATGATTGTACTGTTCTGCATAATCAACTCTTTCAGGGCATAGAGAGGAGCAAAAGATATTGCGGAGATAATCAGTATCTTTATCCAAAAATGGAGATTCTTTTCCGTCGTAACGAAAAGCTGCTTTCTGCCGATGTAGAAGCCTAAGAGGAATAATCCGGCTGTTTGGAAAAAGCGTCCTGCATTTACTGCCCATAATAAGCTGGCTTTCTGTCCTAAAGTAACGTTCCCCCAGATGAAATCCCAAAAGTTGCCGGCTTGGGTGTACTCTGCTACTTCCGCATACATTTCGCCTACCTTTAGATCCGGTAGCTGATGTGCGGGATTGATCAGATTGGCTATGTAATGATACCATTCAACAGGCTGTAACAAGAAGATAATGGAAGTGATGAGAATAGCCTTATCACTCCAATTCCGGGTAAAGAACAGGACAAGTCCGACAATTACAAATAGCAATAATACATCTCCTGCAGGAAAGAAAGCAGCGTTTAATGTTGCAAATGCAGCCAGCAGAACTAAACGCCATAGGAAACGATAGCCGAAGTCCTTGCCTTGCTTCTTCTGATTATTGCTCTGAATGTAAAATGTAAATCCGAACAGGAGAGCGAAGATTGCGTAAGATTTTCCGGCAAATAGGGTGAAAACACCGCTTAATACTCCCTGATCCAGTATGTTTAGCCAAGTTGGTGAATCTGTGGGATAAACGGGAAAAATGAAATGTTCAAGACTGTGAACCAAAAGGATAGCCATTACGGCAAAGCCTCGTAGGGCATCTACTACCTCGATACGAGGATTCTTGTTGCTTAGTTGTTCCATGAATTATTTATTTAGTAATGTTTTAATTCGTTTATTCATCGGTTTCTCAAAATAGTAGTAGGAGAGTAAACTTAATAGGACGATGATACAGAATAAGATCGGAATTGAAATATACCATGCTATATGAAAGTTACTTCCTTTTTGCCATTCTGCATAGGACAGCAGCACAAAAAGATGAATCAGATAGAAGCTGTAACTGATTTCTCCGCCAATCACTAAAATACGGTTGGATAAGAGGCGTGAGACTATACCTTTTTGTAGAGAGAAGCTGATCAGAAGAAATGCAACCGGAAGCCAGTAGTAACAGGAATACCGATACACTTTGGGTATTTCAGCCGCATAGAGATAAAAAGCTAAAAATAAGGCGATGGATGCTATCTCAATGATACTTCCTTGATATGCAGTGATGTTTTTACTCTTCAAACGGTCGTACAATTGAAACAACAGCATGCCGACTAAAAAATCAGGTAACCGGGTAATCGGATTGACGTACCAATATCCTTTTATATCGGTTTCCGGTGTAAAATGCATGCCGATCAAAATCAATATGGCAGAAACTAAGAAAACGCAGAGCAATTTTTTATAATCCTTTGCTATGGGTATCAGGAATGGGAAGCAGAGGTAAAATAGCTGTTCACAGCATAAGCTCCACGAAGGGCTGTTGAATGAGAAAAAATAGTCGGCTTTTGGAATGTAAGCATTTGTCAATGTGAGTGAAGCTAAGAAGTGCTTGAGCCAATCTATCGCTCCTGATGCAATGACGTAGTTTCCTAAGGCAACGGCGATAAATAAGGTCAGCCAATGCAGGGGATAAATACGTGCGATGCGTGCTACCCAAAAAGCCCGTTTGGTTATCTTGTTTTCACTGAATTTTTTCTGATAATTATAAGCTATGATAAAGCCGCTTAGCACAAAAAAGAAACTGACACCCACAAATCCTTCTTTGAAGAAATGGGTGTCAAAGAATTTATCTATAGTATAGCAATGTGCTCCAAACACCATCAAAGCAAATATAAACCGTAAGGAGGTAAGTGTATTTATCATAGCTCTGTATTTTGTAGCTTTTTGGGATCTTTTTTTATTTTGACCCCTCAAATATACAAAAAGAGGAAGATTAATGTCTTTTAGGCTGTTCTTTTTTAGTGGATTTTCGTATTTTATCATAAAAAAGAGACTTACATGTGCTAATTATGCAAGTCTCTTGATGTAAAATACTAAATATAGTATTCTCTTTTTAGAAAATATAATAAAAAGCTCCCATCCATACCCCACCTTTATCCAAAATGAGTATATTTGCCCGCATCATTCTATTTTTTAACCTTAAAAACACAGTTTAAATGCAGCGTAAAGCCCCGCAAACATCTGATATTGACGATGAAACACTTTTTGCTAAAGTGGAGCGGGGAGATGTAGAGGCATTTACTGCAGTTTACAATAAATATCACAAATTGCTTTATGCATTGGCCTATCGCTATTTGATGAGTTCTGCGATGGCAGAAGACGCTGTGCAGCACGTATTTACCCGTTTCTGGGAATTCCGTTCGGAGCTTCGGGTAGGCATCAGCCTGAGAAACTACCTGATAACAATGACTAAAAATCATATACTCAATGTGATACGCAATGAGAATACCGCCCTTACCAAGAATTATGAGATAGCTCAGGGCACCCCTGCTTACGAAGATACCCTTGTCGACAGTCTGGAAAAGAAAGAACTGATGTCCATCTTTTATAAAGCAGTCGATATGCTGCCGCCCCAGAAGCGGGAAATCTGCCTGATGAAGGTGCGCGAAGAACTCTCCAACCAGGAGATAGCCGACCGCCTGAAACTCTCTATCAATACAATCAAAACCCATTATTCCGATGCGCTGAAACTATTGCGCGTCCATCTGGGAAAATTGCTAATTTTTGTTACGTACCTCACCTTGTTAAGGTATTTAAGTGTCTATTTAACAGTATGAGTACAGAGAATATGAATACACCTACAGAAAAACAGATACAGGAAGTGCTGGCAGGGACGTCTACTCCTGAAGTTGCCCGGATCGTAGCGGCTTGGTTTGCTACTGATGAGGGTGCGGCCTATCTGGCTAAAAGTATGGACCGTGATGCCGTACAGATCAAACAAGGATTCGAAGAACTCTATGTCAATCACGAAATCCCGTCCGAAGAGATGTTTGCCCGTATCCGCCGCAACATCCGGCAGAAACGCATCCGCAGGATTACCTTCCGTGTGGCAGCCGTACTCATTCCGTTTGTGCTGCTGATAGGACTGTTTGTACAGGTGAATACCCGTGTCGATCTGCTGGGTGATTCCGGTTACGAAGAAATCTATGTGCCCAAAGGTGAGCGCCTGCAAATGATGTTTCAGGATGGCACACGTGCTTATATAAATTCAGATTCACGCCTGAAGTATCCAAAGAAATTTGCGCTGTCCAGCCGTGAAGTCTATCTGGAGGGCGAGGCTTATTTTGTAGTCTCAAAGAATTCCCACCGACCTTTCATTGTCAATCTTAATGGGCCTGCCGTGCATGTTCTGGGAACTTCGTTCGATGTTCAGGCTTATCCGGAGAATAAGGATATCACGGTCTGTTTGGACGAAGGTCGTGTTAATCTGACACTTGCTTCAGATAAGAAATATCCGTTGAAGCCCGGTGAGAAACTTGTCTATAACAAAGAAAGTGAGCGTTGTACCATTACCCGACATGCCGATATTCATCTGTCTTCCTTGTGGAAAAAGAATGTGATAGCTTTCAAGGATGCTCCGTTGTCCGAAGTTATCAAAGTGCTGAATCGTTGGTATGATGTGGACTTCAAGATAGAAGACCAGTCAGCTTGGGATGTATACTTTACGATTACATCAGAGAATACGCTTCTCGAAAAAGTTCTTCAGGATTTGGAGAAGATTGCGCCGCTACGGTTTGAATATAAAGAGGCTGAAAAGGAAGTGATAGTCACAAGAAAAAAAGAGGATTCCCGTCTAATGCATTGATTATGTAGATTTGAGTTGTAAACAATATGTGAAGCAAAAGTGCGTATTGCAGGTAAAATTCCGTTCAGTAAAGTGCGCATTGCAGGTGATTTGCGTCTTATTAAACTTGCGCATTACAGAAAGTATCCTTGTTTTGTGCATTGACCATATTAAATATTGAACTGTATGATATTTAAACGTAAATGGAGATGGGTAATAATTCAAGACTATTCTGCATACCCCATTAATAACCGTGAAGAGCGTTTTTTAAGAATAAGAGGAATGTTTTTTAAGAATGTTGTCGACGTTTATTAACAGCGTAGAAATCGATCTTAAAACTAAAATAGGATATATGTATACAAAAAAGGCGATAATTCTTCATGAGAATGACCGCCTTTTACCTTTTATACCTGTTATTGTTTGGGGTGAAAGTCACCCGTATTAACTATGATCAGCCTGAATAGCTTAGGAGTAAACCATCGGTTGATTATATGGATTAACTCCTACTTTAGCTGAATATATTGTCAATTTTATACACTGTTTAATGTTTTGTTGTAAAGGTCTTACTTTTCCCATTTGATAAGGCTTTAGGTTTATATTAGAGTTTCATTTTAAACTTCTACAAATATACTACATCAGAAAGGCGAAGTCAAGTGTTTCAGCCTCTGTTTTGAATTGTTTTTTCATTTATGGTGCTAATCTCTTCTGTTATACTATTCTATCGGTAAGTTTCTATTTCATATTGTTCTTTTTTAGGTGGAACTATTTACATGATCTTCAAATTTCTTGCGTAAAAACGGCTGTTTGTTATTATAAAAAGAGTAAATTTGTACGAATCTCGTGAATGATTGTCCCTTTATACATAGATACATTAATACAAGATGACGAGCTACATTTTGAACCGCCAATGACGATTCTTAGTCTTTTGAAGATCTTTTCTTAATCTATTTAATAAAAAAAGCATTTTTCTCTCACCCGCTCCGAAATCTTGTGTGTCTACTTAGTATAAAGCGAATTTTTATACTAATGTTTATCTAAAATTTAAGTTATGAAACACAAGATTTTACTTGTACTTCTTTTAGGCTTGATGGTTTCGTTTACAGCCTCTGCCCAGAAGGTAACCTTGCAATTTCGGCAAGTTAAGTTAGCAAAAGTCTTTGATGCTATCACTCAACAAACAGGGCTAACCGTGGCGTATAGTCGTCCTACGGTTGATCCTGACCGAATTGTAACTATTGAAGCTAATAAAGAAGAACTTTCCCAAGTGCTTACTCAATTAATGAAAGGTACGAATGTGACCTTTGAAATTGGTGAGAAGAAAATCTATTTGAAAGAAAAGCCAACTTCGGATGTACAGCAAAGCCGAAAAGTTAAAACAATCTCCGGTACTATAGTTGATGATAAAGGAGAGCCGGTGATTGGTGCCAGTATTGCTGTTCAGGGTACTACTTTAGGTACTATTACTAACTTAGACGGTGAATACACATTAGCCAATGTTCCGGAAAACTCAGAGGTAACCGTTTCATTTATTGGATACAAGACTCTGACTTTTAAGGCTAATGATAAATCTTTATCAAAGATAACTTTGAAGGAAGATACAGAAATGCTGGAAGAAGTTGTAGTAATAGGTTATGGTAGCATGAATAAGCGAGATGTTACTACTTCTATAGCCCGCGTAGGTGGTGAAGAATTGAAAGATATGCCAGTTACGGGATTTGATCAAGCACTGGTCGGTAAGATGGCGGGTGTACAAATCACACAAACAACAGGTAAACCTAATGGTGGAACTTCAATTCGTGTAAGAGGTACAGGTTCCATTACAGCAGGAGCCGACCCTCTATATGTAGTAGATGGAGTTCCATTAGAAAGAGCTTCAAGTGCTTTGGAAACCGTTGATATGAATGATGTTGAATCAATTGAAATCTTGAAAGATGCTTCATCGGCTGCTATTTATGGTTCGCGTGGATCAAACGGTGTTGTAATGATTACGACTAAAAAAGGTGCAAGTGGAAAAGCACATGTAAGCTACAATGGTTCTGTCGGTTTCCAATCCTTATCTAAGAAAATAGATATGCTGAATGCGTATGAATTTGCTGCTTTTGCAAGAGACGGACATAATGGTTCCTATCTAACTTCTTATCCAAATGCCAGTCCCGATGATCCGAATGATGTACGTGAAAAGTCTTATGATAAAATTCCGCCTGAATTATTCCCATATTTAGAAGGAAAGTCTGGTTTAGTGGATACGGATTGGCAAGATGCTTTATATCGTACCGCACCTATTACAAAACACTCTATAACTGTTAGTGGAGGAACTGATAAAACTAAATTCTTTATTTCTGGTAATTATCTGAATCAGAAAGGTATTATAGTTAATTCCGGATATGAGAGATTTGGAGCGCGTTTAAACTTTACATATAAAACGGATAAAGTAGAATTAGGAGTAAATTTCACTCCTTCATACTCTATTGAAGATAGAGTGAATAGTGATAATAATAAGGGTGTTGTTATTAATGCCCTAATGATGCCACCGGTATGGTCTGTATATAAAGAAGACGGTTCTTATGATTATATGGGCAATGGATACTGGAAAATAGGTACTGACTATCAGCACAATGCAGTCTTGAATCCCGTAGCTATGGCTAATTTGACTAAAGATCAAGTTACCCATGCTAATTTATTGGGGAACTTCTATTTCCAATGGGAAATTATCAAAGGGTTGAAGTATAAGTTTTCAGCAGCTACAAATTATAACTATTTCTATAATGAATATTATCGTTCTTCAGAACTTCCATTGCAAGGAGAAAAATATTTTCAGTCTCCTTCCAATCCTGTGGCAAAATCAAGTGGAACGTATTATTTGAATTGGCTGATTGAAAACACTTTGAATTATCAGAAAAGATTCAATGATCATAATTTGAATGTAATTGTAGGCTTTACTGCTCAAAAAGATATGATGAAAAAGCATTCGGTAGAAGCAACTGATTTTTTGAATGACTTAGTACAAAACGTAGCAGGAGGAATTGTCTCAACGGGTGGGGCAGGTTCACAAGCTTGGGCATTGGCTTCATTCTTAGCAAGAGCACAATATGATTATAAAGGAAAATACTTATTAAGTGCTGCTATACGTGCTGATGGTTCATCTCGTTTTGGTAAAAATAATCGCTGGGGATATTTCCCTTCTGTATCAGTAGGATGGAGAGTTATTTCTGAAGAATTCATGGAGGATATAAACTGGATTAGTAATTTGAAGTTGAGAGCAAGTTATGGTATCTCTGGTAATTTTAATATCGGTAATTATGAACATATTGCTTTATTGAGTTATAATCAATATGTCTTGGGTAAGGGAGAAGGAACATTGGTTTCAGGTTTACGTCCGTCCCAGCTGCCTAATGATGATTTAAGTTGGGAGAAAACTCGTATGTACAATGTAGGATTGGATGTTGGCCTATTCAAAGATCGATTAACTTTTGAATTGGATTTATACCAGAGTAATACATACGATTTGTTACTTGATGTTCCTATTCCTCAAATTACAGGTTTCTCTGATATGCGTAAGAATATTGGTGAGGTTCGTAATAGAGGTGTTGAGTTTACAGTTGGTACTCACAATAATTGGAACGGCTTTAAGTGGGATGCAAGCTTCAATATCTCTGCAAACAGGAATAAAGTATTGAAGTTAGGTCCTGAAGACGCACCAATCATTACTTCGGCAGGTGTCAGTCATGCTTATTTTAAGACAGAAGTAGGCCAACCCATTGGTAACTATTTTCTATTGATACAAGATGGTGTCTTTAAAAGTCAGGAAGAACTGGATGCATATCCTCATTTCTCAAATGCGAAAGTGGGTGACTTCAAATTTGTAGATGCAGATGGTAATGGTAAAATGGACTTAGATGATGACCGTGCCATTGTAGGTAATTATATGCCAAAATTCACTTATGGTTTTATGAGTTCTTTCTCTTATAAGGGTGTTGATCTCTCATTTAATCTGCAAGGAGTACAAGGTAATAAGATTCTTAATCTGCAAAGACGATATATTGCAAATATGGAAGGTAATGTCAATAGTATGAGTCTTGCTTTGGATCGTTTCCAATCAACAGAAAATCCGGGTAATGGACAAGTAAACCGGGCAAATAGAAAATCTACGGGTAATAACTCAAGAACATCAACCTGGCATTTGGAAAATGGTTCATACCTTAGAATGCAAAATATAACTTTAGGATATACTTTACCTAAAAAAGTGGTGAAAAAAGCCGGATTAGAATCATTGAGAATCTTTTTCTCCGGACAGAACTTGTTTACAATTACTGGCTATTCCGGATACAATCCTGAAGTTAGTAATTATAATTCTAACGGTGCTTTAACCCAAGGAGTAGATTATGGGTCTTATCCTTTGTCAAAAACTTATTCATTCGGTTTAAATGTTAGTTTCTAACGATAATAAATAATAATAAACAAGATATGAAAAATATATTATTTATATTATGTACGTTTTTCTGTTTGAGCTCCTGTGAGAGCTTTCTGGACTTAACACCTGAATCTCAGCCCAATGCTAATTCTTTTTATAAAACGGAAAGTGATTTTAATGGCGCTGTTATTGCTTGTTACCAGACATTTAGAAGCTATCCAACAATGGTGTTAGATGTCTTGGAATATCGTTCTGACAATATGTATATGCCAAGTTTTACTTCTGGTTCACAAGATAAGTATGAGATAAATCATTTTCAGGACAACAAGACCAATAGCCTGATTGCTGATATATGGAAGAATTCGTACAGTGCTATTTCCCGTTGTAATGTAGTTATAGATAAAATACAAAATGCCGGGATTAATGCCGATAAGAAGTTGCAGTTTGAGGCAGAGGTACGATTTATCAGAGCATTCCATTATTTTAATCTGGTTCGGCTATTTGGTAAAGTCCCTTTGGTAGTCCATGAAATAACGGATAGTGAAGCTTTAAAAACACCACGCGAAGAAATCGATAAAGTGTATGAACAAATAGTGGCAGATTTAAAGTTTGCCCTTCAACTGCCTAAAAAATACGATAATTCAGATTTAGGACGTGTGACGGAAAAAGCAGCAGAAGGACTTTTAGCAAAAGTTTGTCTGACTAATGCAAAATATGCAGATGCCAAAGTTTATCTAAACAATATTATTACTAATGGAGATTGCGATTTGCTTACTAATATAACAGATGTATTTGATGTAAATAATGAGATGAATAAAGAAATCTTATTTGCAGTAAAATACAGTAAGACATTAGTGGATGGTGGACATGGGATGTGGCTTAGTTTATCAGATGTAACTCTTGCCCATTTTAGTTCTGTATTAAAAGAAGCATATAATGATAGTGATAAACGTGCTGAATTAATCCAATATAAGAAAAGTGGAACTACTTATTTGCCAGTGAAGTTTTATGATATACAGGATGCTTCAACGAAGCAGGTAGGCAATGATTTTATCATTTTGAGATATGCAGATGTACTTCTTATGTATGCAGAGGTTTTGAATGAACTGAGTTTTAATACAGATATTAATTCAAAAGAGAGTGGATTCTATTATCTGAATAAAGTTCGTAGTAGAGCTGGGTTACCTGCTTTGAGTTCAACAGAACTACCTTCACAGGCTGAATTTAAAAAAGCAGTTTTGCATGAAAGGTATCTTGAATTCCCATTAGAAGGGAATCGCTGGTTTGATTTAGTCAGAACAGGTACTGTGAAAGAAGCTATTAAAGCTGCTTATGATATAGATGTGCCCGCTTTCAGATTAATTTTCCCAATCCCAAGTGCTGAAGTTGAAAAGGTGAATAACCCTGATATACTTCCTCAGAATCCGGAATATTAATACCAATAGGAGACTGATAGAAAAGTGAGAGAGGTTTTAAATTCAAAAAATGATTTGCTTTTTTATCAGTCTCCCAAAAAGATAAAAATGAAGTATCTATTATTCCATATACTATTTGTCTTGTTTCCTGCATTTGTGTTGTATGGTCAAGATATTTCTGAAAAAACACTTCCTACTTGGGAAGAAGGTTATTTGGATATTCATCATATTAATACAGGACGCGGAAATTCTACTTTTTTAGTATTACCGGATGGGACTACAATGTTAATTGATGCCGGTGATAATAATAGAGTGGATGAAAGGGCTGTGTCTTCGAAGCCTGATAGTACAATTACTGCGGCAGAGTGCATTGTAAACTATATCAAACATTTTATGCCGGTGAAACATGGTAAATATATAGATTACTGTCTAATTACTCATTTCCATTCAGATCATTTAGGTGCTGTATTTGAGCGGAAAGTATCTAATAAGAATTATTATTTGACAGGTATAACAGAGGTACATCAGTTATTGCCGATAAGGAAGATAGTTGATAGAGGATATCAATATATGTGTCCTGGTGAAACAAATGAGACATTTTTAAACTATAAAAGATTTATAGATTATATTTCTCTCAATGATAGAACCAAAGTAGAACCTTTTGATGTGGGAACTTTCCGGCAATTCTCCTTGATTTATTTACCGGATGAATATGATACTCAATTTAATATCCAGAATATTTATGCTAATGGGCAGTTATGGATAGGTAATAAGAAAAAATATTTATTTCCTGAATTGGAAACACTGAAAAAAGACTTTTTTCCGCGTGAAAATATGCTTAGTTGTGTTATAAAAATGACTTATGGAAATTTTGCTTATTATACAGGAGGGGATATTCCTGGATTTCCAAAGGTTGGTATGCCGACATGGCACGATGTTGAAAGTGCTGTTGCTCAAGAGGTAGGGCATGTTGAAGTTGCAGTGCTGAATCATCATGGGTATGAGGATACTACTAATGAAACATTTATTTCATCATTGTCGCCTCAGGTTTTTGTAGTTCAAACATGGAATGCTGCCCATCTGAATCATGCTGTACTTAATAGAATATTATCAAAAAGACTATATCCCTATAACAGAGATGTCTTTGTAACTAATGTACATCCTGCCGCAAAGATTGTAACAGGGAATTTGATAAACAAGCTGAAATCAACACAGGGGCATGTTCTAATTCGTGTTGAAGAGGGAGGAAAGCGATATTGGGTATATGTCTTAGATGATTCTAAATTTGGTGATTATAAGTTATTGTCTAAAAGTGGACCTTATGAATGTATACGTAATGAACAGCATTAAGAGTTTGTTGATGTTTGTGATGTTTTTTTCTTTGTCATCTATTGTAAGTGCTCAGATACATCACAGAACTGCTGATAAAAAGAAATTATTTATTCTTTTGGGGCAATCCAATATGGCTGGTCGTGCGCCAATTGAGAAAAAAGATTCTTTGCCTTTACTAATGGTGAAATTATTAAATGATAAAGGTGATTTTGAAGTAGCAGAAAACCCTTTAAATCGCTATTCTAGTATTCGAAAGAAACTCTCTATTCAGAAATTGGGACCGGGCTATGCTTTTGCCAAAAGACTTTCAGAAGAATATCAGGATACTATTTTTATAGTAGTCAACGCAAGAGGTGGAACGTCTTTGGAGAGATTTATGAAGAATGATTCCACTGGTTACTATGAGAGTACGATTTCTCGTATTAAACAGGCTTTAAAAAAATACCCGGGCTTAGAATTAGGAGCTATTATTTGGCATCAAGGAGAATCAAATCGAGAATATTATAAAGATTATGTAGTACACCTGAGAACTTTGATAAAGGATTATAGGACAGATTTGGATGTACCGGATTTACCATTCATCGCCGGAGAGATTGGAAGATGGAATCCAACTTATACTAATATAGTTAAACAGATAACAATGATTCCGGATAGCATTGATAATGCTTATTTGATTTCTTCCGAGGAACTGGGAAATGTTGATGAGTTCCATTTTGATTCTAACTCGCAGGAGATATTAGGCAATAGGTTTGCAGAGAAGTATATTGAAATTTCAACAAAATGATTATCCAATGAAAAGATTAAATATTTTAATAGGTTTATTATTTATATGCTTGGGTACTTTCTCTCAAACGAGAGTGGATAGTATACGTGATCGATTGTTCAATCCCAACGATAAGAGTATTCTAGTTGCATCTCATCGAGGAGATTGGCGTAATGCTTGCGAAAATTCTCTTGAAGCTATTGAGAATGCTATAAAAATAGGAGTTGATATTGTGGAGGTAGATTTAGCTCGTACAAAAGATGGGCAATTGATTTTAATGCATGATAGTAAATTAGATCGTACCACTACAGGAAAAGGATTAATTAGTGAACATACTTTGGCTGAAATAAAGAATTTACGTCTAAGAAATGGTTGTCATATAAAGACAATATATAAAGTACCAACATTAGAAGAAGCACTTTTGGTGGCTAAGGGTAGGGTTATGCTTAATTTGGATAAGGCTTTTGATTATTTTGATCAAGTTTATGAATTATTGGAGAAGACTGGTACTGCGAATGTAGTTATCATGAAAAGCAATTCTCCCGCAGAAGAAGTGAAACGTACCTATGGTAAGTATTTGAACAAAGTTATATTCATGCCAAAAGTAAATTTAGATGAAAATGAGGCACTCCAGAAGTTAAATGACTATCTCCGGATACTAAATCCGGTAGCAATTGAATTTAAGTTTGCATCCGATTCAAATAAACTGCCTTATAAGGTGAAAGACATTATGAGTGGGAAAAGTCGTATCTGGTATAATACACTATGGGATACACATGCTGGAGGTCATGACGATGATTGTTCTTTAGTCAATCCGGATAATGGATATGGCTATTTAATAGATCATTTAGGAACCACGATTCTTCAAACTGACCGTCCTGCTTATTTGATTGATTATTTAAAAAAGCGAACAGTAAAGAAGAATATGGATTGTAATAGAGATTGGAGTTATCTGACTGAGGAGAATGAGTATCACTTAGCGGAGAGTCCGAATTTTGTAGTAGAGGAATATTTCTTGAAAGGTAAGAAGAATCCAGATAGCAATGAGGATGGAATACTTGTTACTCCTTATTTTGCTGCCGTAATAGATGGAGCAACGTCTAAGTCCGATTTTGAATTAGATGGAAAAAAGACAGGAAGGTTAGCGATGGAATTAGTTTTAGAAGCAATTCAGGATTTTCCGAAAGATATTGATGCTGAAGAAGCTATGAATCGCATAACAAATAGAATACATTCTTTTTATGTAAAACACAACTTACTGGCTGATTTGGAAGAGCAACCGGGAAAACGTTTTACTGCTAATGGAGTGATTTATAGCTATGCGCGTAATGAGGTCTGGCAAGTAGGGGACTGCCAATGTATTGTAGGTAATTTATATTCTTCTAATGAAAAACCGATAGATGCTATTATGGCTAATGCTCGTTCCGTAGTTAATGAAGTGGCCTTATTAAACGGGATGACAATGGAAGACTTTGAAAAAAAAGACCCGGGGCGTGCATTCATATATCCATTCCTTCAGCAGCAAGCGGTGTTACAGAATAATCCGAAGAAAGGACAGCTTTATTCATTCCCAGTATTTGATGGATTTCCTATTCAGATGGAGCAAGTTAAAATATTCCAAGTTGGTGATGACAGAGAAATTATCCTATCTTCAGATGGATATCCACATTTATTTTCTACGCTGAGGGCCTCAGAATGTTATTTGATGAATATATTAGATAATGACCCACTTTGTATGCGATTGTACAAGAGTACTAAAGGAATAAAGAAAGGAAACTTTTCTTTTGATGATAGATCATATTTGAAAATTAGAATAAACAGATAAAAATAAAAGTTATGAAAAGATATATAATACTTGGTATATTATTTACTGTTATCGGAGTTTTGAACGCCCAAGATAGAATAGCCTCATTACGTAATAATCTGTTGCATGATGATACTCATTCTGTCTTAGTAGTCTCTCATCGTGCAGACTGGCGTAATGCTCCAGAAAATTCATTGCAAGCTATTAAGAATTGCATGGCAATGGGAGTCGATATGGTAGAGATTGATTTGAAGAAGACAAAAGATGGGCAACTTATTTTGTTGCATGATAAGACGATTGATCGTACTACTACCGGGAAGGGAAACCCCGAAGATTATACTTTGGCTGAGTTACGGCAATTTCGTTTACGTAATGGTGCTGGTCATAAGACGGATCATGTAATTCCGACATTTGAGGAAGTTATGACTCTTTGTAAAGGAAAGATTTTGGTGAATGTGGATAAAGGCTATGATTATTTCAAAGATGCATATGCTATTCTTGAGAAAACAGGTACTGTTCAACAGTGTATAATGAAAGCGGGTTTACCTTATGAACAGGTGAGAAAGGAGAATGGTGAAGTACTGGAGAAAATGATTTTTATGCCTGTGATTAATCTGCATAAAGATGGTGCGGAAACTATTATTGATGGCTATATGAAGAATTTAAAACCTGTTGCCTATGAATTGGTCTTTGATAACGATGGAGAAGAAGTGCAAAGATTAATAAAAAAAGTACGTGACAGTGGTGCGAAGATTTTTATAAATTCGCTTTGGGCAGAATTATGCGGTGGACATTATGATGATCGGGCTGTTGAGCAAAATGAACCGGATGAAAGTTGGGGGTGGATCATTGGTCAGGGTGTTAAATTGATTCAGACGGATCGCCCACAACAATTATTGAAATACCTGAGAGAGAGAAAACTACATGATTAATTAAACGGCTGTAAATGAAAGGAGCAAAATAAAACGGCTGATTTGCATCTATGAACAATTAATGTATAAGATATAGAGATTATTTATACATTACCCTTATGTAATACCATGATTTTATGGTATTAATTACGTTTTATGTTGTTAGCTTTTTAAATTTAATAGTATGAAATTATTTGTGATTAAGGAATTTAGATGTTATTTCGTTTTTCTTTTTTTTATCCTTATTGGCAATAATGAAATACAAGCTAAAGAAGTTGAAGCAACTATAAGTTTACTGGAGTTATTTAACCCAAATATCAGTCTGGAAAATGGTATTAAGGGCACTGTAAATTCCGGAGGTAGAATTGATGTTAAGATTTATGATAAAACGACAAATACGTTGGTGTATCAGACCTTTATAACTTCTACCTCAACGCAATTTACGGGGCAATCAATAGACTACAGTAAAGCTCAATTGGGTGCTGGTGCCACCTATTATCCTAATACATGGAATAGTAAAGACATAAAAACTGCTTTAGGGTCAATTGACAGGAAAAGGTATGATTCTTCTACGACACGTCCATATCCGATGTTTACAAGTAATGTTGACTTGAAAATACAGATAACGGAAACTAATGCTACAATGAATGTATGCAAAGTTCCTGGTTTGGGGCTTATTGATAGAAATGGAGGAAATGCTTTATTTGATCCTGCTCATTATTGTTACAATTTGAAAAATGCAGCAAGCTTTCCAACCCGAGCATGGATGCGTATGAAACAACCGAGGATGGATTTGAATGCTGACTTTTCAATAGCTACTCATCGAGGTGCTTGGGGAGATAATTTAGGAGCTGGACTTCCTGAAAACTCAATTGCAGCTATAGCCGCTACTAAGAAGTATACGGATATATTGGAGTCTGATGTGATGACAACGAAAGATAAACGTTTGGTTATATCCCATGATTATAATTTAAAACGACTTTCGGATTATTCTGGATCAGACCGGGACTATTTGTTTGATATGAATCTAAGTCAGATTACCAATTTACATCTTAGAAAGAAAAATATGGAAGTATCTGAATACAAGTATTTAACATTTGAAGATCTGGTAGATGCACTTGTCAGATATCAGTTAGTTTTAACTGTTGATATCAAAGACGTACGTGCCAGGTATAATAAAGATGGTACATGTATGGATAATTGTGACTATGATACGAAAACTCACGGTGACATGGCTAAGAAGAAAATTAAGGATAGTTTCATGGAAATCTTACGAGAATGCATTCGAATAGCTATGAGAAAAAATGCATTAGAGTATCTGGCCTTCAAAGTGAATTATTCGTATCAAGAAATTAGAGAATATATTTCAGCTGATACGTTGGCCAAGACTCTATTTATGCCTATTGTGCATCCAACGAGGACTGACTATCTGGAGTATATTGATGCTTGGATTACTCAAGGTGATAAAAAAGTAGTGGCATATCAAACTAATTTCCGAAGAACTGGGGATCGTTATCTTTCTCCATTTGACAGAGGAGGTGTTAGATATCAAAACTTATTACATTATGTATATGCAAAAACGGGATTACGCCCTGGCATTTATCCGGAAGAGCCAGCGGGTCCAAAGGGAGTAGCTAATCGTTTTGGTGAGTGGCTAATGAAAGATGCTTATGCAGATATGCGGGGAGATCATTATTTTCTAATGAGTATTCCTTACGGTAAAATAATGGTTTTGACTACGGATAGGCCTGATATTTGCCTTAGAGTGAATCAGATATATAATTCAATGCCGGCAAATGCTACTTCACCTTAAAATGTAAAAGAATGAATAATAAAAAAGAATTTTTAAGAGCAGTATTTTGTGCGTGTGCTATTTTATTATCTTCCCCTTTATTTGCCTATCAGAAAGATGTTGAAGCCACTATAAGCTTAGCCAATCTTTTTGGAGTGTATGCAGATATGGAAAGTGGTATAAAAGGTACGGTGAATTCCGGAGGTAAGATAGAAGTTGTAGTACGTGATAAAACAACAAATACGATTGTATTTCAAGTGTCTATTACATCAACTTCTACCAGTTTCTCTGGAATAGGGATTAATTATAAAAAGGCTGATTTAGGGACTGGAGCTATTTATTACCCAAATGTTTGGAATAGTAAAGACATAAAGACTGCATTGGGATCAATAGATAGGAAAAGATATGATTCATCTACTATTCGTCCATATCCTATCTTTAAAAATAATATAGATTTAAAGATAAAGATCACAGAGACGAATGCGACCATGAATATATGTAAAATTCCTGGCATTGGACTTATAGATAGGAATGGAGGAAATGCATTGTTTGATTCACGGCATTATTGTCATGATCTAAAGAATGCTGCATCTTTACCTACTATTGTTTGGTCCCGAATGAAGCAGCCCGATATCTCTAAACCTATAGATTTATCAATAGCGGCTCATAGAGGTATTTGGGGAGATAATTTAGGAGCAGGAAGCCCTGAAAACTCGATAGAGGCTATTAAACGTACTAAACAATTTACGGATATTTTGGAATCTGATATAATGATAACTAAAGACAAACAATTAATTGTTTCTCATGATTACAATATGGATCGGTTGTCTGATTATTCAGGATCAGAACGGGATTATTTGTTTAATTTGAATGGTAACGTTTTAGATAATCTGCACTTGAGAAGAAGGAATATGCAAGTCTCGAATTTTAAATATTTAAAATTTGGAGATTTAGTTGATGCATTGGTTGCAAATGATTTGGTTTTGACAATTGATATCAAGGATATTATTGCCAGAATTAAAAATGGAGTGTGTATTGACAATTGTGAGTATGATCCTAAAACTCATGGTGAAGAAGCCAGAAGAAAGACAAAGGAGAGCTGGATGGATATTTTTAAAGGGTGTATAAGGATTGCTGCGAGTAAGCATGCCTTACAGTATATAGCCTTTAAAGTTCCTCACACCTATGATGATCTAAAGAACTATATGTCAGAAGATACTTTATCTCAAGTATTATTTATGCCGGTTATTCAACCGGGAAGACAAGATTATTTAGATTTTACAGACTCTTGGATCTCTCATGGTAATGAAAGGGTAATAGCGTACGAAACTAATTTTAAGCCATCTACAGATCAAGCCTTGAAGCCTATAACGCGTGAAGGAAAAGCTTATCAAAATTTTCTTCATTACGTATATGCACGTACAGGTTTAAGACCCGGATGCTATCCGGAAGAACCTATGGGACCTAAAGGTATAGTTAGTAGATGGGCTGATTGGAAAATTAAAGATTTAACTCAGGATATCAGAGGTGATCATTATTTGCTGATGACTATACCTTATGGAAAAATAATGGTACTTACAACAGATCGTCCTGATATTTGGCAAAAAGTAGCTGAGATTTATAATAATATTCCTAAATAATCTGATAGCCTATGAAAAATTTTAAATTAAGATGTGTATTGTCTTTAGTCGGGCTACTGACAATCGTGAATCTTTTTTCTCAGGACAAGCATGACTACATTACCCCTTTAGGCAAAAGTTTATTCTTTCGAGAGGTTAGAGATGCGAATAGAACTGTTTTGAGAATGAATGAGATAAGCCCTGTAACTTCGGGGATGGATGGGCTCGTTGTTGTTTTTAACATGAGGCAAAACCTGAGTCAGGTTACCCGTCCGTTGAAGTTGGTCTCTTTTAACAGTACGGCTGAAGAAAATAATTCCCATTTGGAAGTATATTATTATGATGGAACTATAACTGTCCGAAGAAAAACATCTCCGAATTCCGCATATTACTATGACTACAATCTCTATGATCCCATGTTTACTGTGGATCAAGGAGTATCGCAATGGGAGATACATTTATACTTTACAGGTTTTTTCTTCTGGATAGAAAGTAGAGACACCCGTAAGCTGACAAGTAATAAATGGCATGCCCCTATCTTCTTTGGCATCAATTTGCCAAGCATTAATTATATGGGTAACTATTTAGCCCGTTCATCTTCTTCTTATATCATATTTGGCGATCCGAATCCATCTACAACATTTACTATGCCTGATGAAATTGCCATTCATGAGTTTAAGTATGCGGAACTGAAAGATGAGTTGCAAACACATTTCTGTGAAGGCAATTAAAATAAACGTGCTTATGAAAAAAAGTATATTAATTGTAATGCTATTCTTTACTGTACATGTGTATAGTCAAGAAATACCATTGCCACTAAAATGTTTTCCTTTGAATGGAACTGATTCCGAGGACATCATGTCCGGACAAATGGCGGATATTTATGGCAGTGTTTATGCTTTGGCAGACAGATTTGGAGTAAAAGGGAAAGCGATGTCCTTTGGCAAGGAGGACGGCTATCTTTCTTTTTCCATAGCTGAAGATAGTTTTGAAAGTAAGAAAGAACTTACTTTCACATACTGGATGTATGCTGGTAAAGACTCTATACAACAAACCTTCAGGGCGGAAGATCGTAATAACAATCTATTGTTAGGGATGGAAAAAAAAGGGGAGAGAGCTGTTTTGAATATCTATCATAAAGATAGGCAGCAGAATCTACTACCCGATCAGCAGTGGATGTGGAGCGATTCTAATTTTGCTGAAGGCGATGGTTGGTACTTTATAGCGATTGCTTATGCAAATGATGGCACTCACTTTTATATGGTGACACCTGAAGGGAAAATGACAGAATGTTATTCTGCTTTTACTCCGGATTGGAATTTAATAACATCGATATGTATAGGAACGATGGGAGATATTCCTGCTGCCGGAATGGATGACTTTAAAGTCTATGGTGCGGCATTGGCGAACGAACAGGTATCTGTTTTATACCAATCCGAGTCCCAGTTCGGTATGGGGGATGAAGCTTTGATTAATGTGGGAACTAATCATTCTCTTTATTCTTCTACATGGTATTTCCATTGTGTGGGGTTGCAGGAAACGTTGCAGTATGTTGTGCAAAATCGGGCAGATACGACTTTTATTAATGCTGATGTCGGCTATGCTTTATCCATGGTGCCGGATATAGAGTCTGATTTGCAGAAGTGGATGTTTTGGCCGGTGAAAGATACTGCGCACGGGCGTATTTTTACTATTGCTAATGCTGCGACCGGTATGAATCTGGCAGATACATCGGAAGGAGTGCTTCAGCAAGTAACGGATAATTCTGATTCTCAAAAATGGTGTCTGAGCCAGTTGGAGAAAACGAATCAGGTGAAGAGTAGTATAAAAGATGCTGCTAACCTTACTCCTCTGCGTGAGGAAATATATTTTGATAAAGCTGCGAGAACAGTCCGGATTCGCATCGCTTTTCCGGAGGTTGAAAATGCAACGGTAAAGTTATTTAATTCTCAGGGCACATTGCTTCGTGAACTATATTCCGGCCGGACAAAGCTTTTGGAAAAAGATGCCTGGTTGGAGATCAATGGTATCTATTTGGTTATAGTTGAATCTGATAACTATCGGATCAATAAGAAAGTGTTTGTAAATAATTAAATGATGTATGTATGAAAAAGATATTTTTATTATTGGCTATTTTAATGGGTATTGTAGGCGTTTTAGACACTAAAGCGCAGTCGACGTATTATATGTATTCTCATGAGGAAGGGAGTAATGAATTTATTGATAATTTAAGAAATGCTCCTTTAGCATCATCGACAAATTGGGGAATTCGTTTCACTGCAGGGAATATGTCAAGAGGATTTGTTAATAGTTATGGTCGTTGGGGTTTTTTGAAACCAGCTAGTCTCTCTGTATTGACACTTGGCGCTTTCAGCGATATGTTGAATAGATATGCCAATCTAACCATTGGTGCTGAAGGCTGGATCTATACTGAAGGCATTTCTATAAGGAATACTCTAAACCCGACAGAATCAAATAATGCTATTGATATTTCTGCCGATGGCACAAGATGCTGGCTTAAATCATATGCCGATAATGGAGGGTTACATATAAGCTCTAATGGTGCGCATAAGATTTATCTGTACGGTAAAACCTTTTTTGACGAGTCTTATTGGACAAGTATAGGCCCAGGGCGTAATAATGATCCAACGATTAATAATGCCAATAATAACAAGATGATGCGTATTGCAAGTAACGGTGGTTTGGGCTTTTGGGGTGCTTCGGGGGCTGAAACAAATGATACTCCTCAATTTTCTGTATCAGAAACTGTTGTTAGTACTGCAGTTCCCATGTATGTGAAGTATGCAGGTATTTCGTTATTCTTAGGCACGGCACAAGATGACAAAGATGGTTGGATCGGTACGACGACGAATCAGGGCGTGCATCTTGGAGCAAATAACAAATCGGTGGCATACCTGGGATCTGATGATAATATGTATGTAGGTCTGACTGATGATGATATGAGAACAATTCGTCAGGAATTGAAGAATAAATATCAATTGTTTGTTGGTAGGGGTACCCTTTCAGAAGATTATGGTATATCTCCTAAATCCTCTTGGTCCGATTTTGTTTTTAGTAAGAACTACAACCTTCTCAGAATTTCAGAAGTAGCTGCTTTTATCCGGAAGAATAATCATCTCCCCGATGTTCCTTCAGCTAAACAAGTGGCTGAGGAAGGTTACTCTCAACATGATATGAATAAAATACTATTGCAGAAAATAGAAGAATTGACTCTTTATACCATTCAACAGCAAAAAGAAATTGATGCCTTAAAAACTCAACTTCAGCAGTCGAAAAAATAGGTATAGTATTTATATAATAGTTTATGTATCAGGGGAAGTTGATAGAAAGATTTCTCCAGATCAGTAATCTTGTGTCTGAAAAAGAAAAAATAATGAATAAGATTGTCAGATTTTTTAGTGTCAGCCCGGTAAGGCCGTTGATAGGTGATAACGCCAGTGAGTTGGCGGAGAAGTATAAACGACTGAAATGGTCTACTTTTCTCGCAGCTACCTTTGGTTATGGAATGTATTACGTATGTCGCCTTAGCTTGAATGTAGTAAAGAAACCAATTGTAGACGAAGGTGTATTTTCGGAAACTGAGTTGGGAATCATCGGCTCTGTGCTTTTCTTCACCTATGCAATCGGAAAGTTTACAAATGGATTCCTGGCTGATCGCAGTAATATAAAACGTTTCATGACTACAGGCTTATTGGTTACTGCCTTGGTCAATCTTTGTTTGGGATTTACCAACTCATTTATTCTCTTTGCCATTCTTTGGGGAATCAGTGGTTGGTTTCAGTCTATGGGAGCTGCTTCGTGTGTAGTGGGGCTTTCCCGTTGGTTTAGTGATAAAGAGCGTGGGTCTTTCTATGGCTTTTGGTCTGCCAGCCATAACATAGGTGAGGCTTTGACTTTCATCATTGTTGCTTCTGTGGTTAGTGTTCTGGGATGGAGGTATGGTTTTCTGGGCGCAGGTCTCGTGGGGCTTATCGGAGCGTTGATTATATGGCGTTTCCTTCATGATACTCCTCAAAGCGAAGGACTTCCGGCGGTGAATCAGCCTAAAGAGAAAAAAGAAATGAATGCTGCGGAAGCTGCTGATTATAATAAAGCGCAAAAGCAGGTTTTGTTGATGCCTGCCATTTGGATATTGGCTTTGTCCAGTGCTTTTATGTACATCAGCCGTTATGCGGTGAACAGTTGGGGAGTGTTTTATCTGGAAGCGGAGAAGGGATATACCACTTTGGATGCCAGTTTTATTATTTCTATCAATTCGGTTTGCGGCATTGTTGGTACAGTCTTTTCCGGATTCATATCGGATAAACTGTTCGGCGGACGTCGCAATGTGCCTGCATTGATTTTCGGATTAATGAATGTAGCCGCTTTGTGTCTGTTTTTACTCGTTCCTGGTACACATACTTGGGTAGATGTGGCGGCTATGATATTATTTGGAACAAGTATTGGTGTGTTACTGTGTTTCCTGGGTGGACTGATGGCGGTTGATATTGCTCCGCGTAACGCTTCAGGTGCGGCACTGGGAGTAGTGGGGATTGCCAGTTACATAGGCGCCGGATTGCAGGATGTGATGAGTGGTGTGTTGATCGAAGGAAACAAGACGGTAGTGGATGGAACGGATGTTTATGACTTTACGTATATCAATTGGTTTTGGATTGGGGCTGCAATCTTATCAGTATTGTTAGCATTATTAGTTTGGAATGCTCGGAATAAAGAGCCTGAATAGGTATTGTATAAATTAATAACAACTAAGATTATGGAACTTGAAGAATTGCGCGATGCACTGAAAATAGCCAGTGCTCGCGAGTATGCTCTCATTGAAGAGCTGTTGGTTTGTGTCGATAAAAAAAAGTTTGATTAAGCAGATCAGGCAAACAGAGAAAAATGATACGCCTGCAAGGGTGGAGTATTACGGTAACCCGAAAGCAGTTACCCGCGTGCTTGTGAAGTTGATAGAGCAAGGGAAGCTGCGCTACAACGGTGAGGATAATTACTCACGGATCATCCGTACGCTGACTGCGGTGGTGGATGTGGTGAATGAATCGACGGGAAAAATTATGAGCGGGGAGTCGCTGGTATCGTATGTAAAGTGGATACGGTCGGGGGAATTGCCGGAAGAATAAGGGAGAAAAGGCGGAGTAATCCGCCTTTTTGCTAACTTTGCAAAAAACATTGCATGGCGGATATTCCTCTACATAAAGCAGTTCAGCAATCCGATTTCGGGATATTTGCAAAGGAAGTTTCTCCTTTTTCCCCGAACCGGCTGATCAATTACACACATCGGGATAGTTACTATATATTCGGTATAGTGGAGAGTGGAACCTGTCGTGTCGGCATTGATTTCAAAGATTGCGACCTGTCGGCGGGGAGCGTTATCTGCACCCAGCCGCATCAGGTGCATCGGATCGTTGATAAAGGGGATGCAAAGTCGTTTCTCTTATTCATCGACGGGGTATTTATAGATGCTCCCACCAAACAGGCCCTTGCCGAGTATGCCTTATCGCCGATACCATTTAAGATAAGCGATACGCAACGCACCGAATTGATTCAACTGTTTGCCATGATTCTCCGCAGGATAGGCGAGCGGGAAAATGATGAATCGAAAACGGTTTTACAGAATCTGGCATGTACCGTTGTCGGGATCATAACGGATGCCGCCCGAAAAATAATCGGGCATGAATCCAAAAACAGAAGGCACATTGAAATTACATTGGCCTTCAAAGAATTACTTTCTGCTAATGAGCAAATAAACAGAAATGTATCTTATTATGCAGAATCTTTGCACATCTCATCAGTGTATCTGAACGAGGTGATTAAGAACGTTACAGGCGTGAGCGTAAGCGGGTACATTCAAAATGAACTCATATTGCATGCCAAACGAATGTTGGTATATACCTCTCTGACTGTGCGAGAGATTTCCACTCATCTGGGGATAGATGATTATGCCTATTTCACACGGTTGTTTACAAAGGCGGTTGGCATAAGTCCCACTCTCTACCGGAAAAAATACCTCGAATAATACAATCTTAACCTTACATAGTCTATTCTTCTATTTATTAATGCACTGTAACTTTGCAAACAAAAAAGATGAATAGAAACAGATTTATTTACTTCACGGATTTAATGTTGCTCCTTGTATTTATTTTATCATTCTACACGGGCGTCGAGTTGCATATTGCAGGACAAGGGGTCGATCATGAGAGTTGGCATATCTGGGCGATATTTCACACGAATGCCAGTCTGCTGTTTATGATATTGGGGATTATTCATGTCAAGAGTCATTGGGCTTGGTATAAGGGGCTGAGAACGGTAGGATGCAAAGGAAAAAGAAAAGCTGTATTGCTATTGTCGATTGTTTTTCTGTTGGCTGTTGTTTCGGGGATATTACTGGTGTGCTTCGTTGATGGTGCAAACTCTTCGCTGGGGTTGTGGCATTATAGAATCGGTGTTTTTGTAAGTGTTTTGGGGGTACTTCATATATTGAAGAGGAAAAGGGGGCTGTATAGAGGGGTGAGGAGGCATGTGTTATAGTTCATTATGGTAAGTTTTCTCTGATAATGATTTTTTTATCGGAGAAGTTTTGTGGTTGATAATAATTTCTTTATCTTTGTCCACCGGGGTAGCTGCCGGTGGGCTTATCTTCATTAAAGTTAGATTGTTGATTTAAACAGTTATAGTATGGATGTAAAAAAGGAATATTTCAGACTGAAGGAACTGTGGATAAAATCAAGTAGTTCCGAGCGTGATGAAGCAGAACGTAAGCTGAATGCATTCTTTGAATCTCTTGGTGAAGAAGAAAAAGAGTTGGTTAATGCAGCTGTTGCAGAGGACTTTGCCCATGTCCATAAAATTATTGATGAGAGTAAAGAACTTCGTGAGCGTATCGAAGTTCGCAAGCAGTTGGAAGGGGTGCTCCCTTTTATTTCAGTTTCAGAATTTGCAAAACGATACTTTGGCAAATCTGCCTCATGGTTACATCAACGGATTAATGGGAATGCTGTACATGGGAAAGTAGCTACATTTACCCCAACTGAGCTGACTACTTTGGCTAATGCATTGAAGGATGTGGCTGGTAAGTTAACGCATGCTGCTTCAGCTTTTGTGTGACAATAAAGAAGTTATTAAAAAAGCGGCGAAAGATTTGAAAAACATGGTGGTGTTTTTCAAATCTTTCGCCGCTTTTTTCGATCTTTCCGCCAACTTTCCGGAGGATATTTCCTTGCTTTTATTCCTATATGTCTTTTATCATATGAATTGTAGTGGCGGTATGTCCTGAATTGCCTAACCGTGACTTCAAATGCTGGAAGCCTTTACGTTCGTATAGGGAGACTGCATTTTGAAATTGAGGAAATGATTTCTTGAGTCATTTTTGGTGTGTCATTAATGATTGAACTCACGAATTTACGGAATTAATGCTAAAGTAAAATATAGCATAGTAGTTTTTTATAAACTCAGTTAGGTAGGGTTAGGTTCTTTTTTAAACTTTCGTGAGAAAGAATAAAAATAGAAAGTAATTACTTTCTGAAATTTAAGTGTATAAGGGAAGTTACGAAACTAACCTAACTCTACCTAACAGATTGTTTCATATCGGATGCAAATAGGGTGTTTTCTGACCCTTTATTCTGTGTCATTCCTGAGAAAACGACTCAAACGCTCCTGATATGAACGCTTATACATTCGCTTTGCTTTATCATCCAGAAAGGAACGATCTATCAGATCATAAATTAATGGGTGTTCCTGTGAAAAGAGTTCAATGATTAAGTCTAACTTTTTAGTTAGTACACCAATGCGATTTCCAAATGTGGTAAAATCTGTTCTACAAGGATGTCCGGTGCGAGTATAAGTTTCTGAATATTCACTTTCCGGGAGTAAGCCATTTTGTAGAGCGAAATCTTCATCTTGCACATGAATAGATGTATTCAATAAATCATAAGCTGGTGAAAGTAAATAATCTCCGGCTTGTGATTGTTGAAGTGAGAAATTCTTTAAATGCGCATCTCCATTAGCAAATAGGTAATTAAAAAGGATCAATGAGAAATATTTGCTTATCTCTATCTGCCATGCTGCCACATAGGTACGTAACAATGTAGCTGCATCTTCATAGCTACCTGTATATTTGAAGTTTTTGCCATGAGTTATGGCAGTCTTATGAGCTAATGACGAAAAGTCCTCCTGTTTGATTTTGGTGCCGTCTTCTGAAAAGTCAAACCGTTTGGTTATATAAGCCATTTCACCGTCTGCAAAGAATATCAAACCGTTTTCTGCAGTCTTTATTTTATATACTTGGCGTGCTATCTGCATAGTCAAATGCTCATTGGCAGGAATCTGGTTACGAAAACGCAGATGCTTATAGCCGGGTGAAGGCTTTATGATATATCGTCCTTGCTCTCCTTTGGGGGTAAGCATAATTTTATTATCACGGATTATGGCTGATAGCTTCTCTTGTACACCTGATACCGAAATTTGATTGATAACAGTTGAAAAATTATCTTTATCCGCATCATAGTTGAAGTCTAAGATGGGACTGACTTTTTTCCCATCGAACAACTGCCTCAAACAAGCCGGACTGTAATTATCAAAACCGGGAGTCAGGTTGCCCGGACAGACTTTTATTTCTATCATATTTTCTTGACTGTTATTGCTCCAATAGTATCACTATGTGCAGTGGCTAATAATAAACCAAACACATCATCTTCGTCTATTTTGAGCGTTTGGCATTGAATGGTTTTGTTTGCACCCTCTGAAAGCATATTATAAAAGAAGGGGAAAAGAGTATCGGAAACAAATTCCTGTTGACTTTTAGGAAATGATAATGATATGGCTGTCTGTTTTTTGTCCAGTAAGTACGAGTCGTTATAACGGAATATATATTTTCCATCATCGGTCTCTGTTAGGATTCCGGCCATACATTTGTTTGTATATACTTCTGCCTGTCTCATTTATTGACCTCCTTTACTTGCATGATAATCTCTAATCCCAATATTTCGGCAATCTTATTGAGAGTGCTGAATGTGGGATTGCCATTACCTGCTTCTATACTTTTGATTATACGCAGGCTCAATTCTGTATAATCTGCCAGATCTTGCTGGGTTAATCCTAATAGCAAGCGGCGATCTTTTATAATTTGACTTAAATTCATGGTGCAATATATTGCCTTTTACCCGCAAATATAAGAATTTTCATTGAATAAAATAGGGAAAAGTGCAATATATTGCATTTTAGAGAGAATTTTACTACATCACATTTAGCCAACGGCTGATATTACGCTCTTCCGCGCTGAACTCTACTCCAAGTTTTATCACTTCACGTCCGTCAGCCTGATAAGGAATCAGGTAACCTTTGTCTTCAATCTGTTGCAGGGCTTCTTCGGCTGTACCATTCAGTTTGAATTCGAAGACGTAAATGTATTTAGGGGTTTTTACTACGGCATCTGCACGTCCTGTGGCACTTTCAACTTCTACTTGGGTGAACTGTCCCATCAGTTTGAAAACCAAATAGAAAACGACTTGGTAATGACGTTCGGTCTTCGCGTTCAGCTGATAGGGGAAATCGGCAAAGAAGGCTTGTAGGCGGGTGAGGAAGGCATTGTAATCGCCTGCACGTAACTCTTGCACAAATTTACCGATATAAAAACCCTGGTCGCTGTTTGTCATTGAAGTATAGAATGGTACCAGAAAATTGATGAAACCGTAACGAACTTCATCGTTTGGAAATTCCAACAGATAATTCCGAAAACGCTCATTGTAATCCTTTATAGTAAGATAACCACTCTGATAAATCAACGGAATCGGATTATTAGCTTCTACACGGTACTCAGAGAACATAGAAGCCGGAGCTTCGATGCCGTCAAGTAAGATACGAAGGTCATATTCTGACTTTCGGAGCATTTCAACCAGAAAAGTCGGGGTTCCTGTCTGAAACCAGTAATCTCCTAATTCCCGTTTACTGAAAGCATTCAACACACTGAAAGGATTAAAGACTCCGTCTCCTTTTGGATGAAAGTGATAGCCATCATATTGACGTGCCATTTTGTCTACGGTTTCTTCTGCAGACAGCTTGTTGACCCTACCGAATTCTTCTATCTCGGACGTAAAGGTTTCAACCAACTCTGTCCGGGTGATGCCGCATACTGTGGCATAAGAATAATCAAGGCTGATGTCATTCAGTTGATTCAGATCACCAAATGCACTGACTTGTGAGAATTTAGTGACTCCCGTAAGGAAAACAAAACGCAGGTAGCGGTCGGCACTTTTCAGTACACCGTAAAAAGCTTTTAGAGTTTTGCGATAATCTTCAAGTAGGGCATCATTATCGAGGGCTTGCAACAGAGGTTTGTCGTACTCGTCCACTAAGACCACTACACCACAACCTGCCTGTTCATAGGCACGTTCTATGACATATGCAAAGCGTTCTTCGGGGCTACGATCCTTTTTTTCATTTCCGTACACAATTTCCCATTTTTCCAATGTTTGGTTGAGCATTGCTATCAGGTCGGCTGGAGTTTCATACTTTTTGGCATTCAAGTCCAGATGTAGTATGGGAAATTTCTTCCATTCCGTTTCCATTTTTTCAATGGCAAGGCCTTCAAAGAGTTCTTTTTTGCCTTCGAAGTAAGCCTCGAAAGTGGATAGAAGCAGGCTCTTGCCGAAGCGGCGGGGGCGGCTCAGGAAATAAGGCTTGCCTGTATTGGCAATACGCCAAACAAGCGCAGTCTTATCTACATACAAATAGTTCTCTTTGCGAAGTTTCTCAAAAGTTTGTATTCCGATAGGAAGCTTGCGTAGCAATGTATTATATTCCATAAAACACACATTTTTTCTTTTATAGCTTCGAAGATAATTATTATTTTTCAGAATTGTTCGTTTTGGCACGGTTTGATTTAGCTACAAGTTACAAGTTACTGATACAACTGGTTATTCCTCACACTCTCCGCTTCCAGAAGTATTACCTCGTAGCGCCTCATATTCTTGCTTGTAACATACTGAAAGCCATATTTGGTGAGAATCTTCCCTAACAGGATTTTTCCGGCATGGTTATATTGATAGCCGGTTCTGTTTCTGATTTCTTCCGCTATTTCACTCACCGTCATATACTTGAAACTTTCGAAGCGCTCCGGTTTGCGGAAGTGCGTCAGTAGCATTTCTTCTTCGGGAGTCTGAAAGATGAAAGGCTTGTTGTTGCGCTCTATCTCATCATTTTCGTCGGCTTCGAACCAGTAGCGATAGCCGGTGTCCAGCAGATGCTTGATTTGGGCGTAGAGCTGTGGGTAGTCGATTTCGTAGCGGTCTATCTTTTCGATTTCATAGCAGAGGAAGCGGCGGTTGCCGGTAGGATCATACAACACTTGCGGGTAGTTGCAGGTACCGGCAAAGGATGCCCAGTGGGGCAGGTTCAGAGTATGACGGGCATAAGGCAGGCGGATGCTGATAAACTTCCGGGTGATAAGGTCCTTCAGCAGACTGAGTTCGTGCCCCGTCATACCCTCGAACTCATCGAAGTTGATGAGCATAAATTCCGCCATGCGGGAGAGGTCGTCCTTGTTTCCGGCGGAGATGATGCCGGTACTGAGATAATCGGTTCGTAAGTCATTTGACAGGATTTTGTTGATGAAAGTCGTTTTTCCCAGGTTCTGCTTGCTGCATAGCAGGAGGCAAAGGTGGTTCACTACCTCTTCTTGCGTGGCGGCGGCTACCATACCTACCAGAAAATGCCTGAAACCTTTCAGCCAGAACTCTCTCTGGGCAGGGATGGTGTGGACACTTTCGGCAAGGCGGCCGATGTGGTCGATGCCGTCCCATTGAGGCAGATGATTCATATATTCGCGGATGGGATGGTAGGAGAAACTGAAATCGGAGTAGATCAGGTTCTCCATGTTCTTGACGCTGCAAGGGTAACCGGCTTCGTTCAGCTCCATCCAGATGCTGTTACTTACCATGTCATCCAGCATGACGAAATCCTCTTCACCCTTTTTGCGACATTCCATGCGGTGCTTCATCTGGTTGTAGCGCGTTTCGTAATGGCTGTTGATATACTGTCCGATGCGGAGGAAGTTCCATTGCGAGGTTCTCAACTTACGTGTGTTAAATTCGTCCGTATGCTGATAAGCACTGTCCGTCAGGGAGTCAATCTCTTCGGGCGGTATGTCGGTGAAGTTGAGGCGCAGAAAAGGGGCGACTTCTTCTTTGGGGATGCCGTAAGCATTGTATGTGCAGGTTAGCCGGAACAGATAGTTGTTGCGGTTGCCTTCTTCGTACTTGTTTTTGTGATCGTGATAGTAAAGAAGGAGGGCAAGCAAGGAACGGCTTTCGCTTTGGGGATAAGAGATGTTGTCCGAAGGCTTTTGGTACGGAGGTTTTTCTGTAGTTGTTCCGGAAGACTTTTTCCGTCCGGGAGTTTTCTTTTTCTTTTCTCTGAGAGGGCGGTTGAGATCGACGATGAGAACCTGCGGATTAGGGTTCAGATAGACATTCTCGTCGTGAGGCAGATAGCAGATGCGCGTCATGTCTTTGCCCGATTCGTCGATGTCCGTTTGGCAAAGCTCTTCGTAGAGTGAAGCAACCTGGTCGTAGGCATGCGCATGGTAGTTGCGGACTTCTTCGGGAGATTGCGGCAGGGTGCCATCGGGCAGACAGGTGATTGTGGTCAGTTTGTAACCGTTGCCCTTCGGACTGGTAAAGCTGATGTGGGTATGCGGATTTCCGGTGACTGCCTTTGAGATGCGTGCCAGTTCTTCGGGGGATTTCTTGTCGAGGTCGAGGACGATTTCTCCGTTGTACTCACTGAGTTTGTCGTATCGGCGTCCACCGGTGAAGCGGGCGGAGAAGGTGACGGAGGGAAGTTCTCCTTTTATGGAATCAGCGGTTGCGATGTCATTGGCAGTGATATGCTGTCGGATGTCAAGAGTCATGTGTGCCAGTTTTTCATCGTGGCGGATGAGGTTGGCCACTTCTTCGTCGGTTACTTCGGCGCAGGGCGGTTGTTTTTTGTTTTGATAATATGAATACTTCATTGTTTGTATGTTTTTGAGGGAAAGTTGACGAGTTAACAAGTTGACCAGGTGACAAGGTTCCATGCGGCATAGAAGCATTGCGCAGCTCCTTGTTCCCTTGTCAACTCGTTTCCTTCCTTTCTTTCCCTATTTTGTTGCAAATTAACAGATGTGTCCGATAACAGGAAATAACTTTTGGCTTTTTGCGTAAAGTTAAGTTTAAGGTTCGCCCAGGTAGTCGACTATTACTTTTACTTGGCGGGGCGTGAAAATGTGGTTCCGGTCCTGATAACCCAAATGAATCAGTTCTGCATGCAGTTCGGCGTTGTGGAGTATCCAGCGGCGAAGTACTTGGGTGGCGTTTTTAAGGGTTAGTTGTGGATTGTAAAGATGAGCCAGTTCCGATTTTGTGTAACTGCGCACTGTGAAAGTGCTTTTTTCTTCTTTCATTTTCTTGTATTTATTGATTCTTAATGTGATGTAAATTTACTAAAAATAAACGGTTGGTGAAAGTTTTGAGACGTGTTTGTTTCAATAATATTCGTAAAGCTTCATTGGCGACTGAGGGGTATCTGTCATCCGGTATATTTGCAGTGTAAATCGGTGATTTACATTTACTTTAAAAATTTAATTGATATGGCAACATCCATGAATTATTCAGTGGTGGCTCGTAAAAATCCTTCCAAGAAGAGTGAGCCCGCAAAGTATTATGCCCTGGCGCAAGCCTCGGGCGAGTTGGACTTCGACGAAATGTGTGAAGCGATAACCGGACGTACCACGTGTACGGAAACTGATGTGCGTGCCGCACTGGCGGGCATCATTTATGAGGCGAAGCGTGCCCTGAAAGCGGGGCGCATCGTCAGGTTGGGAGATTTAGGCTCTTTACAAATGGGCCTCAGTAGTGAGGGCGCAGAAAAGGCGGAAGATTTCACGCTATCCATGATTAAGAAGTCACGTATCAACTTCCGCCCCGGCAAAGGGTTGACGGACATCACGAAGACGATGGCGTACACACGTGTGGTGACGCGAAGTATGCAGGCTGTTGAGCCGGAAGGTCCCGCTGACGGAGGGCTTGAAGAGGATCCGTTAGGATAGAATCACTAAACATTAAATCACTAAAAAACTGATCGTTATGAAGAAGATTACTTGGGACACTGTTTTGAAAGTTGTTATTGCGATGGCTTCTGCCTTATTGGGGGCGTTGAGTGCACATGCTATGACGATATAAATGGTATGTCGGTTATGAGAAAGATTGATCTGATTATTATTCACTGTTCCGCCACAAGGGCGGACAGTGATTTCAGTGCGCAGGACGTGGATACGGCGCATCGTTACAGGGGCTTTTCATCGTGGGGGTATCACTATTATATCCGGAAGTCGGGACAGGTGGAGTTGATGAGGTCGGAAGATGTGCCCGGAGCGCATGCCCGTGGATACAATGCGAATAGTCTTGGAGTGTGTTATGAGGGCGGTCTGGATGTGAATGGACGTCCTGCCGATACGCGGACTTTACGACAGAAAGAGGCGATGCACCGACTGGTAGCCAATCTGTTGCAGAGTTATCCGGAGGCGCGGGTGGTGGGACACCGGGATCTGAGCCCTGATAAAAACTACAACGGCATTGTAGATCCTTGGGAAAGGACGAAAGAGTGTCCTTGTTTTGAAGTAAAAGCGGAGGCGTGGGAGTAAAAAACTCCCCGCCTTTTTTTGTGCGTGCCGAAGTATTGTTACATTTGTGGCAACATATTGAAAAACACTATTGGATATGAGACACCTATTTATCTCTGAGAGATGTAAAATATTTGGTTTGCTTCTTCTGTTGGCAGCTGGTTCGGCTGCACTTCGTGCTCAGGATCAGCCGGGCATTAAAAACATACGTACGGTGGTGTATGAGCCGCTGCTGAAGGACACTACGTGGGTGACCGGCAAGGTGGTGGATTACATTACATTCGTGAAATACGACAGCAAAGGCCGTGCGATGGTAGAGAACAGGCTGAAGCCGGACGGCAGTCCGCATGGTAAACTGGTGTATGTGTATAACCCTGCCGGACAGGTGTCGCGTGAGATTTATGCAACTGCGGATAAAGGAGTCAGCGATTGTTGGGGCTATACCTATGATGAAAAAGGGCGGCTGAATTGCATTGCCTATATGAACGGGCAGGAAGATACACTCCAGATTACTTCTGCCTTGTACGATGAAGCGGGAAAGATGTTGAAAATGTACTTCAAAGACTATGTGAACAAGAGGTCATCGGGCAGACAAGTGCTGTACAATGCGGATGGAACGCCGGAGAAGATTATCCTGATGGGTGGGCCGGATGAAAAGATGGGACGCGTGGGAGAATACCCGATTGGAAAGGGGGATACACTGACTTTGAAAAGAAGGGGTGCACTACAGTTAGGTAAGATGCGGGTGGTAAAAGATGATAATCAAAAGAATCCGATTCGGAAGATAGATGAAGCGGGTAACTGGACAGAGCGTTTTGAAGGTTGCAATGAATATGGAGAACCGAATTTCATTATCCGCAGGGATATAGAGTATGCAGGCGGTGGAAATGACTGGGAGAAAATACCCGTGCGCGGTAAAGTGAAGAAGGTACAGCAAAGGTCGTACGTTGCCATCGCCAAAGGTCCGCAGGCGGTGGATAAGGGAGAGAAGAAAGGGCAGTTCTTCGTTTATGAGTTTGGTGAAAACGGACGGAAAATAAAAGAGGAACGGTTCACGGAAGCGGGAGTATGCCGGGAGAAGATTCAGTATGAATATAATGAGAATGGGAATTTGTCGAAAGAAAGCCATTATACACCGGCGAATGTGCTGACGGTAAACAAGAGTTATGGATATGATAAGGAAGGGCGTCTCAAGCACTGTTCAATACTGGATGATAAGGGTGAAATTATGCAGCGGGATGTGTATCGCTATGACATAGAAGGTAATATGGTACAGGAAGCCGGTTACCTGACGAATGGAACAAAATGTAGTGAGTTCCGTTATATATATGATTCCTATGGGCAGCAAATAGAGCGGAAAGTGCTGTTGCAGCCCGAAGGAGCCGATCCGGTTGGCTCTGTTCGGAGAGGCTATAATTTTCAGGGGCGTGTAGTGTTCGAAGAATATCTTTCACCGGATGGTACATCTCAAAGCCAGCATACGTATCGGTACAATACCAAAGGGGAACTGATTTCCGGAACAGAGCGTCCGGAAGGGCAAACCGAAGAAGTGAAATACGTCTATAAATTCCATAATGACAATCAGGGAAACTGGAAAATCAGAATCAAGTATATAGACGATGTGCCGGTGGTGTACGAAGAGCGTGAATATACATATTATTAGTGTGGATATTAGGCGCGGATTACACGGATTGCGCGGATTTAAAGCTGTGCTATTGTGTCAATTAACTAAAAAATTCGCGTAATCCGTGTAATCCGCGCCTAAAAAAGTACCATTTACAATCTTTTTGTAGAATCTGCGAAACTTGAATTAAAAATAAAAACGAAATTGTATGAAGAAGATTATTAACCCGTGGAAAGATTTGGAAGGATACAATTGTTTCGGTTGTGCTCCCAATAATGAGTCCGGTGTGAAAATGGAGTTTTACGAGGATGGCGACGAGGTGGTAAGTATTTGGAAGCCGCGTCCGGAGTACCAGGGTTGGCTGAATACGCTGCATGGTGGCATTCAGTCGGTGTTGCTGGATGAAATTTGCGGATGGGTGGTAGTGCGTAAGTTGCAGACAAGCGGGGTGACTTCGAAGATGGAAACCCGTTTTCGTAAACCGGTGTCGACTAAAGACTCGCATGTTGTGTTGCGGGCTTCCATACGTGAGCAGAAGCGGAATATCGTGATTATTGATGCGAAACTTTATAATGAGGCGGGAGAGGTGTGTTCGGAGGCGGTATGCACTTACTTCACTTTTCCGAAGGAGAAGGCGGAACAGGAAATGCACTTTCATCACTGCGATGTGGAGAAGGAGGAGATTCTGCCGCTGATTTAAGTTTGCTTACTATGGACGGTTAATGAATATAATTTTAGGCGCGGATTACGCGGATTACACGGATTCTTTTCCT
>ERZ1673699.79-NODE-79-length-127946-cov-14.189607_pt1 | contig 127946 bp, 111 predicted proteins | sample MGYA00580229_ERZ1673699 | MGnify/ENA primary metagenome ERZ1673699 (study PRJEB41218, sample SAMN15661785) | gut metagenome | host: Homo sapiens | place: Canada: London | collected 2015-08-20/2019-03-30 | study: EMG produced TPA metagenomics assembly of... | reverse complement strand
TCGTAATGACCGGACTGCTGGATCATGTATTTTCCAAGTTCCTCCGGCGTGTGGATATTTGGTGCGAAATCAAATTGATCGAGATTTTCAGCCAGCTGGCGGATATTGGCTGCACACGTTGGTTTCGCCATCTGACAGACCGCGCAGAACTTCTCGAGATCCTGTTCCTTGAAATTTGAGCACATCTGACATAGCCGGTTCAGTTCAAAGAGCGATTCGCGTTCAAAATCCAATGCGCAGTCGACCTCGTCCGGAAATCGGCTGTCTGAAACCAGCATCTGCATTTCGCCGCAAGAGGCAATCCCGGCGCGAAGCATCGCGCGTTCCAGCTTGATCCGGCTTGCCGGGAGCTGTACCCACTCCTGTTTCTTTGGATCATCTTCACCTGTGGCTCGGATTTTCAGCTCCAGGATGCTGTTTGCGGCCATCCAGATTGGGGGCAGATGCTTGCGGTCATAAGCCTGCTCCAGCTTCATGCCGTTGTCATACACAACACCGTATCTCGTTACATAGCCGGGCTGGCCGGAGATCAGCGCCAAAGCCGTCTCCTTTCCATCCAGATTTTCCAGTTCTTTCGGATCACAGGCGCCATGGACAGTCAGATAGTGGCGTTTGCCGATCTTCTCCAAGTCGGTGAAGTCTGAAACGACCGTCACATCTCTGGCGCGGAAAGAAAGATCGATCAGCTCGTCCGCTGCGGATAATCCGAATCGCTCCACCGCTGCATTAAATTGCAGCAGTTCATATCGGTCGAAGCTCTCCAATTGCTTTCCAAGCCAGTCCAGTTCGTCCACGTTTGCCATCGTGCCAATTAACCGCTCCAGAGCAGGGCAGCCTGCCGTGCCAATGTCTGCAACGAAGCAGTCCTGCTCCACCACCGCGCCGCTCTGAATTCCATTCAACGCACGAATCGTTTCCTCGTATTGAGCTTCCGGAATTGGGAACTCGACTGTGACAGTTCCCAATTCTGGGATATTGTTATTTTTCAGCGATGCTTTGAACAAGGATCTGCCTCCTTCCATTGATTTCTTCCATGTCTGTCAGCACGCAGCTTCCATTTCCGTGGTCACACTGAAAGCCGTGCGCCATGTAATTGCAGTGCTGACAGCGTTCATAGTCACTGCACACCAGCGGCTCCGGTGGGTCACGCGGGCAGTCCGGCGCACACCGGCTGATGTGCAGATTCCAGTGCTTTGATTTATCTACAATGATCGTTCACCTCCAGAACGCAGAAAAGCCAGGACTTCTGAAAAGAAATCCCGGCTTTCCTTGAATATTACATTGTCTGCCCCATTGTGAGGTGCTGCTCCTGTTCCTGCTGCGGTAGAAGCCGCTCGATCTGCTCCTGTACGCTGTGAAGCTGCTTTTCTTCTGCATACGAGAGCGTCGCGTCGGCTTCCAGTGCAAACTCGCAGGCGTTCCGAATCACGGCAAGCTGCTCGTCTGAAAAAAGGCGCTGCCTTTCTACCAGACCGGCGCGGACGGCGAAGTCCTTTTTCGCTGCCTCATAGTTTTCCATGAAGTAATGCCCGGCGTGAACACCCTGTCGGTCGAAGTCCCATTCCCACGTCACAAACCGAGCGCCCTTTTTGCCGAGCTGCCCAGCCAGCACCGCGTCACCAAAATCCGCAAGTACCTTGTAGGTATCTTCAAGGCCAACAGCTTTCAGCGCAGGCGCACGTTCAAAGATCCGCATATACTCTTTGACATGCCCGGCAGTCTGTATCACCGTTCGAAGCTGCCGGTCTACTTCCGGCCCTGTGATATCTGCCGGTCTAAACCGGACGATACCGTCTCTGTCAACCGAGCAGAGCGGCTTCTCTTTCCATCTGATGTGGATCAGAACGTCTTCCAGCAGCTTCGCGTCCAATTCCTTGCGCAGAAGCTGTTGTTCAACCTCACGCAGAAATCTTTCCTTCTGCGGTGCGTTTTCTTCGCTCATTTCTAACCTCCAATCTGTAGCGCCCTTTTTGAGCGCAAAAAGGGCTGGACTTGGTTCGTGAAAACCAACAATCCAGCGCCCATAACTTTGTGAAAGATTTTTCTTCGTTTCTTCCGGAATCTCGCCGCCGCAGCCCTCTGAAAAAGGGCGCTGCCACTGAAAATCCGCTTGAATATGGAAAAGCAGAGGTTCAAATCCTGTTTGAACCTCTGCAAGCTGCGATTTCATCTATGGAGTTACCTAAGAATTTTGAGAACAAAAAATTGCCGAACACCTTGAGACGACTGGCTTTTTTGCCATTTCATCTATAGTGTTCGGCAATCATGGAGCAGGGTACGGGAGTCGAACCCGCCTCCGCGGCTTGGGAAGCCGCTGTACTACCGATGTACGAACCCTGCCTGTTTGATGCGCTGATATCATAGCATCTTTTCTTCAAAAATGCAACCGTTTTCTGGCGAAATCTGAAAACCGGTGTTCCGGTGCAGGGTTCTATGTGTTTTTCGAAAGCTCCGGGCTTAATATCCGGACGGGTTCCGGGTCTGCCAGCGCCAGCTGTCGCGGCACATATCGGCAAGCGTTTTCTTTGCCTCCCAGCCAAGGATCTGCTTTGCCTTGGCAGGGTCTGCGTAGACCGTGGCCAGATCGCCTGCGCGGCGCGGGCCGATGACGTAGGGGACGGGAACATTGTTGACCTCGGAGAAGGTGTGCACCATTTCCAGCACGCTGACGCCGCGGCCGGTGCCGAGGTTGAAGACCTCGCAGCCGGTGTGCGCCTGCGCATAGCGGATCGCGCACAGATGGCCCTCGGCCAGATCGACGACGTGGATATAATCGCGCACGCCGGTACCGTCCGGGGTGTCGTAGTCGTCGCCGAAGACGGTCAGCCTTTCGCGGCGGCCGATGGCGACCTGCGTGATGTAGGGCATCAGATTGTTGGGAATGCCGTTCGGGTTTTCTCCGATCAGGCCGGATTCGTGCGCGCCGATGGGGTTAAAGTAGCGGAGCAGCACGACGGAAAGCGCCGGATCGGCCCTGCAGGCACCCTTCAGGATCTCCTCGATCATGAACTTCGTCCAGCCGTAGGGATTGGAGCAGCCGCCGGTCTGCGCCGTCTCATACAGTGGCGCAGGCTGGTCGCCGTAGACCGTGGCCGAGGACGAGAAGACGAACTGATGGCAGTTATGCTCGCGCATGACCTCCAGAACGGTCAGCGTGGAGTCCAGATTGTTGCGGTAATAGAGCAGCGGCTTTTCGACGGATTCGCCGACGGCCTTGAGTCCGGCAAAGTGGATGACGCCGGTGATGTCGTAGTCGGAAAAAAGCCTGTCCATCGCGGCCCTGTCGCAGCAGTCTGCCTCGACGAAGACCGGGCGCTTGCCGGTGATGCGCTCGATGCGGTCAATGACCTTCGGAGAACTGTTGTACAGATTATCAACAATGACGATATCCTGTCCCGCGTTCAGCAGGGAAACGGCGGTGTGGCTGCCGATGAACCCGGCGCCGCCAGTCAAAAGAATGGACATATGAAGCCCTCCTGTATCCGAAATTTCAGTGGCAGTATAGCACGCGGCGGAAAAAAGTGCAAGGCAAAAGCGCAGATTCCGTGCAGAAACAGACAATATGATAAATTGTAAGCAAAATATGATAAATGCGCGCGGAGGCCATCCGCAGCGATTCCGGCGAAAAACGCAAAATGCCCCTTCCAAATGGGGAAAAGTTTTGGTATAATAACTAATACCCCATAAAAGAAGGGATGAGGATATGGCGAAGCTGTACTTTAAATACGGCGCAATGGGCTCGAGCAAAACGGCGACGGCGCTCATTACCAAATATAATTACGAAGAGCGCGGGATGCGCGTCTGGCTCATCAAGCCTGCCGCCGACCGGCGCGACGGAGAATTCACGCTGCGTTCGCGCATCGGCCTGACGGCGCAGTGCGAGGCGATCGGCCCGGAGTGCGACCTGCGCAAACAATACGCCGCGCACGGCAGGGCGGACGTGATCATTGTCGATGAATGTCAGTTCCTGACCGGGCAGCAGATTGATCAGCTGCGGGAGCTTGTCGACCGCGAGAACCTGCCCGTTCTGTGCTTCGGCCTGCGGACGGATTTCCAGACGAAGCTCTTCCCCGGCAGCCGGAGGCTGTTTGAGCTGGCCGACTCCATTACCGAGATCAAAACCATCTGCGACTGCGGCCGCAAGGCGACCACGAACGCCCGCATCAGCCCCGACGGCTATGTCGTCACCGAGGGCGATCAGGTCTTCCTGGGCGGCAACGACAGTTATATCGCCATGTGCCATAAATGCTATCAGGACTATATCAACGAACACAGAAAGGTGGAACTTCTCCATGGAACTGAACGAGATCCTCAGTAAAGTCGATCACACCCTCCTCGCCCAGACGGCGACCTGGGCCGAGATCAAGGCCATCTGCGACGACGGCATGAAGTATCATACCGCGTCCGTCTGCATCCCCGCTTCCTATGTGAAGCAGGCGAAGGACTACGTCGGGGACAAGCTGCCCATCTGCACCGTCATCGGCTTCCCGAACGGCTACGACACGACGAAGGCCAAGTGCCTCGAAGCGCTCGACGCGGTCCAGAACGGCGCGGATGAGGTCGATATGGTCATCAACATCGGCTGGGTCAAGGATCAGCGCTGGAACGATCTGCTCGAAGAGATCAAGGCCGTCAAGCAGCACTGCGAGGGCAAGCTCCTGAAGGTCATCATCGAGACGTGCCTGCTGACGGACGACGAGAAGATCAAGATGTGCGAAATCGTCTCCGATTCCGGTGCGGACTACATCAAGACCTCCACCGGCTTCTCCACCGGCGGCGCGACGTTCCATGACGTGGAGCTGTTCGCGAAGCACGTAAAGCCCGGCGTGAAGATCAAGGCCGCCGGCGGCATTTCGTCGCTGGAGGACGCGGAAAAGTTCATCGAGCTCGGCGCGTCCCGCCTCGGCACCAGCCGCGTGGTCAAGATCGTCAAGAAGCTGGAGGCGGAGAAGCAGTAACGCACCCAAAGGCGCTCCCGCGCCAGCTATGTAGGGGCCGATGCCCATCTTCGGCGCTAAGAGCCGCGCAAAGCGCGGTTGCGCCTCGAAACTAGCCTGCGGGCATCGCATCGGCCCGCGCAGTACAGACCGTTTTTACGAGAATCTTCGGCGAATTCGTGATTGCCCAACGGGCCGATGTGGGCATCGGCCCCTACAAGACTTCGGTGAATTCGTACTGCTCTGCAAGTTTTGAACGCAAAGCTAATTTGCCGCAGTTATTCTAACGCAACAATTCACAAGTTTGGCGTACCGTAACAAGCGCCCCTTTTCTCCCCCTTCTTTTCCGGCAAGGCGGAAAAGAAGGGGCCGTCGGAGACATGACCAGCTCGCAAATTTGAAAAAAACCGCATATTGCGATTTCCCCCATCATACACATAGAAAGGAACCAATTTTATGGCAAATTATCCGACTCCGCATATCAATGCCAAGCCCGGCGACTTTGGTAAGACTGTTCTCATGCCCGGCGACCCGCTGCGCTCGAAGTTCATTGCGGAAAACTTTCTGGAAAACGCAGTTCTCGTCAATAATGTCCGCGGCATCCACGGCTATACCGGCACGTACCACGGCGTAAAAATTTCCGTCATGGCCTCCGGCATGGGTATGCCGTCCATCGGCATCTATTCCTGGGAGCTGTATACCGTGTTCGGCGTGGAAAACATCTTGCGCATCGGCTCGACCGGCGCGATGCAGGAGAATATCAACCTGCGCGATATCGTCATCGGGCAGGGCGCCTGCACGGATTCGAACTGGGCGGGCCAGTACCATCTGCCCGGCACGTTCGCGCCCATTGCGGATTATCATATGCTTGAAACCTGCGTCGAGACAGCCAAGGAGCTGGGGCTTCCCTATCACGTCGGCAACATCCTGTCCTCCGACCGCTTCTACGGCGACGACGGCGATATGACTGGCGGCTGGATCGGCAATCAGGCGTGGAAGAAGATGGGTGTCATGGCCGTCGAGATGGAGGCTGCGGCCCTCTATATGAACGCGGCCCGCGCGGGCAAGCGCGCGCTTGCCATCTGCACGGTGTCCGATCATCTGCTGCGAAACGAAAACTGCACCGCCGAGGAGCGGCAGAACGGCTTCACGAACATGATGAAGCTGGCGCTTGAGACGGCTGTGAAACTGGAGAAATAAGCAATGAAACGAGTATTTCTGATCGTTCTTGACTCCTGCGGCGTGGGCTATGAGCCCGACGCGGCGGAGTTCGGCGACGTCGGAGCCAATACGCTGCACACGTGCAGCCAGTCTCCGAAGTTCGCCATGCCGAACCTCATTTCCATGGGCCTCGGCAATCTGGACGGCGTGGACTATCTGCCGAAGACAGACCGTCCGCAGGCCGCGCTTGCGAGACTGCAGGAGCTTTCGCGCGGCAAGGATACGACCATCGGCCATTGGGAGATCGCGGGCCTCGTCTCGCCGCAGCCGCTGCCGACGTTCCCGCACGGCTTCCCCGAAGAGGTCCTGAAGCCGTTTTCCGAGCAGACAGGCCGGGGTGTGCTGTGCAACCTGCCGTATTCCGGCACCGAGGTCATCAAGGACTATGGCCGCGAGCACGTGCAGACCGGTGATCTGATCGTCTACACGTCGGCGGATTCCGTGTTCCAGATCGCAGCGCATGAATCTGTCGTCCCGCCTGAGCAGCTTTATGCATACTGCCGCATCGCACGAAAGCTTCTTGTCGGCAAATACGGCGTGGGCCGCGTCATCGCCCGCCCGTTCGAGGGCGAATGGCCGTATACGCGCACGTCCCGCCGCCATGATTTCTCGCTTGAGCCGCCCGCAAAGACCATGCTCGACGCGATTGTCGAGTCCGGACAGGATATGATCGCAGTCGGCAAGATCCACGATATTTTCGCCGGACGCGGCATGACGGAGTTCACCTACACCTCCGGCAATACTGACGGACTTGCAAAGACGCTCGAAATCGCGGGCCGGGACTTTACCGGCCTGTGCTTCGTGAATCTCGTTGATTTCGATATGCTCTACGGCCACCGCAGGAACCCGGACGGCTACGCACAGGCGCTGCATGAATTTGACACCTGGCTGCCGGAGCTGCTTGCAAAGCTCGGAGACGACGACTGCGTCATCATCACCGCCGACCACGGCTGCGACCCCGGCTATCTCAAGCATACCGACCACACGCGCGAGTATATCCCCATGATCGCGCTCGGCAAACAAGTAAGACCCGTCAATCTCGGCACGCGCGCAGGCTTCTGCGACATCGCCGCGACCGTGACGGAGCTGCTTGGCGTCCCGTACCAGACGCCGGGGAGGAGCTTTGCTGCGGAGCTGGTTTAAGAGGAAGGAAGGGAGAACGCCCATGACACCGGAAGAGCTTGTCCGTCAGGCGCTTGCCGCGATGAAATTCGCCTATGTGCCGTACTCCGGCTTTACGGTCGGCGCGGCGCTGCTGACAAAGAGCGGGAAGGTCTATCTCGGCTGCAACATTGAAAACGCGGCCTACGGCCCCAGCAACTGCGCTGAGCGCACCGCATTTTTCAAGGCCGTCTCCGAGGGCGAGCGGGAGTTTTCCGCCATCGCCGTCGTCGGCGGAAAAGACGGCGATGCCGCCGATATTTTCCCGCCCTGCGGCGTCTGCCGTCAGGTCATGCAGGAATTCTGCGCGCCCAGCTTCATGATCTACATGGGCCGCAGCGACGGCACCTATGTCGCCGAATCCCTTGGCGCGATGCTGCCGTACGGCTTCACCGCAGACAAGTATATGAAGTAGCTTCCGAAGCTGAAACCAGCGGGAGCACGCACAGAACTCTGTGTGTGCTCCCGCTGAATTTTGAGCCGCGCTTGCAATGGAATGCCGCGCTGCAGATCTGTATACGCTCTTTGGCGCGCCGGGTACGTGCTGCTGCGCCGGAATGGAACAGAAGTATAGAATTTTCCGGAAGAAAAAATGAAAAATTGCGGTATTTTCTAAAAACCGCTTGACAAATCACGCCTCCTGTGCTACTGTGTTAATCACTTAATACAGCAGTACAGGAGGTGACTTCATGTCCTGGCAATTTCAGGCCGATCAACCCATCTACACGCAGCTCGTTGCGCGCCTTCAGCAGCAGATTGTCTCCGGCGGCTATCCGCCCGGCTGCAAGCTCCCATCGGTGCGTGACCTTGCGTCCGACGCCGGTGTCAATCCGAATACCGTGCAGCGCGCCTTTGCAGATCTTGAACGCGCGGGACTGATCTACACGCAGCGCACCGCCGGCAAGTTCGTCACCGAGGATGCAGCCGCCGTCGCCGCTGCGCGCCGCTCGCTCGCCGAGGCGCAGACCCGGCAGTATCTCGCGGCCATGCGCGCGCTTGGCTGCGGAAAGCAGGAAATTCACAATCTATTCGATCAAATGGAGGAACAGGAACATGCCGATCTTTGAATGCCGCGCGCTGGAAAAGCGCTATGGCGCGGCCATGGCGCTCGACCATATCGATCTCGCGCTCGAACCCGGCCGTATCGTTGGCCTGCTTGGGCCAAACGGCAGCGGAAAATCCACCCTGATCAAGCTTGCCATGGGGCTGCTGCAGCCCACCAGCGGAGAAGTGCTGATCGGCGGCCAGGCACCGTCACCGCAGACCAACGCCGTCGTGTCCTATCTGCCGGACCGCATCACGCTCAGCCCCTGGATGAAGACGCGCCAGCTGCTTGATTTCTATGGCGACTTCTTTGCCGATTTTGACCGCGCAGCCGCCGAACGGATGCTCTCGCAGCTCGGTCTGGATCTCAACCAGTCCGTCCGTCAGATGTCCAAGGGCATGAAGGAAAAGGTCCAGCTCGTGCTCACCATGAGCCGCAGAGCGAAGCTCTATCTGCTCGACGAGCCGATCGGCGGCGTCGATCCCGCCACGCGCGATTATATCCTGCATACCATTATTTCAAACTATAACCCCGAGGCTGCCGTCATCATCAGCACACACCTGATCGCCGATGTCGAGCCGGTGCTTGATGATGTCATTTTCCTCGATCATGGACACATCGCGCTGCACGAGAGCTGCGAGGAGATCCGCGAGACGCGCGGCCAGTCGGTCGACGCCCTGTTCCGGGAGGTATTCAAATGCTGGGAAAACTGATCAAACACGAGTTCCGCGCCACAGGCCGTCTGATGGCGCCGCTGTTCGGCGCGCTCTTGCTGCTGGCTGTCTTTTCCCGCGTCGCAAATCAGATCCTGCAGCAGGTGCCGAATCCCACGCGCGTCCTCTATATTGTCAGCGTCCTGCTCGCCATTGTCTATGTGCTGGCGGGTCTTGGCGTGATGGTCTTCTCCACCGTTCTGATGATCAAGCGCTTCCACCAGAACTTCCTTACCGACGAGGGCTATCTCATGTTCACGCTTCCCGTCAGTGTCCACAGCCTGCTCTGGTCGAAGCTGATTACCGCCGCGCTCTTTTTCCTGTTCACGTTTGCGGCGGAGCTGCTGGCCCTCGCCATCGTGATCTGGCAGGGCGGCGTGTCAACAGAGCTATATAACAACTTTATATCCGGACTGCGCGAGCTGGGCAGCTATTACACCGGTAACGGCATCGCCATTGCGCTGGAGACCTTTGCGATGCTGTTCGTCAGCCTGCTTGTCACCTGCCTGCTGTTCTACGCGCCCATGTCCATCGGCTACAGCTTTGCCAACCATAAGGGGCTTCTTTCCGTCGTGTTCTATTTTGTCATTCAGGCCGTGCTGCAGATCTTCGGCGTCTGCACGCTTGCAGGCCTTGCAGATGACAGCTCCCTCCTGAACCACCTGCTGCAAAATGTCTTTTCAGGCGGCCGCATGGTCATCGTCAATGGGGTCGTCAGTGAGGCTCCGCACGCCGTCGCCCAGTTTGTCCACGGTACCATGCTCCTGTCCCTGCTCGCAGATCTTGTCCTCGGCGCGATCCTCTATTTTCTCACCTACTTCATGCTCCGCAAACGCCGGAACCTCCAGTAGGCGGCATAACTGGCCTGCGGCCATCTGGCTGCAGGCCGTTTTTTGCGTTCCGGAAAAAAAATTGAAAATTATCCTTGCATTCTGACACATTCTGTGCTACTATATTCGAGCGTTTGAACCAAGGGAAGGGCAGTCTGCCTTTTTACAGAAATCTGATGAGAGAGGTGAAACTCATGAAGGAAGGTATCCATCCCAAGTACGAACAGACTACTATCAGATGCGCGTGTGGTGCAGTTATTGAGACTGGTTCTACCAAAAAGGACATCAAGGTTGAAATTTGCTCCAAGTGTCACCCGTTCTACACCGGCAAGCAGAAGCTTGTTGACACCGGTGGACGTGTCGACCGTTTCAACAAGAAATACGGCCTGAAGTAAGAAGACAGTCCGCACCGCGTATCGGTGCGGGCTTTTTTCATGCTTGTCGCAATTTGTAAGAAACTGACGGAAATGGATTTATGGAAGAACTGAACCGAAAAACGATCGACCGGGCCGTGCTCGTGGGCCTCAACGCGGACTGCTTCACAAAGGAAGAGACTGCGACCGAGACGACGCTGGACGAGCTGGAGGCCCTTCTCAATACCGCAGGCGGCGAATGCGCCGGAAAGGTCCTGCAGAACAAGCACACCCCCGACCCCCGCTCGTTCATCGGCGAGGGCAAGGCCGAGGAGGTCCGCCAGCTCGTGCTGGAAACGGGCGCGAACATGGTCATTTTCGACAATGACCTGACCCCCTCGCAGACGCGGACGCTGGAAGATATTTTAAAAACGACCGTGCTCGACCGCAGTGCGCTCATTCTTGATATCTTCGCCCAGCGCGCCAAAACGCGTGAAGGCAAGCTGCAGGTCGAGCTGGCACAGTATCAGTATTACCTGCCGCGGCTCACAGTCTGGAACGAGGAAATGGGCCGCCTTGGCGGCGGCATCGGCACGAGAGGCCCCGGCGAAACACAGCTGGAAACGGATAAACGCTATATCCGCTCGCGTATCCAGAAGCTGCGCGAAAATCTCGAGCTCGTGCGCAAGACCCGCGCCGAGCAGCGCCGCAGGCGGCAGAAGAACGAGCTGCCCGTTGTGGCCCTCGTCGGCTATACGAACGCGGGCAAGTCGACGCTTCTGAACGCACTCACGGGCTCTAATATCCCGGCGAATAACCGCCTGTTCGACACGCTCGACACCACGACGCGGCAGCTGACCGTCTCCGATACGTGCCAGGCGCTGCTGTCGGACACGGTCGGCTTTATCGCGAAGCTGCCGCACCATCTGGTCGAAGCGTTCCGCGCTACGCTTGAGGAGCTGGAATACGCCGATCTGCTCGTCCATGTCATCGACAGCGCTGATCCCGAGCGCGAGGATCATATCGCGGTCGTGAACCGCCTGATTGCAGAACTTGCAAAGCCCGGCACGCCCGTTCTGGAATGCTATAACAAGTGTGATCTTGTCCCGGACGACGAAATTCCGCGCGGGAGCGATAAAGTCGCAATCTCGGCAGCAAACGGCTATGGGCTGGACGCGCTCAAGGGGGCAATCGAGACGCAGCTTGGCCGCGGAAAGCATCATGTGAAGCTGCTGCTGCCGTATCAGCAGGGCAGCATGGTCGCCGCGCTCCACGATACGGCGCAGGTGCTCTCCAGCGAGTATGCAGACAACGGAATTCAGATCGACGCAGTGCTGGACGAAACCTTATTCGGCAAACTGCGTCAGTATGTAATAGAGGAAGTATAATGGAACAATTCCTGGTCCCCGCCGGAGAAGGCGCATCGGAATATATGGAAAAGAAGTCGCGGTTTCTGGGCCTGATCGTCCCTGTCACGACAGAGGCCGAGGCCAGAGCGCGGCTGGAAGCCGTCAAAAAGCAGGAATATGACGCCCGGCACAACTGCTGGGCCTACATCCTGCATTCCGGCCAGAAGCGCTACAGCGATGACGGCGAGCCGCAGGGCACAGCCGGCCAGCCGATTCTGAACGTGCTCGAACGCGAGGGCGTACAGGACGTGCTGTGCGTCGTGACGCGGTATTTCGGCGGGATTCTTCTGGGTGCGGGCGGCCTTTGCCGCGCGTACACGAAGGCCGCGAAGGACGCGCTGGACGACGCGGGCATTTCCGAGCTTCGCCCGTGGAGCGTACTGCGGCTCGACTGCCCCTATGCGCTCTTTGAGCGCGTGAAGCTGGAGCTGGAAAAGCGCGGCGGGCTGCTCCGGGACACGGACTATGGCGCCGAGATCGCCATGACCGTCCTTCTGCCTGAGCCGGAAGAAGCTGCATTTGCCGCTGCTCTGCGGGAACTTTCTGCCGGAAGCCTCTGCACGGAACGGACAGGGACGGAACTGCACGGCGTCAAAATCCGATAAGTTTTTAAAGAAAATTCACGCAAATTCCACAGGGAATTCAAAAATAACAGGTATTCTGACAAGGTAAGGTGGGGTTTTATGAACGTGCGCGAACGGATGGAGCAGGAGGAATACGAGTTTTTGTCCCCGCAGGCGCAGAAGGCCGCCGAAACAAAAGGCCGGCCGGAGCCGGAGGACGACAACGACGTGCGCACCTGCTACCAGCGCGACGCCGACCGCATTCTCCACAGCAAATCCTTCCGCCGTCTGATGCACAAGACGCAGGTGTTTTTATCGCCGGAGGGCGACCATTACCGCACCCGCATGACCCACACGCTGGAGGTCGCGCGCATCGCGCGGACAATCTGCCGCGGACTGCGGCTCAATCAGGATCTGGCGGAGGCCGCGGCCTACGGCCACGATCTGGGCCACACGCCGTTCGGCCACGCGGGAGAAAAGGCGCTGTCCAGTATGCTGGACAAGCCCTTCCGCCACAACGAGCAGTCGCTGCGCGTGGTGGACAAGCTCGAACGCGACGGCGCGGGACTGAACCTGACCTATGAGGTGCGCATGGGCATTCTCGGCCACACGGGAGACTTTATCCCCGAGACGCTCGAGGGCCAGATCGTGCGCACGTCCGACCGCATTGCGTACATTAACCATGATATCGACGACGCCATGCGCGCCGGGATCCTGACCGAGGCCGATATCCCGGCGCAGATCGCGGAAATTCTCGGCCACTCGCATTCGCAGCGGATCAACACGCTGGTCGAGAACATGATCGAAAACACGATGCTGACCGGCACGCTCGGTATGCAGCCGGACGTGGCACAGGCCATGGATCAGCTGCGCACGTTCATGTTTGCCCGCGTCTATACGAATCCCGTCGCCAAGGGTGAGGAATCGAAGGCGAAGGATATGCTGTGCAGGCTGTTTGAGTATTACATGAAAAACCCCGAAAGGCTGCCGCCGGATTTTCTCCCGCAGCTGGACTTTGACGGCATGGAGCGCATCGTCTGCGACTACATTGCCGGCATGACCGACCGCTACGCGGTCTATAAGTATTCGGAGCTGTTTATCCCCGCGACGTGGCAGGTGCGCTGAGTCGCTGCTGCGCGCGATTTTTGCAGGGGCAGATGCCCACACATTCTGAAAGGAGGTCGATCCCGTGGCGTTTCCGCAGCCGTTTCTGGACGCGCTCACCGAGCGCAATCCCATCGACGAGGTCGTGGGGCAGTATGTCAGCCTGACGCGCCGTGGCTCGAACCTCTTTGGGCTCTGCCCGTTCCACTCGGAAAAGACCGCGTCGTTCTCCGTCTCGCCGGACAAGGGGATTTATTACTGCTTCGGCTGCCACGCGGGCGGCGGCGTGATCAACTTTATCATGCAGATCGAGGGGCTGGACTATCCCGACGCGGTACGGTTCCTGGCAAAGCGTGCGGGGCTGGAGGTCCCGGAGGACGAGAATTATCGCTCGCAGTACCAGAAGCAGGAGCGCCTCTGGGCGCTGTGCAAGGACGCGGCGCGGTTCTTCCGCCAGCAGCTGTTCTCCCCCGCCGGAACCGAGGCGCAGGCGTACATACAAAAGCGCGCGCTCAGCATGGAGACGGTCAAGCGCTTCGGGCTTGGCTTCAGCCCGAACGCGTGGGCGGAGCTTACGGACGCGATGAAGGAAAAGGGCTATAAGCTCGACGAGCTGGTCGACGCGGGCCTTTCCCTGCGGGGCAAAAACGGCGGCGTGTACGACCGGTTCCGCAACCGGCTCATGTTCCCCATCATCGACATCCGGAACAATATCATCGGCTTCGGGGGCCGCGTGATGGACGATTCCACGCCGAAATACCTGAACTCGCCCGAGACGATCATTTTCAATAAACGCAAGAATCTGTTCGCACTCAATATTGCCCGCAAGAGCAAGCAGGGCCGCATCATTCTGACCGAGGGCTATATGGACGCCATCGCGCTGCACCAGTACGGGTTCGACTGCGCCGTCGCCTCGCTCGGCACATCTCTGACAGAGGAGCATGCGAATATCCTCGCAAAATACACCAATCAGGTCATTCTGACCTACGACGGCGACGAGGCCGGGCAGAACGCCACGCGCCGCGCCATCCCCATGCTCGAAAAGACCGGCATTCAGGTGCGCGTCCTGCGGATGCAGGGCGCGAAGGACCCGGATGAGTTTTTGAAAAAATACGGCGCGCAGCGCTTTGAGGTGCTGCTGGACGCCTGCCAGAATCAGGCGGAGTACCGGCTGGACAGCCTCAAGCGCAAATACGACCTGACGCTCGACGATCAGCGCGTGGAATTTTTGAATCAGGCCGCCGCGCTCATCGCCACATTCCCGAACGCGGTACAGCGCGAGGTCTACGGACGGCGCGCGGCAGAGGCCGCCGGCATCACGCCGGAGGCCATGCAGCTGGAAATCAAAAAGGCCTACCGCAAGGCCCGCGCCATCGAGCAGAAAAAGCAGGAGGCGCAGGAGCTGGACATCGCGCGCCAGCGTGCGCCGAAGACCCGCGCCATCCGCTATGACAATCTCCGTTCCGCGACCGCCGAGGAGGGCCTGATCTGCACGCTCCTGCGTGAGCCGGAGCTGATCGCGAACGTGAAGCTCCCGGCGGAGGCGTTTTCGGTCGACCTGTTCGGCCGGGTGCTGGCCGACCTGCGCCAGCGCGTACAGTCCGGGCGGCCCGTTTCGCTTGCCGCGTTGGGGCCGGATCTCACGCCGGAGGAAATGGCGCACCTGTCCTATGTGATGAGCCGGGACATCGCTCCCGTTTCTGATGAAGCGTTCGCGGATTATCTGCGCGTGATCCAGGAAGAATATGAGGGTCGGAGCCTGACGCGCTCGGAGGAAAATCTGCGGCTGCTGGCCGAACAGATGAAATCAACAAAACAGTATGGAGGGTAAGCAATGGGAAAAGAATTGGAACTTCTGCAGAAGATGGATCTCACGGCAGAAAACCGCCAAAAGCTCGAAGCGCTGATTACCGAGGCGAAAAAGACCGGAAAGGTTTCCTCCAAGCATCTGGTTGAAACGCTCGACGACGTGGACGCCACGCAGGACCAGACCGAGCGCTTCTATGACATTCTTGAGCAGGCCGGCATCGAGATCGACGTCTCCGACGTGCTGGACCTCATCGGCACAGCTGATATGGACAACCCCACGCTCAGTGAAATGCAGGCCATCGAGGACGAGGGCCTGCCCGCGGATCTGGACGAGCCGGAGGCGCTGCCCGAGGACGTGGAAAACGCCAAGCTGGACGACCCTGTGCGGATGTACCTCAAGGAGATCGGCCGCATCAAGCTCCTGACGCCTGAGGAGGAGCAGGAGATCGCGAAAAAAATGGCCGAGGGCGACGAGGACGCACGCAAGCGTATGTCTGAGGCCAATCTGCGTCTCGTCGTGTCGATCGCAAAGCGCTACGTGGGCCGGGGGATGCAGCTGCTCGATCTCATCCAGGAGGGCAATCTGGGCCTGATGAAGGCCGTTGAAAAATTTGACTATACGAAGGGCTATAAATTCTCCACCTATGCGACCTGGTGGATCCGGCAGTCCATCACCCGCGCCATCGCCGACCAGGCGCGCACGATCCGCATTCCGGTGCACATGGTTGAGACGATCAACCGTGTGCTGCGCACGTCGCACTCCATGGTGCAGAAGCTGGGCCGTGAGCCGACGACGAAGGAGATCGCGGACGAGCTGCATATTGAGGAGAGCAAGGTCGAAGAAGTCCTGAAAATTGCGCAGGAGCCGGTTTCCCTCGAAACGCCGATCGGTGAGGAGGAGGACAGCCATCTGGGCGACTTCATTCAGGACGACGAGGCCTCGCAGCCGTCGGAGGAAGCGTCCTACACGCTGCTGCGTGAGCAGCTTGAGGAGGTTCTGTCCACGCTGACCCCGCGCGAGGAGCAGGTGCTGCGGATGCGCTTCGGTCTGACCGACGGCAAGCCGCACACGCTCGAGGAGGTCGGCAAGGAGTTCGACGTCACGCGCGAACGCATCCGCCAGATCGAGTCCAAGGCCCTGCGCAAGCTGCGCCATCCGTCCAGAAGCAAGAAGCTGCGCGACTTTTTGAACTAAGAAGGCAGGACCTTCCATGAAAGAATTTCGAAAACACAGAATATTTACACTTTTATGCTTGACAACCGAAAAAATATTCGTATCATAGTCTTATGCAATTTGAAACCGTAACAACGGAGGAATTCAAGATGTTTGAGAAGATTCAGGCGTATCTTGCCTCGCAGCTCGATATTCCGGCAGACGAGATCACCCGCGACACCACGTTCGAAAGCCTCGGCGTCGATTCGCTGGATACCGTCGAGATGGTCATGGATCTGGAAGAGCAGCTCGGCGTCGATCTGGAGCTGGAGGAAAAGATCGCGACCGTCGGCGAGCTGGTCGATTTTGTCGAGAGCAAGCTTGACTGAACGCAAAACGGCGAGACGTATGGCAAGGCTGCACTACTTGGGGAGATAGCGGTGCCCTGTTACCCGCAATCCGCTACAGCGGGGAGGAATTCCCGACCGAGGGTGTATGCTGTGTCGTCTGACCCGGATAAGCGGTGTTGAAGATCTGGTCTTGCGCAATAGGGCTCTGTGAACCGTGTCAGGTGGGGAACCAAGCAGCACTAAGCAGTCTACCCTGTGTGCCGCAAGGTTGCCGTTTCGGAGCTGGCTGTCCGGGTAACGGGTGTAGCATCCATTCGGAGAAGGGTGTGCAGTCCTGTCATGCGTCTTACCGTAAAAAACTCCGGGCCTGAAAGGCCCGGAGTTTTTCATGCCCTGCCGCAGAGAGCTGCGGCAGGGCGTTTGTATTTTATTTCGCGCTGATGACCAGCTCGCCGTTCTGCTCGTCGCAGACAAGCGTCTGACCGGGGAGCACGTCGCCGCGCAGGATGCGCTGCGCAAGAAGCGTCTCGACCGTGTGCTGCAGGTAGCGGCGCAGCGGTCTTGCGCCGAACTGCGGGTCATAGGCCGCGTCAATGACGAACGACTTTGCCGCCGGAGTCAACTCGCATTTAAGCTGCTTGTCGGCAAGGCGCTTGTTGAGCGCCGCGATCTGCAAGTCGATAATGCCGGTGATATTCTCCTTCGACAGCGGCTTATAGAACACAATCTCGTCCAGCCGGTTGAGGAACTCCGGGCGGAAATTGCGGCGCAGAAGCGTCTGCACCTCGTTTTTCGCATCCTCAGAGATCTCGCCCTCCGGTGTGATGCCGTCCAGAATAGCCTGCGAACCGAGATTCGAGGTCAGAATGATGATGGTGTTCTTGAAGTCCACGGTTCTGCCTTGCGAGTCGGTGATGCGGCCGTCGTCGAGGACCTGCAGCAGGATATTGAACACATCCGGGTGCGCTTTTTCGATCTCGTCAAACAGAATGACGGAATACGGTCTGCGGCGCACGGCTTCGGTCAGCTGGCCGCCCTCCTCGTAGCCCACATATCCGGGAGGCGCGCCGATCAGACGCGACACGGAGAACTTCTCCATATACTCCGACATATCGATGCGCACCAGATTCTTTTCATCGTCAAACAGCGCCTCTGCCAGCGTTTTGGCAAGCTCTGTCTTGCCGACGCCGGTAGGGCCAAGGAACAGGAACGAGCCGAGCGGCCGGTTCGGGTCCTGAATGCCTGCTCTGCTTCTCTGGATGGCCTCGGAGACGACGCGCACGGCCTCATCCTGGCCGACAACACGCTTGTGCAGCGTATCTTCGAGATGCAGCAGCTTGTCGCGTTCGCCCTCCATCAGTCTTGCGGTCGGGATACCCGTCCAGCGCTCGATGATCTTGGCAATTTCCTCCTCCGTGACCTTGTTGCGGAGCAAACTCGTCTCCTTGCTGCTTTGCGCCAGTTTTTCCTCCTGCTCCAGCTGCTTTTTCGCTTCGGGCAGATCGCCGTACTTCAGCTTCGCGGCCTTTTCGAGATCGTAACTCTGTTCGGCAGATTCAATATCGCGGTTGATCTGCTCGATGCGTTCGCGCAGCTGCTGCACGCGGCCGATTGCGTTCTTCTCGTTTTCCCATTTGGCTTTCATGGAGTTGAACGTTTCGCGCTGTTCGGCCAGTTCCTTTTGCAGTTCCGTCAGCCGCGCCTTGGAAAGCTCGTCGTCCTCGTTTTTGAGCGCTGCTTCCTCAATCTGCATCTGGATGATCTTGCGGTTGATGACGTCCAGCTCGGTCGGCATAGAGTCCATTTCCGTGCGGATCATGGCGCAGGCCTCGTCAATGAGGTCGATAGCCTTGTCGGGCAGGAAGCGGTCGGTAATATAGCGGTTACTGAGCGTCGCGGCGGCGATGATCGCGTTGTCCGTGATCTTGACGCCGTGGAAGACCTCGTACCGGGACTCCAGACCACGCAGGATGGCGATGGTATCCTCCACCGTCGGCTCCTGCACCAGAACGGTCTGGAACCGGCGCTCAAGCGCGGGGTCCTTTTCGATATACTGGCGGTATTCGTCCAGCGTCGTCGCGCCGATGCAGTGCAGCTCGCCGCGCGCGAGCATCGGCTTTAACAGATTGCCTGCGTCCATCGAGCCTTCGGTCTTGCCCGCGCCCACAATGGTGTGCAGCTCGTCGATAAACAGGATGATGCGGCCCTCGGACTTCTTGACCTCGGCCAGCACAGCCTTCAGACGCTCTTCAAATTCACCGCGGTACTTTGCGCCTGCAATCAATGCGCCCATATCGAGCGAGAAGATCGTTTTGTCCTGCAAAGACTTGGGCACCTCGTTCGCGACGATCCGCTGCGCAAGGCCCTCGACGATGGCCGTCTTGCCGACGCCCGGTTCGCCGATGAGAACGGGGTTGTTCTTCGTCTTGCGGGACAGGATGCGGATGACATTCCGGATCTCGTCGTCGCGGCCAATGACCGGGTCCATCTTCTGCTCCCGTGCACGCTTGACCAGATCCGTGCCGTATTTGGCAAGCGCCTCATACGTATCCTCCGGCGTGTCGGACGTCACGCGCTGGCTGCCGCGCACCGACTGCAGCGCCTGCAGGCAGGCCTCCTTCGTGATCTGGTACGGACGGAACAGGCCTTTCAGCACCGCGTCCGCGTTTTCGATCAGGGACAAAAACAGATGCTCGACGGAGACATATTCGTCTTTCATCTGCTTTGCAATGTCCTCCGCGCTGTTCAGCGCCGTGTCGACGGCGCGCGCAACATAATATTTATCCGCCTCGCGGCCCGAGCCGGTCACGCGCGGCAGCTTCGCCAGCTCCGCGTCCACCGCAGCCTCAAAGCTTTCAAGCGTCACGCCCATCTTTTTCAGCAGCTGCGGCACAAGGCCGTTTTCCTGCTTCAAAAGCGCGGCCAGCAGATGGATCTGCTCGATCTGCTGGTTCTGGTTTTCAATGGTCAGCTTCTGGGCAGCCTGAATGGCCTCCAGAGATTTCTGCGTATAGTTCTGTGCGTTCATAGTTCACACCTCTTCTTCCAGCGTTAGCACTCTATATTCATGAGTGCTAATTCATTTTGGCTTCATCATAGTCCTGTACCCGGAATTTGTCAAGGGGGAGCAGGGCCGAAAATTGTGATATTTTTGTAAACATTTGATCGAAAAAAGAAGTTTCGAATTTAATAGTTATTTAAAAACTTGCCTCTAAGTTTTTTAATAAACCCTTGCTATGATAATCCTGCAAGAAGCGATAAACACTTTTTCATTTTCCCCTCATATTGATAAAGAATCCCCCGCAGACAAGCCGGTCACTTGTTTGCGGGATTTCTTTCGCCAAAACAGGGCCCGCGCAGCCTCAAGGTTGAAGCCGCGCGGGTTCTGCTTGTCCACGTGGATGAACCCGGCGGACACGAGCGAGCTCATGTGGTGGGAGATCGTGACGGGAGACAGGCCGATGCCGTTGAAAAAAGCGGCGCTGGGGCAGACGAGCATCTGGTCGAGCGCAAGATGCTGCATCCCGAACTGCTGCATGAAGTCTGTGGGTTCCCCGGCCAGCGCCGCCCGCGTCTGCGCGGCGGCAGCGTCGAATTCGGCCTGAAGCGCCGCCTCGTGGGCCTGAACGACGGGGGTGCAGAGGGCAAGCAGCTGCTGGTATCGCTCGAAATAGACCTCCGGCTGCCGCCAGAGCTGGGAGCAGAGCCACTTCGTCTGCTCGCTGCACGGATAGACCGCGAGGAACTGCAGCAGGTTCTCAAAATCCTGCACCTCCGACGGAAGCTCCGAGCCGCGGTTGAGCGTGAGCGCGATCAGATGCCGCAGCGTCTCCGGCTGGGAAAGCATCTCGGTCTGCTGCTCGGCGATCAGAGAAAGACTCTGCCGTGCCCGGCACCAACAGCACCGGCTCGGAGTTCTCTCCGCGTGAACAGGGCGCTGGCCTTGTGAACGTAAAGAATGTCGTTACCACCAAGGCATCACCAGCCCCGACGGCAAGAAGGTCTGGGCCATCGGCACGGATTACCTGCGCAAGGCATTCTTCCTCAGCACCTACGGCATCTACCGCACGCAGATCATCAGCGACGGCTGGATCGGCCGCGCATGGAACGAGGAGACCGAAGCCTATGACGGCGACTATCACGCTTCATTGTCTGCGTCAATGGCAAAGCGAACGGCTTTTTATGGGAATTTATACGGTTGTAATATTTATAGAACTGATTCTTGGTAATGCCTTGACGAAATTCGTTCTCAGCAATACAATGAAAGAGAAATCCAAAACGAGGTATGAGAACCATATCCCCTGAACGACTGAAAGACCTTACTCGACGACTTCGGTCAGAAAACGATAGCTGCCATTCTACGCATGGAAATTTCTCGCTGTCGAAAGCAGGAAAAAGCGTGTCCGTTTCTGTAAAAGTGAGAGATTTGCTGGACGAAGTGCTTACGGCGAATGTAACGGAGGTCAAATAAAGGAAAAAAGAGAGTCAGTCAAATCAAAGAACAATTTGACCTTGTAATACATAGCGACCAGGAGGCACATATTGAATTCTGGTATGCACGGGATCTCATGCCGCTTCTCGGCTATGAACGATGGGAGAACTTTGATAAGGCAATCGGGCGTGCTATTGAATCTTGCAAAACCAGCGGAATAGAAGTATCGGATCATTTTCGTGAGATCACGAAAATGATGACCGCCGGTAAAGGTGCGCAGCGGGCAGTCAAGGATTACGTGCTTACTCGTTTTGTTTTGCAGCAAATATTTGTGTAATTATCTTGGCAGCGATATAGATATAGAAAGGGGTTATCGTGATTAAGCGGCAGAAAGTAGCGCTTGCAGAAGAACTGTCATCAGACATGTCGTCGCACCTGTTTCGTGCAACCAACCAGATTCAAATCCATGAGTCCATGATTCGCTTTTTTTCCACAGCGAAAAAAGGGCAGAAGATTCCATCTGAGTTGAAGCTGGCGGAGCACTATCACGTCAGCAGAGCGACAATCAGAGAGGTTCTTCAAAAGCTGGAATTTGAAGGCTATTTAATTCGAAAAAAAGGAAGCGGGACCTATCTTTTGAATCCTCCGGTCAATGAAAAAGAAAACCTCCTGTATTTTTTTGACATTCAGTCAATGATCAGGGCGAAAGGCTTTCTTCCATCCTGCGATCCCGTAACGATCATCCGTCAACCCGCCGGCGGTTATTATGCACCAATCTTGGAGATCTCGGAACAGGAGGAGATTATCCTGCGGTATCTGCTGTTCCGAGCAGACGGGCACTTTACAGTTTTACTGGAAGATTGTTTTCCATCTAAATTTCTTTCAACGGAGGAAGAATGGAATGTAGCGTATGACCCCGACGCAGATTTGCGAATGGCGTTCTTTCATTCCATGGGAATTCGGTCAAACCGAGACGAGTTGAAGCTTGGGACAGTCGATAAAGATTCCTTAGCGCATATCCGCCGGTTTCATCCACCCGAAGATATTCCACTTTTATATATGCGTAGCCTGTGTTTCGATGCGGAGAATCGCCCAATTATGTGCTCCCAGTTCTTTTCAAATACAACGTTTATTGACTATAAGATTAATCGCCACCTCTTTTTGAAATGAAAGAGGTGGCGATTGATTTTAGAAAAAAGACTCAGATATTCAGATGCTTTCGGGGTCGCAGCGGTGTGCGGCTTATCCGTAAACCTTTCGGCCATTAATAAATTTGGCAACCGTATGCCGCTCGTCTCCTTGGAATACCACTCGTTCGATTCTTTGACGGAGGCTTCTGTTATTGAAATCCCACAAAGGCGCATCGTCAATAACAACGGCATCGAAAAGAGAGCCTTCTTCAAAACTGCCGGCTTTTCCCCAAAATGAGCAACCGCCCTTTGTGGCAAGGTAAAACGCCTCAGAAACGGTCAAGTAAGTCTTCTCGGCGAACGGATCTCCTTTTCTTTCCATGCTGTTCCAATAGATTTTGGAGGCGACAATCGTATCCGAGATTGTGCGGAACATACTCAGCGTATTCGAGCCAGCAATATCCGTACCAAGACCGACATGGATTCCAGCGTCCAGGTACCTGCGGATCGGCGCTGCAACGCCGTTTGCGTTCATGTTGCTTTGTGGGCAATGCGCAACCCAGAGCTTTTTCCTTCTAGACATTAATTCAAATTCCTCCGGTGTTGGGAAGACACAATGCGCCTGTACGCTCTGCACGACCGAACCCAGCATATCGTACATATCATAGGCCTGTCCGTAAAAAGAGATTTCCGGTTTTAACTGCTTGACCCATTCAATTTCGTCCAGGCCTTCGCTTAAATGGGATTGAGTAGGAACACCGAATTCATGAATGAGAGCCTGCAGACCTTCCATACAGGCATCTGTGCAGGATGGTATATATCGAGGCGTGATCATCGGCTTAACGTATTCGTATTTTTCGCATGTGTTCTCAAGCCATGTTCTAGTTTCCCGCAGAGATTCTTCCGTTGTTTCCTGCAACCCTTCAATGGAATTTCGATCCATATTCAGCTTGCCAACATATGCCACAAATCCCTTATCAGCAAGCTTCTGCATCAGAAGCTCTGTCGCGGGGCGATGGATCGTTGCAAACGTACACGTTCTGGTCGTAGTAGATCTAAGCAGGTCATTTGTGAATTTTTCATATGCCAGTTCAGCGTAGTTCAGGTCGTTGAAATGGCGTTCCTCCGGTAAAGAGTACTGCATGAACCAAGTGTTCCAATTACTATCCAAATCCAGAGCCATTCCTAACCCGCGAAAGCCATATTGCGGTGCATGCTGATGAATATCCGCCATACCTGGAATGATCAGCTTTCCCGAATAATCAAAAACGGGGATCGCCTGATATTGCTCTGGCAAATCCTTGAATATGCCGATGACGGTATCTTTTTTACAGACAACGTAGGAGTTCTCGAAGATTTCAAACCCTTTCGGGGTCGGGGTGTGGATAATATGCCCCTTCAGTGCAAAAATAGATGTATTCATAAAAAACCTCTCTGTGATTTTCTTATCGGGACATGCGATCATACGCAACTCCCAAGGCAGCAGGCGTACCGTCTCTTTTGCTTCGTGCGACAAGCAGCAGTGAGAGCGCAGTCAGAACATATGGCAACCCTGTAAAGACCTGAATCGGGAGCGATATCCCCAAAATCTGCAGTCGGAACTGAAAAGCCTCCGCTGCGCCGAAAAAAAGTGCAGCCAAAAGGATTCCTATGGGATTGCGCCGGCCAAATACTACTACCGCCAGAGCGATATAGCCGCGGCCTGCAGTAATGTTTTCAAAGAAGATACCAAGCTGCCCAAGCAGCAGGTATGCACCGCCGAGGCCGCCTAGCAACCCATTGACGGCAGCTGCCATGTACTGATTCTTATATACGGAAATGCCAACGGCGTCTGCCGCGCGGGGATTTTCGCCGACCGCGCAAAGAGACATACCCCAGATGGTCTTTTTATAATAAGACACCAGAAAGACGACCAGAAGATATGAAAAATAGACTACAATATCCTTATTGAACAGCGCATCACCAATCAGAGGAATCTTACTGAGAAGCGGAATAGGAACACTCTTTAATGTTTCAATCTGCGGGATCCCATACCGGTTGACCATCAGTTGGAAAATATAGCTGGTAAGCCCTGTAGCAAGCAGGTTCAGTGCGACGCCCGCGACGTTCTGGTCCTGCTTCAGGTAAACTGATAGGAATGCGTGAAGCAGGCTCAAAAGCATACCTGCGAGCATACCGACGACGAACCCCCAGAACAGGCTGTGCGTCAAATAGGCTGCCGCAAACCCAAAAAAAGCTCCAACCAGCATGACTGCTTCCAAACCAACGTTAATGATGCCGGCTTTCTCTGAAATGTCTTCGCCAATGGAAGCGCACAGAATCGGAATCGCTGTGCGTACTGCGGCAGATAAAAATGTTGCCCAGAATGTAAGTTGCAGGAGTTCACTCATGCTTACTCACCTCCGTTTTTTTCTTCGCGCGAGTGTGCAGTTCCCAAAAGTCCTTGGATAGGATCAGAAAAACAATAAAGCCAATCAAAATACTGACAATAGATGACGGGATACCCATTTGACGTTGCATGGTATTTGCACCGACTTGCAGCGCGGCATACAAAATTGAAACCAAAATGACACCCAGTGGGTGGTTCTTTGCAAGAAGCGCGATCAGGATCGCGGTGAAACCGTTTCCGGCAGAAAGATTCTCCATTAGGCGGTGCTGGACACCCAGCAATTCAACAGAGCCTGCAATGCCAGACAGACCGCCGCTCAGAATAGCTGCCGTTAAAAGGCTTTTTTGGACGGGTATACCAACACAGAATGCGCCTCTCGGGTTGCTGCCGCTGACTTTCAGTTCATAGCCCAGCACTGTTTTATACATAACGAACCAGATTAGGAGAGCTATCACCACGGCGATAAAAAAACCAAGGTGAAAGCGAGTTGGAAGCAGAAGAAGCGGAAGATTACAGTCTGTCTTTGCGCTCTGCGGCAGGTAATCCGCGCTATCCATTAAAACACCGCGGATCGCGATCCCGACAAACATCGTGGCAATATAGTTGAACATGATTGTATTAACGGTTTCACTGATCCCCCACCTGTTTTTTAAGATCGCAGGAATAAATGCCCATACCCCGCCAAATATGAATGCGACAAATATGGCAAGGATGCAGCGAAACCATGGCGGCCCTGGAAGCTTGATAGCAACAAACGTTGCCATCAGTGCGCCCATGTAAAACTGCCCCTCTGCACCGATATTGAAAAAGCCGGTTTGAAATGAAATGGAAACGCCTAATCCCATCAGGATTAGCGGAGTTGCCTTTACGAATATCTCGGCGAACCCGTTAAGCGAACCGAACAGCCCATAACAAAAATATCCGAACGCCTCAATCGGATCGGCATGGCAGAGCCATATCAATCCAACAGCAAGCAGCAGTACTGCGGCGACGGAGGACGCAATTCTAATAAACCTTTGCTTCATTCCGCAATAACCTCCTCCACAGGGCGGCCGCCCATCATAAGGCCCAGTGTTTCGGCTTTTAATTCGGCGGAGTTTTCTACAATGCCCATAATTTTCCCTTCATACATTACAGCGATTCGGTCGGAAACCTGCATGATCTCATCAAGATCCGTCGAAATCAGGAGCACACCTTTGCCGCGTTCTCGGAGGTTCTGCATACACGTCCGTACATAACTTGATGCGCCGATATCAAGTCCACGTGTGGGTTGCATAGCGATCAGCAGATCGGGTGAATCGCCAATTTCCCGAGCTAGGATGATTTTCTGCTGGTTGCCGCCTGATAAATTCCCAGCACGTTCGCCCGGTCCGTGTACGCGAATGTCAAACTTTTCAATTGCAGCCCGTGCAAAGTCGAGTACGTTCTTTTCGTTGACGACGCCGAATTTTGAGATTTTTGGAGTCCGATAATCACGCAGGATCAAATTATCCGAGATACTCTTATCCAGAATCAATCCATCACGATGACGGTCATCCGGGATGTAGGAAATTCCAAGCTCAAAGTGCTGCCGCACGTTCAGTCTGTCAATATACTGATTTTTGAAAGAAACGCATTGCGAATCCTGTCTGCGAATCCCGCAAAGAAATTCAGCGAGATAGTTTTGACCGTTCCCATCCACTCCGGCCACACCGAGAATTTCTCCGCAATGGAGGCAGAACGAAACCTGATCCAGAAGATTCTTGCTGCCGTTGGGGTTTTTAAGCGTAAGCCCCCGCACATCCAATACACGCTCCGGACGCGGCTTTTCGGCATACTCAATTTTGTCTGTACGAATCTGTCGGCCGATCATAAGCTGGGACAGAAGCGCTTCCGTACATTTTGCGGTTGTAAGCGTGTCAATTCTTTTTCCGCTGCGCAGAACCGTGATCTTATCCGTAATTTCCATGATCTCAGCAAGCCGGTGAGAAATCAGAATGATACTGTGCCCGTCTTCCTTGAGTGATCTCAAAACAGAGAACAGAACTTCTGTTTCCTGTGGCGTCAAGACGGCAGTGGGTTCGTCCAGAACAAGAAGCTTTGCGTTTCTGTAGAGCGCCTTTAGGATCTCGACACGCTGCTGTTCGCCAACAGAGAGCTCATCGATCCGTTTATCGACATCCACGGCCAAGCCGTATTTCTGTGACAGCGCTTTGATTTTCTTCGCAATGTCTTTTTTCTTTATAAACGGGTAACTTTCGACTTTCATTCCCAGAATGATATTTTGTAAGACAGTCATCGGTCGAACCAACATAAAATGCTGATGCACCATGCCGATGCCGCAGGCGATAGCATCCAGCGGCTTCTGAAAGTCCTGTTTGACACCGTTCCACCAGATCTCGCCTTCGTCGCAGTGATACAAGCCGTATAGAATATTCATAAGGGTTGTTTTTCCTGCGCCGTTTTCACCGAGAAGCGCGTGAATTTCGCTCTCCTCTACAGACAGATCAATGTGATCGTTGGCAGGGATCCCGTAAAAAAGCTTGGTGATCCCTTTCATTTCCAATAATGCCATGTTTTTTGTCTCCTGTTAGGTAGTAGTGGAAATGCGGCAGAATGCATCCCAGATGATTCTGCCGCACGCCACGGAGATCTTAAGTGAAAGAACCACTGCGGTATGAAACGGACGCCATATCGGATTGCACCCGCTCATTTTGCCAGATTCTTCCTTGCGCTGCGTAGGACACAATCAGTCAATGGATAATATCGTCCGAGATCTCTGTGATCATCGGAATATCAAGTTCACCGGAGCGCATTTGATCCATGCATTCCGCCAGCTTATCCTTTACCTCCTGCGGAACATGCGAGTTATATTCGGTCAGCTGCGCAACATCTGCAGCAATACCATATTCCCGAATGCAGCCCTGGAAATCCCCGTCGATCGTATCCTTGACCGCCTGAAGAACAAGGTTTTCAATGTTGTTCATGTTACAGAAAATAACCGTTTCCGGAGCAAGATTCTGCTGTTCAAGCTCGCCGAAAGCATAAACGCCCGCTTCCTCACATGCCTTTATCATGCCTGCATTGGACGCATTCCCGCCGCCGCCGATCAGATCCACACCCTTGTCGATCATGGCCTGCGCGGCCTCCTTGGACTTTTGCACATCTTCCGTTGAGCCGGTATATGCAGTATAGACATCACAATTCGGATTCACAGCCTGAACGCCTAATTTGTACCCCTCAGCAACCTTGATGATAGCCGGACCGACCAGACCCGCGACAAAGCCGACTTTATTTGTTTTTGTCATCATTCCAGCCGCAATGCCCTCCAGATATCCGACCTCCTGCATCTTGAGCGTGTAGGATGCGACGTTCTCGGAGCTGACCGTTCCGTCGATAACGATGAATTTTGTATCAGGATAGCGTTCTGCAACGGCCAGAGCCGCATCGCCGAAAGAAAAACTATGCCCAATGATCAGGTCATATCCCTGAGATGCGTAGTCCGTGAAAACTGCTTCCATCTCGGTAGGCTTGATGTTTTCCGTATATTTTACGGAGATGTTGTAGGTATCCTTTGCTTTCATAACAGCGTCATAAGCGAGCTGACTCCATGCTCCATCATTCACAGGAGTGACCAGGCAAAGTGCGACTTTCGCCTGATAGGCATCATCCTCTGTAGAAGCAGGAGACGCGCAGGCACACATACTGACCAACATCAGCAGGGCAAGAAATAAAGCGGTAAGTTTTTTCAAAGTAAATTCCTCCATCCTCACATCACATATAACTGATTTTTTCGCGCTAAGAAAACGCTTAGCTGGGATGTCGTCTGTAGGCTGCAGCGCTACAGGGGGAACATCTTGCATTCAAAAATAGCAGTATTATTTGAAGATGTCAATAAAAACAGAATTATTTGTTGAATTTTGGAGATGTGCAATATTTTGCAGTTTGATGTTTTTATAAAAAGACAAGTTGTCAGACAACTTTCATCCCTAGTGCAGGAGCAACCGTAAGGGCGAAATACGGGCAGGATGCGAATTTCCAATTGCGGCTGAAAGATGCCTCACTGTCGGTGCGCAAAACACATCATAATACTGTAAAACCTGCACAAAGAGCGGCGGCATAAAAATTGGTTTATTTTTTTAATCTTACTGCTTCAAAACGGAAGGATAATGGAGTAAAATTAAGTTGAATGCAAGAAAAAGTTTATTATTGTTCGAAATGCTTAAAAATGCTTGAAAAATCAAAGAATTCTACGTAGAATGGTTAAAAAATGTTTTGAGTTCGCGTTGAGGCTTTGACACAGTGCTTTCTGCTTTAAGAACATAATAGACCTTCTGACTACTAAAGGAGGATTTTTATGGACAGCATCGATGCTCAATTGCTTCGGATTTTGGCAGAGGACGCACGCTGCTCTGCGACTGACATCTCAAAAAAGGTCAATCTATCCATACCGGCAGTCAACAAACGGATTTCCAGGTTGCGCGAAAACGGCATAATCGAGCGATTCACGATTCAATTGAATCCACAAAAGATTAACAGTTCTGTCCAGGCATTTGTACTGCTTGTTGTTGATCAGTATTCAAGGGTAAACGAACTACTTGAGTTTGTAAATGCAAAAGAGAACATCGTTGACTGTTATGCGATTACAGGAGAGTATGACTATCAGTTGAGACTGTACGCAAGGGATATTACAGAACTGGAAAGCATCTTACTCGAGCTCAAAGGAAAAAAGTGTGTTTCCAAGAGCCATACGATCTTTGTGCTGATGGAACACAAACACATGCTGGGACCCTTCACCACCTAGCCTGTCAGATTCCGAGCACAATCAGAACTGTCGCCGGGCCGGTCTTTCTCCCCCACCTTTATCACCTGTACGCCAATTGAGAAATCAAGAAGAATCGAGAGAAAAGGAGATGTGAAATGTCCTGTTACGTCAATACCGTCAAAGGCCCTGTAAGCCCTGGGGAGTTGGGAATAACCCTGATGCATGAACACCTTGCAGAACTGAATAACTCAATGAAGCGGTGTTATGCAGATTGGTTTCATGCTGATATCTTCCTGGAGAAAATCAAGCCTGTCTTTCAAAAAGCAAAAAAATACGGGTTGAGCACATATGTCGATCAGACAGCCGTGAATATGGGACGGGATATTCGCTTTATAAAGCGGGTTTCGGAATCGTGCGATGTCAACATTGTGGCGGCTACCGGTTTGTTCTTCTATGAAGAGAGCTGGCAAATCGATAAACCGTATGAGGAAATATCGGAGTTTTTTATTCGGGACATTGAAGAGGGCTGCGAGAGCACCGATATTAAGGCGGGAATGCTGAAAGCTGCGACGGACAGATTCGGGATCACCCCTGTAAATGTATTTCAGTTAAAGGCAGTAGCTCGTGCAGCGGCAATTACCGGCGTACCAGTAACAACGCATACCATAGCGGCTGACCGGCTTGGTCTCGAACAGGCGCTGATTCTTGAAAAGGCAGGCGTGGATCTGTCCAAAGTTGTGATCGGTCACGTCGGCGACACGAATGATCTGGATTATTTGGAAGAGCTGCTGAGCATGGGTGTTTATCTCGGTCTGGACAGATTTGGGTTGGAAGTGCTATGGCCGGAGGAGGATCGCCTAAGGAATCTGCTGGAGCTTATGGATCGCGGCTGGATCAACAGACTCATCATCTCGCAGGACATCCCCTTTTATTCCGACTGGGGGAAAAACAGCTTCAAAAAGTTCGAAGCGATCCGTTCTTTTGATAACATAACGGGCTTTACGCATATTTTTGAGAGCGTGCTTCCGAAGCTGAAAGCACGCGGTGTCAGCGAGGATGAAATCCATACGCTGCTTGTAAAAAATCCGGCTCGTGTTTTTCACGGAGGATACACATATTAGCTTGCCGAAGGCTGGAGCTGATTCAGGCCCTGTACCCAGTTCCTATGTTCTGGCGTTTTGGCTGTGTAATAAGGAGGAAAAAATGGATAGTTTAAAAAGACTGGCTGCATCGGCTGTTGTGCCGGTTGTGGTATTGGATGACGCGAAGGACGCGGTCGCGACGGCAAAGGCTTTGCTTGCCGGCGGCGTGGACGTGATGGAAATCACGTTCCGTACGGCGGCTGCGGCGGACTCGATCAAGGCGGTCGCGGAAAGCTGCCCCGATATGTTAGTTGGCGCAGGCACGGTCATTACGCTTGAACAGTGTAAAAAGGCAGTGGACTGCGGTGCAAAATTTATCGTCTCGCCGGGCTTTGACGAAGAAGTTGTCCGTTGGTGTGTAGAGAACGGTATTGCCGTGACGCCCGGCTGTGTGACGCCGACGGAAATCATGGCGGCAATGAAGCTGGGTTTAAACGTTGTGAAGTTCTTCCCGGCTGGCGTTTATGGCGGACTTTCTGCCATGAAGGCGCTCTCGGGTCCGTTCGGCGGGATCAAATTCATCCCGACCGGCGGCGTGAATGGTCAGAACATCGGCGAGTTCATTGCCGCGCCGTTCATCCACGCGGTCGGCGGCAGTTGGGTCTGCCCGAAGGCGGACATTGCGGCCGGCAATTTTGAGAAGATTACGGAGCTTTGCAAGCAGGCAAGATCTGCCGCGCTCGGCTTTGAGGTGGCGCACATCGGCGTCAACTGCGAAAACGGCGAGGACTCGCTGGCTGTCTGCAAGAAGCTGGACGAGGCGTTTTCGCTCGGCGTGAAGGAGGGCAATTCCTCCAACTTCGCCTCCAACGGTATTGAGGTCATGAAATCCATGTACCTCGGCAAGAACGGTCACATCGCCATCCGCACAAATTCCGTTCCGCTTGCCGTTGCGGAGCTGGAGAAGAAGGGTTTCGTGTGCGACATGGAGACAGCCAAGTACAAGGGTGAGCGGATGATCGCCGTGTACCTGAAGGACGAATTCGGCGGCTTTGCCGTGCATCTGCTGCAAAAGTGAGGAGGAGCAATCATGAAAATTTTGACATTTGGTGAGATCATGCTCCGCCTGAAAGCGCCGGGACACGAGCGCTTTTTCCAAAGTCCGATGCTCGAGGCTACCTTTGGCGGCGGCGAAGCGAACGTGGCAGTCTCCCTTGCAAACTACGGCATGGACGCGGAATTTCTGACCGTTCTGCCGAAAAACGACATTGCGGAGTGCTGCATCCGCGAGCTGCGCTACTTTGGCGTCGATACAAAAAAGATCGTCCGCGGCGAAGGGCGCATGGGTATCTATTATCTCGAGGGCGGCGCAAACCAGCTGCCGAGCAAGGTCGTCTATGACCGCGCGTATTCCTCGATCGCGCTGGCAAAGCCCGGCGATATCGACTGGGACAAAGCGTTCGAGGGTGTGGATTGGTTCCACATCACGGGCATTACGCCGGCGATTTCGGAGAGCGCGATGGAGCTGTCTCTTGAGTCCGTCAAGGAAGCGAAGAAGCGGAACATTACCGTGTCCTGCGACCTGAACTACCGCAAGAACCTCTGGAAATATGGCAAAAAGGCCAGCGAGGTCATGCGGGAGCTTGCAAAGTATGTCGATGTGGCGATCGCCAACGAAGAAGACGTACAGAAATCGCTCGAAATTACCGTCGATGTGAACGTGGAGTCCGGCGAGCTGGATCGCGAAAAGTACCGCGCGCTCGGCAACAAGGTGCTGGAAACCTATCCGAACATGAAGTGCATCGCCATCACGCTGCGCGAGAGCCACAGCGCGGACTGGAATGGCTGGGCGGCGTGCCTGAATGACGGCAAGGACTTCTATGTCTCAAAGAAATATGAAATCCGCGACATTATTGACCGCGTGGGCGGCGGCGACAGCTTTGCGGGCGGTCTGATCTACGGCCTGAACCAGTATGAGGACAAGCAGTCTGCGCTCGAGTTTGCGGTCGCGGCCAGCTGCCTGAAGCACAGCGTGATCGGAGACTTTAACCGTGTCGGCGTTTCTGATGTGGAAAAGCTCATGGGCGGCGACGGCACAGGAAGAGTGCAGAGATAAAAGGAGAACATCAACATCATGGAATGGATCAATGAAAAAGCAAAAACGCTAAAGCAGGGCGCCATCCGCGCCATGTTTGACCGCGCAAATACCATGACCGGCGTCATCAGTCTCGGCATCGGTGAGCCGGATATGCCGACACCGAAGCTGGTCTGCGAGGCGGCAAAGGAGGCGCTCGACAAGGGCATCACGCATTATACGCCGAACGCCGGCACGCTCGCGTTCCGTCAGGCCATTGCCGAGAAGTCCTATCTGAAGGAGCTGCACTACGACCCGAACACCGAGATCATCGTCACAAACGGCGGCATGGGCGCGCTGAGCCTGCTGTTCCTTGTCCTGCTGAACAAGGGTGATGAAATCCTCATTCAGGATCCGCAGTGGCTGAATTATGTGGCGCAGGTCGCGTACTGCGACGGCACGGCTGTCCGCGTTCCCACGGATCTGGAGCATAATTTTGAAATGCAGCCGGAGGCCATTGAAAAGCTCATCACACCGCACACCAAGGCTCTGATGATCAACACCCCGAACAACCCCACCGGCTCCGTTATGACGTGCGAAACGATGGCAAAGATCGCGAAGCTGGCGGTGAAGCACGACCTGCTGGTGATCTCCGACGACGTCTACAACACACTGCTTTACGCCGGAGAAGAAGCCCCCTGCATTGCGTCCTTCCCGGGCATGAAGGAGCGCACCGTCATCGTCAACAGTTTCTCAAAGTCCTATGCAATGACCGGCTGGCGCATCGGCTTTGTCGCGGCCCCGGCGGAGATCGTTGACCGCATGACCAAGTGTCAGGAAAACTTCAACGCCTGCGCCAACGCCCCCGGCCAGTACGCGGCGACCGTCGCGCTCGACCATCCGGAGCTGTGCGAAGAACTGCGCCAGATCTTTGAACGCCGCCGCAGCATCCTGCTCGACGGGCTTGCCAAGATCGACGGCATCCGCTGCAACCGCCCGAACGGCGCGTTCTACGTGTTTGCCGACATCAGCAGCTTCGGCCTGAGCAGCGTCGAGTTCTGCAACCGCCTGCTCGACGAGCAGAAGGTCGTCTGCATTCCGGGCAGCGCCTTTGGCGAATGCGGCGAAGGCTTCATCCGTATCGCATATACCTGCTCGGATGATGAACTCCACGAAGCGCTGAAGCGTATATCGCGTTTTTGCAGCGAACTGCGTGCGGCATGACTCTTTGACTTCACTGCGGCCAATACAGATGTTAAATCGCCATGCATGGAGAGAGAACACATCTGCGACGCAGCAATGAGTGATCGCCGCACGATCGCGCGGCGATGCCCCGACTTTTCCAACTATTTTAACCATAGCTCATGACAAGAGAGGTCATAACCTGACATCATATCCCTATCGAACCTAGGGTGTATCTGAAAACTCCCAATGTGACCGGCAGCGAGAAATTTTTGCGCTGAGCAAGACATTTTTTCGCAGGAATACTGACGTATTTCAAGGAAAAATGGTGCAGCGCAGCGTGAAAAGATCCGCTGTCCGGGTGCGTTGGGAGTTTTCAGATACACCCTATGCGAAGATCGACCTGAACAAGCTGCAGCATATGTTTGCAGTACCTACAATCGCTTCGGGAGGGAGCATTGCTCCCAGCACCAGATCGACGAGTCTGTATTGGACAGTCTGATTATCGACGAACTGCGCAATACAAAAGCGCTGTATCAGCAGAACTGGGATGCGCTGGAGCAGCTGATCGCACAGTGGACACCAAAGGCAGCGCTGACTGGTGCGCAGATCATCAAGCTGGAAAAGAAAATCTGCTGTCTGGAGGATGAAACGGAGGCAATTTTAATGGAGCGGATACGAGATCTGGCGAACGCTGAACGCTACGACCGCATGATTCAAAAGCGCGAGGAAGAAATCGCTGCGGCAAAAAAGCAGATCGAAGAACTGCAAAACATCTCCGCTGTCCTGCGGAATCGGCAAACGAAGCTCAAACGGGACATCGGCATGATTGACGACATTCTCTCTGAGGGTGTTATGACGGAAGCGCACCTGTGGATGCTGGTCGAAAAGATCTATGTGCAGGAGACGGACGGGAATCTCAGCCTGGACATTCAGATCAAAGCGCCGTTCCGCACACACTTGGATGTCTATGAAAATGGGACGCTGACAGAGCGATACGGCGCGCTGGACTTTGACTGGGATCGGCTGGCGCGGCTGCTCTACGGCGACGGGCTTGCGGGGTAAACGGTTATGCTGGACTGCTGGCCTGTCAGGAATGTGGGAACGTATTCAGTCCCATGATCCGCTGCTGGAACGGCAGCCGCCGCGTAGAATACGTCTGCCGGGGCTACCACCGGAACGGGAAAGGCTATTGCAGCTCTCACCGCATTCACGAAGAAGTTCTGGATAAAGCCGTCTGGGATGATACAGAAAAGCTGCGGGAACAATACGCAGCCGAACTGAAAAAGGTCACACAGTTGCAAAAACAGTGGGCATTGAGGAAGCCAGTCCTCGACGCCCACTGTTTGACTTTGCAGAAAGAAATCCAGCGATTGGAGCAAGAGATTGACGAACTGGTGATGGAAAAGCTGAATGGCGACGGAGGCTCATCTGCTCACGAAATCGGTACTTGAACACCGTAAATCAATCGCCTCAAAAACAAAATCGTGGCCCAGCGTCAGCGGCCACGATTTTGAACGAAGAAAGACCTTTGTTGTCGAGGCGGGCGCGCTCTGCGCGGCTGCCTGACATCCAAAGGTCATTTCTGAGTGGTGCGCCCGACAGGACTTGAACCTGCACGCTTGCGCAATGGAACCTAAAGGTGATGTCACCTTGGTGAAAGATTTTTATGATTTGATATAACTCTCTGATGAAGCAAGTCTTCTGTTAGCGGCGTGGCTCTTGGAGTTGATTTATACGCCGCAGAAATCGTCCTTAATCTGAAAGCGAAATATCCTCACATTACTTTGGAGAGTGCAATCCCATGTGAGACGCAAGCGGTCAAGTGGTCCGTGGCAGCGCGAGAACGGTATTATAATATTGCTGCAAAATGCGACAAGGAAACCATGCTGCAACGGGAATACACGTCGGACTGTAAAGCTTTTTGGAACCACCGGCATTGCCGGTGGTTTTCTTTATACAAAAAGCGAGCGGATTCGGAACAAGTCCAAATCCGCTCGTTGCTTGACTGGAAATTATTTCAGAGTGAATTGTACACGCGTGGACGCATCGTACATCCGGAGGAGGATGGCTGCGACCTCGCTGCGGACAATGGTGCTGTCGGGGTTGAAGGTACCCTGCTTGTCAGAGCCGGTCAGGATGCCCGCACGATAGAATGCGTAAATTTCATCCGCACACTTGTCGCCCAGCTTCACGTCCGGGATCGCGTTGTCGGCAATGTTGTTGAGCGCCTTGTAGCCGTCCATCGCCGGATAGAAGATGGACACAAACTCACGGCGGGTCGCCGGGGCGTTCATCTGCGCTCTGGTGTAGTTGGCATAGCTCTTGTCCAGAATGCCGTTCGCAATGCCGTATTCGACATAGCTGTTATACCAGTTGGTCTTGCCGTTCATCAGCGTCACCTTGCCAGTATTCTGCATCTGATGCAGCGCGGAGGCCAGCTTGATCGCCTCAGCCACGGTCAGTGTGCCGTGCGGTTTGTAGGTCGTAGCGGTCACGCCGTCGATCAGGTAATTCTGCCATGCGCCCTTGACGGCATCATAGAACCAGTCGCTCTTCGACACGTCGGTAAACGGCAGCTTGCTGTTCGCACGGGACGAGCCGGTATTGCCGAGGATGGGATAATACGGCGGGATGATCGGCGTCTCGGGCTTCTTCTTAAGCCCGGCAATGGCTGCTTCCAGCTTTACCTTCGCTGCGTCTACCGCTTCCTGCGTGGCGTTTTCGTCGGCAAGAACAGCCTCCGCCTCACGCATTGCCGTCTCGAATGCGTCCCAGCCGCTTACATAGTCGTCTTTTCTGCGGTTCTGATTGTCGTCGTACAGCTTCTGCAGCGCGCTCTTGTCGACCGTCACGGGAACCGGATCGTCCTTGCTGGTCTCCACGCCGCCGAGCAGTGCCGGCCAGACGCCGCTGCCGAAGTCGTCGATCAGGACGGCCTCATAGCTGCCGTCCGCGTCCTTGCGCAGGCGGTAGATCTCGTTCGTGTCGCCGTTGAAGCGGGACAGGTACAGGCTGCCGTCGCTGTACGCGGTCATGGAGCAGTAGACGTAGTTGCTGGTCGAGTCATAAGGAGGCGCTTCCAGTGCCGACAGCGGCGTCTTTGTGGTGGTATAATCAAAGCCGTAGCCGTCGTCATGCACGCTGATCCACAGATCCCACAGATAACCCGCATCGTCCAGGATCGCGAAGTGCTCCGCCTCATATTCGCCGCTCCAGGTCGTGTTCTCCGGGTCGCCGTACCAATCCGTTGCACCGTCGTACCACGCGTCGCTGCTGTGCGTTTCCACGCCCAGCGATGCGATACCGATCAGGTTCTGTGCATGATGGTTGGAGACCGGAAGCTGAATCGCGTCACGAAGCGTCACATTGCTGGTGTCCATCGGGTCAAACGGCTTAAAGACGTAGCCCATGCGGTAGATACCGACCAGACGGGCAGCGCCTGCCGCGGAAAATTTGGTGCTGTACGCCATGTCGATCATCGGAACGCCGATGCCGTTGTCTGCAACCGCAAGGCTCTTGCCTGCCGCCGGGTCGACCTTGTGGAGCTTCCACGTCTGCGACTCGTCCTTGACCATGGTGCGGTCGGTCGCGTCGATGACGTAGTAGACCTGATCCACGGGGTCATAGGCCATGGCCGCCATGCTGGTGTCGATCTCAATACCGGTCTTCCAGCTGCTGCTGTTTTTCAGATCCCAGCTGAACAGCTCTGCCTTGCCGTTTGCGTCCTGGAGCATACCGGTGAGCGTTACGTTCAGCTGCTCCACCGAGACCGTGCACTCATCATAGACCGAGCGGTTCTGCGCGGAGGCTGCTCGGATGGTGCAGGTACCGGCATTTTTGGCCGTAACCACGCCGTTGGCGCTGACGGCTGCAACGCTGCTGTTGGAGCTGCTCCACACAACCTCACGGTTTGCAAGATTCCACGGCAGAACCGATGCTTTCAGCGTCTGCGTCTTGCCAAGGAGCAGGGAAACGCTGTGATCCGAGAGCGCAACTGCGGCGGCGCTTTCCGAAGCGCTCCAGCTGCCGCCCTCGCGCGGGATGCAGAGCGCGTGGAACTCTGCCGGGAAGTAATCGCCCCAGCCGCTTTCCGTGCATTCTGCGCTTGTCTTTGCGGTCAGGTCGATCTTGTGCAGCGCGGAGCTGACGGCAAAGAACAGAACATTCTCTTTCGATTCCCACTCCAGCGAACCGACGGCGCTGAAGTCGTCCTCCTCCGGCGTTGTATAGCGCTGGCCGACCGTCACAATTGCTTCCGGATCTGCGGCTGCATCGGAGGTTACTGCCGTAATCGGCAGGCGGTAAATCTTATAGTAGCTGTAATCTGTCTCGGCAAATGCATAGTAGAAATTGCCGCTGTCATCGCAGGCAAGCGTTCTGGCCTTGACCGGAAGCGTGCCGACAAGCGTCAGCTCACCGCTGTAGCGGTCGATGGTGTAGACCTTGCTGCCAGCATCCACGCCATAGAGCGTGTCGCTTGTCTTGTCATAGGCCATGTCAAGCAGCAGCGTATCCAGCGTGCGGACATAGCTTGCGTTCTCGGGGTCATTGGCGTCCAGCACATACAAATCGCCCGTGCTGGTGGAGGCAACAATTTTGCCGTCCACATAGGCCGCCGCATAGAAATCATCCGCGCTTGCGGCATACGGCGTCTTGACATAGGTTGTATCGCTGCCGCTCATGGTGTTCCAGATCTTGTTGCCGGTATAGTAGGCATCAAAGAGGAACATTGCCGGTTCGCCAGGCTGTTCGCCGATTTCCATTTCCACACGATAGGTGGATTCGTTCATCGCGTAGTCATATGCCTTGACGTAGAAAATGTTGCCGTTGGCACTGGACAGATTCAGCGTAAAGTCATTTGCCGTATTGGCCGCAGTCGTCTGATTTGCGCCGGCCTCTGCCAGTTTCACCGTACCGCTGCGGTCATACAGACGAACAGCCGCCACATACTGGTTGTCAAAAATATTGACGGTCATTTCGTTGTCAGCAACTGTAACATTGTTCACAACCGGCGCGGTGTTGTCGATCACGGCCGTAAACGTCTGCGTTGCGCCGCTGCCGAGCGAAGCCCAGTTCACGCTGCCGTCGTCCTGCACATAGTACTCCGGTGCCAGCGTCAGGTTCAACTCCAGCTGTTCGCCCTCTTTCATGCCAGCGGGCTTCCAGTCCAGCGGCAGATTGACGTACTCACTGGGGTTAAAATACTGCGAATAGAACGCGCCAAGGAAGTGGCCGAGCGTCTGCTCTGCAAGGACGGTATTCGTCGTCTTGTTGATGATCTGCAAACGGCTGTCTGCCACGTTGCGGATGGCGCAGAATTTCCAATAATAAATGCTGTCGCCGTTCTCGCTGTTGATGGCGTTGCGCTCGGGCAGATATTTGCTGTCGTTGACAACAGGGTTGCCGCCAAGCACGCTGCCGCGGCTATAGGGGCTGTTGTCGGATGCGTACTTGACGTACAGCACATTGTTATCGGTATAGGCGTTGCCCAGATACGGCATCCGGGTCTCTTCGCCACTTTGGTAGTGATAGTAGTCGCCAACCTCAAACATACTCGAAGCCGTCCATGAGCCGTAGAAGCCCAGCACCGGGATGGAGTGGCACGTGCCGCTCACGCCCTCGGCGCTTGTGCGCTCCTGCGCGAACACATAGCCCTCAAGATATGCACCAACCGAATAGTCGCGGTCAAGCGCCGCTTTTTGCTCCGCCGTCAGTGCAATGTTTACCGTGACGGTCGCGTGACCGTTTGCGGGAACAGTAACGCTGCTGCCGCTTGCCGCACTGCCATAGGTAACATTTGCCACCAGCGGTGCGGTTGCCTCATCAAGATAACGATCACCGCCGATGGTGGTCATTGCCTGTGTAAAGAAGCTTGCCGACAGGTCATAAGTCTGCTCCGTGCCGGACAGATCATACAGATCAAACGAGAAGCTGTATGTACCGTTCTTTGCCGCGTCCTCGCCAAGCTCAACCTTGACCTTGCCGTCGGAAGCGCCCTTGTTCGCAGAATCGGCCATCCAGACATAGGAATCTGCCGTGATGGCCGCGCCGATGTTCGCAACGCCCGCACCCTGCTTCAGAACCGACCAGTAATGCGTCGCGTCCTCTCGCGCCGGAGTAGCTGTGGACATCAGCAGGCTCTGCGCCAGATGGCGCACCGAGCGGTTCGTCTTGGACAGACCGGCCGCCTGATAATGCTGCGCAAACAGCGCTGACATACCGGCAATCTGCGGCGCAGCCATGGACGTACCGGACATATTCTCATAGCCCTTACCGCCCTGCTCCAGACCGTTGACCGAATAGATGTTGCCGCCAGGGGCGGTGATTTCGGGCTTCAGCTCCAGGCTGCCGGGAACACCCCAGCTGGCGAAGCTGCTCATGGTCATGTACTCGGCGGAGTCCGGAATGACAGCTGCATCTGCGCTGACTTTCATCCTACCCTTATAGTAGAGCACCTTGCTGGAATCGTTTTTGTCATAGACCGGCTCTGCCTTGTCGCGGAACACTCTTGCTGTGTCCTGCGTCACCAGAACGCACGGTGCTTCGTTCCAGTAACTGCTCAGATCCATGCTGATCGTACCGGGGACATTATTGTAAACAATCGTTGCGGCAACGCCATACTGCGCGGCGTTGCTTGCTTTCATGGAGAAGTCGAGCTCACCGCGAGAGCAGAACACAATCTTACCCTCCAGCAGGTCTTTGCCGCCGATGGCGTCATAATCTCCCGTGTTGCCCACGCCGTCGATCAGGATATACTCATACTCGCCAGCGATAGACTTCATCTGCTTCATGCCATGGCCGGCCTTTTCCCCGGTCGTTTCCATGTAGATGAACTTCTGGCCGTCAACCTCCAGATATTCGCCGGTGTTGCCGATGTTGTCAACCGACGTGACGGTAAATGCATTGGTGAACGAGCCGGGCGCGCCGACCACGTCCATGCTGACGTCATCGTCATACAGCAGCCCCGTGCCGCTGCTGGCATCGTAGCCATTGGAGCCGGCATAGGCATTTTCCGCCCAGTTGCCGGAGTTACCGGCAGAGATGGACACCACAGCGTCCTTGGACGCAAGGCTGTCCAGAATTGCCTGATAGACCGGAACCGGATCGGTATCCGCGTCCATATAGGCCGTGTACTTCGACGGGCCGGGATAGCTGGAGCCGAGCGAGAGGTTGATGCTGTCGGCACCCAGAACAATTGCGTCCTCGATGGCCGCCATATAGTCCGAATCGAACGCGCCGCCGTTCGAGCCGAACACCTTCATAACCAGCAGCTGTGCCTCCGGCGCAACGCCCTGTGTCTTGACGGTATCCAGCGCGGAAACATAGGTGGTTTCGTCGCCGTCTGTCTGCGGGACATATTTGTTTGCCGCCGCAATACCGGCAACGTGCGAGCCGTGTTCCGACTGCGTATCGTTGTCGTGCGTCACGTCGGTATTCTTATCTACATAGTTATATGCGAACGGAAGCTTGCTGCCATAGTAGAGGTCGTCGGCGCTCACGCCGTTCTGCGCAATGTTCAGCTGGCTGAGAACCGCCGTTACCTTGCTCTGGTCGAGCAGATCGAGGCTCTTGATGTAATTCTCATTGCCGTTCGCTTCCTGCTGTAGCGCATAGTCGAATGCGCCGTTGTCAAACGACTGGTGATCGGTATCGATGCCGGTATCGATCACGGCGATCCGCGTGCCCGCGCCGGTATAACCGGTTTCATATGCGACGTTCGTGCCGATCATACTGGAGGACGTGGCCATATTGGGCTGCGTCGCCAGCTTCTCCGCCGAGCGGTCGGGATAGTAGCGCTGCTCAACCACGACCGCCTCAACATCTGGCAGCGCGCGGATTGCGTCAATCTGGTCAGATTCGACATTTGCCGAGATGATGTTCGCGGCCAGCGTCAGATTCCACACCACGTCCAGCTTCTTGCCGCCGAGTACGTCTGCGGAGATTTCACGCGCCACCGCGTTCTGCGAAGCGCGCACCTGCTGCCGGTAATTGGCGGCAGCGTAGTTGGCGGTAAGGCCGTTCGTTGAATATTTATCCAGAACGGATCCACCTTTTACAACGATGGACACACGAACCGGTCCCTCCGCCGACTGTGTCTGGACGGTATCTTCCGCCGCTGCCTGACGCTCCGGATTCAGCTCCGTAGGAACGGTGTCGTTGCTGACCTTCTGAACCTTAACCTTGACATTTTTCGTGTCGTTTGCTGCAAGCGCCGGGATAACCGCCGCAGACAGGCACAAAACAATTGCCAGGATCAGGCACACAAGTCGCTTTGTCAGATGTGCTTTCACTGTCTTTCCTCCTGCTTTTCCGCCGCAAGCCCCATTCCGCCATTTCCTGTAATTCTTGAATATATATATATATATATTCATTTCTTGAAATTTCTCAAGGTTTTCGGAACTTTTTAAGCAAATTACGGCCAATTTAATTTTGATTATAATGATGCTTTACCGAATTAGCAAGTGAAAATATTGCATCAAGTTCGCGTGAAATTCTCTCTCACTTTTGGTGATTTTGTCAGAGCCTCCTACATGCCTTTCAAGCATTCGGGTACACAGGAATGCACACTTTTCCATACACTATGTAGCGGCACAATACGTTAGAATTATTTCTGGCTCATGATATTGTTTCCCTGCTGTTTTTTCTAAATTATTTAGAATTGCTTTTTCTATCATTCTGTGTTGAGCGCCTCAGTGACCTCCTGCGCGATGCGCTGCCGTTCCTCCTCGTTTTCCGCCCGCGCATATCGTTCCAGCGCGGCATCCCGCAGTTCTGCTGCCTGCCGGGACCACACCTCGAACTCGCTCTTGGTCATCAGACCGCTTCTGATGCGGGCGAAATATTTTTTGTAAGCCCGTTGGTGAACCTTCCAGACATCGTTGTTCTCTACTTTGCTGCGGAAACTGCTGCTCGCGCCGATCTCACGGCAGGTCTTGCCGTCCTGCCCCGGTGCAGGTTCTGTGCAATAGGCATAGGTCGCTCCCGGTTTCTGTAAAAACCAGCGCCCGCAGTTGGTGCAGCGTTTCGGTACAAAGCCCTTTTGCAGCCCCTTCATGAACTCCACATAGACAAAATCCAGCAGCCGGTCGAAGTACATCCTCTCGACGATCTCGGCTTTTTCCTTCTCGCCGCGGATGCGGTACTGCGTCTTCACCGGCGGCGCGTCTGTCTCAGGGTTTTCGCCGAGACTGACACCGCTGATAAAAGCTCCATATCCGCGCGAACAGATCATCGGTGCCAGAGGAATTTTCTTCTGGCCCTTTTTCTTTTCAAATACCGCGCCCGCAAAAACACCATCGAGGAACCACGCATACCGTTCCTGAATCAAACGAATATCGTCGATCTGCTGCTGCATGAATGCGGGCAGATCATGATCTTCCTGCATCACGAACTCCGCAAAAGCATCCTGTGCTTCTCCGACCGCAAACGCCTCGACCGGCATATCGCCAAAGACGCGAAAGTCCTCCAGATACAGCCGGTAGAGCGGCAGAGAAGCCAGTCCCTTCTTCATGTCCATGTAAGCACGCAGGACATTATCACTTTTTTCTTGAACGGCTGTGTTCAGCTGATTCAGCAATTCCTGAAAAGGTGCGACATCAAGGTTCAGTATTTCCGTCAGCACCGCTCCATACGGCTGCGGCATCGTTCTATCCTCTACCCAATAGGCGGATGCACCAAATTCGACTTTGGTGTTTGTCTGCGGCCGATGGAAATCAAATAAGTCTTTTCCTAAAACGCCCATAAGCTGTTTCCTCATTAGAGAATGTATTTGCATCGATATAGTGTATCTATTGAAATGATACATTACCTATTTTCAAAAGTCAATCCTTATGTTACGATATCGGTGCGGGAAATCGAAAATAAAAATCGCAGCAACAATATCGAAAGGAGGTGACAGTATGAACAAACTACACACTATCAATGCGGAAGATCTGCAAAACAGGACATATGAACCGACGCACTTTCTGGTAGATGAGCTTATTCCAGAGGGCTTGCACATCCTCGCGGGCGCACCGAAGATCGGCAAGTCTTGGCTGGCTTTGTGGCTCTGCTTATGCGTTGCACAGGGGCAGCCGCTGTGGAATTTTGCAGTAACGCAGGGTGAAGTGCTGTATCTCAGTCTTGAAGATTCGTTCCAGCGTATCCAGACGCGGCTCTTTGATCTGACGGAAGATGCGCCGCCGACGCTACATTTTACAATCATGGCTGATACATTAAAACACGGTCTGGAGCAGCAGATCGAGCAGTTTTTGAACGAACACCCCAGTACAAAACTGGTTGTCATTGATACTTTGCAGCGCGTCCGCAGCGTAGGCGGTGACAGCAATCTGTACGCAAATGACTATCAGGACATCGGGCTTTTGAAACAGCTTACGGACAAGCGGCACATCGCGATTCTCTTGATTCACCATCTGCGCAAGCTCCACGACGACGATCCGATGAATATGATCTCCGGCTCGACGGGCTTAAGCGGCGCGGCAGATTCGACCTTTGTTCTCCAGAAAAATTCGCGTCTTGCCAACATTGCCTCGCTGCACTGCACCGGGCGGGACATCGCAGATCGCACGTTAAAACTGGAATTCGGAGAGGAAGATCACGTCTGGAAACTGCTTGAGGACAGCAAAACTTGCAGCGGCGCTTCTAAGATTTCGGCACTTCAAATCGAAAATCTTCTCTCTGAACTTCTACAAAAAGAGACCGAAATCAGCGCCCCTGCGAAAGTGCTGTTGGAAAAGATCGACCCTGCCGGAATCGAGGGTTGGACACCGAACAGCTTTTCGCATCAAATCCGAAAAAGCGTTGACGCTCTAAGGAAAAACGGCATTTTCGTATCATTCCGAAAGAGTAACGGCGAGCGCCTCATCTGCCTGAAAAGGGTCGATGGTGCCGATCTTCCCACCGTGGAAAAAATCGACCCTATCGACCCTGCTGGCGTACCGAGCACCCGCAGTGCGCCGTGAGGCGCGTGTCGCCGCTGTGTGCGGTTTTCTGCCCAGACTGCGAGTGTGTGCGCGGCGCAACGGGAAAAGCCAACGTTGCGCCAACGTGCGGACAATGTGAAAAAACGCAGGCGCAATACGCCAAACCAACGCAGAGAAGCCCCGCCGCGGCGGGAAAAATCCTCCCGTTCGGGAGGAGCCAGCATCGCATTTGGCTAGTCGCCGGAACGCCGGCTCCCTGCCAAATGCTATTTGCAGGCAGAAGCCCATACCCACTTTTACGAACGGAGGGAATATGCGGAAAAACAAACAATTCAGTATCCGGATTTCAGAACAGGATTTGAACGCAATACGCCGAAAAGCGGCACAGGCACGAATGACCCAGAGCGACTATGTGACCGCCTGCTGCCTTGGAAAACATATCGTCATTCTTGACGGCTTGAAGGAAGTCCTGCGGCAGCAGAAAGCCATCGGCAACAATCTCAACCAGCTGACGGTGCTGGCGAATATGGGCAAGGTACAGTTTGCCAATCTGGATTCTGCCGTGCACGAGTTTTCCAAGATCAACACAGCCCTGCGGAAAATGCAGGAAGGAGGTGCAGGCAAATCGCAATCGTCCATTTCGTGAATTACAAAAAGGGTACGCAAACACGCAGCTGCATGAAAAGTGTCATGCGCTACGTTTCCCAACTCAGCAAGACGCTCTGGGATGGACAGCCGCTCGTCAGCGGTATTGGCTGTCAACCGGAAACTGCGTTCGACGAGTTCCTGAGTACGAAGCTGCTGCACCACAAGGACGGCGGCGTGATGTTTTATCACATGGTGCAGAGCTTCCCGAAAGGTGCGAACATCGACCCGCGCACGGCGCACGAAGCAGCGCGCCGACTTGCCGGATACTTCGACGGCTGTGAGGTTCTGGTCTGCACCCACGTCGACCGCGAACACATTCACTCGCACTGCATCATCAACAGCGTGAATTTTGAAACCGGCCGGAAGGTACACATGGCGGACGAACAGATTCAGGAGCTGCGCATCCGCAATGACCAAATCTGCGAGGAATTGGGGCTGCCGAAATTTCAGAAAGACGAGCAGCGGCATTCGCGCGGAATGTCCAACGCAGAATACTACACGGCGGACAGAGGCGAGAGTTGGAAGTTCGAGCTGATGCGCGTGATCGATGAGTGTATGCGCTATGCCGGGAACAGGGACGAATTTCTGACGCTGCTCCGCTCTGAGGGTTACGATGCCGCATGGACGGACAGCCGCAAGAACATCACCTACACCACACCGGAGGGGCGCAAATGCCGTGACAGCAAGCTGCACATGGAGAAATACTTAAAAGAAAATATGGAGGCTGAATTTGGATACAGAACGGAGAATGACAACACAAGAAATGTTGGCGCAGCACAAAAAGCTGATGGACGAGGCACAACGGCTGGAACCCAGCGTGATGGTCACGGAGCGGAACTGGAACGCGATGCTCAAAATGCAGCACGATCTGTTCCAGCAGCAGATGCAGCTGGACGCGGACTTGAAAACGCTCCTGACGCGGGAGGACGCACAGACCGCATTGAACGAGATGCAGGAGAGTACAGAAAAATTCGAGAAACAGGCTGGGAGCCTGAACGCGAGATATTCTTCCGCCTGCAAAGAGCTGACAGACAGTACGCAGAAAGCCGTGACTACGATTTCAGAGAGCAGCAAACAAGAGTTTTCAGCTCTGGCACAGGCAGCGAAGAAGAAAATTCATCTGTGCGCATGGATCTCGATTACGGCAGTGATCTTGTGCGCCTTGGTCGTGCTGTGGAGCAGATGACGGACGATGCGCCGACGCGCGACGGAACGACTATGCCGCTGCACATCGACAGCAAGCGCCGCAAAAAGCTCCGGCAAAAGAAAACCGCCCTCGGTCACGCTGAGGACGATCATGAAGATTGGGATATGAAACAGGAACTATGAAAGGAGTACCTATGGCGAGAAAGCGAAAAGACAATATTTCGGAGGTCACGTTCAGCTACATCGGTACGGATGCGCAGTTCGATGAATTTTTGAAAATGCTGGTGCATGACTACCTGTCGGTAGATCAGCCATATACAAAGTTGCAGGAGGATTTTGTTGATCATGTAGATTCCTGCTGCGCAAGATGGATTGTTCTAGCTATTCGAAAAACAGTGTGCTATGGTGTGTGCTGCAATCAGCACACACCATAGCGGGAAGGAGGAACCATGAAAGTCTGGCTGTATTACCGCCTGAGTCGGGATGAGGACGATGAACTGAATTCCCTGACGAATCAGCGGAAAATCATTTATGAATACGCCGTCACAAACGGGCATGAGGTCGTCGGAGAATCCTTCGATGACAATGTCAGCGGCATGCATTTCAACCGCGAGGGCATTGACAAAATCTACGAAGTTGTGGAAGCTGGAAAAATCGAGGCGATCATTGTCAAAGACCTATCCCGGCTGGGTCGACACCGAACGCAGACTGCCCTGTTCATCGACTACCTGCGGGAGCACGATGTTCGCGTCCTCTCGGCGACGGAAAATATCGATACGTTCAACGAAAATGACGATCTCATCATTGGCTTCAAAGGTTTGGTCAACGATTTCTATGCGCGCGACGGCAGCCGCCGTGTGCGGACCGGCTACCGGCAAAAACAAAAGGAAGGGCTCGTGACCATTCCGCCATTCGGATATTTCAAGGATAAAAACACGAAGAAGGTTGTCATTGTAGAGGAAGCAGCTGAAACCGTTCGACTGATCTTCACCGCCTACGTTGGCGGCAGCGGTATGAAGACTATCGCCCGCACACTGAATGAGCAGAAGAGAAAAACACCTGCGCTCATGCAACTGGAACTGCTGAACAAGAGCCTGCCCAACACGCAGGACGTCATCCTAAAAAAGTATCTTTGGGACGCAACCATGATAGCCCGCATTCTCAGGGACGAAAGCTATGTTGGAACGCTCATCTGCCACAAAAGCGAACGGAACAAGATCAACAAAACCTTCCGCTTCACAGAGCCGGAAGAACAGTTCCGTCATGAAAACTATCTCCCGCCGATCATCACGCCGGAACTGTGGGAGCAGACGCAGATGATGCTGGCGGAGCGGAAACGGCTGAACGTGCGCGCCGCGCCCTCGCAGGAGATCCTGCGTTACAGCGGACTCCTGCGCTGCGCTGACTGCGGCCGGGTCATGTTCGGCAGGCGCATCCATCTGAAAAGCGGCGAACGGGTCACCTATGTTTGCAGCACCTACAACCGCTTCGGGAAGGAGCATTGCTCCCAGCACCAGATCGACGAGTCCGTATTGGACAGGCTGATTATCGACGAACTGCGCAATACAAAAGCGCTGTATCAGCAGAACTGGGATGCGCTGGAGCAGCTGATCGCACAGTGGACACCAAAGGCAGAACTGACCGGTGCGCAGATTGTCAAGTTAGAAAAGCGAATTCGATGCCTGGAGGATGAAACGGAGGCAATTTTAATGGAGCGGATACGGGACCGGGCAAATGCCGAGCGCTACGACCGCATGATCCAGAAACGTGAAGAAGAAATCGCTGCGGCAAAAAAGCAGATCGAAGAACTGCAAAACATCTCCGCCGTCCTGCGGGATCGGCAAACGAAACTCAAGAGGGATATCAGCATGATCGACGATATCCTTGCTGAGGGTGCCATGACGGAAGCGCATCTGCGGATGCTGGTCGAAAAGATCTATGTGCAGGAAACAGACGGAAAGCTCAGCCTGGACATTCAGATCAAAGCGCCGTTCCGCACACACTTGGATGTCTATGAAAATGGGACGCTCACGGAGCGATACGGTGCGCTGGATTTTGACTGGGATCGGCTGGCGCGGCTGCTCTATGGCGACGGGCTTGTGGGGTAAAAGATTATGGCAATGCGGGGTTGGCTCTATGCGCGGCTCTCCAACGACGATGATCCGGCGCAGAATTCTCTGCAAAATCAGCAGGAGATCTGCCGCGCTTTTGCAGAAAAGAGCGGCTGGACGATCGTCGGCAGTTCTGCCGATAATAACATCAGCGGCATGAATTTCAGCCGCCGTGGGCTGGATATGCTCACAGCGGCGGTTCAGGCAAAACAGGTTGATGCAGTTCTCGTGAAAGACCTTTCAAGGCTGGGTCGTCACCGAACCCAAACCGCATTGTTTATCGACTTCCTGAGACAGCAGCAAGTGCGGGTCATCTCCGCAACGGAAGGTGTGGATACTTTCTGCGAAGAAGACGATCTCATGATCGGTGTCCGCGGATTGATGAATGATTATTACGCGAAGGATATTGGCAAAAAGATTCGAGCAGGATACCGTCAGAAGCAACAAGAGGGGCTGGTGATCACGCCGCCCTTCGGATACTGGAAGGATCGAAATACAAATCAGGTTTTGGTGTATCCGGAAGCGGCGGAGACGGTACAGCTTATCTACGCTCTGTATTTACAGGGCTGCGGACAGAAAGAGATCACCCGGTGGCTTAATACTGAGGGGCGAAAAACACCGGCGCAGCTCCGGGCTGAATGGTGCGGCAAAGAAGTCCGGCATACGCACAAAACCCGTGACGGTCAGTTCCTATGGACATATGCCAGTGTGAAAAACGTGCTGGCGGAGGAAGCCTATACCGGCGTTCTGGTCAATCACCGCAGGGAATATCTCGGCGGCAAAGCGCGAGCTGTCTGCGAAGCGGACTGGCTTCGTCACGAGAATTTCTATCCGGTTATCATTGAAAAAGCAATCTGGCAGCAAGTCCAGACGCGGCTGAAACAGCAGGCGCGTCCGGCGGTCAACAATCGTACAAAGCACCGTTATGCCGGGCTACTGACCTGTCAGGAATGTGGGAACGTATTCAGTCCCATGATCCGTTACTGGAACGGCAGCCGCCGTGTGGAATACGTCTGCCGGGGATACCAACGGAACGGGAAAGGTTATTGCAGCTCTCACCGGATTCACGAGGAGGTTTTGGATAAAGCCGTTTGGGATCACGCGAAAAAGCTGCGGGAACAGTATGCAGCCGAACTGAAAAAGGTCACACAGTTGCAAAAACAGTGGGCATTGAGAAAACCAGTCCTCGATGCCCACTGTTTGACTTTGCAGAAAGAAATTTTGAGATTGGAGCAGGAAGTCGACGAACTGGTGATGGAAAAAATACAGATATAAAAAACAAGTATTTTTACTGAAGTAACAATAGCAACCGACCTGCATTTTTATCACAAAATGCAGGTCGGTCGCTGGTACGGGTAGTGGGACTCGAACCCACACGCCTCACGGCAGAGGAACCTAAATCCTCCGAGTCTACCATTTCCACCATACCCGCAGATATGAGCGGCAGGGATACCTGCAGCTATTTTGTTGTCCTCTGTTTTTACACGGCGAGGGAAACCGTGGCGGAGCGTAACGCTTGATCCGCGTTTATAAAAACAGGCAAGCCTGCTTTTACCGAAGAATGTCCGCGGTGAGGAACCGCGGAAAAACCTTTCACCAAGGTGACAGCACCTAAATCCATCGTGTCTGCCAATTCCACCACGGGCGCGGATTGCGTTGCGGCAGTCAGAACGGCTCTGACTGCCGTATATTTTATCATATCTGCGCTTTGCTTGTCAATCGTGCAGATTGCGGCTGGCGGCGTAGGCGGCGCGCAGGGACTGCTCATATTGGCTGTCGTTGACGAGCAGGAGGGCGCAGGCGCCGCATTTTTGCAGCAGATGGACCGGCGCGCCGCTCGTTTCGACCGCGCGGAGCAGCTCCGGCACAGCAGCGGTCGAGCGGCAGAGTGCGGCCAGAACGCTCAAATTTTCGCGCAGCGTGCACGCCTGCGGGCGAAGCGCCTGCGCGGCCTGCTCCCGCAGACGGTGCAGCCGTTCGGAGCCGGGCTCCATCGGCACAAGCGCCGTGAGCTCGCCGCACACGCTCTGCATGGAAAACGGCGAAAGCTGCGCCTGCGTCAAAATGGCGGCCAGCTTTGCTTCCGCGTCCGGCTCCTGCGGGCAGCTCAGGCGCAGCATGGCAAGCTTCCTGCGGCCCGCGAAGCAGATCTGCCCGCCGTCCGGCTCTACCTGCGGGCGGACGAGCGTGCCGGGCTTCTCGGGCTCGAACGCATTGCAGATGCGCAGCGGGATTTGCGCCTGCCGGACCGGTGCGACTGCGTCCTCGTGCAGGATCTGCATACCGACGCGTGAAAGCGTCTGTAATTCCTCATAGCGCAGCTGGCCGACCGGCGCGGGGTTCTGGATCAGCCGGGGATCTGCCGCAAGCACGCCTGCCACGTCCGTCCAGTTTTCGTACAGATCCGCGTGCAGCGCGGCTGCGGCCAGCGCGCCCGTCACGTCGGAGCCTCCGCGCGGGAGCGTATGGACCGCGCCGTCAGGCAGCGCGCCGTAAAAGCCCGGCGTGACGATCTTCCGCCCGTCGGCAAGCGAGCCGAGCGCGGCATAGGACGCGGCCTGCCGGACGCGTCCCGCAGCGTCAAACAGCAGCCAGTCTTTCGCGTCGACAAATTCAAAGCCGAGCAGATCAGCCATCAGCCGCGCAGCCAGATACTCGCCCCGCGAGACGATCCAGTCCTGCGGCGTGTCGCGGTGCATGGCGGCATAGATCGCGTCAAGCTCGGCCTCGATGGGCAGCGTCAGGCAGCAGCCGTCGCGGATCTCGCGGTAGCGGTCGGCGATCCTGCGCCATAGATCCCAGCAGCTCACGCCGTATTGCAGATGCGCGTGGCAGAGATAGAGAAGATCCGTGATCTTGTGGTCGGCGGCGTGCCGCCTGCCTGCCGCCGACACGACGACGACGCGGCGCGCGGGGTCTGCAAGCACGATCTCGCGCACGCGGGAAAAGCCCGCGCTGTCACACAGCGACGAGCCGCCGAATTTTGTGACCTTCAGCATAAACCTCCCTCCTTCCGGGAATGATGGTCCCACGCCATCTTATGCTGTCCTGTCGAATTCTGTCCGGTGCCCGAGCATGAAAAATTTCAGAAATTCCGGGCAATTTCCGCTTTACTTTTCTGCATTCGTATGCTATTCTTAACAGGTAGCGCCATGCGCTGCGACCCATTTCCCAGTTTCGGGACACCGCCCGCTCTGACGCGGGTATTCTGCCTGCCCGATACTTGGATTCCGGGAATATTTTGAAAGGTGGAAACACAACTATGATGCGCAAAGAAGAAAAGACTGCCATTATCGAGCAGTACGCAACCCATGCCGGCGACACCGGTTCTCCCGAGGTTCAGATCGCTGTCCTCACCGCCCGGATCAACACCCTGACCGAGCATCTGCGTGAGCACAAGCAGGACAACCATTCCCGCCGCGGCCTTCTGATGATGGTCGGCAAGCGCAGAAGCCTTCTCGACTACCTCGCCAAGAAGGACATCAACCGCTATCGTGCAATCGTTGCAAAGCTCGGCCTGCGTAAGTAAGTCATAGGAAAAGGGCGGTCGGGCGACCGCCCTTTTTTATAAATCCAACTACTATTATACTGCGCGTGGGTTCCATTTAGCAGTTGAAAGTAGCGTCTGTACCCGGACGCCAGTTTCAAGTGCTAAACCTCCCACGCGCGCAAAAAACGAAGGAGGTTCTTTCATGATCACCCACAAGCAGTATCCGAATCACCACATTTTTGAAACCGAGATCGGCGGCCGTACCTTTACGGTCGAGACCGGCAAGGTCGCAGAGCTCTGCAATGCAGAGGCCATCTGCCGCTACGGCGATACCGTCGTACTCGTCACGGCTGTCGCCTCTCCCCTGCCCAAGGCCGGCATCGACTATTTCCCGCTGACCATCGAGGTCGAAGAGCGTATGTACGCTGTCGGCCGTATCCCCGGCTCGTTCAACCGCCGCGAGGGCAAGCCCTCCGACCGCGGCGTGCTGATCTCCCGTCTGATTGACCGCCCGATGCGCCCCCTGTTCGACGAGGAACTCCGCAACGACGTCGTTCTGACCAACACCATCCTCGCGCAGGACTACGATAACCCCGTTGAGATCGTCGCCTCCATCGGCTCGTCTCTCGTCATCGCCTATTCCGACATTCCCTGGAACGGCCCGACCGCGACCACCAATGTCTGCTATCTGGACGGCAAGTATATCGTCAACCCCTCGCAGGATGAGCGCAACGCCTGCCAGTGCTTCGTGACCATCGCGTCGACTCACGAGAAGGTCGTCATGATCGAGACGGAGGCCAACGAGGTCAAGGAAGACATCCTCATGGAGTGCATCAAGCTGGCCCATGAGACGAACGTCAAGGTCGTGGAGTTCATCAACACCATCGTCGATGCCATCGGCAAGCCGAAGTTCACGTTCGAAAAGGCCGCCGTCAACCACGATATGCTCGACGATCTGTGCGAGTACGGTCTGGACAAGATCGCCTACGCACTCGACACCGACGACAAGAATGTACGTGAGGCCCGTCTGACCGAGGCTGTTGTCGACTTCAAGGAGAAGTTCGGCGAGAAGTATGCAGAAGACTGGGATGTCCAGATCGACGTGTGCCTGTACAAGATGCAGAAGAAGATCGTCAAGAAGTGGCTGCTCGAGGGCAAGCGCGTCGACGGCCGCACGCCGGACGAAATTCGCCCGCTGGCTGCCGAGGTTGGCGTTCTGCCGCGCGTCCACGGTTCTGGCCTGTTCACCCGTGGTCAGACGCAGGTTCTGTCCGTCTGCACGCTGAACACCCTCTCCGCTGCGCAAAAACTCGACACCATCTATGACGAGACCGAGCGCCGCTATATCCACCACTATAATATGCCGCAGTGGTCCACCGGCGAAGCCCGTGCGAGCCGCTCCACCTCCCGCCGCGAGATCGGCCACGGCGCGCTGGCCGAAAAGGCCCTGCTGCCCGTGATCCCGTCCGTTGACGAGTTCCCGTATGCCATCCGCGTCGTCTCCGAGGTCGTTTCCTCCAACGGCTCTACGTCTCAGGCCTCCATCTGCGGCTCCACGCTGGCTCTGATGGACGCAGGCGTGCCCATCAAGCGTCCCGTCGCCGGTATTTCCTGCGGCCTCATCTCCGACAAGGAGACGGGCACGTGGAGAACCTTCACCGACATTCAGGGCGTTGAGGACTTCCACGGCGAGATGGACTTCAAGGTTGCCGGTACGACCGAGGGCGTCACCGCCATCCAGATGGACCTCAAGAACGACGGCCTGACCATGGAGATCATCGCCGACGCGCTCGAGCGCTGCCGCAAGGCCCGCCTTGAGATCCTGAACGAGATCATGATCCCCTGCATCGCCAAGCCGCGCGACCATGTTTCCGAGTATGCACCCAAGATGCTCACCATGAAGATCGACGTGGACAAGATCCGCGAGGTCATCGGCAAGGGCGGCTCCATGATCCAGAAGATCGTGGCCGAGTCCGGCGCACAGGTCGACATCGACGACGACGGCACCATCCACATCGCGTCTCCCGACGCCGCCTCCTGCGACGCCGCCAAGAAGATGATCGACGATATCTGCTTCGTGCCTGAGGTCGGCAAGCTGTACTACGGCAAGGTCGTCCGCATCCTGCCCATCGGCGCGTTTGTCGAGCTGGCTCCCGGCAAGGACGGCATGATCCACATCTCCAAGCTGGAGAACCGCCGCGTCGAGAAGGTCGAGGACGTGCTGAACATCGGCGACATGACCTGGGTCAAGGTCACCGAGATCGATGAAAAGGGCCGTGTCAACCTCTCCCGCAAGGACGCGCTCAAGGAACTCGCCGCCGCTGCGGACAAGAAATAAGCAATCCTAAAAATCCCCGCCTCTCCAACCGGAGAGACGGGGATTTCTGCACACTAAGACGTGCTGCCTAGGGTGTATCTGAAAACTCCCAATGTGACCGGCAGCGAGAAATTTTTGCGCTGAGCAAGACATTTTTTCGCAGGAATACTGACGTATTTCAAGGAAAAATGGTGCAGCGCAGCGTGAAAAGGTCCGCTGTCCGGGTGCGTTGGGAGTTTTCAGATACACCCTAATGGCTTCCGCAGCTACCGGCACGCCGCGCCGCCCCATTCAACGGCGGTGAAGCCGGTGCGGGCCGGTGCTTCGAGCGTCTGCGGCGCGATTTCGACCGGAGCAGCCAGCGGCTTGAAGGCCATAAAGACGCGAATGAGCGTGTCCGGCTCGGGCGTGATGGTGAGGCGTGCGCTTTTGGTATAGGCCTCATGCTGGAACGCGATCAGGTTATAGGCGTTTTCCTGCATCAGCGGCAGCCAGTAGATGATAAACTCATTGGCCTCCGCGCGGTTCAGGCCGAGCCTGGCCAGCGCGTCCTCCAGAAACTCCGCCGTGCCGCTTCCCGGCACGCAGAAGCCGGTCGAAAAATCATATTCCGTTTCCGACACGCCCTCCCAGTATAAATACCGGTAGGTCTGGCCGTCCTTGTCGGTCAGCGTCCCGTCGGGTCTTGCCGAGACGGTCCAGCCGTCTGCGTAGGCCGGATACGTGCACGTCAGCTCTCCGTCATAGTCCAGCTTGACCGTTACCTCCGTTTCCGTCTGCGGATACAGATACGCGACCGGCTTGGCGTCGCAGACCTCGTCCTGTGCTTCCTCCGGATAGAGATAGATGACTGGCTTTGCAGAATACTGCGCATTCTCATCCTCCCGCTCGTCGCGCGGCGCACAGGCGGTCAGACTGAGCGTCAGCGCAAGGGGCAGCAAAAAAGCAAGCAGCTTCTTCATGTTGGTTCCTCCTGTATGCATAAATTAGGTTCTATGTATACAGACAGGAAATGAAGAAGCTGGTTGCATAGGTTTATATTATTTATTATTTTTTCCGGCCATCAGCCGCGCAAGCGTCGCGCGGACCACAGGCAGGCAGTCCTCCGGCCTCTCCAGCTCCAGAACGGCCTGCTCAAACGGGCACAGGCCCGTCCCCTGCCGGTTCAGGAGCTTTTCGGTCTTCGTCTCACAGGCGCAGTCCACGCCGTTCGCGGTCAGGAACTCCGCTGCAGCTGCGCTCATCGTCTCGGCATAGACGGCGGATGCGCCGCCCAGAAGATAGATCGCGGCGGCAGCCTTGCCGACGATGGTATCGCAGACGAGCGCGCCCTTCAAAAGCTCCGGCTGCGCGTCGAATACCCGCAGCGCCGGGCCGACGCCCCGGCCAAAGTCCTTATGGACGGTCACGCCGCCTTTTTGTACGACGAGCGTATACGCGCCGTTTTCAAACAGCGCGGACAAATTTTCCATGTTCATTTTGGACGCATCTCCTTCGGCAGTTCTTTTTCGATCCGGATCATGGCCAGCGACAGCAGCAGCGCCAGCACCATCACGCCCACGGCGATCAGATAATACGGCTGGTTGGCAATGTCGGCAATGGAATAGCCGCCCGTACCGTCGGAGACGGCGTAGCCGATCACCAACAGCACCAGTGCGGCGGCGAAGCAGAGGTTCCGGATCGTGCCGAGCAGCTTGTCCCGGCCAAGCAGGAAGCCGTAAAACGCCTCCGGCGCGTCAAACTGCGCCCCCGCCTTCCACGGCGTAAACAGGCGGCAGAAAAAATCCTTCACAGGGAAGCCCCCTTTTTCCTTGATAGAGCAAGTATAGCAGGCTTTTGCGAAAAAAGCAACGCACCGGGCACTTGATGCGCCGCCGGGCGTTGACTTTTTTGCGCAGGACTCGTATACTTTTGGAAAACAGGCATTTCAGGAGAAGCGGATCATGATCTACACGGTTACGACGAATCCCAATATTGATTATTATATGGACCTGCGTGCGCCGCTGCGCGTCGGCGGCATCAATCGCTCCGGCCGCGAGCTGCTTGCGCCAGGCGGGAAGGGGATCAACGTCTCGCTGATGCTGCAGACGCTTGGCAAGCCGTCGTGCGTGCTGGGGTATCTCGCCGGGCCGACGGGGCGGCTCCTCGAAGCGCTCATGAAAGACACCGGCTGCGATTGCCATTGGTTCTGGCTGCAAAGCGGCCAGACGCGCATCAACACCAAGATCAACACCAGCCCCGAAACGGCCTTCAACGCCTCCGGCCCCGCGCTTGGGCAGGCCGACATTGACGCGCTGTGCGCGTTCCTGCGCAGAATGAACCCGGACGATCAGCTCGTCGTCAGCGGCAATCTGCAAAAAAGCCCTCCGGGCGCGTTCTCCGCACTCCTTTCCGCCGCGCAGGAGGCGGGCGTCAGCGCCGTCGTGGATACAAGCGGCGCAGCACTGCGCGAGGCGCTTGCGTTCCGTCCTCTGCTCATCAAGCCCAACGGCGAGGAGCTGTGCGAGCTGTTTGGCAGGCAGGCAAGCACGCCGGAGGCGCTGCTTGCCCTTGCGCGGCAGGCGCAGACACTGGGCGCGCGGAACGTGCTGGTGTCCATGGGCGCGGACGGCGCTCTGCTGCTGGCAGAAAGCGGAGATGTTTACCGTGCAGCGCTCCGCAGCACGCAGCCGGTTATTTCCACCGTCGGCGCGGGCGACAGCGTGACGGCTGGCTTCCTCGCGGGACTGCTGGACACAGGAGACTATTCCCAGGCCCTGCGCCTCGGCGCTGCCTGCGGCAGTGCGACGGCCTACAGCCCGGCTCTGGCAAACAGGGCTATGCTCGAGGCTGTTTTACCGTCAGTCGAGGTCACAGCGCTGTAAAACCTTCGGAAAGGAAGAGAACCATGCAGACAATTCAGGATTTATTCTCCAACCGCGTGCTGCTCAGCGGCCTCATTGGCTGGGGCACGGCACAGGTTTTGAAGACGATCATTTACGCGCTCATGCACCATACGCTGGACCTGACGCGCATTTTCGGCGACGGCGGTATGCCGAGCGGCCATTCGGCCACGGTCTGCGCCGTGGCGACCTCGGCGGGAATTATCTATGGGCTGGACTCGTTCCCATTCGCCATCAGCGTAATTGTCGCGATCATCGTCATGCACGACGCAATGGGAGTCCGGCTCGAAACCGGCAAGCAGGCAAAGCTCCTGAACGAGTTCATCGACCTGTTTGCCAAGCTGGAGCAGCCGCTGTCCGATCAGGAAAAGCTCAAGGAGCTGGTCGGCCACACGCCGCTGCAGGTCTGCATGGGCGGCCTGCTCGGCATTCTGACCGGCGTTCTGTGCAATCTCGGCGGATGAGCGCAGCCGCCTCCCCCAGCACTTCATCCTGTAAATTATAATTTCACCCCGGAAAGGAGCACCCCATGGCACAACTTGGACTCGGTACGCGCTGCGTACAGGCGGGCTACAGCCCGAAAAACGGCGAACCCCGCCAAATCCCCATCATCCAGAGCACCACGTTCAAATACGAGAGCAGCGCCGAAATGGGCCGGCTGTTCGATCTGGAGGCCAGCGGCTATTTCTATTCCCGCCTGCAAAACCCGACGAACGACGCTGTCGCGGCGCGTATCGCCGCGCTTGAGGGCGGCACAGCCGCCATGCTGACAGCCTCCGGGCAGGCCGCCATCTTCTTCGCCGTGTTCAATATCGTCGGTGCGGGCGACCATCTGGTCAGTTCGTCGAGCATTTACGGCGGCAGCTTCAACCTCTTCGCCGTCACCATGAAGCGCATGGGCGTTGAGGTCACGTTCGTCGGCCCCGACTGCTCCGCTGAGGAACTGGACGCCGCCTTCCGCCCCAACACAAAGGCCATGTACGGCGAGACGGTCGCAAACCCGGCGCTGACCGTTCTGGATATCGAAAAATTCGCGGCTGCCGCGCACCGGCACGGCGTTCCCCTGATCGTGGACAACACGTTCGCCACGCCCATCAACTGCCGCCCGTTTGAGTGGGGCGCGGATATCGTCGTGCACTCGACGACCAAGTATATGGACGGGCACGCAGGCACCATCGGCGGTGCGATCGTCGACTCCGGGAGCTTCGACTGGACGAAACACCCGGACAAATACCCCGGCCTGTGCACGCCCGACGAGAGCTATCATGGCGTGACATATACCGAGCGCTTCGGCCTTGCGGGTGCGTATATCACAAAGGCGACCGTCCAGCTCATGCGCGATCTCGGCGCGATCCAGTCCCCGCAGAGCGCGTATTATCTGAATCTCGGCCTCGAAAGCCTGCACGTGCGCATGAAACGGCACTGCGAAAACGCGCAGCGGGTCGCGGAGTTTTTACAGCAGCATGAAAACGTCTCGTGGGTGCAGTACTGCGGTCTGCCGGGCGACAAATATTATGAACTGGGACAGAAATACCTGCCGCACGGCTCCTGCGGCGTCGTGAGCTTCGGCGTAAAGGGCGGACGGGCCGCAGCCGAGGCCGTCATGGGACGGCTCAAAATCGCATCCATCGAGACGCACGTGGCCGATTCCCACACCTGCTGCCTGCACCCGGCTTCCACCACGCACCGGCAGATGAACACCGAGGAGCTGCTGGCCGCAGGCGTCCGCGGGGATCTGATCCGCTATTCCTGCGGCCTGGAGGACGCGGAGGATCTGATTGCCGATCTCGATCAGGCGCTGCAATAATCTCAGAAAGGAATCCACGCCATGCCCATTATGATCCCGAACGGTCTGCCGGCGGCGAAAACGCTGGCGGACGAGAATATTTTCGTGATGAACGAGACGCGGGCCGTCACGCAGGACATCCGCCCGCTGCAAATTCTCGTTCTGAACCTCATGCCCACCAAAATCGCCACGGAGACACAGCTGTCGCGGCTGCTCGGCAATACGCCGCTGCAGGTGGAGTTGGAGCTCATCCACACGGACAGTCACGAATCCAAAAACACGTCCCGCGAGCATCTGCTGAAATTCTATCAGACGTTCGAGGACGTGCGCGACCGCTGGTTCGACGGGCTCATCATCACCGGCGCGCCTGTGGAGCAGATGCCGTTTGAGCAGGTCGAATACTGGCCGGAGCTGTGCCGCATCATGGAATGGAGCCGGACGCACGTCCACAGCACGTTCCACATCTGCTGGGGCGCACAGGCGGGGCTTTATTATCACTACGGCATCGGAAAGGTCGATTTGCCCGAAAAGCTCTTCGGCGTCTACCCGCACCGGGTCGAGCGGCGCTCGTCCATGCTCATGCGCGGGTTCGACGATGTGTTCATGGTGCCCCACTCGCGGCACACGAGCGTCCGCCGCGAGGATATCGAGCGCTGCGGCAAGCTGAAAATCCTCGCCTCGTCCGAGCAGGCCGGGGTCTACGCCATGGCGACCGAGGGCGGCCGGCAGATCTTCATCACCGGTCACTCGGAATACGACGCGCGGACGCTGGAGTCGGAATATCTGCGCGATAAAAACGCCGGGCTTCCCATCCATGTGCCGGAGAATTATTACCCGGACGACGACGACACGAAGCCGCCCATGGTCACATGGCGCAGTCACGCAAACCTCCTGTACCAGAACTGGCTCAACTACTTCGTCTACCAGACCACGCCGTACGACCTCTCGGCCATCCGGCCCGTATAAGCACCAAAAAAGCGGCAAAGGCTCCCCCCTTGAACAAAGGGGGGAGCCTTTGCGCCTGTCTGCTGCTTCGTCACGCCCGGTTAAAGCTTAAAAATCTGGTGCCCTGGAAGGTGAGGCTTCCCCGGTCGCCCTCGACGAGATAGCCGTAGTCGCGGTCGGGGATGCTGAGTTCCATCCGGTCGCCGCTTTCGACCTGGAACGTCGCGTAGTACCACGTGGACGAATGGCTCATGTGGCTGTTCACGTCGTGGTGGCGCGTGACCTCCATCCGCTTGGAGACGACCGTGGCCTGCACGGTCAGGCGCGGGGACTTATTATTCTTGTGCCACTGGCCGACATTGCGCGCAAGCGTCGCAATGATCACGCCCAGAATCAGCACAAACATCACCGTGAACAGCACGGGAAACACCGAATCAAAAAAGCCGAAGCCGATCATGGAGAAATCCTCTCTTTCTGTTTTTGTCTATAGTATCAGACGCAGCCTCGCCGCGCAAGTTCCCCAGCCCGAAAAAGAAAAAACTTGTGCAGATTCCCCTTTGATTTTTTTCGCCGTCTGTGCTATGATTTCCCTGTTGTGTAGCAGTCTTGCGTAAGTCCAAACGGACTTACGCAATTTTTTTATGTCTGGAGGAAAACAAAATGAAAGAAAAACAGAACGCCGCGCTCGGCACAGCCCCGCTCGGCAGGCTGATGCTGAAATTTGCCCTGCCATGCACCGTCTCGCTGCTGGTCGGGGCGCTTTACAACATTGTCGACCAGATTTTTATCGGCTGGGGCGTCGGGTATATCGGCAACGGCGCAACGAACGTCGTGTTCCCGCTGACCGTTCTGGCTCTCGGTCTTGCCGTCATGATCGGCGACGGCGCGTGCAGCTATGTGTCGATCTGCTTCGGCAAAAACCAGCCAGAGAACGCAAACCGCGCCGTCGGCAGCGCCGTGACGCTGAGCGTGCTGGTGGGCATCGCAGCCGCGGTGCTCTATGCCGTGTTCCAGATGCCGCTTCTGACGCTGTTCGGCGCGACGGAGGCGAATTTCGGCTATGCGAAGGAATATTTCACCTGCATCACCATCGGCATTCCCATCTATGTCTTCGGACAGGCGATCAACCCCATCATCCGCTCGGACGGCAGCCCGCAGTTCGCCATGTTCTCCATGCTGGCGGGTGCGGCCGCGAACTGCATTCTGGACCCGATCGCGATTTTTGTTCTGCACTGGGGCGTGATGGGCGCGGCTGCCGCAACGGTGGCCGGACAGGTCATCACGGCAGCAATGGGCGTATGGTACCTGCTCCACACAAAGGCGCTGCGCCTGAAAGCGGATGATTTCAAACTGCGCGGGAAAATTCTCGGCGCGTATCTGCCGCTGGGTCTTTGCAGCTTCCTTGCGCAGATCTCGCTGGTCATCGCCATGGCCGCGACGAACAATATGCTGGTCCGATACGGTGCTTCCAGCAAATACGGCGCGGATATCCCGCTGACGGTGCTCGGCATCGTCATGAAGGTCTTTCAGATCATCATCTCCATCACCATCGGCATGGCCGCTGGCTGCATTCCCATCGTGGGATATAACTACGGCGCACAGCAGCTGCGCCGCTGCCGGGGCGTACTGTGGCGGCTGATGGGCGCGGAATTCCTGCTCGGCGTGCTCGCGCTGCTCATTACGCAGCTCTTCCCGCGTCAGATCATCGGCCTGTTCGGCTCGGAATCGGAGCTGTATAACGAGTTTGCGGTCATGACCTTCCGCGTGTATCTGTGCATGCTGCCGCTTGCGACGGTCAATAAGGCCGCGTTCATCTTCATGCAGGCCATGGGCAGGCCGGTCGAATCGGCGGGACTGTCGTTTTTCCGCGAGGTTCTGCTGGCCGTGCCGCTCGTGATGCTGCTGCCGAGGGCGTTTGGGCTGATGGGCGTTCTGTACTCCATGCCCGCCGCGGATATTCTTACATTCTTCGCCTCCTGCTTCGTCCTCCTGCGTACCGACCGGCAGCTGCGAAAATAACGCTTGCATTTTTGTGGCCCCGTGTTATACTTGGTATGAAATTTCATACTCAGTATAACTTTTATAAAAAGGAGAGATCTTCATGGCGATGCAGTTCCCGAAGGGGAAATTCATCAGTCTGGTCAAGGTCGGCGAGAAGGGACAGATCGTCATTCCCAAGGGGGCGCGCGAACTGTTCGGGATTCAGCCGGGCGACCAGCTTTTGCTCATGGCCGACAAAAAGCGCGGCATTGCGCTGGTCGGCATGGACGATCTGCACGTGCCGGATTCGCTGTTCCGGCTGGCAAAGGAGGCGGACGACGATGGAAATTCTGAGGCTTGACGGCCTTTGCAAGCAATATCCGGCCTTCCGGCTGGACAACGTCTCGTTCTCCATGGAGGCCGGGACGATCATGGGCCTCATCGGCCGCAACGGCGCGGGCAAGACCACGACGCTCAAATCCATGCTCCATCTGGTGCACCCGGACGCCGGGAAGATCACGATCTGCGGACTGGATATGGACACGGACGAGCGCGCCATCCGGTCGCGCATCGGCTTCGTCTCCGGCGGCGCGTCATATTACCAGCGCAAGCGCCTGCGGGAGCTGACGGACGTGACGAAGGACTTCTATCCCGGCTGGGACGGCGAACGCTACGCGCGGCTCGTCCGGCAGTTTTCGCTGGATGAAAGCAAGCGTGTGTGCGAACTGTCCGAGGGCATGAAGGTCAAGTACCAGCTGGCTGTTGCGATGTCGCACAAGGCGGAGCTGCTGATTCTCGACGAGCCGACGTCCGGCCTCGACCCCGTCTCGCGCGACGAGCTGCTGGACACGTTCCTGTCGCTCTGCGAGCAGGAGGGCGTGTCGATCCTCTTCTCCACGCACATCACGTCCGACCTCGATGCCTGCGCCGACACGATCACCTACATCCAGTCTGGCCGTGTCGCCGTCAGCGGAAAGAAGCAGGCGCTGACCGGCGCGTATCTGTCCGTACAGGGGCCGGACGCCGCCTGCGGCGCGGCACTGCGCGCAAGGCTCATCGGCGCGCGCAGCCACAAGGGCGAGCTGGACGCGCTCATCCGCGCGGAGGATGCAGGACTTGCTGCCGGGCTTGCGGTCAGCCCGGCAAATCTGGAACAGATCATGGTACATCTGGAACGGGAGGCGGAAGCATGAAGCTGCTGATCAAAAAGGAATGGAAGCTGACCGTCACGCCGGTGCCGCTGCTGTTTTTGCTGCTGAGCGCGCTGGTGCTCGTGCCGAGCTATCCGTATTACGTAACGTTTTTCTACAATGCCCTCGGCATTTTCCTCATGCTGCAGGCCGCCCGCGAGAACCGGGACGTGTATTACATGGCGCTGCTGCCGCTCACGAAGCGCGATCTGGTCCGGGCGCGGTTTTCGACCATCGTGACGCTCCAGCTTCTGCAGGCGCTCGTCTGCGTTCCGTTCATGCTCCTCCGCAGGGGCTATGCGGAGATCAACAACCCGGTCGGCATCGAGGCAAATCTGGCCTTCCTCGGCTTCGGCTTCATGCTGATGGGTCTGTTTGATCTGGTGTTTCTGCCGATGCACTACAAAAACGGCTACGATCTCGGCAAGCCGTTTGTCATTTCCAGCATCGTGCTGTTCTTCGCCATCGTGCTGCTGGAGGCGCTCGACCACATCATCCCGTACATGAAAACCGTCTGCGAAAGCTACGCCTCCGCAGACCTCGTCCGCCAGCTGCCCGTTCTGCTCGGCGGCATGGCCGTCTACGCGCTGGAGGTCTGGCTCGCCTACCGGAAATCCGCCGCCCGGTTCGAAAAGGTCGATTTGTAAGCCCAGGTATTGTGCGCACGGGGCTGTCTCAAACATCCTTTTGAGACAGCCCCGTTTTTTGCGTCAGCAGCTGCCGGCTTTTGTTTCCCGGCGCCCGCATTGTGCGGACGGCCGGGATTTTTTTGATTTCTGCGGCGGACAGGCTGCGAAAATCCTGCATTTTTTGTGAAGTCCGCAATTTTTTTGCATATCGTTTATAAATGCTTCACAAATCCTGCGCATAAAGGCGCTATAATCAGCATAATCGAAACAAAGAGGAAGTGAGCTGCATGGGAACAGATCCGTATCAGGTGCTGGGCGTGTCTCCGAACGCATCGGAGGACGAGATCCGGCAGGCGTACCGCAGGCTGGCAAAGCAATACCATCCCGATCTGAATCCCGGCGACAAGACGGCTGCGCAGAAAATGAACGAGATCAACGCGGCCTATGACGCGATCAAGAACCCGCAGGCTTACCGTCAGCAGCAGGCGCAGCAGCAAGCCCAGCAGCAGGCCCGGCAGCAATACAACCAGTCCGGTTATCAGGAGTACAATCCCTTTGAGGATCTCTTCCGTTCCTGGGGCGCGCAGAGCCAGTCGGACGACTGGCAGCAGGAAAGCCGGAACGGCTGGCAGACCTGGTATACCTACCGTCCCTCCGGCGAAGAACAGCAGGAGGACAACGACAGCCCCGGCGGCTACCGCTGGACGTATCACCGCACCCGCCGCCGCGGGAATTTTCTCGTGCGGCTGCTCGGCATTTATCTGCTGATCCAGATCGTCGCCATGCTGTTCGGCAGCTGCGGCTATCGCGGTGCGTATTATGACCCGTACTACTACCGCAATTACAGCTACAGCGATTCCGGAACCTATTCCGGTCAGAACCAGTCGCAGACCGGCTCCGACACAGGCTCCGGCAGCTGGTATTGAGCGCACCTATCTCACAGGAGGAACTCCGTATGTCCAGAACGATCGGTATTGATCTCGGCACCACCAACAGCTGCGTGGCTGTGATGGAGGGCGGCGAGCCTGTTATCATCCCCAACGCCGAGGGCGGACGCACGACGCCGTCTGTCGTCGCGTTTTCCAAGACCGGAGAGCGCATGGTCGGTCAGATCGCAAAGCGGCAGGCCGTCACGAACCATGACCGCACCATTTCTTCCATCAAGCGCCAGATGGGCACCAACTACAAGGTCTCCATCGACGGCCATAAATACACGCCGCAGGAAATTTCCGCGATGATCCTGCAAAAGCTCAAGACGGACGCGGAAGCCTTCCTCGGCGAACCCGTGACCGACGCCGTTATTACCGTCCCGGCCTATTTTACCGACGCGCAGCGGCAGGCGACGAAGGACGCGGGCAAGATCGCGGGGCTGACCGTCCAGCGCATCATCAACGAGCCGACGGCAGCTGCCCTTGCCTACGGCATCGATAAGGAGCAGTCGCAGAAGATCATGGTCTATGATCTCGGCGGCGGCACGTTCGACGTGTCCATTCTGGATATCTCGTCCGGCGTGATCGAGGTGCTGGCCACGGCGGGCAACAACCATCTGGGCGGCGACGATTTTGACCAGTGCATCGTCGACTATCTCGTCTCCGAGTTCAAAAAGCAGACGAAGATCGACCTGACGCGCGACCCCGCCGCCATGCAGCGCGTGCGGGAGGCCGCCGAAAAGGCCAAGATCGAGCTTTCGTCCATGACGCAGACGACCGTGGAGCAGCCGTATATCGCCGTCGGCAAGCAGGGGCCGCTGCATATGGAGATCCCGCTTACACGCGCGAAATTCAACGATCTGACCTACCATCTCGTGCAGGCCACGCGCGAGCCCGTCAATCAGGCCATCAACGACTCCGGCGTATCCATTTCGCAGATCAGCAAGGTTCTCATGGTCGGCGGTTCGAGCCGCATCCCGGCGGTGCAGGATCTGGTGCAGTCGATGACAGGCTCTCTGCCGTTCAAGGGCATCAACCCAGACGAGTGCGTCGTCATGGGCGCGTGCTTGCAGGCGGGCGTTCTGTCCGGCAGCGTGAAGGGCCTTCTGCTGCTCGATGTGACGCCGCTGTCGCTCGGCATCGAGACGCTGGGCGGCGTGTGCACGCGCATCATTGAGCGCAACACGACGCTCCCCATCCGCAAGAGCCAGATCTTCACGACGGCCTCCAGCTTCCAGTCGTCCGTCGATATCCACGTTTTGCAGGGCGAACGCCCCATGGCGCACCAGAATAAGGAGCTTGGCCGCTTCCAGCTGACCGGCATCCGCCGCGCCCCCAGAGGCGTTCCGCAGATCGAGGTCACGTTCTCCATCGACGCCAACGGCATCGTGAACGTCTCGGCCAAGGATCTCGACACCGGCAAGGCCCAGCAGATCACCATCACCGCCTCGAGCAACATGAGCCGCGAGGACATTGACCGCGCCGTGCGCGACGCGCAGCGCTATGCTGCCGAGGACGCGAAGCTCAAGGCCGAGGCCACCGCCCGCGACCGCTGCGAGCAGATGATCTTCCAGGCCGGAAACGCGAAAAATGTTTCCAAAGAGGACAAAACGCGTCTGGCTGAGGCCGTCAAGACTGCCCGCCGCGCCGTCAAGTCCAAGGATCCCGCGCAGATGAACGGCGCCGCCGATCAGCTGGAGGCGCTTCTGAACGAGGCCGGCGTGCACATCGACCCGAACGCGGAATACCACGGCTCGACCCGCTATGAAAACCCGAACAATGACTTCACCGACAACGCCGTCGACGCGGAGTTCGAGGAAATGAACTGATATCTGCCGTTTAGACTGCAAAATTCCCCCGGTTTTCCGCTTGGAAACCGGGGGATACGTTTCTCCGACGGGGATTGTTTTTTACACGCTTCTGTGATACACTGTAAAAGCTGCGCGCTGCGCAGCAGATCGGAGAAAAGACATGAGTCAAAAAGGGCATACAAGAAGCACATTTTCCGGGAAGCTCGGCTTTGTTCTGTCAGCGGCGGGCGCGTCCGTTGGCCTTGGGAACATCTGGCGCTTCCCGTATCTGGCCGCGAAATACGGCGGCGGGATCTTCCTGCTGGTCTATATCCTGCTGGCCATGACGTTCGGCTATACCATGATCGTCGCCGAGACGTCTCTGGGCCGCATGACGGGCAAAAGCCCGGTTGGTGCGTTCAAGGCGTTCGGGAACTCCGGCTGGCTGCGGTTCGGCGGGTGGATCAACGCAATCATCCCGATCCTGATCGTGCCGTATTACTCGGTCATCGGCGGCTGGGTCGTCAAATATCTGGCCGATTACGCACTCGGGCGGAGCAGTGCGCTGGCCGCCGACGGCTATTTTTCCGCGTTTATCTCCAACGGCGTCCCGGCGGAGGTCTGCTTCGTCGTGTTTGCCGCGCTGACGCTGACGATCATCTTCGCTGGCGTGGAAAACGGCATTGAGCGCGTGTCGAAGTTCATGATGCCGGTGCTGGTCGTGCTTTCCGTGATCATCGCGGTCTATTCCGTAACGCGGCCCGGCGCGCTGGAGGGCGTAAAATATTTTCTCGTGCCGAACCTCGCGCATTTCTCGTGGATGACGGTCGTAGCGGCCATGGGGCAGATGTTCTATTCGCTGTCCATCGCCATGGGCATTCTGATCACGTTCGGCTCGTACATGAAAAAGGACATTTCCATCGAAGGCTCGACGCGCAACGTGGAGATTTTCGACACGGCCATCGCCATCATGGCAGGCCTGATGATCATTCCCGCCGTGTTCGCGTTCTCCGGCGGCGACCCCGACGCACTGAAGGCCGGGCCTTCTCTGATGTTTGTCACGATCCCGAAGGTCTTCGATTCCATGGGCCTCGGTACGCCGATCGGCATTCTGTTTTTCCTGCTGGTGCTGTTTGCCGCGCTGACAAGCTCCATTGCGCTGACGGAGAGCGCCGTGTCCACCTTCCAGGACGAGCTTGGCTGGGGCCGGAAAAAGTCGACTGCCATCGTCGGCGTCGTGATGCTGGTGCTCGGCAGCCTGTCGTCGCTCGGCTATGGGCCGCTGGCGGGCGTGCGGATCCTCGGGATGCAGCTGCTGGATTTCTTTGATTTCCTGACAAACTCCGTCATGATGCCCATCGCGGCCATTACCATCTGCCTGCTCGTCTCGCGGGTCGCCGGTGTGGGCCGCATTGAGCAGGAGATCCTGCTCAGTGAGCCCAGATTCCGCCGGAAGCGGGTCTTCAACGCCATGATCCGTTTCCTCTGCCCGTTCTTCGCCGCGATCATCCTCATCAGCTCCGTCGCAAACGCCTTCGGCTGGATCTCCATGTGACAGCAAACCGCCCCGCCAGTTGGCGGGGCGGCATTTTCAAAGAAACCGGCGGACCGGGTCATCCGCCTCTATAAAACGTATAAGATCAGCGTCAGAAGTTCTGAGCTGTTTCAAATTACACGGGAAAGATCCAAGAAAACCGAAGGGGTTTTCTTGGTCGCTTCAAGGAGGTCCGGAGGGAAATCGAAATCCCTCCGGGCTCGTTTTCTTTTCCCAGTCTTTTCTTTTGGAGAAGCAAAAGAAAAGACTGAAGGGCAGCCGCAAGTTTCCAATATGAGCTCCTGTTTGCCACGGCTTCTGCATCCATCATGGCTCCAGATTCTCCTCGCAAAACAATGGGGAATCAAAAAATTCCGGCAGGCTGATGGAGAGACCCTGACACAGCTCGTGCAGGACGCGAAGCTTCACAGAATCGTACGCACAGTGCATGATATTGCCGATCGACGATTTTGGGACGCCGCTTTTTGTCGAAAGCTGGTACTGCGTCATAGCCCGCGCCTGCATCAGCTCTGCCAATCGCAGGCTGACTGCCTGATTCAGCTTCACCCCATCACCGCCTCCTGTTTTTCACACTTATTTGATCTCCTGCTCCAACGCGTCGAATTCCGGCGTTGAGAAAAACTCGCCGAGGGTGATTTCAAAGCCGTCGCAGAGCTTTTTGATCGTAACGGCGCCGGGATTTTTGCTCTCGCCGTTCAGAATGCTTTTGATCGTCGCCTGCGGAACCGCAGAGGTCGTCGCAAGCCCGTTCGGCGTGATCCCACGCTGACGGCAAAGCTCCCGGATTCGTCTGGCAATGGCTTCGCGGGTGTCCATAGTGATTCCTCCTAATGGTATATCACTATGGTATCTTTTTTCAAAAAAATAATTAGTGATAGTTCACTAACTAGAAAAAATGTGCTATACTAATTATATTATTTTGGGACAGGAGGTTCTATTATGACCGATTATGCAAAGCTCTATGCCCGCCTCTGCGGGGCGATCGACGAGGTTCTGGACGAGCTGGGAACCATTCCGGAGGCACAGCATGTGCGTGAGAAGCTGCAAGCGGCAATTCTGGATGCGGAAGCGCAGTATCTGGACACAGAAGAAGAGAAAAAGCCCGCGGGAGACGCCTGAGTGCGTCCCTCGCGGGCACAGTTTTATTTGTTACAGTGTCAATTCCTCCGCCTGCTGTGCATCTGCTCCGATCAGCGCGCGGCAGGCGGCTGTCATGGCCGCGGCCTGCTCGGGGCAGCGGCCGATATAGCGGCTGGGCTCAAGTTCTGCCCTGATTTCTTCTGCCGTCATACCGAATTCCGGCCGGGCGGCCAGCTGGGCAGCCAGATCCCAGCTTTCGCCGTTTTTCATCTTCGCCGTCTCCTGCATGGACGCCTCGCGGATGATCTCGTGCAGCTGCTGGCGGTCGCCGCCGCGCTTGACGGCAGCCATCATCAGGTTTTCCGTTGCGATAAACGGCAGATAGTCCCGCACGAGCTTTTCCACGATCTTCTCATTCACGTGCAGCCCCTTCGTGACGTTCTGCACAAGACGCAGCACGCTGTCCGTCGCCAGAAACGCCTCCGGCAGACTGATGCGGCGGTTGGCTGAATCGTCGAGCGTGCGTTCGAGCCACTGCGTCATGGCCGTCATGGGCGCGTTCTGTGCGTCGGCGATCACGTAGCGGGCCAGCGAGCAGATGCGCTCACAGCGCATGGGATTGCGCTTATACGGCATGGCGGACGAGCCGATCTGCTTGTCCTCGAACGGCTCCTCGACCTGCCGGTCGTGCTGCAAGAGCCGGATGTCCGTCGCCATGCGGCAGGCGCTCTGGCAGATGGATGACAACGCGTTTAAAATCCGGCTGTCAAGCTTTCTGGGATACGTCTGCCCGCAGACGGGATAGCAGCGGGAAAACCCGAACTCAGCAGCAATTTGCCGGTTCATCTCGTCGATCTTCGCCATATCGCCGTCAAACAGCTCGACAAAGCTGGCCTCCGTGCCGGTCGTGCCCCGGCAGCCGAGGAAGCGGAACGCGCGCAGCGTGTCCTGCACCTCCTCAAGGTCGAGCATCAGATCCTGTAACCACAGCGACGCGCGCTTGCCGATGGTCGTCAGCTGCGCGGGCTGGTAATGCGTGTAGGCAAGCGCGGGCATGGCGGCATAGCGGTCAGCAAACTCGCACAGATTCCGCATGGCGGCCTTCAATTCCCTTTCCAGATACCGCAGCGCCTCACGGTATAAAATCAGGTCTGCGTTGTCCGTCACATAGCAGCTCGTCGCGCCTAAGTGAATGACGCCCTTCGCGCCGGGCGCGTCGAGGCCGTAGGCGTAGATATGCGCCATGACATCGTGCCGCACCTCTTTTTCCCGCGCGGCGACCACGTCATAATCGATGGGGCTCACGTGCGCGGCCAGCTCGTCCACCTGCGCCTGCGTGATGGGCAGGCCAAGCGTATGCTCGGCTCTTGCCAGCGCGACCCAGAGCCTGCGCCATGTCTCATAGCGCATATCCGGGGAGAACAGGTGCAGCATGGTCTTCGACGCGTAGCGCGAGGCCAGCGGGCTTTCATACGTCGGTTTCATGGCGGCTCCTTTTAGCGGTAAATAATCTCGTCGCGGCCTGCGCCGACGGAGACATAGCTGATATGCACGCCGATGGCCTGCTCGACATACTCAACGTAATCACGCGCGGCCTGCGGCAGATCCTCGTACTTGCGCACACCGGAGATATCGCAGCCCCAGCCGGGAACGGTCGTCAGGACGGGCTTTGCCTCGTCAATGACGGCGGTAAACGGGAAATCGTCGGTCTTTTCGCCGTTGACCTCATACTGCGTGCAGACAGGGATCTCCTTCATATAGGACAGGACATCGAGCTTCGTAAGCGCGACCTCGGTTGCGCCCTGGATGCGGCAGCCGTAGCGCGTCGCGACCAGATCGATGGGGCCGACACGACGCGGACGGCCCGTGGACGCGCCGTATTCGCCGCCGGCCACGCGCAGCTGCTCGGCCTCGTCGCCGAACCATTCCGCCGTGAACGGGCCTTCGCCCACGCAGGTGGAATACGCCTTGACAATGCCGACCGTGCGGTCGACATGGCTGCCGGGGATGCCTGCGCCGACGCAGGCATAGCCCGCATTGGAGGAAGAGGACGAGGTATACGGGAAAATGCCGAAGTCAATGTCGCGCAGCGCGCCGAGCTGGGCTTCGAACATGATGCTCTTGCCGGCCTTTTCAGCCTCATAGAGGTACTTGCTGGTATCGCAGATGTAAGGTGCAAGCTTCGAGCCGAATTCGCGGCACCACGCCAGCATATCCTCAAGCTTATACGCTTCCGCGCCGTAGACATTCTGAATGGTCAGGTTCTTCCACTCCAGAATGCTGGCCAGCCGCTTTTCAAGATACGCCGGGTACAGAAGCTCCCCCATCATGATGGTCTTCTTCTGATATTTGTCGGAATAGACCGGCGCGATGCCGCGCAGAGTGGAGCCGTACTTCTTGTCCTTCAGCCGGGCCTCCTCCAGCCCGTCGAGGGCGCGGTGGTACGGGAAGACGATGGTAGCGCGCTCGGAAATTTTGAAATTCTCCGGCGTAATGGGCACGCCCGCGTTCTGCAGCGCCTCAATTTCACCGCACAGGCTCTCCAGATCGATCACGACACCGTTGCCCAGCACGTTTACAACGCCCGGCAGGCAGATGCCGGAGGGGATGAGATGAAGGGCGAATTTGCCGTACTCATTCACGATGGTGTGGCCCGCGTTGTTGCCGCCCTGATACCGGCAGACGATGTCATAATCTCTTGCAATGAGGTCGACCATCCGGCCCTTGCCCTCGTCGCCCCAGTTGATGCCTACGATTGCGCAGTTGCTCATAATTCAAAACTCCTTATCCGTTTTTTACCGCAGTTTTTGTTTTATTTTTTCATTCCTGGCCGATTATATGCGATTTTTCACGTTTTGTAAATGTCTGTTTTATAATGTTTATAATAAGCGGAAATTATATGCTCAATTAGGTTTATCTATTTTACTTATTGTATTCCTCTGTTTATAATGGAAAAGTTGACAACGCCGGTTTTCCGGCTATTTTGGAGGATTTTATGCTCATCAGAACGCCTGAACAGGACATTGAACGCGTCCTTTTTACCGAAAAAGCCATCGCCGCCCGCGTCGAGCAGCTCGGCGCGGATCTGACCGCAAAGCTTGGAGACAAGCGTCCCGTGCTGGTGTGCGTGCTCAAGGGCGCATCGTTTTTCTACATCGATCTGTGCCGCTGCATGAACTGCGCCATTGACATGGATTTCATCGCTGTCTCCAGCTACGGCGCATCCGCGCAGTCCACCGGCGTCGTCCGCCTCATCAAGGATCTGGACAACAACATTACGGGCCGCCATGTCGTCATCGTCGAGGACATCATCGATTCGGGCCTCACCATGCAGTACCTGCGTCAGCTCTTCGGCGCACGGAACCCCGCATCCATTACGACGATCTCGTTCCTGGACAAGGCGTCGCGCCATCCCGAGAGCTACAAGACCGATATGTGCGGCTTCGAGATCCCGGACGAGTTCGTCGTCGGCTACGGCCTCGATTACGCAAATTACTACCGCAATCTCCCCTACATCGGCATTCTGAAGCCGGAGTGCTATAAATAAGCCAAAGCCCCGCCGGGGCAATGTCTGATATGCTCCCTCCATGAGAGACAGCGAAAAACAAACTGTCAAGCATGGAGGGAGCATATCAGCGTTTTGGGCGGCTGCATTGTGCCTTGGGCGTGACTTTGCTATAATGAAATAAATCGGAATTCGGGAGGATCACAAGCATGACTGACAGCAGAGACTTCAAAAAAGAGTACCCTGCGTCCTCGTATTTTTCAAAATGCCGGCAGTTTTTTCCGAGGCAATCATGCTGCGTCATATCTGGTTTGCAGAGGTGATTACGCGGACGCTGTGCGTGCCTGCTTCGGCTTTTAATCTGCCATAAAACGAAACCGCCCACCGGAAATTTCCGGTGGGCGGTTTGTGCTTGTGATGCATTGCTTTATTTCCGATAACCGGCCCACATGGTGTCTGTGGCCTGACGGATGGCGCATGTCACATCTTCTACCAGTGCTGCGTCCCAGGCGGACGGCTCTGCGCGGAGGAAGGAGGTCTTATCCACACGGTTATCAAAAATACCGATCGGCACATGATAGGTATTTCCGTGCGCCTTCACAGTTACGGTGCCCTTCTGCTCGGACGTGTTTACAAGATACTCCATATCGTCGCAGCCGTATTCTCCCAGCATGACGGCCAGCGGCACGCCATGGTGCAGGTTCGAGCCGGGATCGTTGGGGTCGGCGCGGTCGGCATTTTTGCGGCGGGACTCCTCCGGTGTGACCCAGATGTAGAGGATTGCGGCGTTTTCCAGAATTTCCGGGCAGAACATCGGAAGCGAATACTGGTATCCGTCGGAGCCTGTCAGCGGCATCGACGCGCCGTCCGGTCCGCCGCGCGCGCACTCAATGATAATGGTCTTGCCGTCAAAGGAGTCGGGATAAGCGTCCTGTTTTTCTTTCAGCATGGCGGCCGCCTCGGCTTCCAGCTTTTCCGCCAGTTTTTTGCGGATTTCTTCCGGGAGCTTTCCGAGCCGCGGCGCAATGCCGACGATCTGACCGGCTCTGTCGTAACGATCAAAAAGCAGCTGCGCGCAGGAATCGGGCTTCTGCACGTTGCGGTTGAGCAGATCGTGATAGTCCTCGTTCAACAGGCAGCAGAGCGTGCCCCAGTCTCTTCCGTCAATGAAGGGCTCCTCGCCCGGATAGAAGAGTCTGGCCTGACCCATAGCTTCGAGCTCATTGTCGATGCGGCGCATCATATGGACGTAGGGGAAATCATCGAGCTGGAGGTTTTCGCCGATGTGGAACTCCTTTTTGAGCCGTTCGGGCTCGATGTTCGCCATAAAGTTACGGACTTCGGATTTGCCGGACGCGGGAAGCGCCTGCAGCAAGACGACCTTGAATACGTTGTTTTCCATAGTTCATTCCTCCTGTGCCGCGTTATGCGGCTCTGTGTTCAATCGCTGCAAAATTGCAGCCACTTGGTTTTGTCAACGGTAATCTCGCGATGCTGCAGCACATACTGTGTGACGAGATCAGAGATTTCTGTCAAATTTTCCGACACAAGCGGACAGCTCTTGTAGCAGCCGTAGCCGCCGGCGCCGGAGGCGCGGTAATTGTTGAGGCAGAGCGTGAGCGTCTGATCATCAGGCAGCTCTCTGCCCTGGTAGACGATGGACCGCACGCGCCGGCCGACCGGCTGGTAAAGGTCTGCCGTGACGGTAAGCCCGGAAAAATAGTCATAGTTGAAATGCTGGATGATTGGCCGCAGGAATGTGTCGTTGATGCAAAGGCTTCCGTCCGGCGCAAAATCAAAATAGGAAAGGCTCCGTTCCAGCGCGGCCGTCAGAACAGCTCTTGTGACGCGGATGGTCTGGAGCGTGTTGGGAAATGCGTAGGCCGAGACGATGGCACGGACGGTCACATCCTGCGGAAAATCAACCACACGATTGGAAAGGCTCGTGAGAGAAATATCCGCGCCGGAAGCTTCCAATTGCACCTGATTGATGAGGTTTGCGAGCAGGGAGCCGTTTTTCGCCAGCGTCAGAGGATCTTCTGCCGGAATCGGCACATCGAGCCGGCCAACCGGTGTATCGAGCCAGCGGGCAGTCTGTGCCTCGGCACTCTGAAGTGCGTCTGCGGCAGCCGGAAGCGCGACCGATCCTGCCGGTATCAGCTGGGAGACGGCATGGACGCTTCCACGGTCGGCCGTTACGTCCATGCGGATAAACTTTGCGGCTTTTTCCGGCGGCTGGCAGGTATACGTCCCGCCGATCTGAAGATTTTCGGCCTGCATATGCTGGTGCGCTGCAAGCAGAATATCAAACCCAAGCTCCCGGCAGATACGGCAGCCTTGGTTCTCGCTGGTCTGTGAGAGAATTTCTCCTGTTTTGACATCCGCTTCGAATCCGCCGTGGTAGATGCAGATGGTGAGGTCTGTTTTGTGCCGCAACTCGGAAAGTGCGGACCAGGCGGCTGCAAATGCGTCGGTCACAGTGATGCCGGCCATATTCTCTGCGCTTTCAAACTGTGTGACAAAGGGCGTAATCATACCGGTCAGGCCGACGCGAAGCCCATTTTCCATGGTAACAACGGCCGTTTTCTCCACGCCGCGGATACCCTCCACATTTGCGCACAGGCAGCGGGCGTTCAGAGCGGCAAGATAGCGCTCGATGGTCTGTTTCCCATAGTCGAAGTCATGGTTGCCGAGCGTTACAAAATCATACCCGCCGAGGTTTAAAAGCGCGGCCGGGAGCGTTGTGACATCGCGCGCTTCATGGCTCAGATAATAGGTGAGAGGACTGCCTTGCAGGGTGTCGCCGCCGTCGATAACAAGGGTGTTGCCGTCTTTCCGGAACTGCGCCATGCAGTTGGCAAGGCCGGAGTCTGTCGGCAGGCCGGTGGCATAATCAATCGGCGAGAAGCAGCCGTGGATATCGCTGGTATAGTAGATTGTCAATTTCTTTTCCATAGTAATGGCCCTTGAGGATACGCTGGGGGCGCTTAGAGCGCCCCCAGTTTTTTTATTCGCCGTGCGCAAGCTTTCTGCGGATGCGCGTGGAGATGAGTTCGATGATCAGAACAAGCACCATCAGGCCCCAGACGAACGAGCCAACCATACCCCAGCGGCGGGAGTTGAGACACTGCACCAACGACGCGCCGATACCGCCCGCGCCGACGATGCCGAGCGTCGTGGCGTCTTTGAGGTTGATGTCAAAGCGGTAGATCGTAGTCGAGATGAAGCTTGCCGTCAGCTGCGGCAGAACGCCGTAGCGGATTTTCTGGAACGGCGTGCAGCCCATGGCGTCCAGACTTTCGAGAATGTGCGTATCCAGATCTTCGATGGCCGTGATGTACATTTTGGAGATCATGCCGATCGAGCAGACCGACTGCGTGATAACGCCGCAGGCGGCGCCCGGGCCTGTCACACGGATCCACATCAGCGCCCAGACAATGGACGGGATGGTGCGGATCATCAGAATCAGAATGCGGACAATGTACGCAACCGCCTTCGGCATGATATTGAACGAGGCCAGAAACGCGAAGGGGATGGCCAGAATTGCGCCGAAAATAGTACCGAGCACAGCAATGGCAATGGTTTGCAGCAGCAGATACGGCACATCGGAGTCGCCGGTACCGAACAACAGATTTGTGTCCGGGTGGAACACGCCATGGACGACACCCTTGGCGACCTCCGTACCGGTGGCGGTGAGGCCCGTAAAGTGGATGTCGTCTGCCGACCAGCCGACAAGCAGTGTGACCGCCAGCACAATCACAAGGTACAAAATCCACTTGCGCGGGCGGTTTTCATACATTTCAAGCGTGGTGAGCTTCCGGTCAAGCGACTGCTCCAGCATGGCGATTTTGTCTTTCTTTTCCATCTTGCAGCCTCCTTTCAGCTCAGCTTCTTGCGAAGGTATTCGCTGAAGAAGTCGATGATGACAACGACCACGAACAGCGACAGCAGCACCGTGCCGAGGCTGTTGTAATCGCGCCAGCCGATGCGCTCGTTGATCGTGATACCAAGGCCGCCAGCGCCGACGTAACCGAGAATTGCCGATGCGCGCACGTTCATTTCAAAGCAGTACAGGCAGTGGCTTAAATAAACGGGCAGAATCTGCGGCACGCAGGCGGACCAGAATGCCTGAAACTTGTTCGCGCCGAGCGCTTCCATCGCCTCAAACGGCCCCATGTCGATGGTTTCAATCGACTCAAAGAGCATTTTGGCCACGATACCAAAGGTAAAGATGGCGATTGCGATGGTGCCGGAAAACGTGCCGAGCGAGAAGATCAGCGCGCACACGAGTGCGATGATCAGAGTCGGCAGTGTCCGGATAAGGCCAAGCAGGAATCGGATGAGCCAGACGACGGGAATGCTCTTGTTGATGTTGCTCGACGAGAGAATCGCAACCGGCAGCGCTATCACGCAGCCGATGACCGTACCGAGAATCGACATTTTGATGGTATCGATCAGAGGAGAAACGACCTTCGGGAAGAACGACCAGTCCGGCTGAAGAATTTTCTCCAGAAGGTCCACCATCTTGCGGAATTTTGTGATGACGACGTGCAGATCAAAGCCTGTCATGCGAAGAGACAGCCAGATTGCAACGGCCAGGAAAAGGACGATTACCGGCGTGCGGCTTCTGCGCCGCTGGACCGAATGTCCATTGGGAAGCGTTACGGTCTGGGGTTTGAAGATGCGGTCGTAGAGTGTAAGCTTCATCAGAGAAGACGTGTTGTTTTCCATGGCTTAGCCCTCTGCTCTGGCAGCCTTCGGCAGCTCGCCCTCGCCTTCGCCCATGGTGGGCGCCTTTGCGCCGTTGTAGACCTCGTCGATCTGTTCCTGGGTAATGGTGCTGGCCGGGCCGTCAAAAACGATTTCGCCCGCGCGGATGCCGATGACGCGGTCACAGTATTTGAGCGCGAGGTCCACGTGGTGGATGTTCAGCAGAATCGAAATTTTATATTCCTTGTTGATGCGCACGAAGTCCTGCATGACCTGCTTGGCCGTGATGGGGTCAAGGGAAGCGACAGGCTCGTCGGCGAGGATGATCTTCGGATTCTGGTTCAGCGTGCGGGCCAGGGCCACGCGCTGCTGCTGACCGCCGGAGAGCTGGTCACAGCGGGTATAGGCCTTATCCAAAATGCCTACCTTGTCCAGACTCTCTAATGCCCGCATTTTCTGCTTTTTTGTAAAAATGCCGAGCAGTACCCGGAAAAACGGCATATCTGGGACATCGGCCGTCAGAACGTTCTTGATCGCCGTGCTGCGGGAAACCAGATTGAAGCTCTGGAAGATCATGCCGACCTTGCGGCGGTAGCGCCGGAGCTCTTTGCCGCGCAGAGAGTCCACCGTGACACCGTCAACGGTCAGCTCGCCCTTGGAGATATCGTGCATCCGGTTGATGCAGCGCAGAATCGTCGACTTGCCTGCGCCCGAAAGGCCGATGATGGCGACAAACTCGCCCTGCTCAATTTGCAGGTTGATGTTTTTCAGGGCCGTGAAGCCGTTTGGATAAGTCTTATACACATTTTTGAATTCAATCATGCTGCGACTCTTTTCTTTCTGAGGATTTGAATGGAGAATATCGGAGATGTGCTTTTTGCTGAGATATCTGTAAAACGAAAAGCGCCCCGTTGACGCGGGGCGCTTTATTCATTTGGACGTTATTTGGTTGATGACGGATTACTCGGCAACAGCCTGCAGAGCAGCGCGTGCGCCGTCGTAGTCAGCGTCGGTCGCCTTGGCGTAGCCGGTGTGGCTGTAGACGTCGAAGATGGCCTTGCCTTCATCGGTGCCGATGATGTTGATGAAGCACTCCTGAAGGGCAGCGACGATTTCGGGGGTGTAGTACTGGCTCTCCTTGGAGATGGCGACGGTATCGTTGTAGATGCCCTCGGTGACGCCGATGACGTTCATCTCGTTCCAGATGGAGTCGGAGCGGCCCATGCCCTGCTTGCCGGTTTCGTCCTGCTGGTCGGTGGGCAGCGTCCAGGATGCTTCGTAGTCGTTACGGCCGTCGGCGTAGCAGACGATGATATCGACGGATTCCGCAGCAGCGTAGGAGAACGCGGTGCCGTAACCGGAGTCGATGGGCATGACGTTGGACAGATCAGAGATCTTCTTGCCGTCGTAGTTGGCCATCAGCCACATGGACGGATAGATGTAACCGGCAGAAGACGAGGTCTTCTGGACAGCCCAGGTTGCCTTGTCGAGGTCTTCCCAGGTAAGCTTTTCGCCAGCATTGACCTTAGCAGCGAGTTCCTGACCATAAGCAGACGGAGTAGCGTAGATCAGAGAGCGGTAGTAGGTGACCTGCGGGCCATCCTTCTTGGTGGCGTTGGCTTCACCGTTCCAGTCGGCGGGGTTGGTGGAGTCGTTGGACAGGCCGTTACGGGTAGCGGTCAGGATGACATCCACATCGTCGGAGTACAGCGCGTACGTGCCGCCGGGCAGCCAGCCCAGATCGATGGAACCGGCAGCCATAGCCTCGCCAGTGGCGTCGTAGCTGGTGCCGACCGTGATGTCGACTTCGTCGATGTCGTAGCCAAGCTTGGACATTTCAGCCTTCACGAGTTCGGGAAGGTTCTTCGTGCCAGTGATGATGACGTCGGCGTCCTTGGAGGGAACAAACTCAAGCGTCAGTTTGTCGAAATGCTGGTTTTCGGTGGTTTCTTCGGTCGTGGTTTCTTCAGCTGCGGGTTCCGTGGTTTCGGTGGTTTCCGTGGCCTCAGTGGTCGTGGTTTCCGTTGTGGCGGGTTCATCGGGGGTCTCGGTCTTGGCTGCGCAGGCGCAGAAGCCGATTGCCATGACCGCCACGAGGAGCAGTGCAATGATCTTCTTCATTTTCTATATTCCTCCTGAAACATGTGTCCGCGGCAGTGCCGCGGTGGTGAGCTGAGACTGCGCACAGCGCAGCCCCGCAAGATACTGGTATTTCTACCAAAGCAAATATACCACATCATGTGAGACAATACAAGAAGTCAAATGCAAGAAATATGTCATTTTTTAACTTCGGCTTAATAATTTGAAACTGTCCACAGTATAAAGACAAATGTTCAAAACGGCGCGCAGCGCACCTTGCCGATGGAAACATAGCCGTTCAGAACCGCGTGGATATCGCTGCCGTCCGTCACGGCGTCTGCGTGCAAAACCTTTGCAGCAGGCGACAGATAGCGCACACCGTTTTCCTCGCGGACGCATTCATAATAGTTTTCGTAATACGACTGCTTTTCCGGGAAACGCTCGTACAGAATGCCGCGGCAGTCGCAGAGCGGACAGGTGGGGAAGTTGACGTTCCAGATTTCGCCCCGGCCGAGCGGCTTCTCCAGAAGCTCGCCAAGAACGGAGCAGAGGTAGTGATCGGTAACGTCGAAGGATTTGCCGTCGCGCATGGAAAATGCAATGGCGGGAACGCCGTGCATGGCCGCCTCTGTCGCCGCGCCGATGGTTCCGGAGTAGGCGACGTCAAGACCCGCGTTCAGCCCGTCGTTGATGCCGGACAGGACAATATCCGGGCGGAATGGGAGCAGTGCGTTCAGCGCAACCTTGACACAATCGGCGGGCGTGCCGTCTACGCTCCAGGCGGCCTCCACAGGAACCGGGAAATCATAGCGGTAGACCGCCATCTGGCTCTTTTCAGAGATAGTCAGGCGGACAGACATGCCGCTGCACTGGTGTTCCGGTGCAGCGACCCAGACCGTTCCAAATGAGGCAGCGGCGCGAGCCAGCTTTGCAATACCTTCCGACCGGATCCCATCGTCGTTCGCAATCAGAATTTTCAGCTTTTCTTTCATATGTGCAATACACTCCTTTGTGTGCCTATCTTATCACAGACAAAGAGCCGGAAACAAGCCGCAAATTCGACAAAAAGCCCCCATGAATTCAAAAATCTCTTCAATTCCCCAGAAGCCTCGCAGAGTTTTGCGCCCGCAGGCGAATATGCCCGCCATCGTTGATTTTCAGCCCTACATGGGCAAGGGCCGCAAGCCCGGCACGGGCTGCATCAGCCAGATCAACGACCACCTGTTTGAGGGGCGCTACTCCCCGACATGGATCGACGGCAAAAAGCACGCGCGAAATGTGTATGCGCATACGCGCGAGGAATGTGAGGAGAAGCTGAAGGTGCTGATCGCAGAGATGAAAGCGGAGCTGGCGGAGTTAAAGCGGCTGAAGGGCGACAGACATTGATCGAATGAACGGGATGCAGCCGCCCGGTGTCGGGCGGCTGCGATTGCGCTTTGCCAGATCGTTTGCTATAATGAAACAAATCAGAATTTACGGAGGTGTTTATATGATATTCCTAAAGGCATTGGCCGTAGTGCTGGGACTGGCGTTTCTACTGTTTGGATACTTCATTTATTTCAAAAAGAAATATAATCTCATCAACGGTTTTGAGGCAGACTTTCAAGATGGTCGGAAGAATGAAGCATATGCAAAGAGAGTCGGACTGGTAGAGTTTGTTGTTGGTATTGCTCTGCTAATCGCAGGCGTTGCACTTATTTTATTTGCCTGACAAATTCTGGATCATCGAACCCGCGGCGCAAATCCTGCGCCGCAAGAAGCAAAGAATAGCTTTTTGAAAAAATCGAATAATTTACATAGAAAACCCGCTGAAATCTTATGATTTCAGCGGGTTTTCTGGTCCGAGTGACTGGTTTCGAACCAGCGGCCTCGTGGTCCCAAACAGGAACCGAAAACTTTTTTCGGACGTTTCCAATGATTTTTCATCATTTCCGCTCGTATTCCGTTACTCTCGTACCCTCTTTTGAACCCCCATTTCCGCCTGTTCCGCGCGTGTCTGTAGTAATCCATGTGGTCAAAAATGCTTCCCGCTCAAAAGAACGGGAAGCGTTTTCTATGTTCAAGGTGTCTGCATTGTAACTCTGGGCAGAGGGTTATGCAAGTGGTTTCTGCGGGGTAGCAACTCAAAGATTGAGCCGCTATAGACAAAGAATAGCCCCATCACGAAGATCACTTTTCCAGAAGATCCTCCATTGTGCAGCCAAGGACTTTTGCGAGGCTGAGAACCGTCTCCGCGCTGGCTTTATTGATATCCTTGTTGTGCTGCTCGTACATTTGAATTGACCGGAGGCTGACGCCGCTTCGCTTGGCAAGCTCTGCCTGTGTGCAGCCGTAGGTTGTACGGATGCGCTTGAGATTGGTATCTGTAAAATACGCACGTATTCTGGAATCGGCGATATCGGCAAATTTGCTGATGTCTGCTTCGTGAAGCGGAGCGTACATCTGCTGCAAATCCTCGAACGAAAGGACCTTGAAAATATCGCCGAATTTCCTGCCGGAGAACCATTGATAGTACGCGATAGCCCAACCAATCCAATACTCTCCGGAACGGCTGAACGTTGCCTGCGGTTTGGCAGTTGGCGCTTTGCCGGTCGTCTCGACAAGAATATCTTCCACGACTTCAATTCCGCTTTTTCCTGCCAGATAAGCGGGCTCACCATTCTCGATTCGCTTGCTGACAGAGCTTACGGAAAATAGCTTCACAAAGTCATTTCCCGAAATGTCGCAGGCGTTGATGGCATAGTCAAAAGCATCGCCCAGCAGCGCCTGTGCGTTACTTAGATACATTTCTTGGTATGCGTGGGTCATCGTTTTGAATGCCTCCTCTCAGAATATCCAGCATATACAGACCATCGGTTTCTTCTTCAAGTATGCTCCAATAATGTTGATCGGCTTCATCGTTCCGGGCCTTGCGGAGAACATAATATTTTTCCTTTTCTGCGATGGAAAATCCCTCGTAATGCAGCAGCGAGAACGCATATTTGGACTTGACGACGATCTGCTCTCCCAGCTTTCCCAGCCGCATGGCTTTTGCAAGCTGCTGTACGGAAATTCCGTTATTTAAGAAAGACTCAGCATAGTCAAAATAGGAGTCATCAGCGCGATAGCCAATAATCAGGTCATAGGCATTGACGTTGACGCTGAAATTGTCAATCAAGTACCGTTTTGCCCGCTGCGCTGCCGGGGTTTTGATGGAAAACAGGCGGTGCTCCACTAAAACGGCGATCCAGTTCAGAATCGTATAGTCCGGACTGTTCAGATTCAGGATTTTCAGGTATTCCGTATCAAGACTGTAACGATTGGCAAAGCCATTGCGCAGAGAGGACACGGCCCATTCTTTCGCAAGTTCTTCGCTTTCCGTGCAGTAAAAGCCAAGACCGAAGTCATTGTGCTTCTTGCCAAACCCGAAAGTCGGCGTTTCCACAAGCTGCTCGGAGCCGTGATACAGTGTGATTTTCTGATTCATCCGTGTGTCCCTCCTGCATATCTCTATCTGCAATAGTATCACCAAAGTGATATAAAATCAAGTCGTATTTGTAGAGAGACTTCAAGAAAGAACGTTCCCTGCGTGAAACAAATTTATCTGCAAGTAGCTTCTTCAAAAGCAACAGTTCAAAGGTTGCGTCGCTATAAACAAAGAATAGGCGGTTAACGACTAAGATTATAAATCCCTTAATTCAGGCATAATCGTAAGGGATTTATCGCACAGCCATTGACTATTCCCTTATTTTATTCTAATATTTAAGGGAAACAGAATGGAGGTAAGGGAATGAGAACCTTCAATTACTCTGCAATCAGGCAACAAAAGTGGGACTCGGACGTTCTTGGTCTGATTGCGGCCATATACAAGGAAGCCGGGAAGCAGGAACTGTATTTGAAGCAGCGCCCGGAGGAACTCGAAAAGCTCGTGGAGATTGCCAAGATACAGAGCACCGAGGCATCGAACGCCATTGAGGGCATTGTCACCACGAGTACCCGAATCCGGCAGCTTGTCGAGGAGAAAACCACGCCGAGGAACCGGGATGAGCAGGAGATCGCCGGTTACCGCGATGTGCTGAGTATCATTCACGAGAGCTTTGACGCGATACCAATCACGCAGAACTACATCCTGCAGCTTCACAAAATCCTCTACAGCCACATGAATAACCCCCTTGCGGGACGCACAAAAATCACGCAGAATTATATCACCGCTACCTATCCGGACGGTCATGTGGAAACGCTGTTCACGCCGCTTGCCCCTTATGAGACGCCAGAAGCATTGGACAGGATCTGCGCAGAATACAACCGTGTAATTGGCAATATGGAACTGGAGCCGTTGATTGCAATCCCGGTTTTCATCCATGACTTTTTGTGCATCCACCCCTTCAATGACGGCAACGGAAGAATGAGTAGATTGCTCACGACGCTGCTTCTGTATCGCAGCGGCTTTTACGTTGGCAAGTACATCTCCCTTGAAGCCAAAATCGCCAAAAACAAGGACCTGTATTACGCCGCACTTGCACAGGCGCAAATCGGCTGGCACGAGGGAACTGAGGATGTAGTGCCCTTCATTAAGTACCTGCTGGGGACGATCCTTGCCGCCTATAAAGACTTTGAAGATCGTATGGCGCTTGTGAAAATTAAACTGCCCGCACTGGAAATGGTGCGCAGAGCCAGCAAAAACAGAATCGGACGGTTCAATAAGCAGGACATCCGCGAGCTTTGCCCGACACTCAGCGACAGTTCCATTGAGGGTGCCTTGCGCAAGCTGGTTGCAGCCGGAGAATTGAAAAAAGAAGGTCGTGGGAAGAATACCTGCTATTTCAGATTAAATTAGATTCCGTTCAATACGAGCGACTTTTTAGAGGACCGCACCTGCTCATGCGAACAGATGCGGTCCTTTTGATCGCTTTACGGAAGTTGGCGTACAGTTCAAAGGTTGAGCCGCTATAGACAAAGAATACACTCAAAGCCTCCTAAGGTGGCTTACACCTCAGAGCACTATTTTCAGAGCTGTATGCAAAAACGCAATCGCCATCTTGCAGACAATAGCAGTAGATGTATTTGTTTTCTTACCGAAAAAACAGGCAGCACATTTTATATTGTCAATTATGCCTCTGATTATGGGATAACGATATCAACATTGCTAAATAGCTATCGAATAAAAGATCATAAGCCTTTCTCACATGCAACTACACTATTAACGATAAAGGTGCGACCATTTTGCTGCACCTTTTCGCTTCTTGGACTGCAATTCAATCAAACCTATTGAAAACTGTGTAGAAGTATGGTAAAATATACAATATATTTTTGCACCGACGAGATAGTGGCGCTAATCCATGCTGTATGGAGGTATCCCATGAAGGTTCGCTATGATAAGCTGTGGAGGCTAATGAAGGACAACAAAATGAAGAAAAGCGATTTATCAAAAGCTGCGGAAATAAGCTCCTATGCGATGACAAAACTAAATAATGATCGCCCTGTCAGCATGGAAGTAATGATTAACCTCTGTAAAGTCTTTCACTGTGATATAGGAGATTTAATGGAAGTAATCGAAGAAGAGTAATTGGAGGCGTTATTATGGACATGGATCGGGTTAGAATAGCCGATGTGATTACAGCTGAATACTCGGACTTTCTCTCCTTTTGTTCCGCGTCTGGGAAGATATTTATTTCAGAATTAACGAATGTTGATTTTGTCGCTTTTAGAACGAGTTCCGGGCAATCACGCGACTATATAAAATCGATAAGAGCAATGCTGGACAATCCGGTTGTTGTCGCAACTACTGAAGTTGACGCCGTCCGGAAAGGTTCGGAGAGCGAAAAAAATGAGTTGCAGGGAGTCCTTTTTGATGCGGGTAAATACCTCGCTCTTGAAGATCAGTCAACGCCATCTAAAACAGAATCTCCTTCATGGATACAGCCGACTGAACAGCCCGTAAAAAATTTAGAAGCTGTTCTTGATGAGACCAGCTGTTCTGACACGGAAAATGATACCGAGAATGAAACAGCTGATAGAACGACAGAAGAATTTGTAGTTACATCAATAGGGACTGAAACTACTGCTTCGAGTTCGACAGGACCTTCTGATGACAGTGAATATACACTTGCATACCTGTTTGATGTAAATCCTTTGTGGTTTGAAGATGTAGGCATTATTGCACTCAATTTAGGTGTACGTCCGACAAACTGCTTAAATAATGCAAAGATTAAGACGATTGCTGAAGTGTTGGTCAGAACTACCGACGAGTTAAAAGCTATTAAAAACATGGGCGCGAAGTCGGTCAACGAGATAGTGCAAAAGGTCAAGGATTATGTGTCTGATCCTGCAAATTTAGATGTGGAAACTATCTCAGCTGTTTCCAATCATGCCTCAAAACATGAGCGGGTAGAACTTGACCCTGCATTCAAGAGCACTCTTGAAGCTATGCTAACGGGTGATGAGTACTCAACAGAGGGTTTCAGTGACAATCAACGGGGGCATTTTGAAAAACTGAAAGATGCTTCAGAGGTTGTGGGAGAAGATATTTGTCTTGAGTCATATCTAAACCCAGAATATGTACTCACTATATGCAATGTCCTTATGGAGTTTGCTACACCATATATTCAGTATAGAAATGCTATGAACGAAGCAGCCCAAAAAATTGGCAATTTGCCAGACTCCATGCGTCAGCTAAAGGCAATGCCGTTTATCAGGGCTTACTCTGCAACGGCTGGTGAAAAACTGTCATATCTTTTGTCTGAATGTTCAGATGATACGACTGTTGAGCATATTCCGTTTCTCTATGAGAAATTGAGGAAAGAAGAGAATATGGCCGTGCTAACATCTGACACGAATAAGTTTCTCGGATGGCTCAACTTTGATGTTTTCACGCTTATTTCTTCTATCTCAGCGAACATTCGTAGTATTCTCGCCGGAAGAAACGAGAGAGCAATAGAGATATTTGCGCTTCGGTCTAAAGGCGAAACACTTGAAGCAGTAGGTTCCCTGTATGGCGTAACACGCGAACGCATTCGACAAATAGAGAGCAAAGTCCATAAGACCTTCTGGAATGTATATGAGAAGCAGAAATATGATCTCATTATGCTCGTCTATGCATTGCGGAATGGTGATAATGTTCTGCATTTTGATGAATTGAAGAACACGGTGGGGGACGAGTTCGCAGCTGTTCTTTGGGCTTGCATAAAGCATAATCAAGAGCATGAGCATTATTACTACTCTAAGACTTTGGATGCTATCGTAGTTAAGACGGATGATGCTGAAAATATGAGCGAGGCCGCTCTACTTTCGACGATAGATGCCCTTCTTACAACACTACCTGATGTGATGCTAGCTTCAGAGAAGGAAAGCACTATTGCAGAACTGGCAGAAAAAAATTCAATTCCAAAAGAGGCGTTGAATAGCGTCTTTGATAGCATTTATCAGCAATCAGAAAATTTCCTGCATAGAGGTCGTCTTACGGTTGTATTTATGTGTGAGTATGTTCTGAAAAACCGCTTTCAGGCAGGCTTTAAAATTGCAGATGACTTTGAAGCAGATCGGTTTAGGCAGTACATGGTTGAACTCTTCGGGACATGTGCAAAATCTATTACTACGAGAGCTATAGATGCTGATGTCGGTAGACTTGGTGTACTTTGCGACCGTGGAAAGTATATCCACCCAGATTATTTGGTTGTGGACCCAAGCGTTATCGATACCATAAACGATTATATTGAGGCGTCCCCGCGTTCACTCATTCCGTATGGCGAACTCTTTGATGCGCTAAAAGAAAAGTTTGATGGCACACAGATTACAAACAGATTTCTCCTTCAAGGAGCATTGAAGAAGTATGGGTGTAGATTTAGTACGGGCAGAGATTTTGTTCGCAAAACCAAATCGGTAACTTTTGTGGATGAACTCGAATCATTTGTTTCAGACCGTGGCATCGTACATAAGTCAGAGATTTTCGCGGAATTTACATCGCTTGGAGAGGCGGGGCTTGGCCAAGTCGTGTCCAGGAGCGCAAATGTATTCAATATAGACAATGGCTATTATATCCATGCAGAGCAGTTTGATATTCAGCCGGAAGATTATGAAATGCTTCGCGGCTATTTAAGCGAGGCGTGTAAAGAAATTCCGGTTAATATCAGATCTGTTTATGATGCTGTTGCTGAACAATTCCCAGAATTCATGTATCGCAATGACTTTGAGGATCGCAATAAACTCTTTGCTGCTTTGAACTATATGTTCAGAGAAGAATTTAGTTTTTCTCGCCCCTATATTGCAAAACTTGGAGTCAACGATATTTCGAATCGAAGCGTTATTCTGCAGCATATCGAGGACTATGACAGCATTGAGATAGAGGAACTGATTGATATTTGCGACGAAAACGGTATCCACTATGTTGCTCCGGCATATTTATGTCAGATGATTGCACCGGACTTCATCCGAGTTAATCGAACCACTCTGATGCGTCGTGAGCTTACCGGAATTACAGATGAAGTGATAGAGCAGGCGAATAGCATTATACGTGATCTTCTCGAAGTAAATGGATATATTGTTGGTTCGAAAGTTAACGATTTTTTGTGGTATCCGCAGATAGATATTGATTGGACCGAATTCCTCCTTGAGAACCTTATTGTACAGAGCAAGAAAATCAATGTGGTATATATGTTTGGTGACCCATTGCAGCATCCGAACGCTATTTATGTCGCAGAGGAATTCGGCAAGGATACATTTGACTCATTCCTGATAAAGATACTGACAGAAGAAGTCCATAAAGGATCTTTCACATCGAAGGTTGAGATGAGAGATTGGCTGCGCGAAGAAGGAATGATTGAGGCCAAACTCCCCAATTTCCTCGAAAGTGCAAAATACTTCTATGTCAACGAAACTGGTGTTCATTGCACTGGAGAGTAACCATAACAAACGGCGTGGTGCTGACAAATCATAGCGCCCGCTAAAGGTGAGGAAACAATTATGTATAACTACGAATGGGATATAGAAACTGGTGGATATATTCTTTTGCCTTCTAAAATTACCGGGGTTACCAAAGAAGTCAGACCTGTCTTTTCTGAAGAGTTGCGATTTCTTGGGCTTGATCGAGACTATGGTTGGGACTTTCCTGATTGTGAAGGACCTCTGATGTGGGCAGAAGCACGTAGATATTTCTACAAGGGGGAACTTGTTTGCGAGGCATCTGGCGGTGGCTTATATGAAATGCCTACGTTAAAAAATGTTATCAAAGATTTGCGTATTACACCAGTAGATATAGAAATGATGCTTTCTAAAAATGAGAGTGTCATGGATGGATTGGTTCAAAAAACACTAAAAACAACTTACAAAGCCTATTTGGATTATAAGAGTAGAGTTAGTATGTTCTATGTGGCATACAGCGGAGGCAAAGATTCGATTGTCATGTTAGACATAGTGCAAAGAGCGCTTCCTCATGACGGTTTTGTAGTGGTTTTTGGCGATACGACTATGGAATTGAAAACCACCTATCAGGCGCTTTCTGAGGCCAAGGCTCATTGGCCTTCCCTTGAGTGGTATGAAGCGAGAGCGGAGTTCGAAGCAGAAGAATCATGGAGAAGAATAGGATTCCCGGCAAGAAAGCTTCGCTGGTGTTGTAGCGTGCATAAGACAGCGCCGTCTATTGTAAAACTTAAAGAAATATACAAGACAAAATATCCAGAGGCACAGCGTCCATTTAAGGTCATGGTATTTGATGGAGTTCGTGCAGAGGAAAGTGATGCGCGTTCCACTTATACAATGATTTCTGATGGAAACAAACACGCAGTTCAGTTTAATTGTAGCCCCATATTAGAATGGAGCTCTTGTGAATTGTTCCTTTACATTTTCAAATATGGACTTTTGTTTAATAAGCTCTATCGCTATGGTGCATACAGAGTTGGTTGCAAACTCTGCCCGATGGCTTCCGAATGGTATGAATGTGTACTAAATCATATTTTTCCCGAAGAGGTTAAACCGCTTCTGGACATTGTATCGACAAGCATCACGAAATCATTCTCATCGGATGAAGAGAAGAAAAAGTATCTTCAGTCAGGTGGCTGGAAGTCCAGAATTGGCGGGAAAGAACTCTCGTTTGGCGGCAACAAGATTACTGAGATTAAGGCAAAAGACTCGGTTAAACTTATTATTACTGAGGGTAACTATAAATGGGATAAATGGATGGCAACGGTTGGCTCTGTCATTCAAATAGGGGATAATAAGTATTCCATAAGATACAAAGATATAAACATGGACTTCACTGTTTCAACCGATAAAAGAGCCACTATTCTTACTCTTCCTGCACTGATTAGATCGCCGTTATCCGTCAGATTTATGTATCTATTCAAAAATGCCCTTAATAAAGCTGCCTATTGTGTAAACTGTGGAGAATGTATGGCAGAATGTGCGTTTGGGGCGCTAAACATCACCCATGATGATATAGTTATTGATGGCTGTAGGCATTGTGAGCATTGTTTAGATTCCAATAAAGGATGTATTGCAGCGAGATCACTTGGCATTACAGGAGGCGGAAATAACATGAGCATAAAGAATATCAGTAGATATCAGAACTTTGGGTTCAGACAGGAATGGCTTGAGTTATATTTTGAGCTGTTGGATGATTTTTGGGCCAATGAGAGAATGGGAAAGTATATGATTGTTGGCTTCAAAACATGGCTCAAAGAAGCTGAAATTACTGAGAATAATGCGCTTACTCCACTTGGTGAAAAATTACAATTGTTAGGAAGTGACTCGCCAATCACCTGGGGCGTGATTTACACAAATCTCTGCTATGAATCTCCAATTATCAATTGGTATGCAAAGAAAATTGAAGTGGGAAGGACGTATTTTGCGGATGATCTCCCTATCTTACTCGGTGAAGAATACTCGGCAACTGTAAAGAAGAATGCTCTTAGCTCTTTGAAGGAGACACTTAGACTATCCCCTATAGGTTGGCTTTTATTGCAGGGAGAATGCGAAGTTAAGGGTAAAACGGTAGCAACAATCACGAAGGGTAGTTGGTATGATGCGGAACCAATTGTGATTCTTTATTCCCTTTATAAATTTGCAGAAAGAATGGAAGGTATGTACAGCTTTACTCTTTCTGATCTGCTCGAAGATAACGAAGAGAGAGCAGGATTGAGCCCTCGTGCTATTTTCGGTATTGAACGCGAAACACTAAAGCCGATTCTTCAGGGCCTTGCAAATAACTACAGCAGTTTTATTCAAGTAGACTTCAATAAAGGCATCATGGAAAACATTGATTTGCCTGCCGGTAAAAACGGTAAAAAGGCGATTGATGTGCTCTCGCTGATTTGAGGAGGATAAGACAATGGCGGTAAGATTGTATAACGAATACATAAAGGTTGACCCTAATTTCATCCCGGTATTTAGCCGGAATAGTGATAGAATCTATCCCGACAAATGGCAGTCGTTTTATCCCCACACCAGCTTCAAGAACATTCTCAAAGATGTTGTTGAGACACTGGAAAAGAGCAATGAAACAAAAGATCGAAGCATTTGGATGAGTGGTGCCTATGGTACAGGTAAAACCTATGCTTCATTCGTCATAAAACATATCCTTGAAGATAGCATCGACTCTATCACCCCATATTTCATTCAGAATGGTATGGAGACTTTACTGGCACGAGTTAAGGGGGTTAGAGCAAAAGGAAGAATTCTAGTTGTTCAGCGTAGTGCGTCGTCTGGAATTAACACACAGGATAAGCTCTTTAATGCGATTGTAGAATCTGTGCGAAGAGCAGTGTCAGATGCTGGACTTACATACACTGGAGCAGAAAGCCTTTCTGATAAGGTGCTGACGATTCTGAAGCATCCAGAGACATCGGCCTTTAATTTCCAGGGGGCATTTAACAAATACCGTGGCAAGTTCACTGAGTATAGCTCGGTAGATAGCATTGTCAAAGACTTAGAGGAACTGGATCTTGAAGATAAACTGAGCCTTCTCGATACGATCATTGAGGTCGCAGCGCTTGAAGGTTTCAATTGGTCTATGTCTTCTGAGGATATTGTTGACTGGTTGGAGGACGTGCGCAAAGGCAACAATCTTTCTTCAATCGTCTTTATTTGGGATGAATTCACAGAGTATTTTAAGAATAATCAGAACAACATTACTGGCCTTCAGGAGATTGCGCAGGCATCTTCGCGCATCAGTTGTTATCTATTCTTGATTACTCATAGTTCTGCTGGACAACTCATCCAGGACAAGGGCTCCAAGTCTATTATTGAGGCGCGTTTTAAGCTCGATACCATAGAATTGGAAGAGAGCACTGCCTTCAAACTTCTTGGACAAGCATTAAGACACGAAGTCGACCTTGCTGATGAGTGGAAGCATACCAGCGAACAGTTATGGGACGGCGTTAAGCGTGGCAGCGTGGATGTCATCAAGAATAAGGATTATAATATTCAAGACGATGACTTTAGAGCCCTCTTACCGATGCACCCTTATGCAGCATATCTGTTGAAGTTTATTGCAAAGGACATTAGCTCCAATCAGCGAACCATTTTCCAGTTCCTCAGTGGAGACTACTCCGGAGATGAGGACAAAACCAACTTCAAGTGGTTTATTGAACACTTTGCGTTTGAGTATGGTAAATGGAACTATTTGACGGCAGATTACCTGTGGGATTACTTCTTCAAAACCAGTAACGTCGATCTTGATGCAGCTTTTATTCAAACAATCAGTCACTACAACAACTTCGCACCGCTTTGCGACGATCCTACCAACAAGCATCTTGGTGAGCGCAGACGCAGAGTGTTGAAGGTGACTTTACTTCTTGCTGCCTTGCAAGCAAAGAACGGCGCAGAAGCAAGAACTGGTGCAACATCATTGATGCGTCCAACCTTGGTGAACATCAAAGCCTGCTTTGCCGGGACGCCGCAGGAATCTACTGTTGAGCAGGATCTGAATTATTTTGCTTCAAAGGGTATCGTTGGTAAGATTGAAAGCGCAAAAGAAGTTCTCTTCGTCATGACTTCTGCTGCTATTGATACCGAGCGTATGAATCAGATTATTGATGAAACGCGTAAAGCAATCACTTTTGAAAAACTTGTTGCCGACTCCACATATGATGTTGCAAAGCAATTCATGCCAACTGATTACCTAAAGTGGAGAATGCGGATTATCAATGTGTCACCTGCAAATGCAAAGCAAGAGGCAGAGAAGGTTGATAAGTCCGAAAATCATATTCCGACATTTTTCTTGTTTGCAAAGAATGAAGCCGACCAAGGTAAGATTAAAGACACCGTTACAGCGATTTTTGATAAAGTTGGAGAGCGCTGTATCGTAGTTGACTTTAGCTCTTTGCCGTTTACTGACGCGTTGTTTTCAAAATTCATTGAGAGCAAAGCAAAAGAAAAGTATTTTTCTACAATCCCCAATCAGAAATCCCAGCTTGAGCTTGCAAAGAAAACTTCTCAGGAAGTCCTTAATGAATGGACAAGAAAATTGATTACAACATCTCTGTATGTTTATTCTGCGCCTAATAAGTCCGTTCAGAAAACTGGTGGAGCCAATTTAAGAAAGGAATTCAAAGAGATTAACGGTGAGTTCTTTGGCGCTGGGCTCGAAGAAATCACGCAAAATGATAAGCTCTTTGCTGAAACCGGCTTCAAAGAGACTGTTGCTCAAATGGCAATGGGCAAGATTGATGTTCCCAACAACTATTCGTATGTCAGAAACATCTCAACAAAACTGCAAATGGACGGGGTCTGGAACACAGCGAAGTATTGGGAAGTTAAACCGTCGCATCCTGTTTCAAAGATGAAAATTGCAATTAATGAAATCATTGAGCAGAGCTTTGAAAAGAGTACGATGGTAAGTGTTGCGGATATTTGGAAAGAACTCAGAAAACCTCCTTTTGGCCTCCTTCCGAATACCGGTTCTGTGTTTCTTCTTGGCTTCCTTCTTGGAGAGTACGCTGATAGCACCTATTACAAAAGAGACACGAACAATAATACGGTATCTCTTAACTACGTTGATCTTAGTGAACTGATCTTCGGCGTAATAAAGAATCTTCCCAAAGCTCAGGGGCAATTTATTGTTAGACAAACCTCTGAGCAGATGAAGTTCTGTCAAATCACTGGTGAGATTTTTAAGATTGCAAAGGAGAAACGCAATTCCGTCGATGATATTGCCAAGAATATCAACATCTACTTGACAAATAACAAATATCCGATGTGGGCCATACGTTATTTCATCGAAGAAGAACTGTATGACCATGAGTATTGTGAGGCTATGGTACAGCTCACATCACTCCTCTGCGAATTCATTAAGCCTGAATCAAAGATTGACCGCGAACGATCAAAGGTTGTTGAAGAAATTTATAGGCTGTATCAGCAGCACAACGCCATTGATGAGGTGTTTAGAGATATTCTTAGCGCTGAGAATATGAGAACTGGCATGAATTATTACATTGCTCAGTACAAGCCTGAATTGATTCAAATTGCCAGCAACCTGAAGGTTGATGCCAAGGAATATTTGGAGTTGTTAAATTCTAAGCTCTCGAATGATTCTTCCTACCTTTGGGAGCTTGGAGATACTAACCGCCAGATTGATAATCTGTACATTGATCTGAAGCTTATTTATGACATCAACCGAGTTCTCACTACTAAACAAAAAACATATGTCGAAGCAAGAAAGGCACTCATCGAAAAACTTAACATTGTTAAGGTTCCTTATGCATTGCTTAAGGAACTGAGACCTGAGCTTATAACAATTGTTGATCAGTTTAGCTTAATTAAGGACAACGCTCAGTTTAACAAAGCCGAAACTGCGTCAACAATCGCTAATTTGGCAGATGATTTTGTTGAGTTCTTTAATAATCAGTACGAAGTATTCTGTAAAGCTCTTGATCGCGCATTGCACACAACTATCTCTGCCGATGAGTATGAGTATCTGTTTAACAAAGTGCCCTCTGGGACTCTTTACGAAGCGACAGATAAGTTCACTACTACCATGCAGCATGAACTAACCAACTTCCGTAAGTCAAAGAAGACACGGAAGATGTACGATGCATGGGAGAAGGCTACGAACAGCACCAGTCCGGCAGATTGGTCTCAGAAAAACGGTATTCCGGTACTCTGCCTGTTCACTGAGGATATTCTTACCGCGCAGAAGATTTTCGATGCCTTGAATAGAACATCGTATTTGCCGACAGAAAAGGATATTGATGATGCCATTGATTTCCTGCAGAGTGGAAAGCTTGGCATACTGAAAAACACTGACATCTGTGTTAAGAGATTTATAGACTTCTTTGCTGGCGAGTATGCATATGTCATTACCTCCGCCGATGAGTTGAGAGATCAGATTCGCGCAGCAACTGGGACAAAAGTTTATGACTGGTATGCTAAAGCGAATAGCTGTAAATCGAAGATTCGCCAGTTCGCCACAGAGCGCTATCAGTTAAAATATCGTTCCCAGGCGAAAGAGCGAGTCAGAAAGCTCACTGCGGAACAAGCACAAAAATACCTTGATGAGCTTATTGATAAAGATCCTCTGCTCGGAATCAATATCCTCAAGGGATAATCAAAGGAGGACACTATGACCACCTTTAAGGATTTGGAAAGCCTACAACTATTCTTGAAGCAAGACGCGAAACGCGTCTCGCTAAATCCTGTGCGCTTTATAAATGTCGATTCTATGGCTATGTGGATCGAGGTTAAAAAGTTTCTGCTTGCTTTGGCCGATGAGACGCTGCCCCTTTCCAAGTTCTGTGAAGGGAAAGATACAACTCCAAATATCAAACGTGTTAGTGCTGCTCTGAAAAAAGTCAAAAAGTCGCAGTTTGTATCTCCGCTGTCAGAATATTTGCGCATAATCCCTGAACAAGCTGAACCTGTAATTCAGAAGTTTATCAAGGCAGACTATCAAAACAATGATAACGGAAAACTCCGCATTTATTTCTTGATGTATAGAATGAAGAGTCTTCTTCGTGCCATACCTTCTGACGATCCAAGAGCCAAAGACTGCATTGTTTTGTTCGAGACGGATGAAGAGAGTGACTATAAACTCACCATTATTCAAAAAGATTTAGATGTTAAGTTGGCAGGTAATGAGATCGACGGATTTAGAAGCTATCTTGAGTATTGGGAAGCTAACCCCGACAAACCATTGATTTTGCACACCGGCAATGCTATCCACTTTGAAAAGAACCACTTCTTTGATGATGTTCACGTAATTGTGACATCCTACGATCTGATTAGGTATCAATATGGATTGCCAGCAAGTGTATTCGAAGAACTTGGAACGGACAATGATTGGAACAATCTTGTTCGAGTAATCATCAAAGAGGGCTCTTTTGAAGACGCCTGCCGATCCACGCTTTCCATAAATAGATATTCATCAAGTCTGTTTGAGAGATGGAATAGGTACAATTCTTTTCAAAAATGGCTTCTTTGGCTGTGGTCCAGACAGCAATCTGGAAAAAGCTATGAGATTGTAGCAGCAAAAGCGTGCAAATCTTCTGCTGAGTATTTAGACAATATCTATTGCTGTATTATTGATTATCTCAGAGACGATAAGTTTGAGCAGTTCTACAAGGACAGAAAACGGATTCTATCAGTAATGCAGGCGGTTCCTACAGAGCATTATTGGAATGAGCTGAGTTCTCTTAACAGGATTGATGCTCTTTCGTGCCTTACTTGTTTAACAGACGTAGAACAGAAAACTATCTTTGAAATAGTCGCTGAGTTTAGCTATCAGCAAAGAAAAAGCGTTCTCTCTATCCTAAAGCGTGTTTATCCATCTCTGTACTACTATTTGCAGAATGATGAACAGCCGAATTGCGCGGGGCTGTCTACAGAACATGAGCAATATTTTAGCGAGTACAAGTGGCTGAAAGCGACAGATACTTTGACGGAGGAATTTGTTTCAAAGGTCAAACGTATTTCTCTGGAAAAAGGGGCATCGGTCTTCCAGATGCAATCAAGGAATCATTTTGTTTCAGAACACTATGATGAGCATACATCTATCCTATTTGTGGATGGAATGGGTATTGAATATGTTGATTACTTGGCGCATCTCTTCTCCGACCTTGATGAGCAGCAGTATTCAGTATTCTTTGATGCTGGTTTTTGCACATTACCGTCAGTCACAGAAATCAACAAAGATTTCATGAATGGGCGTAATACTGTTGAACCACCCGTAAGAGAGCTTGATGAGCTTAAGCATGCTAATAATGCTCACCCGGAAAGTCTCATAAAGCAAATTCATATTCTCGATAATCTGAAGAATCGAGTTCTTGGGTTGCTGGTTGGAAACACTCACCGTATCATCATTGCAGCAGATCATGGAACAAGCAGAATGGCAGTCAAGGTTCGCAACACAGAATACGATAATGCGTATCCAAAACCGGATAATGTAGGTATTTATAAATACGGACGTTTTTGTGAAGGAACAGAAGATGAACCCAAATATCCAACTGCGATAAATTATAATGAGCGTTTGATTTTTGCTGACTATAGTCGATTTATTCAAAGTGGAGCTCCCATAGACGAGATACATGGTGGAGCCTCATTAGAAGAATGGATTGTACCGATTGTCACGGTTGAACGTAACATAGGAGAAAAACCAGAGACTGTTGAAGTAAAACCGAAAACCACGAAATTCAAACCCGCTCTCGGAACAAAGCAAGTCAAAGTGGTCTTTTCTATCAGTGGTAAAAAGAGGCAAAACGTCTCCGCGAGAATTAAAGGCAACTCGTATAAATGTGAATGGGCTGATGGATTGTATTCCTTTACGTTTGTTCCGTCCAAGGCGGATGGAAAACTTACTGTAAAGATTGCTGACGGAGGTATTCTTGGTCAGTTCGATATTGAAATAGAACAAGGCATCAAGAAGAATACCAACTTCGACATATAAGGAGCGATGGAAAATGGATACTAACAAGACCACAGCTTCTTCTGGTATGCTTGAAGGAGCAGAATACGAGAAGAAACTCAAGCAATATTATGGTGATATGCTTGTATACAAATCTTCAGCCAATTCAAAATTCTTCTCAGCATTGAGCCTGCCTTCTTTTATGCGAGATTGGCTGGTAATGCGATTTTCCAACAGCGAAGGGGTTATAAATAAACAGGAAGTTTCAGACTATGTAAAACGGGTGATTCCCAAGAAAGAGCAATGGAACGAATATCTTGTGGATCTGCTTCATAACGATCAGACTGCTCGTTTTTTGGCAAAAGTTAAAATTGACTTTGATGCTAAAACAAAAACAGCGTTGTTTTCATTGCCGGATTTTGAAGTTCCCAAGAAAAAGGGTGAAGCCATCGTTGATTGGGATGTAATCGAAGCCAACAGAGACTACCTTCTTTCTCCGACAGAAGTTTGGGGAATTGTCGAGATAGATATTGAAGAAAGCAATAAAGGGAATGTTTTTAAGCTTGTTGACTTCCAGCCGTTCTGCCCTTACACGATAGACTTGGACTATTATATTGAGGCCAGGCAGTATTTTACTATCGACGAATGGATAAATGTCCTTCTAAGTGCGATTGATTATAACCCCAAGGGATATGTAAGCAAAACTCAGAAAATGGCCATGCTCAGCAGACTGCTCCCATTTGTCGAAAAGAGAATTAACTTGATCGAGCTTGCGCCCAAAGAAACTGGTAAGTCATATGTATTTGCACAGATAAGTAAGTACGGATGGCTTGTTAGCGGTGGAAGTATTTCAAGGGCAAAGATGTTCTATGACATTAGCAAGAGGACCCAGGGGCTTGTATCCCGTTACGACTATGTTGCGTTTGATGAAATCCAGAGCATTAAATTTACAGACGCAATGGAAATGCAAGGAGCCTTGAAAGGCTATCTTGAAAGCGGTGAATACCGCGTAGGCGATTCGAGAGGTGTCGGTGACGCCGGACTTATTCTTTTGGGAAATATCGATTCAGAACTTATGGATGTTAATCAGAATATGTTTAAGGATCTTCCTGATATATTCCATGAATCAGCTCTACTTGACAGATTTCACGGTTTTATTAAAGGCTGGAACATACCTAAAATGAAGGAAAGTCTTAAAGCTAATGGGTGGGCTCTTAATACAGAATACTTTGGCGAAATTATGCATTATTTGCGTGATGAACTCGCATATCGCGCTGTCGTTGACCAACTATTGCAACTCCCGAAGAATTCAGCGACAAGAGATACCGAAGCAATTAAGCGTATCTGCACCGGGTATTTGAAGCTTTTGTTCCCAAATGCAACAGATGTTAGTAAAGTGGATGTTTCTTTATTTGAGACCTACTGTCTTGCCCCAGCTATGGAGATGAGAAGAGTCATCAAAACTCAGCTTGGTATTATTGACGAGGGAGAATTTGGTGGAATGACAATCCCTGAAATCACAATTAAGGAGCAATACCGTGAAAAATGAGAAGTGTAAGTTATGCGGGACAGAACTAAAGAAAGACTGGATTGCACTTCACAGGAAACTCTTGGACATTGACGCAAAAGAGTTTTTGTGTATTTCGTGTTTGGCAGATACCTTTGGGTGTGATGTTGAAGACCTTGAGATAAAAATAGAGGAATTCAAAGAGCAGGGCTGTGTTCTGTTTAAGTGAGGTCAATATGAAACGGATTATCTACGCTGATAATGCAGCTACAACAAGAATTGATCCAACTGTGTTGGAGGCAATGGCGCCATTTACGAAAGAAGAGTATGCAAATGCGTCTCAACCATACTCCTTTTCTCGTAAAGCAAAAGCTGCAATTAAAAACGCTAGGGAAGAAATAGCAAAATGTATTAATGCTAAACCAAGTGAAATTTTCTTCACCTCCGGCGGAACAGAAAGCGACAACTGGGCAATAAAGGGCTGTGCATTCGCAGATGAAAGTAAACGCACGACAATTACTTCGACTATTGAGCATCATGCCGTTTTGCGGTCATGTCAGTTTATTGAAAGACTTGGCTATCCTGTGGCCTATATCACCCCTAACTCAAACGGGCTAATTACCGTTGAGATGCTGGAACAGGTTATTGCAGGGACTACCAATCTTGTCTCTGTTGCAACCGCCAATAACGAAATAGGTACTATTCAACCAATCAAAAAGCTTGCTGAAATTGCCCATAGAAATGGCGCTTTCTTTCATACAGATGCAGTTCAAGCGATTGGACATATTCCCATTGATGTGAATGAATTAAATGTTGATCTCCTGTCTGCTTCAGCGCATAAGTTTAACGGCCCTAAAGGCATAGGGTTTCTTTATGTCAGAGAGGGAACTCCGATCTTGCCGCTGCTGAACGGTGGAGCACAAGAAAACTCTCTTAGAGCGGGAACAGAGAATGTTGCTTCGATTGTTGGAATGGCAACTGCATTAAGTATGAATTGTTCTCAGATACAAAAATCTCAAAACCATTCTGCAAAGATGGTTGAGCTTATTTGTTCAATTCTAAATGACGCTGAAGTGGATTACATCCGAAATGGCTATAGCAACGGATTAAAAGGAACACTTAATCTATCATTCCGTGGCAAGGATGGCGAAGCTATTCTTCATCGACTAGATCTTAGAGGAATTTTAATTTCTACTGGTTCTGCTTGTGACAGTAACTCAGTTCAGGTTTCTCATGTAATCAAAGCAATAAATGTGCCCGACTCATATGCAAAAGGAACAATCAGAATATCGTTGGGAAAAGACAATACGATTGAAGAAGCAAAAATAATAGGAGAAACACTTGTTTCCGTATTGATGGAGCAAAAATAAGTGAATGAAGCTCCTGCCAATGTACATAAGATGTGCCTTGTTTTTTGAAGAATCTCATGTGGTGAGTGGTAATTGATATGGACCTAAAAGCAAAACTTCGCCCTTTCTATGTGGCTAAGATGCTCTATGAGCGGACAGACGAGGATCATTTTCTGACAATAGCTCAGATTATGGATCGGCTCGAAAAAGACTATGGTATTTCAACCTCCCGCGGAACCGTGGGTGATGATATAAAAGCTCTCCAGGAACTTGGAGTTGAAATTGAGGTTGTCCCTTCGACGCAAAAGCGTTTCTCGCTCATTGGTCGGAGATTCGATTTGCCGGAGCTCAAGACATTGATTGACGCTGTTGAGTCTGCGAGATTCGTTCCCCCAAAAAAGAGTGCCGCTTTGGTTAATAAGCTCGGATCGCTTACAAGCCTATATAATAAAGAAAAGCTTGTTCGCAATGTTGATGTGGAGAATCGCATCAAAGCTGATAATGAGAAGATTTACTACATTATGGAGGCGTTGAACGACGCGATCAATGCCAGCAAGAAAGTATCGTTCCAGTATTTCACCTACAATGTCCGAAAGGAGCAGAAGCTGAAATACGATGGTTACACCTATGTGTTTAGTCCGTATAAGCTGATTTGGAATGGCGATTACTATTATGCGGTTGGCTTCTCTGAAAAGCACAAAGGGATCGGCAGCTTTCGCGTAGATCGCATTGTCAGATGCCCCAAAATCCTTGATGATGACGCTGTGCAGCCCCCGAAGAACTTTGACCTGAATGCCTACCTGAACCCAATGTTCCGGATGTACAACGGCCAGAAAAAGCAGATCGAACTGGTGTGCAGCAACGATGTCATGGATGCAATTATAGATAAGTTCGGCAAAGATGTTTATGTGCTGGCCAATGATATGAAATCCTTCCGCGCCGTAATCGAAACCTCTGTTGGCAGCGCCTTTTATAGCTGGATATTTGGGTTTGGAGGTAGAGTTGTAATTAAGTCTCCCGAAGATGTTAAAGCCGAGTATTCTAGCATGGTACTCAACGCCGGTAAGTCTTTAGGGCTATTTGAATATGGAGAATCTGTAAACCAAACCGTACAAAGAGTAGACAAAAAGTGAACAAAAAGCTGTATGTGTTTGCGCTTACCTTCGTAGATGCGGAAATCGTGAGGATTGGGAAGAACTGTCTGAAGAGGAAAAGGTGGAGGACAACGGTGCATTGAGCTGATTTTCAATTATTAGATTGGTGGTGAAACGATGCCCCTTATCATTGTTCGCAACGACATTACGAAAATGAAGGTTGGCGCTATCGTCAATGCGGCAAATGAAACGCTTCTGGGCAGTGGAGGTGTGGACGGCTGTATCCATCGGGCGGCAGGACCGGAGCTGCTGGCAGAGTGCCGGACTTTGGGCGGCTGCATGACAGGCGAAGCAAAGATTACAAAGGCGTACCGCCTGCCCAGCCAATATGTGATTCATACCGTCGGTCCTGTGTGGCGCGGCGGCTGCTATGGAGAACGGAAACAGCTCGTTTCCTGCTACCGGACAAGCCTTGCGCTGACAAAGAAATACCATTGCGAGTCGGCGGCGTTCCCGCTGCTCTCCTCCGGCATCTACAGTTATCCAAAAGATCAGGCGCTTCGCGTGGCGGTGGACACCATCGGGGAATTTCTGCTGCAAAACGATATGACGGTATATATCGTCATTTTTGACCGGAAAGCCTATCAGATCAGCGGTAAACTGTTCGCGGATATCACCGAATACATCGACGATCATTATGTGGGTGCAAACACCGACTCTATGCGCGAGCGCCTGCGTCGGATGGGTGCTGCTGAAAGCCGCGCGAAGGCGAGTCTTGAAGATACTGTATCGGTACCGATGATGGCGCCCACGGTTTCCGGCAGGCTGGACGATCTGCTGATGCATCTGGATGAAGGCTTCTCGGAAACGCGCTTGAGTTCATCGACCGCAGCAGCAAAAAGGATGCCGAGATCTATAAGAAAGCAAATGTTGATCGGAAGCTGTTCTCCAAGATTCGCAACAATCCGGATTATAAGCCGTCCAAACCAACAGCGATTGCTTTCGCCATCGCGCTGGAGCTGAATCTGCATCGAGTATTTCAGCGGGCAGAAAAAGTATGATATCTTCGAGATCAATGAAGCGCTGTTTGCCTTCGATCAGAGTTTACTAGGAGCGTGAAGAATGAAAATCATACTCAGCCGAAAAGGATTTGACTCTGCAAATGGCGGCATCGTCAGCCCAATTTTTGAAGATGGGGCAATGATCTCATTTCCAATTCCGAGCAATGACGTCGATTCATACGATTCTCTTTACTACAATGGGGTTCGGTATTCTCAAATATTGCATGACCTGAGATATAAGGGTGGGGATCACTGCCATGTCGATCCTGATTTGGATTCAGAGCGGCGGGTGAAAAATATCGACGGATGGTTTCCAGCGTTTGGGCAGCGAAATGCAGCAGCTACATATTTAAAAAACATTGGTGTTGCACAGGGGGATATCTTCCTGTTTTTTGGGAACTTCCACTTTGTAAGGTACAAAGACGGCGCATATAGATACATGCGAGATTGCGGTGATTTTTATCGTGGAAAAGATATTCAAGTTATCTGGGGATATCTTCAGGTAGGTGAGATTATCTCTGAACCGGAAAAGCAGAAGAAGATATGGTGGCATCCGCATTCATCCGCTGACCGGATCGGCAACGCAACAAACGTGATTTTCAAAGCATCAGAGAGGCTTTCTTTGGATGAAAGCAAGCCCGGCGCAGGTGTGCTGCGTTTTGATAAAAAGCGGGTATTGACGTTGGAGGGCGCTACAAAGGCAACTTGGACGATGAATGAAGTATATGATGAAAACCACATATATGGAAAGAGAAAGAATAATGCCAGAAATCCAGATAGAGGTTTGTACTACGCAGGTATTTGGCAAGAGCTCGGTTTGAAAGAATCCGATGCCTGTACGGAATGGGCAAGAGATATACTAAAGTAAATCAGAGTTTGTGAGGACAGCATATGTAGCTTCGAGAATACACACCTTCTGACTGGGCACTGATGGCGGAACTCTTTTTCCAGACCGAGGACTATTCGCAGGAACAACTGGATGCGTGGGTGACCGAAGCGGTTGATATGCAGGCATGGGACGCGTCTTTCCGGCGCACAAGACGATTGTTGCGATAGAAAATGGCGAGATTGCCGGATTCTGGGATATTGGATGAAAGCGGCTATCTGGACAGGCTGTATGTCCGCAAGGACTATCAGAGACAGGGCATTGCATCTGCGATCTGCGACGAATTGGAGCGTTTCGCGGACAGAAAGACCGTCACGACGCACGCCTTTATCACAGCAAAACCGTTTTTTCTGCATCGCGGATACCGCGTCGTTCGCAAGCAGGGAGTGATCCGGCGTGGCGTTGTGCTCACAAATTTTGTGATGAAAAAGCAGCCAGAAAAGACATAATGATGATGAATATTCCAGAAGAACGTCGTCAGCGCGCCGAATATCACGTTCGGCGACTACACTTATTATGACGACGCGGTCGACCCGACGGGGTTTGAACGGAATAATGTGCTGTTCAACTACCCAGAGTTTGGCAATCATCTCGTGATTGGAAAGTTCTGTCAGAGCACGTCCGGCGCGAAGTTTATCATGAGTCCGGCAAATCACCACATCAGTAGCGCCACGACGTATCCGTTCAACGTTTTCGGCGGCGCTTGGGCGGAAAACACGCCGCCGCACATGGCGTAGCTTCCACTTCTGCGGGAGCAGCTTACAGATTGACAAAACGGAGGACAGCTGACCGTCCTCCGTCATTTTTTACGCCTGCCGCATCCAGAGCATCTGGATATCCGCTTCGTTCGTATCCTTGTCAATGCCTTCCGACTGCACGACGAATTGCTCACGTCGGTAAAACGCAAGTGCCCGCTCGTTTTTCTGATAGACGCTCAGGTCCAAGCGCGGTTTGCGCGACTTCGCATAATCCAGCAGCGCTTTGCCAATGCCCTTGGAACGCGCAGCTTTTGCAACGAAAATCCCCTCAATGTGGTTCTCCGTCAGACCGATGAAGCCGTCGATTTGCCGGGGGGCCTCGTTTTCGTGGACATAGAGCTCCGCCTGCGGGAGCATATCGCGCACCATCTCGAAATGCTCCGTCCAAAAGCTTGCCGCAATAAACGCGTGGGCGTCCAGATTGCCGTGCAGCCAGATCTGCATGACGGTGTCCAAATCTAGATTTTCAAATTTTCGTATCATCTGCTTCCTTCCTGTTTGCTGCTTTCCTGCGAATTTTTGGCTTGGTCAGCTCATAGCTCACATCCAGCAAAAGCTCGATCGTTTCTGCCGGCACGCTGCCATCCAAAGCGACCGTGATCCAACTGGCTTTGTTCATATGGTACGCCGGAAAAATGCCAGTCTCGCCGCGCAGGGACGAGATCAAAATCGGGTCGCACTTAAAATTGACGATATCGAGCTTCTCCGTTCCCGCAAGTCCCAGCTTGTCCCGCGGCACTTCCATCATCAGCGCAAACCACTTCCGGTTGCCTGTATGACGGAACACGGCGGCGCGCGGTGTGTCCGCCCAAGGATAATCCGGTTCTGTGCTGTAGTGGTTCAGAATGTAGGATTCTAATTCTTCACGATTCATTGCAGACCTCACAGCGTCTCAAAGTGATACCTCGGCTGACCGACGCTCTTTTTGCCATACTCGATCGCGCTGACCGGACAGTAGCAGATGCACGCCATGCAGTGGGTGCAGTTCCTGCCCCAAAACGGCTTGCCGTCTTTGATTGCAACGTTGTTCATCGGACAGCTCTTCACGCACTGACCGCAGCCGATGCAGGCGCTTGACGCGGTAAAGGCGTTCGCTTTGACGAAGAATTTGTAGAAAATCGGATTGACCGGGCCACTCATGAAGCGGTCGTAGAGATTGTTCCGCGTTGGCGCAAACGGCTGATTGCTCTGAATCGCGGCGATGGCGCGTTCAATGCTGGGTTCAGCTTTGGCGACGATTTTGCGCGCTTCGTCCGCCTGGGGCGCAGAGAACATCGCAATATAATTCTCCGGCATGACGATCTGCGCTGTGCCCATGCAGGTAAGGTTCTTTTCCGCGCAGAGGTCACGGTTATATTTGTCGGCATTGCCAATCTCACTGCCGCAGGTCATAACAAACCACGCCTGCTTTGCGCCATGCAGCTCCGTTTTCAGGAGCCAGTCGCGTACGATACGCGGAATGCGCCAAGCGTAAGTTGGCATAACGATAATAACTCGCTCGCCGGTTTCAACGAGCGAAGTGTCGGAAGCCTTGATGCGGTCGTTCAGATTTACAAGCGCATCGCCCAGCGCGTCTGCAATTCGCTTGGCGACATATTTGCTGTTTCCAGTGCCGGAAAAATACAAAATCATATCAAAATCCCCTCACAATGGTCAATTTCATGCTGAATGATCTGCGCCGCCCAGCCGGTGAACGTTTTAATGCGCGTCTGGAACTGCTCATTCTGCCACTGCACCTTGATAGTCTGATAACGCTTTGTTTTCCGCGTGCCGGACAGGGACAGGCAGCCCTCCTCCGCGTCATACGGCGCGGATTTTTTGACGATCACGGGATTGAACATGACCATGTATGTACCAATGTTGTCGAACGCGATGATGCGCTTGTTGACGCCTATCATATTTGCCGCCATGCCCACGCAGCCGTCCTTGTGCGCGGCCAGCGTGTCCAATAAATCCTGCACGATTGCCAAATCATCTGCCGTCGCAGGCTCCGCCTTCTGGGACAGGAAAAATTCGTCTTTGCAGATATCACGGATCATAGGAAAACCTCCGCTGTGTTTTACCCTATTGTAGCAGAGAAATGGGAAATGCTCAACGTATTTGCGGGAGTTTCGGTGAAGAAGTCTATTTCCGCACCCGATGCTGATATTCTTCGATCGTCACGAAATGCCCATCTACGTCGCGAATGTGGCGGAGATTCAGGCGATAATCCGGAAAGAAAAAGCGGACGGTTTCTAAAAACTTCGGGAAGCGGTCTCCATCGGCAAACGAATATTCGGACACATAAAAGACGCGGTATCGGTTGGCCCGTTCCGTGTCCACGCGGACGATTTGCATGGCGTAACCGGCATCGTCTATGTAAGACTGAAACAACTCCGCGAGATTTTGCAGTATCGTTTCCGTGGCGGCTTCCTGCTCCCGTTTCATGCGCTGAAGCTGTCTGGCCGTCCGTTTCTGCTCTTTCTTACGGTCGGATTCTTTCCAATACCCTGCGTCCTCGTATTTTTCAAAATGCCGGCAGTTCTTCCCAAGGCAGTCATGCTGCGTCATAAGCCGTTTCGTCAGCTTTCCGGGATGCAGCAGATTGTGGCAGCAGCCGACAATGCGCGTTTGCGGCAGGATCACGCACTGATTTCCAAGCAGCCGCGCTTTTACAAGCTCCGACTTTCCGGTTTCCGCTTCTGCATGTTCCTTTGACGGCCGGTCGATGATCGGCTGCAAGTCTGGGTGACACAGTTTGCAGGGGCGCCGATTTTGGGAAGCTGTCTGATAGTACACGCTGCCAAGGAGTTCTTTCACGCGCAGAAGCTGCTTGCAATTTCGGCAGTGAAAGATCTCGGAATTTGGAGCGTACAGGTAGTTATAGCTCGATGCCGCAATGATTTTCGCGTTTTGCTCCTGTCTGGGGATCGGTTCTTTGGCTGGCGCGCGTTTGGGCGCTTTTGACTGCGCGAGTTCAAGCGCCTGAAACAGCATCTGCATGACGGCAACATCGTTGCTGGATTGGTGCTCCGGCGCGGGCGTGGAAAGCCCGCACGCTTCCGCAATTTTGTAAAGAGAACGCGCCGGAATTTCGCGTGCTTTGATAGCAGCATAGACCTTTTGGTTCATGCAACGCACCGTTGTGGAAAACGTTCCGAACAAATAGCGGCTGTACAGCGCTTTCAGTGTGTTTTTTGTTTCAACGTGCCAGCAGCAAATCACGTCGTCCGGCTGAAGCCAGCGGAAGAAACGCTGGACACAGCTTTTCTCTGAATCCGACGCGCAAAATTCAGCAGGAGCGTAGCCGTTGAACGCCAGATGCTCCCACGGCGCAGTTCCGGGCTCGCGCGGACAGACCAGCGCGTCAAACGCACGGATCGTGTTCCACTTTGCATCGACCCGCGCAGCGTATAGCTGCGTCAAACTCCGATGACCGCCACGACTCTCAATCCACTCCATATCCAACAGGACAAACATTACGCTCCGCCCTTTCTCTATCTTGGTAGGAACATCATAGCACATGAAGTGTCCAATAAAGCGTACTTCTAAAGATGCTGCGTTAAAAACTAAAATGTTTGCTCATTCGGTACGAATAGCATAGAATTTTCGCGTAGTAAACAGCATAATTCATACGCCTTGAGATACAGAATTTGCGCGGCAATAAACAAAGATAAGAACGTCTCTTTTGTTTTCAAAAATACACAGTTCTATCGTTTTCTTGAATTTCCAAATAAAAGCTGGTATAATTAAACTAATAAACGCTGATAGCGATAACAGGGCAAAAATACAACCGCAATCATTGATGTGACACAGTTGACTGAACGAAACTGAGCAAAGAATATGAAAAAGATTTGCTATCAGTTCACTTCTGTATCATAAAGGAAGGTGAGCGCAATATGAACTGTCCGTGGTGCGGAAGTCCGGTTATGATACGTGGGTCATCTTGGGAATGCGGCTGGTGCGGAGACTTTGGAAGTCTGCAAAGAACACCGAAAAAAAAGTCACAGAATACGGCACAGATCACGTTGACCCTCTCCTTCGTCTATCACGTCGATCTACCCGAAACGTGGAGCGATTTGAAAAAGGCGCTGGGGCAGCTTGCGCCCAAGAACACCGTGCTTTCTCAGCTTCTCGGAAAAGTGCTGCTGTACCATATCTCAGCCGGAATCCAGCACGCAGGAGCTTTGCCGGACGAGAAAAAGGCGGCGGAACTGCGGACTTTTCTGACTACGACCACTGACCTAAATCTGGGCGAAAGCGCAGAGGAGATCATGCGCAATGCAAAACGCGGCGTTCTGTTCCGCGAAGAAGCTGCCCTTTCCGAAGCGGACTGCGGCACGTTCTGGACGGAATTGCTCTCGACGCGCCCGGTGGAAGACTATTATAACCACGTTGATCCGGATGGATTGTTCGAACTGTTCTCCGAATTGTCTTCTGCCTATGCCTACTTCGGCGGGAAAAAGGATGAGGAAATGGGCGAAGCGCAGGACTACCGGAATACGCTGGAAGAAGCCTATCACGCTCACTGGCAGAACAAGGTATTGCTGCATCCGGACGCAGAACGGGCAAAACGCCTTTTGGCGCAGGGCAAGTTTCCGGATTACGAGGATATTTGCCGCGAGATTTTGCTGGTCGAATATCCGGAGGAAGTCCCGCATGAAACCGCCGAGGATTTCGATGAATTGTCGTGGGAACGTGTTCTGGATGATGTGTTTGCAGACGACCCGGAAAAAGGGATGGAGATGTGGTGCCGGCTTCTGGATATCGCAGAGCCGAATCTGAAAACCAACGCCAAAACTGCCGAGAAACTGCTCCCGGACTGGGATTGGCTGGATTCTCCAACTGACGATCAGGCGCTTCCGCTTTTGGTTGCGTTGGATGACGAGCGGTTTGTATCACAGCTTTTTGAAAGCGCGTACCTCGACAGATTGCAGTTCCATGTTCTGGAGATCTGTCGGGATTGTGGGGATGAAACGCTGGCGCGGCATTGTATGGACCTTGCACTGAAAAATCCCTGTCTGGAGGAGCGGTGGAGGAAACGGTATACACAGGTCCTTGCGGCTGCACCTTCTTCAAAACGCACAAAGCCACCTGCCCGTGCACTTGCAAGAACGCCTGTCAGTACACCGGCAAAGCCGGCTGGCGAAAGCTATTATCAGTTCTGCAATGTGCAGTTCAAGGAGGATGGAGCGGCGTATGCCTATCTGACCGGGGGAATTTCGCTGAAAGCAGGCGATTTTGTAGTCGTTCCGATCGGCGATCATCAAGCAGAAAAGCTTGCTCGGGTGACAGAGGTGTTCGTTTGCAGCACACAGAATGCGCCATATCCGCCGGAGAAGACAAAATTTGTGCTCCGGAAGTCTGAACGGACAGCCTTTCCGGAACGCACAAAGCCGCAGCATCCTGCTCCGAAGCAGGCAGCCGCGCCAGCACCGACTGAATCGAAGCACATAGTTCCGCCTGCACAGTCCGCACCGATTGAAAATCCGCAGAAGTCTGCGCCGACTGTACAATCGGCAATCACACCGCCGATCGTCAGCCAGACGCCGACGGAGCCAGAAATAACCGAAAAGAAATCTACGCTGTCAAAGAAGCCGTTCCCGTTTGGGAAGCTCATCGCGGCAGTTCTGGCAGTAGCCGTGATCGCGTGGGTCTCTATTTCCGTCTCAAGCCGCAACAAACAGAGAGCGGCAGCTTATGACGCGGCCCTTCAAGAGCTGTCAAACAGCAATTACACTTCTGCCGAGCAGGGCTTCTCTGCGCTTTCCGGGTATCGGGATGCGACGTCGCTGTCCGTCTACTGCAAGTACGCCGATATGTACAAAGACAGGACGGACTACGCAGGCGGGCAGGATGAATTGGCGAACATCACACTGCAATATGACACGGGCTGGCAGCAGAATATTGACGCGCTGGAAACCCGCGTTAAAAGCTATAAAGCGGAGAAAGACGCTGTCGAGGAAGCCGAGCGTCAACGCATCGCTGCGGAGAATTCCGCGAAGCGGGAGCAAAGTCTGAAAGATCAGTATTCCGGAAAACTGCCTGTGGATGGTATGCCTGTGAGTTGCTTGAAGTACACGTCAATCGGATCGCCTACTAAAACCGAAAAATGTCAGTTCTATGACAGCATGGATGTCCATAGACGATACAAAATCTTGCATTGGTATAACAGTGAGGGACAGACCGTAGCATACTGTCATTCTCATCAGCCAAAGGGTGAGTATACAGAAGTCATTTATGCCTTTACATATTATGAAACGCCCATCGGACGTCCAAACTCTGCCTCTCCGTGGACACCACCGAGTACATCGGGCGGCAGCAATTCCGGAAGCGTCCGGGATGATTATGATAATCCGGAAGACCTTTGGGAAGATAATCAGGATTGGTATGAAGATGAGGACGAAGCGTGGGATGAGTGGGAGAATGGCTAGGAGGCTATTTTATGGATCTACTACGAGCAAAAGAACTGTTATCCGGCTTGGCAGACGGCGTTGATCCGCTGACAGGCGAGGTTCTGCCGGAGAATCATGTGTGCAACAAGGCTGAAATCATTCGGGCATTTCACTGTGTTCTGAAGGCGCTTCCAGGAAAGCCACCGAAGCCGCAGCCCGAAAATGCGGGCAAACCCTGGAACGATGCAGACGACGCGGTCCTCTGCCAGATGTTCGATGCCGGAGGCAGCAAAAAGGAAATGTGCGCCTACTTCAAACGCTCGGAGGGCAGCTTAGCCGCGCGTCTGGTGCGGTTGGGGAAGATCTCAGACCGGGCAGAATTCAGAAATAAATGATATGAAAAACGACACCGTATCAAAAGAAATACAATATCAAGAACTGATTGCCGATGTCCAGAAGGCATATCTGTCTGAAAGCCGTGAACTCCGATGGTGCGAGGAATGTAAAGAAATCAATCTATGGGCGTACTGGCAAGGGCGCGGACACTTAGATGCGGATATCATGCTGGTCGGTCAGGATTGGGGCTGCCCTTGGGATACGCCTTCCGTTGCAACCATGAAAAACGTATGCGACATGAACTGTGGGAAAGCTGTAAGCTATATGCGCGGAAATGACAGTATTACAGATAGAAATCTAATTCAGCTATTCCGCACAATTGGTTTTGATATTTTATCTGACAATCCGAATTTGTTCTTTACAAATCTCGTAATGGGCTACAGATTGCAAGGAACGAGCGGCGGTTTCAAAACAGCTTGGGCCAATGCGGATGCACCGTTCTTTCGCAGATTGGTTGATATCATACATCCGCGTGTACTACTCTGTTTGGGTAAGGATACCTTTCGGTGTACGCTTCGTGCGCTTGGATTGCAGCGGCTACCGGTCATACGAAACTATAATCGATTCATCGAAAGCAGTGAAAACCCTGTTCAAATCCATCTTTGTGATGACGAAACCGCGTTCGTTTTTGCGTTTGCGCACTGCGGCGTTATGGGTACGCTGAACCGCAATCGCGGAACAAATGAAAAAGCATCTCTCAATAAACAGATACAGGATTGGGCAAAAATCGTACCTTTTCTCTGCGTAACCTGAGCGCCCAGCAACTCAAATCCTCACTCGCTATAGACAAAGAATACGCGACCGGCAAGTTACCGGCCGCGTAGTTTCATATTTTCGAGTCGCGGAGCCACTGCTGGAACTCATCCAGCGAGATGATCTCGCGGTCGCATTTTTTCTTTTCTTCTCTGGCTTTCTCGCTCCAGGCATAAAACTGCTCGTCGGTGATGCGGCCGGCCTTGATCCATGCAAAGCGCTTTTTGTACTCCTTGCGGTATGCCTTGAAAATAGGGTCATCGGTCTGCTTTTTCGTCCACTGGCGGAACGCGCCGATCTCACGGCAGCGCTGTTCGCCGTACTTCACGGGGCGCTCGCAATACTCTGCGCTCACACGGCCGGTCTGCGGGAACCAGCGGCCGCAATTCTTGCAGCGGCGCACGGTCACGCCGCGTTCCACGCAGCTTCGCAGCGAATAGTCGATCATATCCCGCACGGCGGACGAGTATAAAACAGGCGCGCACCGGTCCGGCTCGACCGGTTCAAAACTCAGCGGGATCGGCTCAAATCGGAACAGCTCCGGATCTCGCGGCTGGTCGTGATGATAGTTTTTCGCCGCCTGTTTCTGCGGTTCGCGGCCGGCGGAATCCACGTCCAGCACACATTCCAAAAACTTCTCAACCTGCTTCCTTGTCTCTGAAAACTGTGTTACAAACTCCTTTAGATCCAAAGTAATTGCCTGAAGCGGCGCTTTGCCCAAGTCCCTTCGGGAGCTGCAACTGTAGCAGCGCGTATATAAAAGGCGAAGGTAAATGTGCTTCTCTGCCAGTACACCGAGCTCTACCATCGCGGCTGTATACGCTTCACGGTCGCGGCTTTCAACAAAGCGTTCCCAATTCACGCTGATGCGTTCGAGCATCGGCGTGATTTCTTTTTCGTCGAGTTCCAGAAATGTCAGAAGACTTTCCAAAAACGGAAGCTCCAACTGCTTGGACGGCACGCCCTGCATTCCAAACGCATCGTTTTCAAAAAACTCTTTCTCGCCGGAGAAATACATCTTTGCATACCACATGGCTGTCACCTCAAATATGGACTAATTGTAAAATATAAATGAAATAGTCTTGACAAACGAATAGGGCTATGTTACCTTAAAACCAGAAAGCTGTCTAAATCGTTTTATCATAGTCTAGCATCACATAGACAGCTTGTCAACGGAAAGTTGCCCTGTACCTTGAAAATTTCACACCCATCTCCAAAGACGATACTCGCCGGAGAAGTATGCCGCGACGCTGCAAGAGCAGCCAGCATACCAAGGCGAGGCCAACGCCGTGTGCGTCAACAAAAGGCCGCAGGGCAGGAACGGGTATGGAGGATGGTAACAGGAAAAGAAAAAAACCGTCCGGCTGCTGCAACAGTCGGACGGCGCGCCGCGTTTCGGAAAACACGGACTGCAACTGTGTTAACTTTAACAGAGAGACCTCCGAAATGCAAGTTTAATCTCTGAATTTTCTAAAATCAGATGGAGGTAAAAAAGACATTGAACACATCAAGCATCAAAAATTTTGACGAGCTGCCGCTGTTTCTCAATGCGCAGCTTGTCTCCCGTGCGCTGGGCGTTTCGCCGTCGAGCGCCTATGAACTTCTGCATGAGGACGGTTTCCCGTCGCTGCGGATTGGCAGCCGGCTGGTCGTGCCGAAGGAGCAGTTTCGTCTCTGGGTGGAGCGGCAGACTGGAGGCGCGCATGAGGAATAAGTATTACACGTCGCGCGATCCGATTAAAAACTACTTTCCTCTGCCGAATGAGGTTTTCGCCCTCGGTCTCTCGCCGGGCGCGTTGGCGGTCTACAGCTATCTGATGTACATTGAGGATCGGACGACGTATCAGTGCCATGCGAGCTACAAAACGATTGGGAGCGCAGTCAATATGAGCCCAAACACCGTGCGAAAATATGTTGCGGAGCTGGTCGAGCGCGGCCTCATCAAGACGGAACGAACGACGATCATTACGCAGGACGGACGCAAGCAGAACGGGAGTCTTCTGTACACGCTCCTGCCCATTCAGCTCCCCATCCAGCAGTTTTACGAGCAAAAGCTTGCAAAGCTGGATGCGGAATGCGAGCAGGAACGCATCCGAAAGCGGTTGGAAGCGTTCCAACAGGCGCAGCAGAAAAACGCCTGTCCACCCGCGTGAGCCGCGTGTGGCGGATGTGTCCGATTTTCCGGACACAGCCGAGCGCGTTACCCACCGGAAGCCAAAAAGCCGGACGCTGCGCCGACGTGCGGGAGAACGGGAAATTCGACCGAATTCCAGCGCAGCGGGTTCGGTCGAAAGAGGAAATGCGGCGGAATGGACGAGACCTGCCGCTTGCGGCAAATGCGGAAAAACGCTGAAAATGGTCAAAATCGAGGGATTTTGGACGCCGCGGCGAGAAAGCAGGATAAACGGATGGCGTCGAAAACGACGCTTTTCCTGTTCACAACAGCCCGCAGTGCGGACTGTATCAAGGGGTTGCGCAGGCGCTGCGATTGGCGCCTGTTTGGAGAAAATTACGCGCGGCTGGCATCAGGAATCCCGCAAACGCAGACGGTTCAAGGGATTCCGGCGTGCCAGTGCGCAGAATGGAGGCTTATGAACAAGGAAGAAAACAGATTAAATTTCCGGATGTCGCCGGAGACGGCGGAAAAGCTGGAGCATTGGTACCGGCAGGATGGTTGCCGGAGCAAGAATGAATTTCTGGAACGTGCCGTGAATTATTACGCGGATCATCTGGCGGCGGGTACAAGCGCGATGCTTCCGCGGGCAGTCCAGTCAGCCATTGACGGAAGATTGCAGCTTTTGGAGCAGCGGATCTCATCCCTGCTGTTCAAGCAGGCCGTGGAGCTGGACATGGGGCTGAGCATACTGGCGGAGTGCGTAAATCTGGATGAATCGGTGCTGCGGAAGCAGCGCGCAAAAAGCGTCAATGACGTGAAGCGCACCAATGGGCAGCTCCGGCTGGAGCAGAAGCTCCGCACACAGGAGCCGTTTGACGAATGGCCAGATTGATCGTCAAAAGTCCGTATTTCAAGGGCGGCAGTGCAAAACCGGCGGGCGGGTATCTGCGCTACATCGCCACGCGTGAACGGGTAGAAATTTTGCCGGACGACCGTCCGCCGACGAAACGGCAGACGCAGCTCATCGAAAAGCTCACGAAAGATTTTCCGGATACGAAAACGCTTCTGGAATACGGCGATTATGCGGCACATCCGACAAAGTTCAACGCCTCACAGTTTCTCACGCTGGCGATGGAGGAAAACTGGAGCAAGGTGCAGGAGCTTGACGGCTATGCCAAGTACATCGCAACCCGACCTCGCGCGGAGCGGATGGGAGAACATGGGCTGTTCGGTGACGAGGATGCAGTCGACCTGAATGCGGCAATGGCAGAGGTGAACAGCTGCACCGGAAACATCTGGACGCACATCATTTCGCTCCGGCGCGAGGACGCGGAGCGGCTGGGGTTCGACCATGCGGACGCATGGCGGGCGCTGCTGCGGGCGCACCGGAACGACATTGCGGAGGCGATGCACATTCCGCCAGAGGATTTTCGCTGGTACGCGGCATTCCACGACGAGAGCGGTCACCCGCACGTCCACATGATGGCGTGGTCGAAAACGCCGGGGCAGGCGTACCTGAACCGGGACGGGATACGAAAGATCAAGTCCGTCCTGACCAACCAGATCTTTCAGCAGGAACTGCTGCACATCTACGAGGACAAGAGCCAATCCCGCGACGAGCTGGTAAGGGAAACACGGTCTGCTATGCTGGCGCTTGCACAGAAGATGCAGAACTCCGCCTGCGAGCATCCGGAGGCGGAGCAAATGGTCTGGGAACTGGCGAGGGAGCTTGGCAGCGTCAAGGGAAAGAAATCCTACGGGTATCTGCCGAAGGAGCTCAAGCAAAAGGTCGATGCCATTGTCGATCAGATGGAGCTGCTGCCGAGCGTGTATGAATGCTACGGGCGCTGGTGGAAGCTGCAGTGCAGGCTGAACGATTTCTACGCAGAAAAAGAGCGGCAGCGCCCGCCGCTCTCCCAGCAGAGAGAATTCCGGCAGATCAAAAATGCGGTCCTTCAGGTGGCGGAACAGGTGCGGCAAAACGAGATCACGTTCGAAGACGCAGGCGCAGAGCAGGATGCGGAACAAAATGCGACCTATAGTATTCCGTACCCGGTGAGCGCATGGTACGGGGTGGCGACGGACGAAACCCTGCCGTTGGAGGATCGCGATGAAGCCGCAAAGCAGTTGGAAATGCTGGCAGATGGCGGAGATCGATACGCGCAATACCTGACCGGAATCCTCTATCGTGACGGCGGGCTGCTGATTCCGGACACAGAAAAGGCACAGCACTATCTGGAACTGGCGGCGCAGCAGAATCATGCGGCGGCGCAGTATGCGTTGGGCAAGATGCTCCTCTCGGATGATCCAGAACTGCAAAATCCTACACAGGGATTCTACTGGCTGGAACGGGCAGTGCAGAGCGGCAGCGACTACGCCGCCTACCGGCTGGGCAAGGAATATCTCAGTGGGAAGAACGCACCGAAAGAACCGGAACGCGCAGCGGAATATGTGAGTATGGCTGCCGAGCGCGGCAATCCCTATGCGCAGTATTTGTTAGGGAAGCTCTATCTCAGCGGCGACGGTGTGCCGAAGGACAGGGATGCTGCCTACGACTGGTTTCAAAAAGCACAGGCGCAGGGACACGACTATGCAGGATTTTTCGTGGACCGCATCGAGCGCCCGGAGTCGCCGAACGTGCTGCTCTCGGCGACACGGCTGCTCTATCACATGGGAAAGATCTTTCAGAGCAGCGCACCTGCGCCGCAAAACACCGGCGTTCAGATCGACCGCAAGCGGCTTGCCAAGCTGCGTCGGATGCGTATGGCTGCCGGACACAAGGCTGACGATCACGAGCAGGAGCAGACGAATAATACCATGTCGATGGGCTGGTAGCACGGTTCAAAATCTGCACCACCATAGACAAAGAAAACCGAAATGATAACTTTCTGATAACTCTCTGCGCGGGAGGTTGCTATTGTATCTCCTGCGTGGTAGTTGTTAGAGAAAGAATACCACGAAAGAAAGGAGCTCTGCATATGGGAAAACGGCGGCCATCCGGAGACGGGATGGTCAGAAAACGCGACGATGGGCGCTGGGAAGGGCGCATTGTCGTGGGACACAAGGCAAACGGCAACCCGATCTTCCGGCACGTCTACGCGAAGACGCAGAAAGCTCTGACGGAGAAGCTCCACCAGAGCATTGAATGCTATCAGGATGTGGAGCTGACTGAGGACAGCCGTATGACGCTGAGTGAGTGGCTGGACCGCTGGCTTGCGGAATACAAGGACGGCACGATCCGGCCGGGGACGCTGGAAGGCTACCGCAATTATATCGAAAACTACATCAAGCCGCAGCTCGGCGGCAAGCAGATTTCGCTCATCACGACGCAGGACGTGCAGCGGATGTACCGGCGGCTGAAATCCGGCGGGCGCGTGCGCGAGGACGCCGAGGGCAGCAAGCGGCTCTCCGATTCGACCGTGCGGCACATCCATACGATGCTGCACGGCGCGATGAAGGCTGCGGTGCAGGCGCACATCATTCCGAAAAATCCGACCGAGAACGCAACTGTGCCGAAATCCAACTACAAGCCGATGCAGGTACTGAACGAGCAGGAGCTGGACACATTCCTGCAAGCGGTTCAGAACGACGATGTCTGGCGGGATTTCTTCTACACGGAGCTTATGACCGGCCTGCGGCGCGGCGAGATCTGCGCGCTCATGTGGCGCGACTTCGACGCGAAGACCGGGACGCTTAAAATCTGCCGGACGCTGCACAGCAAGGGGCAGGGCGTCTACGCCCTCGGCGACACGAAAACGAGCCAGGGCAACCGCACGATCATCCTGCCGGAGAGCGTCGCGGCGCTGCTGCGGGCGCGGAAGAAAAATTCTATCAGCCAGTGGATTTTCCCGCAGCCGACCAGCCCGGAGCTGCCGATGAATCCGGGGACGGCATACCGGCGGCTCAAAACGCTGCTGGAGGAAGCGGGTCTGCCGAGCATTCGCTTTCATGATCTTCGTCATACGTTCGCAACACACGCCCTCACCAGCGGCGTGGACGCGAAAACGCTGGCGGGGATTCTGGGTCACACGAACGCCAGCTTCACGCTCGACACCTACACGCACGTCACGCCGGATATGCGCGAAGCCGCGGGCGGCATCGTCGGCGGCTTCATGGAGGACTTATTCGGGAAGGAGTTAAAGCCTTGGCAAAGAAACGAAAAGCAGGCGACGGACTGATCCGTCAGCGCGCCGACGGGCGCTGGGAGGGGCGGTACGTCATCGGCTATGACGATCACGGCTACCCCAAAACAAAGGCCGTCTTTGGCAAGAGCAAGCGCGAGTGCACCGAAAAGCTGGCGGCGCTCAAAGCGCAGCTCGGCGGCATTCCGTCGGACAAGCTGCGGCCGGAGATGCGCTTTGCCGACTGGCTGGATTATTGGTACGAAACGCACTGCAAGCCGAATATCCGCACCTCGACGCAGTCCGGCTACGAAGACCGCATCCGCCTGCACATCAAGCCGGAGCTGGGCGAGATTCCGCTGAACAGGCTGACGCAGAACGACCTCCAGCAGTTTTATGCGCGGCTGAAAAAGAGCGGCCGCAAGACGCGCACGGAGTGCTACGGCGAGGGACTGTCTGACCGTATGGTACGGATGTGCCACGCGACCTGCCGCTCGGCGCTGCAGCGGGCTGTACAGGATGGACTCATCCGCACGAATCCCGCCGAGGGCTGCAAGCTGCCACCAAAAAAGGCGCACGAGATGCAGGTGCTGGCGCGGGATGAATTGCAGCGGTTTCTCATTCAGGCGCAAGCCGAGGGTTACTATGAACTGTTCCTTCTGGATTTGGCGACAGGCCTGCGGCGCGGGGAACTGCTGGCGCTGCAATGGAATGACCTCGATTTTGAAACGGGCGTCCTCACGATCAGCAAACAGGTCAGTCTGGTTCGCGGCAAGATCGTGATGAGCGTGCCGAAGACGAAAAGCTCCATCCGCAAGCTGGTGCTGCCGCCCGCCGTCGTGCAGGTGTTGAAAGAATACCGTGAAAGCAATCACTCCCGCTGGATGTTCCCGTCGCCGGTGCTGGAGGATCTGCCGCTCAACCCCGGTTCGGTCTACGACCGATTGCAGCTGATTCTGGAGCACGCAAACTGCAAACAGGTGCGTTTTCACGACCTCAGGCACACATTCGCGACCTTGGCGCTGCAAAATGGGATGGACGTAAAAACGCTCTCCGCCATGCTGGGACATGTGTCGGCGGCCACGACGCTGGACATTTACACGCACTCGACCTCTGATATGCAGCACGCCGCCGCGCGGAAGATCGACTGCGGCATTGGCAAAGCAGAACTCCCGGACGAGCCAGCGCCGCAGGCAAATGCACCCGCCATCGTCGACTTTCAGCCTTACATGGGCAAAGTCCGCAAGCCCGGCACGGGCTGCATCAGCCAGATCAACGACCACCTGTTTGAAGGGCGCTACTCCCCGACGTGGATCGACGGCAAGAAGCACGCGCGGAATGTGTATGCGCATACGCGCGAGGAATGTGAGGAGAAGCTGAAGGTGCTGATCGCAGAGATGAAAGCGGAGCTGGCGGAGTTGAAACGGCAGAAAGGCGACAGGCATTGAACGGATGAACGGGATGCAGCCGCCCGGAATGCCCCGGACGGCTGCATTGTGTTTTGGGCGCGGTTTTGCTATAATGAAATAAATTGGGATTTGTTGCTCCATACGCCCTTGACAGTAGTCCTTACAATATACTATAATAATATTTACAAATACTATTTGTAAGTGGGGGACTTATGGAAAACAATCATTTTAACGTTGCGTGGGCGAAAAGCACTGCTCTATATACAAAAGCAGCTTCGGTACTTGGCGTCGGATACCCAGAAATGATGGTGCTGTATGCGCTGGAATCTATGGGAGAACTGACGCAAAAGCAGATCGCAGAGAATTTCGGTATGCAAAAACAGACGGTTCATACGGTCGTGAGCGCACTTCAAAAGAAGGGCTATTTACTGTTGGAGGCCAGCGAGGGCGATAAACGTGAGAAGCGGATCGTCTTGACTGAAAGCGGACAGGTATACGCCCACAGAATGATTGCGCCTTTACGAAAAGCCGAGGAGAAGGTTTATAGAACAATCGGGAACGAACGGCTCCAAGCCATGTGTGAAATTCTTGACCTTTTCAATCTTCTCTTTGAAAGAGAGCTGAGCGGAGGTCTGGGCAGTGAATAACAAGCGGACTTTCTTTCAGTATGTGATTCCGTCCGTGTTATCCTTTGCGCTTTCCGGGGTGTATGCCATCGTTGACGGTTTCTTTGTAGGCAACTCAATCGGGGATGCCGGACTTTCCACAATCAACATTGCATATCCCATCACGGCGGTCCTGCAATCCGTAGGGACAGGAATCGGAATGGGTGGTTCAGTCAAATACTCCATTCTGAAAGCAGCAGGAAATGAGAAAAAAGCACGGGAGTTCGTTGCCGGTGCAACATGGCTGATGCTTCTTTTCAGCGCTGTCCTGACTGTCACCGTTTTCTTCACTTCAGAGAAAATCCTTTCTGCCCTTGGTGCATCGGGCGAGTTGCTTACTCTGGGAAATGAGTATATCAAGGTAATTGCCCTTGGAGCGATTTTACAGGTGTTCGGCACCGGACTGGTTCCGTTTATGCGTAATTACGGCGGTTCTTTGTGGGCAATGATCGCTATGATCTGCGGCTTTGCTACCAATATTGCTCTTGACTATACTTTTGTGTGGGTTCTTGGACGGGGCATGTACGGTGCGGCATTGGCGACCATTATTGGGCAGGGAGTTACCATGGCGGTTGCACTCGTGTATTGCGCCATCAAAAAGAACCTCACTCTGAAAATCGCACCTGTTGATACCCCGAAAACGGCATTTCAGATATTAAAAATCGGACTTGCTCCATTTGGCTTGACCCTTGCCCCAAATATCTCTCTTGTGATCATCAACCGATTTTCGGTTTCTTATGGCGGACAGGAGGCTATCGCCACCTATGCCTGTATCTCCTATATCATCTGCATTGTTTATCTTCTTTTGCAGGGTGTCGGTGATGGTAGCCAGCCGCTCATGAGTCAGTTCTACGGAGCAGGCGAAGAAAAATCGCTCAAACAAACCAAAACGCTGGCGTATGAATTTTCCATGGTTTTGGCGGTAATCAGTGCGATTCTGATTTACCTGCTCCGTGGTAAGATTGGACTACTGTTCGGTTCATCTGCCGAGGTAAACGCAGGGGTCATAAAGGTCATGCCGATCTTCCTTGTGTCGGTTCCGTTTGACGCCATCACACGAGTTTCCACGGCGGCTTTCTACGCAACCGAAAAAAATGTGCTGTCCTATGTTCTGACATTTATCGAACCCATCATCATGCTGGTGTTGATGCTGATGCTGCCGCCGGTGTTTGGCGGTCAAATCATGATTTGGTGGAGCACCGTATTTGCAAAGGTCATTACCGCATCAGTAAGCATTGTGCTGTCCGTTAGATATAGCGCACAAAGAAATCGATAACTTCCAGTTTGCCGAATCCGCAGCGCAAATCCTGCGCCGCAATAATCAAAGAATAACTTTTTGAAAAAATCGAACAATTTACATATGAAACCCGCTGAAATCTTATGATTTCAGCGGGTTTTCTGGTCCGAGTGACTGGTTTCGAACCAGCGGCCTCGTGGTCCCAAACCACGCGCTCTACCATCTGAGCTACACCCGGTTATGAAATTGAAAGTCTAAGCTGTCTGTAGTCAGCCATGTGGTCAAAGGCGGTTTTTCAGGTGATTCCGGAAATTGCGGAAAACCCGCAAACGCCTGTGTGTCAAGGGGTTCGGGCATTTTGACTCCGGCAGGTCGGATGAACGCTGCCACGCTCCCAAACCACGCGCTCTACCATCTGAGCTACACCCGGTTATGAAATTGGGAAGCGGGGCTGGCCCGGAAATTTGCGGGATTATTATAACGGATATGGCGGGAAAAAGCAAGGGAAAGATTCGTGGGGAGAATTTTCAACCCCCTGGGGGGCTTCCGTTAGGCGGTGCGGTCGGGTATAATGTGGGCAAAGATTTCAGTGAAGGAGTTTCCCGATGAAAAAAACAATTTCCGCGAAAAATCTGGCGTTCTGTGCGCTCTGCATTGCGCTGTGCGTTGTGCTGCCGATGGCGTTTCATGCGATCGCGAACGCCGGCCCGATCTTCCTGCCGATGCACATTCCCGTGCTGCTGTGCGGGCTGGCCTGCGGGTGGCCGTATGGCCTTGTCTGCGGACTGCTGGGTCCGGTGCTGTCCGGCGTACTGACGGGTATGCCCTCCCCTGCCGTGCTGCCCGGCATGATGGTCGAATGCGGCGTATATGGGCTGGTCAGCGGTCTGATGATGCAGGCCGTTCACACGAAAAAGCTGTATGCCGACCTGTATATCAGCCAAATCACGGCAATGCTGCTGGGCAGAATCCTGTCCGGCGTGTGCAAGGCGCTGATCTTCGCACCCGCGACGTTTACGGTCGCGGCATGGGCGACAACGTCGTTTGTGACCGGCCTGCCCGGCATTGTGATCCAGCTCGTGCTGCTGCCGACGCTCGTTGTCGCGCTGACGAAGGCGCGGCTGCTGCGGGTGCGGTACGCGTAAGAGGGCGCAGCGATGGAACAGCAGGCTGTCATCGATTTTTTTGACCAAGCCGCCGCTGGCTGGGACGCACAGTTGGTGCGCAATGAGGCAGTGATCGGGCAGATCCTGGACAACGCCGGAATCCGGCCCGGCGTGTCGGTGCTGGACGTTGCCTGCGGGACAGGCGTTCTGATCCCGGATTATTTGAAGCGCGGCGCGGCACAGATCACGGCCATCGACATTGCGCCGGAAATGGCGCGCATCGCGCGCGAAAAATTCCCGCAGGAGAACGTGACTGTGCTCTGCGGCGACGCGGCGCAGGCGCACTTCCCTGCCCTGTTCGACTGCATTGTGATCTACAACGCATTTCCGCATTTTCCGGAGCCGGAGCGGCTGATCTCCCATCTGGCCGGGCTGCTCACGCCCGGCGGGACGCTGACTGTGGCACATGGCTTCTCCCGCAAGGCGCTCGACGCGCACCATGCGAAGACGGCGCGCAGCGTCTCCAACGGTCTGCTGCCGGTCGAGGCGCTGGCCGGGCTGTTTGCAAAGCATCTGACCGTCACAGTGCAGATCTCCAACGATGAAATGTATCAGGTCGTGGGCCAGTGCTGTTGATTCCCGAATCGATGAAACGCCGGAGGGCTCTCCTTTGAGAGGCCTCCGGCGTTTTTTTCTCTGATTCAGCTTTTCAGCTTCCACACGGGGCTGCTCAGGGCGGCTTGATGTGCGCCGCCTGCGCCTGTTCCGGCATTCCGTATAAAATCTGATTGACTTTTTCCGTCTGCCGTAGGAAAATGGGGGCGGAAATCAAAAAAGGAGGTGCCTGATATGAGCAGACAGGAGGCGCTGCAGCAATTCCGGCAGGCGCTCAAGGCCGGACAGAAATGCTACCGCGATTGCGTCCACCGCGGACGCTATCCGTATCCGCAGGTGCTCGAGGAACGGCTGCGCGGCTGCGCGGTCGCGGGCCGCGTCGATCTCGGCGTACTGGACATTCCCATCGCGCAGATCATCGGCACAAATACGGCGGGGCGGCAGGCGGCGTTTGCCGCGAATTTCATGCCGCTTCTGGATCTTGGGACGGAGTTTGCAAGCAAGTGGGTCGCGCTCTGCGAGGCGCACCTGGGCGACACGGGCATCACGGATCCCATCCGCTGCTTTGAATATATGGGCTGCTTCTACGTGCAGGAGGGCAACAAGCGCGTCAGCGTCCTCAAGAGCTTCGACGCGCCGACCATCCGCGCGTATGTCACGCGCGTTCTGCCGGTCTATTCCGATGATCCGGCTGTGCGGGTCTATTATGAATTTCTGCACTTTTACGGGCTGTGCGGCCTGTATCAGGTGCATTTCAACCGCGTCGGCGACTATCCCAAGCTGCAGGCCGCGCTGGGCTTTGACGCCGACCACATCTGGTCGGACCGGGAAAAGCGTGCGTTTCTGACCGCGTTCTATACCTTCCGCACAGCCTATTACAAGCTCAGCCAGGAGCCGCCCGTCACGACGGCGGAAGCGCTTCTGGTGTGGCTGCACACGTATACGCTGGGCGATCTGCGCGTGCTGGGGCCTGCGGAGCTGGAAAAATCCATCCGCGCGGTCTGGACGGAGCTGACCGCCTACGCGCGGGGCGGAAAGATCGAGATGCAGACCGACGCGGAGCCGGAAGCATCCGGCTCCGGGCTTCTCGGGCTGCTGGCCGGGCGGATGATCCCCGGCGGGACGCTCCGCGCGGCGTTCGTACATGAATGCGCGCCGGAGAAAAGCCCGTGGATCCGGGAGCATGACAAGGGGCGGCAGCAGCTCGAGCAGGCGCTCGGCGACGCCGTCTCGGTCAGGACCTATCTTGCGGCGGACTACCCCTGCACCGAGGACGCACTGGAGCAGGCCGTCTCTGACGGCGCGCAAGTCATTTTCACGACGACCGTGCCGCTGATCTTCGCCTGCCGCAAGCTTGCGCCCAAATATCCGGGCGTCCGCTTTCTCAACTGCTCGGTCGATATGCCGTATCCCGGCGTGCGGACGTATTACGGCCGTATTTACGAGGCGAAATTTCTGCTCGGCGCGATCGCAGGCGCACTGGCGGAGGATAGCCGCATCGGCTATGTCGCCGACGGGCCGATCTTCGGCACGCCTGCGGCCATCAATGCCTTTGCGCTCGGTGCGCAGCTGACGAACCCACGCGCCGAGATCGAGCTGCGCTGGTCGTGCTGCGAAGCCTCACCTGCGGCGCGTCTCGCGGAAGAGGGGCTGCGCGTGATCTGCGCGCGCGATCTGCCCGGCTCGGGCGACAGCCCGGACTGGCGCGGACTGTGTCTGGCCCAGAACGCAGGGCCGGTCTGCGCGGCGCTTCCGGTGTGGAACTGGGGCGAGGTCTATATCCGGCTGGCGCGCAGCATCCTGCGCGGCGGCTGGGACGAGCTGAGCGCGGTGGCCGCCGTCAATTACTGGTGGGGCTTTGCAAGCGGCGCGGTGGACGTGCAGCTCATGGAATCGCTGCCGGACGGCCCGCGCGAGCTGGTGCGCCTGCTGCGCGCCGCGCTGACCCACGGTGAGCTTGCGCCGTTCCACCGGCGCATCGCCGACCAGACGGGCGCGGTGCAAAATGACGGCGAACGCTGGCTTGCGCCGGAGGAAGTTTTACACATGGACTGGCTGTGCGCCAATGTGCGCGGCAGCATCCCGCAGTATGACGAGCTGCTGCCGATGGCAAGGCCGATGGTGCGTCTGCTGGGACTGTACCGCGAGACGCTCCAGCCGGAGAAAAGGGGGCCGCTGCTTTGAAGCTTCTGCTGCTTGCCGATAAGGAAAGCCCCTATCTTTGGGACTATTATCAGCCGGGACGGCTGCGCGAATACGATCTGATGCTCTCCTGCGGCGATCTGAAGGCGGAGTATCTGTCATTTCTGGCGACACTTGGCCGCGCGCCGCTTTATTATGTGCGCGGCAATCACGACGGCAATTATGACCGCCGCCCGCCGGAGGGCTGCGACTGCATTGAGGACAAGCTGATCATCTTTAACGGTCTGCGCATCGCCGGGCTTGGCGGCAGCCGCCTGTACTCAGGCGGAAAGAACCAGTATTCCGAGCGTGAGATGAAAAACCGCATCTGGAAGCTCGGCTGGCAGATCCGCCGGGCGGGCGGCGTGGACATCGTGCTGGCGCACGCCCCGGTGCGGGGCTTCGGCGACGGGGACGATTACGCGCACATGGGCTTCGAGGCGTTTTTGCCGCTGCTCGACCGGTATAAGCCCCGCTATCTCATCCACGGCCATGTGCACATGGAATATGGCCGCGATATCGCCCGCGTGCTCCGGCGCGGGGACACGACGATCATCAACGCCTATGAGCGCTATACGCTGGAGGTATAATATATGGAATATCCAAAGGTCTGCCTGCGGCGCGGCGAGGAAGGCGGCGTTCTGAAGGGGCAGAGACTGATCTATGACAATGAGCTGGACTGGGCGGACGATATCTGCACGGACGGATGCGTCGTAGACGTGCTGGACAGCCGGCAGCGCTTTGCCGCGCGCGGGTTTTTCAATTCGAACTCCCGGCTGGCCGTCCGCGTTCTGACGCGGGACGAGGCAGAGCCAATCGACCGCGCGTTTTTTGCCCGCCGGATCGAGGCGGCGTGGCACACGCGGCAGGCGCTGGGCTTTTCCGATTCCTGCCGCGTCGTCTTCGGCGAGTCCGATGGGCTGCCGGGGCTGACAGTCGATAAATTCGCGGACTGCCTGTCCTTCCAGATCGCCTGTCTGGGACTGGAGCAATGGAAACCGGAACTGGTTTCCATTCTGGCGGAGCTTTTCACCCCGCGCGGCATTTACGAGCGCGACGATCTGCCCGTGCGCGAAAAAGAGGGGCTTCCGCTCATCAAGACGTGCGTTTACGGCGAAGTCCCCGAGGAGCTTGTGATCCGGGAGCACGACGCGCATATGCTCGTCTCCATCGCAAACGGCCAGAAGACCGGGCACTTTCTCGACCAGCAGGAAAACCGGGGCCGGTTAAAGCCCTACGCGCCCGGACAGGACGTGCTCGATCTGTGCTGCTGCACGGGCGGATTTTCCATCCACGCCGCGCTCTACGGCGCGAAAAGCGTCGAGGCGGTCGACGTGTCCGAGGACGCGCTGGCGCTCGTGCGGCGCAACGCGGCGCTCAACGGTGTGCAGGATATCGTCACGACCACCTGCGCAAACGTCTTTGATCTCGCGCGGCAGTACGTGCGCGAGGGACGGCAGTACGGCCTTGTCGTCTGCGACCCGCCCGCGTTCGCCAAGAGCCGCAAGGCGCTGGAAAACGCGTACCGGGGCTATAAAGAACTCAACCTGCAGTGCATGAAGCTTGTCAGGCCCGGCGGGTATCTTGTCTCGTGCTCGTGCAGCCAGTTCATGACGCCGGAGCTGTTTCTCAAAATGCTCCGCGAGGCCGCGCAGGACGCGGGCCGCGACGCAAGGCTGCTTGAACCGCTCATCCAGTCCCGCGACCACCCCGCAAGCCTCGCCTCCGAGCAGTCGCTGTACCTCAAGGGAGATATTTTGCAGATTTTATAAAAGTCCAGCGTTTCAACGCTGCCACGGCTTTTTGCAGACAAAGCCGGTTATGAAAGCGTGAAGCTCTTGCGGGTAGAGGCGTCGAACATCCTGTTCAGGATGGCAGCAGCCTCGCTGCGCTTGATGGTGCTGCTCGGATTGAAGACGCCGGACGAACCGGAGCCGGTCAGGATACCCGCACGATAGAACGTGTAGATTTCACTGGCGTATTTGTCGCCCATTTTCACATCGGGGATCTGGTCATCCGCAATGTCGTTCAGCACCTCGTAATCGTTCATCGCACCGAAGAAGATGTGGACGAACTCGGTGCGGCTTGCAGGCGCGTGCATCTGGGCCGGGGTGTAGTCGAGGTATTCTTTTTCGATGATGCCATGCTCGACAGCATACGCAACGTACGTGCTGTACCACGGCGTACCGTTTGTAAGCGTAACCTGACCGTTATTCTGGAGCTGATGGAGCGCGGCGGAGAGCTTGACCGTCTCGGCGACAGTCAGCGTGTTATTCGGCTTGTACAGCGTTTCGCTTGCGCCGCTGATCAGCTTATTCTTCCATGCGCCATAGACGGAGCCATAATACCAGTCGCCGGTCGAAACGTCGGTAAACGGCATATTCTGCCCGGTTCCGGACGCTGCGGGTGCGGTATATGTGACCGTAACAGTTTTCGCGATGCTGTTGCCGACCGCAAACGATGTGACGTCTGCGTCCGATACAAGCGTGACGTCCGATGTTACGCTGGAAGCCGCATAGCCTGAAGCGCCCTTCGCCGTCACGTGATCCGCAAGGATGATATCTTCATCAGACATACACGCAGCATCTGCACCGGTAAGCGTGCTCGTGCCGCCGGCAAAGGTGAGGCTGCCGGAGCAGTAAACTGCACAGGAAATATCTGCGTGTCCGGCCTTCACGCTGATCATGCCGCTGCTCTGTATGGTAAGGTCGCCATTGACCCCGATGCCAACAGATAGACTATCCGCACCGGCCGCATCTCCGCTGACAACAGTCAGGGAGCTGTCCGCATCTCCGACGATTTTGCAATTGCCGAGAACAAAAAGTCCACAGCTATGGTTTTCGGCTCCCGTCGTGCTGCCGGATACGATCTTGTTTTCGCCCTTCAGCACGATGGTCACGTCAATCATGCTGTCATCCGGGGCGCCAATCGCGATGGCGCAGGAAGTTTCAGCGCGGCTGAGTCCTGACTGGTCCAGCGTGAAATTGTCCAGCGTGAGTGTACACGTGCCTGCGTCCCACGTCCAGCCTTCGCCTGCATTCTTCTCAGAATTGGTAGAAACCAGCACCAAGTCGCTTTCATACTAAAATCTAGTAAAACACTTTAACCGTCTTACCAGATATGCTATACTGTAT
>ERZ1673699.77-NODE-77-length-132198-cov-10.724352_pt1 | contig 132198 bp, 83 predicted proteins | sample MGYA00580229_ERZ1673699 | MGnify/ENA primary metagenome ERZ1673699 (study PRJEB41218, sample SAMN15661785) | gut metagenome | host: Homo sapiens | place: Canada: London | collected 2015-08-20/2019-03-30 | study: EMG produced TPA metagenomics assembly of... | reverse complement strand
AGATACTAAAATGAAAGCAAATCACAACAGAGAGATGTTTCTTAGCCATGTCGATTTAACTGTTCCCAATGGTTCAAAGATACTAAAATGAAAGCAAATCACAACCCTTCAATCTGCGCCCAGTCAGTTGCATTCACTGTTTCCTATGGTTCAAAGATACTAAAATGAAAGCAAATCACAACTCTCCCACTGTTTCTTAGTCAGCATACCATACTGTTTCCTATGGTTCAAAGATACTAAAATGAAAGCAAATCACAACGGGCGCTGCATTGTGCGGTTGTGCAGGGTCACTGTTTCCTATGGTTCAAAGATACTAAAATGAAAACAAATCACAACAATCGAGCATATTCGTATCTACGCCAACAGGCTGTTTCTAATGGTTCAAAAATACAAAGATGAGAAACAAATCACAACAGAATTGTATATAATTCCTGCCAAGATTCAACATTTTAAATAATTTTAGAAATAAGTATGCTCCCCCAATCCTAAATATCATCCCCTCTCTTTATTAACGAATTGAAGAGAGAAGCCCCACTTCCTTTTCCGTACCCTCTTCTCTCTCCAATCCCTTAATCCCACCTATCTATTTTATCTTTTCCCTAATCTTCGTCAGATACTGCTTCATCCCTTCCGCATCCTTCGTACTGATAATTTCCAGCAAATTCTTCAGCTCCAGACGAATATTTTCCACTTGCGAGGGAGTGCGCGGATTAAAGAGAATTTCCTGAAGCAAGTAATCATCCTCACTCAGCAAACCCTTGGCAATAGCCATGTGCTTCTTGAATGTAGTACCCGGAGCCTCCTGGTGCTTCATCACCGCTGCAAAAACAAACGTAGAGACGAAAGGAATAGACAGAGAATAAGCTACCGTCTCATCATGTTCGTCGAAAGTATATTCGAAGATATTGAGGCGGAGCGTCTGGTAAAGGTCCTTGAAGAAAATTTTTCCCAGGTGGTCACCTTCACTGATGATGATAGCATTCTCGCTGCTCAGATTGCTGAGGCTGGCAAACGTAGGGCCAAACATCGGATGCGACGATACATAACGAAAGCCACTTTCCTCATAGAATTTCTTCAATCCCGTCTTCACCGAGGCGATATCACTGATGATACAATCCTTGGGCAGCACAGGCAGCACCTTGCGGAATGCGTCCAGCGTATATCTCACCGTGGCGGCATTGATTACCAACTCCGGTTCGAAGTCCTTTATCTCTTCCAACGTGGTGAAACGATACGTGTTATAGACAAAACGCAACTGGTGCGGATTCACGTCGAACACTGCCGTTTCATGTTGGAAACTTAGAATATCTGTAAAGAAAGAGCCCATCTTGCCGGCTCCGAGTATTAAAATACGCATAAATTTAGTGTTTAGGTATTAATGATTAGTGATAAGTGAAAGATAGCGTAGCCGTTAATCACTTATCACCAGTCGCTAATCACTTGTTTATAATTTCCATTTGTTGCCTCACACTCTCCTCGTGTATCAGCTCGAATACCTTCTTGATAAATTCCGAATCCACGCCCAGAAGCACACCTTGAGAACCGCGTTTGTCCAGAATTTCATTGTAACGTCCCGTTTGCAGAATCGTCATATCGTGTTCTTTCTTGAACGTACCGATTTCACGTGCCACACGCATACGTTTGGCAAGTTCCTGCATCAGGTTGTTGTCGCATTCGTCAATCTGCTTGCGCAGTTCGCTGAGGTTTTCCGTGGTCTGTGTCTCTTTACGGATGACGAGCAGGTTCAGGATGTAATCCAGTACGTCCGGAGTCACTTGCTGCGAAGCATCACTCCATGCACAGTCGGGGTTGCAGTGGCTTTCGATAATCAGACCGTTGAAACCGAGGTCCATAGCCTGCTGGCAAAGCGGTGCGATGAGTTCGCGCTTACCACCGATGTGGCTGGGATCGCAGATGATCGGCAGGTTCGGGATGCGGCGACGCAACTCGATGGGGATATGCCATTGCGGCAGATTGCGGTACAACTTCTTGTCGTAACTGCTGAAACCGCGGTGGATGGCTGCCAGACGTTTCAGACCGGCATTGTTGATACGTTCCAGGGCGCCGATCCAGAGTTCCAGATCCGGGTTTACCGGGTTCTTCACAAACACAGGAATATCCACACCCTTCAGTGCATCGGCAATTTCCTGCATGGCAAACGGGTTGGCAGTGGTGCGTGCGCCAATCCAAAGGATATCGATACCTGCTTTCAGACACTCGTATACATGCTTCGAGGTGGCTACTTCGGTAGAAACGTACATTCCGGTTTCTTTCTTCACCTCTTTCAGCCATGCCAGACCGTCTACGCCTACACCTTCGAAACCACCCGGTTTGGTACGCGGTTTCCAGATTCCGGCACGGAATATCTTCATTCCCTTTTCGGCCAGTTGCTTGGCGGTGCACATTACTTGTTCTTCTGTTTCGGCGCTGCAAGGACCTGCAATTACCATAGGACGTTTGTCCTCAATACCCGGCAGCAAAATCGATTCTAATTCAAGTTCCATATTCTTTTATTTTTGTTCAATTATATTTTTATTGTATAGATATTTCTCAGTGTCTTCTGAACCCTCTGTAACCCCCGTCGATAAAGCCTTTCGAACGTGTTAATAAATACAGGCCTCGTTTTTTAAAAACGTTGCCCTTATTCTTTAAAAACGTCGGGCACGTTTTTAAAAACGGTGAGTGGCTTGTGTTACAGGACTTCTTTTTTGTAAATATATTACTTCATCTCCCTGATGCGCTTCAATGCCTCTTCCAATTTATGGTCTTTGCAGCAAAGCGAGATGCGGATATACCGTTTTCCGTTACTTCCGAAGATAAATCCCGGTGTGATAAATACGCGTGCGTTATGCAACACCTTTTCAGTCAGTTCTTCCACGTCGGCGCAGCTATCGGGAATTTTTCCCCAGAGGAACATACCTACCTGTTTTTCATCGTATGTACATCCCAGTGCGTGCATGATTTCCCCTGCCAGATGGCGGCGGTTGCGGTAGTTCTTGTTGTTTCCGTCGTACCATTCCTGTTCGGCTTCCAGAGCGTTGGCGGCTGCCAGTTGCATGGCGCGGAACATACCGCTGTCGATGTTGCTCTTCACTTTCAGGATCCATTGCACAAAGTCGGCGTTGCTTGCCAGCATACCGATACGCCAGCCCGGCATATTGTGGCTCTTGCTCATGGAGTTGAACTCGATGCAACACTCTTTGGCGCCCGGCACACTGAGGATGCTGAGGGGGTGGTCGTTCAGGATGAAGCTGTACGGGTTATCGTTTACAATCACGATGTCCTTGCGGCGTGCAAAGTCCACCAGTTTTGCATAAAGTTCCGGGGTGGCGTTAGCTCCGGTCGGCATGTTCGGATAGTTGGTCCACATCAGCTTTACGCGGCTCATGTCCATCTTTTCCAGTTCGTCGAAGTCGGGCATCCAGCCGTTTTCCTCTTTCAGGTTGTAGTTGATGACTTCAGCGCCCAGTATCTTGCTCAATGAGGTATAAGTGGGGTAGCCCGGATTGGGAACCAATACCTGTTCGCCCGGATTGACGAAGGCCAGTGTGACGTGCAGGATACCTTCTTTCGAGCCGATGAGCGGCTGTATCTCAGTATTAGGATTCAGCTCCACGCCGTACCATTTCTTATACCAAGCGGCAAAGCTGTGGCGAAGTTCGGGGATACCGACATAAGGCATATAACCGTGTCCGTCAGGGTTTTGTGCTTCGCGGCACAGGGTCTGTATGGTTGCTTCCGAGGGAGGCATGTCGGGACTGCCGATTCCGAGACTGATTACGTCTTTTCCTTCGGCATTCATTTGTGCCACCTCTTTCAACTTCTTGGAGAAGTAGTACTCGCTCACGCTGGCCAACCGGTCGGCGGGCTTGATCTTAGATGTTTGATTTTCCGTCTGCATATTCGCCTAATATTTTAAGTTCTTTGGTTAGCGGTGTGATGGCCGCGATGGATTGTTTATATCTCAGTAGGTTGTCGAAAACAACGTCTACGTAAAATTGGTATTCCCATTCCCGCCCGATGATGGGCAGTGACTGTATTTTGGTCAGGTTGATGCTGTAGAACGAAAGAATGGACAGTACTTGCGAGAGGCTCCCTTCCGTGTGGGGCAGTGTGAATACCATGCTTGCCTTGTTGGTTTCCGGGTGTGGATGGCGGCGTATTTCGTCTACTTGCCAAGGATCGGCAACTACCAGAAAACGAGTGAAGTTGTGCTTGTTTGTTTCGATGCCTTCCTGCAACACCTTCATGCCGTAACGCTCGGCAGCGGCCTTGGAACAGATGGCGGCGTGTCCTTTCAGATTTTCCCGCTTGATGATTTCGGCGCTGAGGGCGGTGTCTTCCGCTTCCACTACTTTCATCTTCGGGTGCTGGGCAAGGAACTCGCGGCATTGCATCAGTGCGATGGGGTGGGAGTTGACTTCCGTCAGATCGTTCCAGTCCTCATCGGGCAGGCAGACAAAGCTGTGTGAAATGCGTAGTTTGTATTCGCCTATGATTTGTGTTCCGCTCTGCCGCAGCAACTCGTTGTTGTGCAACAGGCTACCTGCAATGGTATTCTCTATTGCCAACATTCCTATGGTCTTGCTGTCCTTCTTCACGGCTGCAAACACGTCCTCAAAAGTAGCGCAACAGATTAACTCTATTTCTTCTCCTTCGAAGTACTTGTGTGCGGCAATGTCGTGATACGACCCTAATGTTCCTTGAATGGCTATTCTTTTCATACTGTTTCTTTAAAATAAAAAATCCCGCTTCCATACAATGGAGCGGGATTAAGTATATTACTTTAGTTCTCTATTCAGTTCTTAAGCATCACTGTCACTTGACACATACAAACTCCCGCTCTACTTTCTGGCTAAAGTAAAAGTAAAAAAAGAAGTAATATGTATAAGTAAACAAATTCATACTTTCGTTTTCTTTTTGTTTTTAATTTCGTGGCAAAAGTAATACTTTTCTCTTATATGCAAGCAAAAAATGATATTTTTTTTATTTCTTCTTCAAAATTAGCTTTCAGACGAGTGCTTCCGGTTGTCTTTTTCTGCCGGAAATCCATCAATCGTCGTGCATGATTCCCTTGATTTGCTCCCATTTGTTCACGGCATCGTTGGACTGTGCTTTTCCCGGAGTGCTCCGGCCTTCGCGGATGTACTTTTGCAACAGGTCTTTCAGCTCGCTGACTATTTCGGGATGTTCCTGATAGACATTTTTGCTTTCGGTGGGATCGTCTTTCATATTATAGAGTTGTATCGGGGGGAGCTGGGCAATGGCTTCCTTGTCCACGCCAGGCTTGGGATAGCTCCAACCGCCGGAACTGGGGGAACACAACAGTTTCCAGTCTCCTTTACGGATGGCAAACTCTCCGCGGATGGAGTGGTGCACGGTGGCTTCACGGATGGTTGGCATGTGGTGCGGATTCCGGATGAGGGGAAGAATGTTGTAGCTATCTTCCGCTTCGTTATCTTTCAGGGGATAATGGTTGAGGGCGGCAAAAGAAGCGTAGAAGTCGTTGAGGCAGACGGTTTGCGCACAGGTGCCTCGACCTGCACCGTTGGCCCATTCCACGATGGTGGGTACGCGGTGACCGCCGTCGAAGAGGTCGGCTTTCATGCCTCGCCAGATATAGTTGGCATGATGCCCCTTAGCTGCCATCTCGGGGATACCTCCGGCGGGAGAGCAACCGTTGTCGGTGGTGAAAACTACGATGGTATTGGAGTCTATGCCGTTGCGTCGCAGGGCTTCGCGCACTTGTCCCACTACATCGTCCACCATCAGGACGAAGTCGCCGTAATCACCCAGTCTGGTTTTTCCTTTGAAGGCTTCGGCGGGCAGGATGGGGGTATGAGGGGCGGGTAGGGGTAGATAGAGGAAGAAGGGGCGTTCGTCTTGCGCGTGACGGTTGATATAGTCTACTGCGCGGTGGGTCAGATTGGGCAGACAGTTCTGGTGGTTGAAGTCGTTGCCTATGGCGCCTGCACGCCAGAAGCCCGGTTTCTTTCCTGCGGGTACGGTGCCTATTTGCGTGGTGGTGGGCTGGCGGTTTTCTATATATACATAGGGAGCCATGTCGAGGGAACCGCAGAAGCCGTAGAAGTAGTCGAAGCCTAAGTCGACAGGACCGTTGGTGATGGGTTTAGAGTAGTCCACGTCTTCGTCGTTGAGGGCGTTGGCGTCGGGTTTCTCATGTCCCGGTTTCGTGCCCCAGTTCCAGCCTAAATGCCATTTGCCGATGCAGGCGGTGGTATATCCATTTGCTTTCAGCATGGATGCCATGGTACTGCGGGTGGTGGGGATGATAGGGCGGGAGTAGCCGTAGAGTACACCGCTTTTGAGGCTGGAACGCCAGTTGTAGCGCCCTGTGAGGATGCCGTAGCGGGTGGGGGTGCTGACAGCTGAACAGGAATGAGCATCGGTGAACATTACGCCGTTGGCGGCCATCTGGTCGATGTGGCGGGTTTGGATATGCGAGTCTTTGTTGTAGGCGGAGACATCTCCATAGCCCATGTCGTCGGCGAGGATGAAAATGATGTTCGGCTTTTGCTGGGATGCTGACTTTGCTTGTTCTGCGGTTTGTGCAGACACATGCTGTCCAAGGCAGAAGGGAACGGATAAAAATCCGAGATAGGTGAGGTTTTTCATGATATGATGTTTTGGGTTTGATTTTACTTGGTTATTATGTACAAAATTAGCTGTTCGATGGAAAGGGCTTTATTAGTTCTGTCTCAAAAGTTTGAGATATTGTTGCAAGTGCGGAGTGGTTATTATGAATTTAAACAAGGGAAGAATTCTGTTAATGTATTATTCTTTTTCTGATCCCATAAAAAAGCATTCTTCCTTTTGGCTATTCCCTGCAATTCATCTATCTTTGCATTAGCCGAAGAGAAATGCGGCGTGATGAAGCTATTTTTGACAAGGAGAAAACTGGTAATTTTATTTAAGTCAAGAAACAGAACTTCAATAAAGATGTTTCACGCAGACCATATAGGGTCGGGCGTGCAAGCGTATTTATTGGTTCTGTGGGTATACCAGTACCTCTCCTTGGATAAATATGAACTATACGTCCGACTTCTTTTTGTATAAGGGGGATGAGGGCGATTTTAAATATTTAAAATCCGAAGAAGACATGAATACCCCGAAGGATGAAATGATAACAGAGGCCATCCACTGCATGGTAGAACAGAGGAAACACGAGATATGGGAAGTGCTCTACCCATTAAGTATAAAATATGGTTTTACGCTCGACTCCGACTATGCCAGCATCAAGCTGGAACTTCCCTGTAAAGACTTTCCGGAAGAAAAATGCGGATGTAAATTACCGCTTGATTCCGTGTACAGTGCCTTTGTGAAAGGTGATTTTCTTTATGTGATGTGCCGTGGGAAAGTGTATTTTATCCTTGATCTGGAAAGTGGTTTGTGGAGACTGTATTTGCCAATGCACCGACCTTCAAGGCTGAAAGTACTGTGGTGGAGGATTCAAGAGACAACAAGGGATTTGGTGTGGTTGGTGAGACATTGGAAGGACTGAAATAATTCACGACATAGTCACACCTCTTCTACTCGTGCCAACTCCCAGCCGGAGAACTGCATCACGATGCAATGCAGCGTTGTCCTTTGGCACATCAACTGTACCTTAGGGCCTTCGGCATAGCGGTGAATTTGTGCTACGGCATCCTTCCACTGGGCTTCGCCTTTGGCGTCATAGTCCTTGGCAGGAAGATATTTTAACTCCAGAATGTAGCTGTGTTCCACTTCGGGATAGCGTTGTAGGTCAGGCATCAGGAACAAATCACAAAAGCCGTGGTTCAACTCTACTTCGGGCGCAGTAAGGTAATAGGAATTGATGCTGAGATAGGCTTGGAAGAAGCCCTGAATGTTACGCTCGCCTTCAATCAGACTGCGTACGGAGGAATTCTCTTTGTAATCGTAGGCAATCTTCTCCATGGCAGGACGCCAGTCACCATCGAAGGCCATGTTATCGTACAGGTTCTTCAGGTCGTTCAGGCTGATGCGCTCCTTATTCTGATATTGCTCCAGCATATAATCGTAGTATTGTTTACGTACATTATTATTAGGGATGCCCAGAATAAGACGGTCGCCACGGGTACCGATGATGGTAAGCATACCGTAGTAGAACAGTAGGCTGGTGAACAGTTCCGGGTTAACCAGGTCCTTGGCGGGAAAGGAGAGGGCTAAGTCTGCTACAATCTGTCCTTCTTCCGCGATACGGCGGATGACGCCTTTACGGTCACCGTCCAGATGGTCGAGGTTGAGGAGTTTCTTCATCTTGCTGTAGTCCGTGCGGGTATTGGGATCAATCATCTGCTTGGGAGAGTATCCCAAGTCTATTTTCTGTCTCAGATAATAAAGCACCATGTCGCAGTTGAACATCTTCGGGTCATGGTTCAGGCTCTCTTCAGAGAAGCAATAATTGTCATACCACGGCTTTATCTCAGTTATCATTTCGTCGATGTCACCCTTTAGTTGTTCGCAATCCTTGTAATATTGGAACATCTGGCGTACATCCGTCTCAGAGAATCCCAGCATGGTGTTGAATTGCTGTTTGGTACTAATGTTCCAGCCAATATTGAAGCCGCTTGTCAGGTCGTCCAGTGTGACGGGGCTGACGCCCATCATAAGGATGCGGTCGAAAGTACCCTTGAACTTTTTGAAAGCATTACGGTAAAAACCGTCGGCATGGGTGAGGGTGTGATAAACGTTTTCGCCATGCTCGTTCAGTACCACATTGGTGAAGTTGTCGTACTCATCGACGATAAGATAGAGGGGATAATTGCGTAGGTGGGCTTCTCCCAGTATCACTTGCAGCTTGGCCTCGAAGGTGGGAGCTGCTTCGAACTGAGTCCGGATGTGATCGGAATAGAAGTCATGGTATTTGTTCATAAAGATGTTCAGCTCTCCGGTGCAGTAAATCTGAAAATTCACTTCCAATTGTTCCCTGCTACCTCCTACTCGTGAGAAGTCGAACGACATAATCTGGAATGTACCTTGCAGGCGGGTGGGGTGACTACCTATCCAAAGGTTGCCGAAAAGATGTTCGAAATCATTCTTCCGCGCAATGTCATAGTATGCACTCATCATGCTCAAGAAGATACTCTTGCCGAAGCGCCGGGGACGGATGAGGAACAAGTTACTGGGCTGATCCTCCAACAAAGGCAGGTACATCGTCTTGTCCACATAATACTGGTTCTGTTCAATGACATCCACAAAGTTGGACACACCGTAAGGTATTCGTTTAACTTCTTCCATATACATCATAATTGTCGGGATAAATGCAACAACACTACAAAGATAGGAAAAGTTCCTGGAAATCGGGGATCGGGTATGCCGGATTTTTCCGGTCTTATAAAAGAATACGGGGTCAGGGGCTTTCCCTGTCTATCAGTAACTCTTTAGTTTTTCCTGTATATCGGTAACTCTTTCCCCAACTCCGTATGAACCACCTCGAAATTGACAAAGCCATTCACGGACTCCGGCTCTAACAGTGTTGCCGCAAGGTTCGCATTCTTCTGTGAAAGACGAATGATGAAACAACCTGCCGGGAAGTTCTTCTTTTCCTTTATCATCCGTGTAGATACTGTGACCGGATAAATCTTTTCCCATTCCTTGGTAGCTTTCTTGTATCCGGTAACCATATACTTCTCTACAGTGGCGGTGAAGGGTTTTCCTATCTCTTCTACCTCTATTCCTAAAGCTCGCAATTTCTCTGCTTGCATCCGGCAGGTATCTGGCAGAATATATGCTTTGGGACGTTTGCGTACTAACTCAGCTTTCAGTTGGAGCGCATCGAAAGTAGGCAGAGGCTCCGTAAAGCGTTCGTTCTTGGCAAGGTCAATAAAAGTAACGGGAAGCTCTGTCCGTGCAGATTGAAAAGTGACGGATATATCACTCTTTCCGCTGCAAGTCTCTTTCGCTGCCTTTCGTATCCCACTTCTTACTTCTTTTGAATGAAGAGCCGCTGTTTCCAAAAGACTGCGGGATACCAGAAAACCACATTCTGCACGACGGGTAAAACACGCTCTTCCCAATCCTATTCCACGGATTTCTATGAATAGAGATACCGCATTGGTGAGTCCCTGAAACGTGGAACTAGATTGTGGACTCTTAGCATCTTTCATTGCATACAAACTATCATTCCTGACATTGGGTGTAAAGTAAAAGCCTGAATGATAACCGTTAGCCTCCAATGCTTTCTCTGCTTCTTCACGGAATAAGCCGTTGGAAAGTGTACGTATTCCGGCAGGGATATTCAAATGCCCGCTGGGTAGGAAAAGGACATCGGCGGCCGTAGCTGCTTTAGTACCCCGCAGCAATTCAAACTCCTTGCGGAAAGGATTGAATTCGTGGATGTCCAGCGCTATTTCGGGGTTCCATTCCTTGTACGCTTTTTTAAGAAGAAGAGTCACCGGATCGGCAAGTTTACTTTGATCCCGGTTCAAATCATAGCCATTGCCCGATTTACGGCTTTGCATGGCATAACCATCCGTATTGGCTACAGGTACAAGCGCAAGAGACACCTTTTTCAACAGTTCGGCACCTTCGGGTGTATTCAGTAAATAATCGACAAGCATACAGGTTGCTTCCGGCCCGGCAGGTTCGTTGCTGTGCAGTCCTGCTTGTATCCAGACTCTTATTTTCTTTTTCTCGTTGGGAGTTCCGAAATAGAGTACGGGGATATCCCTGCCCTGTGGAGTCTTTCCTATATCGGACAGCGTAACCTTATCGGGATGCCTGTCGGCTAAATCCTTCAAATACCTGTTTATCTCGAACAAGGAAGCCAGACCTTCTTCAAGCGGTTTGCCGAGGGTGGGAGTGGAATATTGCTGCTCTGGTTCGGGATAGAAACGGCGGGCTACCTCTTCCGGTTGCATCGTGGGTTGGATATTCCAGAGAGAAGGGTTACTGAATACAGTTTCTTGCGCAATGCGTTGCAGATAGAGTGCTTCCTCTTCGGGCAGTCCGGCATAATAAGTACCTGTATAGGGTTTCTGAAAAAATACGCTACAGAATACATTGGCGACAAGATAAGAACCCTGTCGGGAAGGGTGGCTGTGATCGTTATTGTAAAGCGTGATGCTTGGATTTTCCGTGCGGACACGCTTCCAGGCGATGCCGACGGGGGCACACCAGGCATTCAGTTGTGCGGTCATCTCCAAATAACTTTCAGCCAGTCGTTGCTGCATTTCGGCATACGTGTCGATGTCGTGTCCCCAGGTCATGTAGAAGACGGTTTTTCCTTTCGGATTGTAGAGGCGGCGCAAGCTGTCGAGGGAGTGGGCGGGCTTGTACACATTCTCCCGTACCCATTCCTTTTCGCGGGCAGGCGCTTTACTTTGGTCTTGCAGGATGACGAAATCCCAGTTTCCTTCACGAATGGCATCCAGGGTTTCAGGGTTGGCGGCATGTTTCTTCAATGTCCAGCCGCCGTGTTCCACTAATTTTACAGAAAGCTTGTGACCGGTGGAGGCGGCAAGGGCCTGCACTTGTCGGACTAAACGGTTGTATTGTGTGTAGCTGTTACCTATGAACAGCGCGCGGAGAGAGTCTCCCAACATGACAGGAACGGCACGTCTGCCCATTCCGGTGGAGTGGTGTCCGATGCCTTGTTCTTCTATTTTCTGCCAGTTGCAGGGCCAGTTGTGTTCGGCTGCTATCCGATGGAGGTATTGGTAGAACTGATTGCCGCGCTCGTAACGATTGCATCCCTGTGCTTCGGCTTCGGGAGTCTTCCTTAAATATGATTCGCGGATGGTGTCTCCCGTAGCCAGTTGGAGGATAATCGGTTTGGCAAGATACTTCCTGATTGTTTCGGGAGTAACATACGGAATGTTACGTACTCCGTAGGGAAAATCTTGCGAAGCATCGGGGAAAGTGTACCATCCCGGACTTCCGATAACAGCTTTCTCCACATACGGGCTGTCATGGAAAAGCATGAATCGCTGCACAAATTGGCCTCCGGCTGAGTGACCGTAAATCATATATCCTTTCCGTTCACTACCTGAAGATTGGCGGACGTACTCGAAGATTTTATCAACCAGTGCCGGCGTTCGCTTTTCAGCCGGACGTATCGTATGATCCTTGTCGTCCATGACACCGATTTCCTGATAATCGGGTAAAGGAAACCTTTCCAAATCGAAGTGGGGAATGAAGACCATGAATTTATGCTTCTCTGCCTCCTGCTTCCAGGCTTTGAGTAGATAAGTGTAACCGCGGTCGGCACCTTCGAAGACAAAAACAATGGGCATACAGCGCACATCGCCCGAAGCCGGAATGTAGTAGTGCACATCTACCGGACGGTCGGCAAAGGGGGGATAGTCTTTGTAGGTGAACTTGCCTTCACCTACGGGAAGCACGGAGGCGGCACGGAGTCCGGCGTCCAGAAAGACAATGGTAAGAAGTAGAATTAATCTTTTCATTCTTCATACCTCCCTTTTTTAATGACTTCCTTGTCTTTTAGGACGAGTTTGCCGCGTGCTATGACGTGCGTCAGTTGAAGTTCGGAATCAAGGAAACAAAGGTCGGCATCGAAACCGGCGGCTATTCTGCCTTTGGTGCGCAGTTTGAGGTTGCGTGCCGGATTGCTGGTGATAAGGGTCAGCGCCTGTTCCAGAGGCAGAAGGCCTTCTTTTACGAGCAATGTCATCTCCTGCAAGTTGAGGTGCAGGGGGGCGGGGCGATAGGTCGTTTCTCCTGTTTCGGGATTGATGCGGCGCACTCCGCCACGGCCGTCACTGGAGAAGGTGATGCGGTCGAGGGGCACGTGGGCTTCGAGGGCTTTCATGACGCAGCGATGGGGAGCGTCGAATTTGGTTCCTCCGGTGGAGAAATCTACCATGCCACCCATGCAGGCAAATTCTACGGCTTGCCGGAATAAGGCTTCCGTGCGTATCAGGTGGGTGGGCGAGAGGTAGGAAATCAGCGTGGGATACTTGCGGGCGATGTCCAGCAACGGGGCGATACCGTCGGGCAAGGCTCCCAGATGAATATGCAGGATACCTCCTTTGCCGGAAGTGAAACCGCCGAGGCGTACCTGGTTGATGAGGCGCAGTATCTCCAGTTCGGTGGGGAAAGCGCTGCGGTCGTCACTCATGGCGAGTTTGCAACCGATCACTTTGTCGATGAAGATGAGATCGTCGGCTACGCAGGACATCAGTGTTTTGGGAGGCAATCCATAGAAACTGGTAAGCATGTAGGCACTGAGGCCGTCGTCTTCCAGGGCTTTGGTTTTGGCGTAAAGGGTGGATAGTTCTTTTACGAAACCGTCCGTGCCGAGTAGTCCTACCACGGTGGTGGTTCCGCAAGCCACCAGTTCGCTCATGGAGACGTCGGGGACTAAGGAAGCATAGCCGGTTTGTCCGCCGCCACCGGTGATGTGGACGTGCTGGTCGATAAAGCCGGGGGTGACGGCACACCCGCCGGCGTCTATGGTATTCAACGGAATACCGGTCAATTCTATTTTCCGGTCTATGAGGGTTATTTTGTCATCTGCCAGTAGAACGTCGTTCATGCCGAGATGCTCCGGAGAGTATAAGTTTGCATTTTTAATGAGTGTGAACATGATTCGGAGTTGTTTTATAGTGTTATGAAATGATAAGCTATCAGGAACAGGATGCTGCCTATAAGGGGCAGGGTGTTTCTCTTTGCCAGTTCAATGGGCGATACACCCGCCACACCGGCAATGGCGACAATGATTCCCGCTATGGGAGATGCGGCGCGCCCCATGCTGGCGGATAACTGCAAGGGAAGCACGAGGGAATAGGCAGGCATACCCAACTGTCCGGCAATTCCGGGCAGCAACGGGCCGAACGAGAAGAAAGCCGCGTTTCCGCTTCCCATCAGCATGGCCGCACAGAAGATTATCAGGGCGAAGACTGCTGCGATGGCAATGCCGGAAAGCCCTATATGCGTGGAGTAATCTACCAGTGAGTCGATGAAGCCGAGGCTAATCAGTCCTTTGGAGAATATCTCGGAGGCAACAATCAGTGTCACGACACTTCCGAAGACATTTCCCATTCCTTTCCAGAAGCTGGAGAAGGCGTCAAAAGTTTTTCGTATATTGCGTGTGTGGCAACCTACGAATACGAGTGAGACAAAGAGGGAAAATAGCATGGCGGTCGTTGTATTGAGCGTTATGGGAGGCTGGAACAGGCCCACATAGGGCGAAAATACAATGAGAAGCGCAAGCGGAAGTATGGGAAGCATGGCGAATATTAATGGAATATCCGGTTTGGCAGAGGTCTGCGGGACTTCTGCTGTTTCACTATTTTCCGTACTCTGCCTGGCGGCTTCTTTTTTATCGAAATACCTATTGTTGAAGTAAAACAGGGTCATGACTACCAAGGTGGTAGGGATAACCAATGGGAGTTGGTGGGTAATGAAATAAGCTACGTTGGTCTGGTCAATAAGTTCGGCGGCAAGGGCTGTGTTTGCCGAGCCGGGGCCCTGGTCGAACAGCGTTGCGGCGGCAATGACGGATAATGCGGTGAGGCGGCTTACTCCCAATCCGATGAGGACGGGGTAAACGGAAGCGACAAGCAAGAGTCCTAATCCGGCTGCCGAGGGGGTAGTGATAAAGAGCAACTGGCCGATGGGAATGGTGACGGTAGCTGCCAGGTAGGGATAACGGCGAAAGAAACCCAACGGTTTCATGGAGATGTGCACCAGGGCATTGGTGGCTTTTATGTGATTCATAAAGGCTACATAGCCGCCGATGGTCATAATCATCAGTCCTGCGCGGGACAGGTTGCCGATGAATGTTTCTTCCACCACTTTCACCAAATCGAAAACAACGCTGCCGGTGGATTTATCCGGAATGATGGGTTGGACATTGAGAATGAGGGCGAATGTCAACATCACAAGTCCGGCCAGCATCAAAACTCCTTGCGGGTTCAGTTTCCGGTAGAGGTAAATAGCTGTGACGGTGGTCACCAATATACAGAGGAGGAAGGCTACGACTGACATAATCTGGTTGGTTCTGGGTTATAAATTGTTTTTGGGGGGATTGATTTTTCTTGGGGATAAGGAGGATGATGAATCAAATGATAATTTAGGGGCGCATAACGCAAAGTTAAAAACGTAAAGAATTAAGAGAAATGCCATATGTTCTGCTTTCTAAGTAATACATGCCCTATAGACTATTCTGAAGGGGGTAGGAGACTTGTGCTAAGTGTCACTGATACTTGTGCTAAGTATCTGGCATTCTTGTGCTAAGTATCTGGCATACTTGTGCTAAGTGTCAGGGATACTTGTGCTAAGTGTCAACGACACTCATTTAGGTCTTCTCCCGTTTGTATTATATGTCAGAATTTATTTAATTCTTGTCGAATGCAAGCTATGGCAACTCTTTTAATTCATGGCGGCAGCCCGCTAAATTATCATTTCGTTCATTTCCGTACCATTCTTCTATAAGTACCCCGGATTATTCTCCAACTGGCGACCTGTATTGGAATCTATGAACTCTTGCGGAATCGGGAACAACACAGGCGTATCATACGAATTCATGCCTCGTGCCTCGCGTCCTGCAATCTCATTCAACTGTCGCATACGGCGTTTGAAGTAATTGTTCACATCACGTTCATCTCCACCTTTCTCCTGACTTACGCGAATCAGGGTGTGGCGGCGTTCTTCTTCGGAAAGAAGTTCACGGCTACGTTCGTCCAGAATGAAATCTACGCCTCCTGCGGTGAGTTCAGCTTCTGTGATGCTGACTGCATTGGAACGATTGCGTACCTTGTTAATCCATTTGATGGCTTCACCTGCCTGGTTGTTTTTCAGCAAGGCTTCCGCATAAAGCAAGTACGTGTCGGCGAGGCGGAGATAAACAATATCTTGATAACATCCATCCTTGTCACCATTTGCCAGTAACGGTGCCACGTAATCCCATTTGCGGGTAGTGGGCCAGTTATACTTCTTGATAGTTGTCTTATTATCATCCAGCATAGCGGCGGTTACAGTGGTGTCTACCACCATCTTACCGTTGTTAAGGAATTCCGTAATCTTGCCGTCGGCACCCTTCTCGTTAATAGTCCATACCACTGCATAATCGGATACACGGTCGTCCTGAGTTCCCTGATCTTTATAGTTGTAGAGACGGAAAGCACCTCTTGAAGGCACGCAACGTCCGGCACCTTTACCACCGTTGTTTATCCAGAACACCTGAGGCCAAGTGGCTGCACCGCTTGTATAGTCGGGATCGTACTTGTTGCTCTTGTTGATGACGCCGTCGTTGGAGTAATAGTTCTTATATGTACTCTTCATATAAACCTCGGCTGTACCGAAAGCACTGTTTTCCGGTTCCGTGTTGACAAAAGCGTATAAAACCTCCGTGTTTCCGTCCGCATACATCGGTGTGCGGAATACGTCGATGAACGGACAGCCCGGATTGGCGGAGTTCTTGCCGAAACGGTTGGTTATCAAACTGTATTCGGAACCTTCTGCCAGTGGCTTCAAAACTTCGACTGCCTTGGAGGGCTGGTCCATTGCCAGATATAGTTCACCCAGATAATGGCGTGCCATGGCTCCTGAAATCTTGCTGTTGCTTTCTTCACGCAACGGTAAATTGTTCATGGCGAAAGCAAAGTCCTGTTCCATGACTTCACGGATGGATTCTACGGAGTTGCGCTCCCAGTCGTTACGGTAGTTCATACCTGTAATTTCTTCGGTGGACAAAGGTACGGCACCGAATGAATACGTCAGATGGCGGTAAGCCCATGCGCGGAAGAAGCGGGCCTGTGCGATGATCTTATTCTTGTGGGCGGCAGCTTCGGTTTCGGTTCCTTTCCAGTCGATGCCACTGCCTTCGGCACGTGAAATCACCATGTTTGCCGTGTTGATGATGCGGTAACACCATTGGAAGATGTTCTGGAATATCTGCAAGTCCGTCTGGTTGATTTGCGACGGATAGTACATGTATTTAAAGTCGCTGTGTGAGTTATTACTCCATGAATTGTCCACACCGCAACCCCATGCAGAGTGCAGAACGAGCGGCAGACCACCACCGAGTGCATCGGCACGGCGGTATTCGTTACGCATCATTCCGTAGAGGCTGGTTACCATGGATTGGAACCCGCTGTAATCTACTAACAGATTTTCAGGGTAGAGTGAAGCACGCGGATCTTCTTCCAGGAAGCTGGATTCATTGCATCCGGTCATGCAGAGCACGAGTAGTGCTATCAGTGTATATTTTAGCTTTTTCATACTGTTTCTCTTTGTTTTAGCGGTTTATAAATCAAGTTTCAGACCGAATGTGAATGAACGTACCTGCGGAGTGGACTGTTGGTCGCTGATAAATTCCGGGTCGAGGCCGGTCCAGCTTGTCCAGGTTGCCAGGTTCTTGATGTTCATATATACTTCGAGGCGGTTCAGGGAAATCTTCTTTAACCAACGCTGAGGAACACGGTAGGCCAGCGTGACATCCTGCACACGGAGGAAGTCGGTCTTTTCGTAGAAACCTGCGCTCATCGGGTTTACAGAAGTATCCAGTGAGTTCTTCGGGTACTTGTTGGTAGGATTCTCCGGTGTCCAGAAGTCTACCATGAGGCGATTCTGGCGATAGGAGTTGTGAGATACGTCGTAAAGCCAGTTATTGGCTGTCTGTCCCAGTTGGGCATTGAGGAATACGCTCAGACTGACATTCTTGTAGCGGAAAGTATTCGTCATACCCATTGTTACTTTAGGAATTGCCGAGCCGATGATTTCCTTGTCTGCCGGGGTGATGTCGTTTACACCATCCTTGTCATGGTACTTCATGTATCCGGGGATGGAATAGCGATAGTTCGGGTCTTGCTGTCCGTTCGGATTAGACGGGTCGGTGATCTGCCAAATACCGATGAAGCGGTAGTCATAGTTCACGCTGATGGGCTGACCGATGAACCACCTGGAACCAATGTCATCCACAGGGTTGCCGTTGGCATCGTAGAGACCTACATTCACGATCTTTGTTTTGTAGTGAGATAGGTTGAAGGTAGTGGACCAGTCGAAATCTTTCTTGGCAATGTTGTTGGAAGTAATCTGTAACTCTAAACCGCGGTTCTTGGTCTCACCTATATTCTCGGTAATGTTTCCCGTACCGTTGATGGTGGGGATGGAGCGGTTCAGCAACAGGTCGCTTGTCTTCGACCAGTACATGTCGAATGTTCCCTGGATACGTCCGTTCCACAGTTGGAAGTCGATACCGGTATTGATGGATTGTGTAGTTTCCCATCCCAGCGAAGGAGAAGCCAGCTTGGAAGGATAGAAACCGTAGTTTGGGGTATGGTCATCTTTCAGATAATTGAAGGTGGAAAGGTCAGGCAATGTAGTGTAGGCACCTACCGCTTCGTTACCGTTCTTACCCCATGACAGGCGGTATTTCAGGTTGCTCACCACTTTTGCCAACGAGCTTGCCTGGAAGAAATGCTCATTGGAAATGTTCCAACCGATAGCCATGGAGGGGAATACACCGAACTTGGATTGGTTGCCGAATGCGGAGTAACCGTCACGGCGTGCAGTCAGTGTCAACAAGTAACGGCTGTCGTATGAGTAGTTCAGACGTGCCATCTGAGAGATATGGTTTTGCTTGGTATAGCTGGAACTGCCGGACATGGTAGCGGCTTTGGATATCTGGTAATAGTACATCACGTCGTTCGGAAAGTCTTTGCCTTCCATTCCGTTGCCTTCTTTCTCGTAGCTTTGTGCAGAATACAAACCGGTGAAGAAGATGCGGTGCTTGCCGAATTCACGGGTATAAGTGATGATGTTTTCCAGAATCCACTCTTGTGAATGCCAGTCGTCGGTGTTCAGAATACCGTTGGAACGTGCGCCGTAGTAAGTATCCATTCCCTGATACTGTTTCCAGCTACTGTTCTGGTACGTATAACCGGTATTGAGCTTATAGCTGAGTCCGGGGACGAACGGCAACTTTATTTCTACCACGTTGTTGGTGATGACTTTAGAGCGTATGTCGTTGCTCTTGTTGTTGAGGCTGCTTAAAGGGTTTACAGAGAAAGCTTCGCTGGAATCTTCCCAGGCGGCGGAACGGATGTTGCCTTCTTCGTCATAAGCTTCTGCCAGGGGATTCATGCGGAATGCTCTGGAGAAAGAAGCACTGCTGCCACTTCGGTCGTAGCGTCCCAACTGGGTGCTGGTAGAGAACTTAAACCAGGAAGTGAACTCCTGATCGAGGTTGAAACGGATGTTGTAGCGTTTGAATTGGTTGCCTACGGCAGTACCTTTCACATCGGTATAGTTCAGTGAGACAAAATAGTTGGTCTTATTGACGCCACCCCGGAAAGAGATATTGTGCTGCTGCTTGAAACCGGTGCGGGTTGCCAGGTCCAGCCAGTCGGTATCCATTCCGGCCTCGTGCATACGCAATTCTGTGGCGGTCATAGATCCCATCCACGGTTCGGGATTGCTTTCAGTGGGCGGGGTGGTATTGGCATCTTTCAATGCTTCCGTCTTATACTTCCAGAATTCAGCTCCATTCATGAGGTTGGGGAAGTTGATGGGATTGTCAATGGTGATGTAGGTGTCGTAGGATACGGTCAGTTTGCCTTTTTCACCTCTCTTGGAGCTGATGAGGATGACACCGTTCGAACCGCGGGCACCATAGATGGCAGCCGAAGAAGCATCTTTCAATACTTCAATGGATTCGATGTCGTTCGGATTGATTTCGGACCAGGGACCATCAAAGGGAATACCGTCCAGAATAACCAGTGGTTTGTTGTCTGCCGTGATGGAGTTCTCACCGCGGATGCGGGTCTTGGTGGAAGAGCCTTCCGCATTGGTTCCGGTCACTGAAATATTCAGACCCGGTACAGCACCTTGCAAAGATTGGATGATGTTGGTCTGCGGGCGATTCTCCAGTGTTTTGGTATTTACGGAAGCAACTGCACCCGTCATATCTGACTTGCGCTGCACACCATAACCTACCACTACTACCTCATCCAGCATCTTAGTGTCTTCCTTCAGGATAATGCTGACGGGTTTCGTGCCGTTGACTTTCACATCCTGGTTCAGATAGCCGATAAAAGAGATTTCAAGAGTGGCGCCATTCTGTACATTCGCCAATGAAAAGTCTCCTTCTACATTGGTGACACTTCCTGTACCAGTGCCTTTCACAATGACATTAGCTCCGATGATGGGTTCTCCCTTTTCATCTTTCACGTTTCCGGTGACTGTGACTTGCTGTTGTGCAAATGCATTTACCGAAATGAACAGTAACAAAGCGCAGCAGGCAAGAATAAGTCTGCATGAGCGTTTTTCTTTTCTTTTGTTCTTCATGATTCGTTTAATAGTTAACATAAGTTTTTAGTTTGGATCTCTGTGGCAAAGGTATGCGCAATAAGGGTTGCTTACTCTGCGAGGTAAACAGGCGAAGTAAACTGTTAAAACTGATAAGTGTTTGATTATTAGTGCTGTTTTCTGAAAATGAGAGGCTCGGAAGTAAACTCTTTAAGTGGAATCGGTAGTAGAGAGCAGGGCTTACGCTTTGTATTTTCCGAGCTTTTTCACTGCATTTATAAAATCTTCTTTCGGGATAATGGATTTATTCCGGGTGCGAAGCCGATTGTTATAAACCGTTTGTGCGGAACAATGAAGGAAGTCCGCTATCTTCACGCTGTCTGTGATGCCGAGTCTTATCAAGGCATGTATGCGCAGTTCGGTATTAAGTAGTTCGCCTTCTTTCAGTTCGATGCGCTCTTCGGGTAGCAGTAAGGCGTTGAAGTCACCTACAAAATCGGGATAGAGATGCAGGAAGATGGTATCGAAATTCTGGTAGAACTCTTTCAGTTCGTTGGAGGCTGTTGCAGAAGAGTCTGTTATTGCTTTTACATCTTCTATCTGGCCTACTTTCAGTTTCCGGTTGATGTTCTTGCGAAACTCTTCCAGCTTGCTGATGTAGGTGGAACAGATGTTGAATACATAGCCGATATATTCTTCTTTTACGTAATTAGATTCCCGCAACTGGTCGTTGACTTCCTGTAATTGTGTATTCAGGTCTTTCAGCTGCATGTTTGCTTCTTCCAAGCGTTGATGTGCTGTAGAGAGGGCATCCATATTGACGGACAGCTTCTGGTTTGTACTGTCTAACTTCAAGTTGGCTTCTTTTAGCCGGCGCATTTGCTTGCGGATGAACAGGAAGGCGCCGATCAGTACGAGGAATAAGAAACTGACGGCAATCAGGGAGGCTTGAAGGCGCTTTTGCTGTGTGCGGCTCTGTTCCTGGTACGCTTTGTAGATTTGGTTTTGCAAATGAGACATTTTGACTATTCGTACCCGGTTGTGGAAAAGCATGGCTTTTTGAGAACAATAGAGGATGTAGTTATAGGCGCGGTCTATTTCTCCATGCTTAAATAGGTATTCCGCTATTTCCTGCAAAGAGCCGATATCTCCGTTGACAGACCGGATGTCTGCCATAGCCGAAAGAATGAGGTTCTCCAGATATTTGCTCTCGTTGTTTTCACTCCGGTAAATGGCGGAGAGATTATAGGTAGCTATGGAATACTTGCGGCTGTCGTTAGACAATGTTTGCTTGTTTTCCTCAAATGCCTGTTTGACGGGCTCTATTTCCGGGGTTCCCAGGTAGAGCCATGCCCGGCAATTCCAGTAGCGCAATTCGTCGGGAGTGGCTGTGAGGTATACCGAGTCTCGGAAAGCCTTTTGGAGATTATTGTAATGTTCCGACAGTTGGGAGTTCTCACTGGAGTAATCTCGCAGGCGGGAATAGAGTGTACATAACCTGCCAAAATACTCGGAACGGAGATTTTGGGGTAATTCTTCCGGTTGAATGTCACTGACGGCTTTCAAGGCTTCGGTCAGTAGTCCGGAGGAGGTGAGGACAAATGATTGTTCGAGCAAAGAGACCACTTCCCAGGTACGGTTGTCGGTCTGTTGTGCCAGTTGTATGTTCTTGTTGATGTAATGCAGGGCGGAATCCGCATCATAAACCCGATACTCCAAATAGACCATTCTATTCATGGCATAGAGTTCCTTTACATCTTTGACCCGGCTATACTGCATTTTCAGTTGCTTGATGCGCTCCTCTTTTACTCTGACAAATAGATCCTGCTGTTCCAGCAGGCTATCTAAAGAGTGAAGCAATTTCCTGTTTTCTTCTAATGCATGTTTAGAAGTGTCTGCACAGACGTAGGTAGGAAAAAGAAGGCATACAATGAGTATAAAGAGGCCGCTTTTCATGGCGCTACAATCCTAAAACGTCCGTTTGTCTTGGCTGATTGTCGTATTGTCCGCTGATTCCTTGGATTTCTTTGGGGTTCAACTCCAATCCTTTTTTCATATCTTCTGCAGAGCCTGCCGTGTCACCATTCAGCAACTTGGCGCGACCGCGTTCATGATAGGCTTGTGCGAAATTAGGGTTCAGTTCGATGGCTTCGTCAAAGAGTGCGATAGCTTCGGGATACTTCTTCTGGACGATATAAAGTTGTCCCAGGCAAAGAAAAGCCTGTTCGTTGAATGGATTCAATTCTGTTACATAGCGATAATCGGTTTCGGCTTCTTCCTGCTGTCCTGCTGCTTCTTTCACTTTACCGCGGAGTAGTAATGCAGCTTCTTCATCGGGATCTTGGGAAAGTATAGCGTCGATATCTTCGGTAGCTTCCTTGTATTGCTGCATCTTGATTAAGGCTTCGGCACGCAGCAGGCGGGCTTCGGTGAAGTCGTCTTTCAGTACAATGGCTTTGGTGAGATGGGCAATGCTCATGATACCGTCGTCCATACCTTGCTTGGCTCTGCCCAGAAGATAGTGTGCCATGGCATTTCCTTCTTCTATTTCAATAGCTTTTTGTGCGGCGTCTGCCATTGCCTGATAGTCTTCTTGCAGGTAGCATACGTTGGCAAGGGTGAGGAAAGTGGAGGTGTGGTCCGGTTCCTGTTTTGCCATGCGTTCCAGCAGTTCATGCGCTTCGCTGAGGGCATTGGTTTGAATGTAAACCTGGCTCAGATAGCTCATGGTTTCAAAGTCTTCCTGAAGGGCAAGGGCTTCCGTGAAGCATTTGATTGCATAATCGGGACGACCCATGCGTTGTGCACGCATGCCGTCATACTTGAATATCTCGAAGTTCTTTTGATCGTTTTTCTGTTTCTCAGTTTCCGGTTTCTCCTGTTTGCCGGAGAAGAAAGATTTAAAGAATCCCATAATCTGTATTTCTTAGGTGTTTTGTTTTTATTCTTTTTGCAAATGTACATGATAATTTTCAGATTCTCATACTTGGGAATAAAAATGTGGGCTTATAGATGCTATGAGCGGTGAAGAATTGTCGGGCACTATGGCCATGATGTTCGTTTCTGTCCGTTGATAATAACAGATTCTGCACATTTGCCGTCATATTTTGGACATGGAATTAGAGGCGGACCGCTATTTTTGCCTGATAGAAACACATATTCATTGACCATGAAAAACATAGCATTTTTTATCCTTTATATCTTTTCCGCTATTCATGTATATGCGGGAAATGAGTTGGAGGTTGCCCGAAGAGTGGCGAATCATATCATAGAAATTCATAATCATCGACTGGAAATAGTGGCGGATGGAACCTGCCGAATAGCAAGCTACTATCAGGAATGGAGATATGTCAATGGTGTACTGGCACTTTCTATGCTCGATTTATATCGGATAACAGGTAATGAATCCTATCTTACTTTTGTGAAAGACAATTATGCGTTCTTTTTCAATAAGGATAATCAAATGTTGATGAGAAAAGAATATGAACGAGGCATTCGGAATACGGGTTATTACCGTTTTTTCAGAATGGGTAGTCTGGACGATTGCGGTGCGATGGGGGCGGCTCTCGTAGAATTGAATATAATTTCTCCTCGTAGTGAATACACCTCTTATATAAAGAGAATCTTCAACTACATTCTATTTGAGGAAAGCCGATTGTCGGATGGAACCTTTTGTCGTGGAGAAAAGGGGAATTTGACCGTGTGGCTGGACGATTTGTATATGAGCCTTTCCTTCCTGACACATTATGGAGCCGTTTTTCATGATACGGAATGTTTTGACTGTGCCGCACTGCAGGTAATTCGTTTTGATAGTTTGTTGGCCTCTCCCTCTACCGGACTCTATTATCATTGCTATTATCGTGAAACCGATCAACAAGGAGTCGCTCATTGGGGAAGGGCAAATGGGTGGGGCTTGTTAGCCCAATCCTTGCTGCTAAGTGTGATTCCTGCGGATCATCCGCAACGTGACAGATTGCTGGAAATCTTTCGAAAGACGGTGAGAAGTATTTCTCGCTATCAAGATAAGGATGGTATGTGGCATCAATTGTTGGATAAAACCGACTCATATCCAGAAACGTCTTGTACCGCCATGTTTATTTATAGCATAGCCAAAGGCATTAACGAAGGTTGGATTGAAAAAGAATATATCTCGCTGGTAGAGCGTGCTTGGAATACACTTGCTTCTTCTTATATAACTGTAAAGGGTGAATTGAAGAATGTATGCATGGGTACAGGCATCTCGTATGATCTGCCTTTTTACTACGACCGGCCGATACCCTTGAATGATGCTCATGGACTTGGAGCGGTAATTCAGGCCAGTATAGAAGTCCATAAGCTTTTCAACCGGAAATAGTTTGTAAATCATTGTATCCATTAATTTAATAGATAATTAACCCAATTAATTAATAGACTTATGAAAAATGCAAAAACACAGAGTTTTGTGCCCTTCGGTAAACGTTTGGCGACAGGACTATTGAGATTTTCGTTAGTATGCTGTCCGGTGATTGGAGCTACTTATGCTCAGGCCGGAGAAACAAATTTCGTAGTGCAGGGCATCACTCAGACACAAACTCGGGTAACGGGTAAAGTGGTGGATGAATCGGGTGAAGTGCTTATCGGTGTGAATGTTTCTGTACTGAAAGGAACTGTGGGTACCGTAACCGATATGAATGGAACTTTTAAACTGGATGTACCGTCAGGGTCGATGCTTGTTGTCTCCTATATTGGCTATGTTACTCTGAAGATAGAGGCACGTGCTGGTGCACCTATGCAGATTATACTGAAAGAAGATGCCCAGATGCTGGATGAAGTGGTAGCCATTGGTTATGGTACAGTGAAACGTAAGGACATGACCGGTTCGGTAGGTTCTGTCGGAAATCAAGAATTAGTAGCTATCCCGGTAGCTTCTCCTGTGGAAGCTATGCAAGGGAAACTGGCTGGTGTACGTGTGACGACTCCCGAAGGAAATCCGGATGCCGAAGTTATCATTCGTGTACGTGGAGGTGGTTCTATAACAAGAGACAATACTCCCCTTTATATTGTAGATGGTTTTCCAGTGAATAGTATTTCTGATATTCCGACTGCTGACATCGAATCAATTGATGTACTGAAGGATGCATCTTCTACGGCTATTTATGGTTCCAGAGGTTCGAACGGTATCGTACTCGTCACCACCAAGAGTGGTAAGGCGGGTAAGGTTACAGTAAACTATAATGCATATGTTGGTGTAAAGAAGGCGGCAACTAAGATAAATACATTGGGTACGGAAGACTATCTGAAATGGCAATATGAGAATTTTGCATTGAGTGATGATCTGGCTTCTTTCACCAAAGCTATTGGTACTTGGAACAATCTCTCTGGCATAGCAGGGACCATTCCAACAACGGATTGGCAAGATGAGGTATATGGCAGGACAGGGAACACTTTCAGCCAGAATTTGAGTATCTCGGGTGGAACAGAGAAGTTGCGTTTTAATTTCGGCTATAGCCATATTGATGAAAAGGCTATTTTGGAAACGTCCAAGTTCAAACGTGATAATTTGAGTTTGAAATTGAACTTTGAACCGAATAAGAAGACTAAGTTGGAGTTTTCTGCACGCTACTCACGTACAAAAGTTTTAGGCGACGGACAAAGTGACAGTGCTGGTGATTTGAGTTCGGTTCCGGCAAGCTCATTCGGTCGAATCCGGCATTCTGTCATTCAGACTCCATTAACATTAGATGCTGAGAATTCAGATATCGTGTTGGATGAAAATGATGTGGACAGTGGACTGGAAAATCCTATTGTAGCATTGAATGATAACTATAAAGAGCGTATTCGTCAGAACTTTAATATGAATGGAGCTTTCACTTGGAACATTGTTAAGAATCTGAGTTTCCGAACGGATGTCGGTCTGGATATTTATGAAAATGATTTGAAATATTTCTTCGGTGCTACTACTTATGAGTCACAAAATAATACGCAAGCCGCTTATAAGAACCTACCGGTAACACAAAAGACGGGGGTTGACCGTAGAACTTTCCGCAATACCAATACTTTGAGTTATGATTTCAGGGATTTGTTACCTGGAGAACATAGCTTGAATTTTATGATTGGTCAGGAAAACGTTGTGATACGTGAAAGTAAGACAACAGCCAGGGTAGAAGGCTTCCCGGATTTCTATGACGCGCAAATGGCTTTTAACTTCTCGGCACAAGGTACTCCAACCAAATATGATGAATTCTTTTATCAGGATGATAAGATGCTTTCTGTTTTTGGACGTTTGAACTATGACTACAAAGGCAGATATTTATTCTCCGGTACGCTTCGTGCGGATGGTTCAAGTAAATTTGCCCGTGGAAACCGTTGGGGATATTTTCCGTCAGTGGCTTTAGGATGGCGCGTCGTTGAAGAAAGTTGGATGGAGAGTGCCAAGGACTGGCTAAGTAACTTGAAGTTGCGTTTGAGTTATGGTATTTCGGGTAACAACAATATACCTTCCGGACAGACAACCAAGAATTACTCCATTACTCAATCCAGTTGGCTGAATATAGCTGATTCCTATTTGACGGCAGGTACGGCAATGAATAATACCAATCTTCAATGGGAAACCACCCATTCACTGAATGTGGGTCTTGATTTTGGTTTCTTTAATAACAAGCTGAATGGTTCGCTTGAAATTTACAAGAATAATGTTAAGAATTTGCTGATGGAGATGCAAGTAGCGGGTTGTGGTTACAATACGCAATATCAGAATGTGGGTGAAACACAGAACTCAGGTTTTGAAATAACTTTAAATTACACTGCTGTCAACACGAAAGATTATGGGTTGGACTTTGCTTTCACTTTGGGGCGTAATAAGAATAAAGTAGTAAGTCTTGGAGACATGCAATCTTATACAAAAGCCTCTTATTGGGCAAGTACGGAGGTCGGTGCAGATTATATCATTGAGCCTGGAAAGCCGGTAGGCTCTATTTACGGATATGTTACCGACGGGCGTTATGAAATCAGTGACTTTGCGGGTTATGAGAATGGAAAATGGGTGCTGAAAGATGGCGTGGCTGATGATTCCGGCGTGGTGGGCGTTGTCCGTCCGGGTACGTTAAAGCTGAAGAATATGACCGAAGGAGACAATATAGTGAATGATGATGATAAAACGATTATCGGTGACGCCAACGCATTTGCAGTAGGTGGATTCAGTATTAACGGACGTGTAAAAGGATTCGACCTGAATGCAAACTTTACTTATAGTATTGGCAATGATATTTATAATGCTGACAAAATAGACCAGACATCGACACGAGGCAGTTTGTGGAGAAATATGAGCGATGAGATGGCAGGCGGCAAACGTTGGACAAACATAGATGCTAATGGTAATTTGGTAAATGATGCTTCTGTATTGGCAACATTGAATGCCAATACTACGATGTGGTCCCCTTATACCACGAAAGCTGTTATCCATACCTGGGCTGTTGAAGATGGTTCATTTCTGCGATTGGCTAATCTGACAGTGGGATATACCTTACCTAAAGGGCTGATGAAAAAAGTCTATATTGAAAATCTTCGCTTTTACGTTACTGCATCCAACTTATTCTGTCTGACGGGCTATTCGGGTGCAGATCCTGAGGTAGATTGTAAAAGAAACTATCTGATTTGTCCGGGGGTTGATTATTCAGCCTATCCCAAAAGCCGGCAGTTTGTATTTGGTGTTAATCTGACTTTCTAACTAATTAAATATTGAACAATATGAAAAATAGATATAAATACTTGTCAATGGCTCTATTGGCAGGAATGGCATTCACTTCTTGTGAGGATTATTTAGACTCGGAAAGTAAATCTTCTTATACGGAAAAGGTGGTATTTTCCAATCCGTCTCTGGCAGAAGATGCAGTGATAAACATCTATAGTTTTTTCGGACAGACCAATTCGCACCGTTCGCGTTATATGCCTTATTATGGTATGAATACAGATGTGGAATATTATAATGATTTGGCCAATCCAGCATCTGACGAGAAGACTTCTCTATGTAGTTATTCAGCTTTTGTGTCCAATGGTTGGATGGGTTCGGGAAGCAGTTACAATGCATACACTTGCTTCTTCAATGGCATTGAGGCTGCTAACTGTTGTATTACTGGTATCCGTGAAAATGGGAAACCGGAATCGAATGAAACAATGGCGTACTTATTGGGAGAGTCTCTGACACTGAGAGCGCAATATTACTATGATTTATTGAGATGTTGGGGAGATGTTCCTGCACGTTTTGAACCGGTGACAGAAGCTACAGTATATTTGGCAAAGTCGGATAGAGACATTATATACAAACAAATTATAGCAGATTTAAAGGAGGCAGCTGGCTATTTGCCATGGCCTGGGAAAACATCCCGTACTTCGACTACAGAACGGGTAAACAAGGCTTATGCTTTGGGGTTGCGTGCCCGTTTGATATTGATGGCTTCGGGTTATAGCTTGAGACCGACTTCACTGGATGACCCTGCTGGCAGTGAGGTGCGTAAAAGTACCGATTCATATTTAACAGGAACTGCTCTCTTGCAAGAAGCATATACTGACTTGCAAAATGTCATTTCTAATTCCGGTTGTTCATTGAATGCTACCTACGAATCCATTTGGGATGAACTGTGCCAGGATGTGATTACTTCTAATAGAGAATCCATCTTTGAAGTGCCATTTGCTGCCGGACGCGGGCGCTTTTTCTATCATTTTGGTGTTTATCATCATACAACGAGTGATCATCTTTCTAAAACAAAATATGGAGGTCAGAATTGTCCTGCTCCCACTTTATTCTACGAATACGATAAAGCAGATACACGACGGGATTTGAATAGTGTACCTTATAAGTGGAATAATGGAGCATATACAATGGAGAATCTGGGTAATGGTGCCGGTAATCCGAGCTTTAATTTTGGAAAATATGATTATGAAAGAATGAATCGCACGGTCACCAGTAATGATGACGGAGTAAATTTACCGGTGTTGCGGTTTGCTGATGTATTGCTGATGGCTTCGGAGATAGCGAATGAATTGAATGAACTGACAGATGCGAAAGGGTATTTGGAACAGGTGAGGAATAGGGCTTTTGCACCAGTGGACAGAGCCGTGAATGTCACTGCTTACCTGAATGCTATTACGAATAAGGAGCAAATGTTACAAGCCATTCAGAAAGAACGTATGTTGGAATTTCCTGGAGAAATGTTGCGTAAACAAGACTTGATTCGATGGAATCTTTTAGGGAAAAATGTGAAAGAGACTGTTGCGAATATGAAAGCGTTACGTGACCGTACCGGAGATTATGCTGATGTACCCACTGATGTATATACTCGTACAAAAAATGGAAAACTGGAAGTTTATGGCTTGGATAGGGGTGAGTTTGACAAACCTTCAGGAGAGGGGTGGACGAAATTGGATTATGATTTCATTACGACAGTCATAAAGGATAATCTGCTGGATAACTATTATAGCAACGAGCCTGACTCTCGCCAATATTGGCCGCTTTTTCAGACAGACTTGGATAGTTCGAATGGCTATTTAATAAACAATTACGGATATAAATAATTACTATTAATTTTTATGTTGAAAGTTATGAAAAGCAAATATTGGTTGGTGTTGATACTTTGTTTGGGGCTGAATGGAATACTTCAGGCGCAAACCTTTAAAGTAGATAAAAATGAAGTGATTTTCAAATCTTCGCAAGGAGATATGAGGATTCAGATGTGCAATGATAAGATGTTTCGGGTTACCAAAAGTCCTAATACCTTTTTCCCGGAAAATGAGGAATGGATGGTAGTGAAGTATGATTTTGATCGGGTGGATTATCAGGTAAAGGCTGTAACCAACGGCAATGAAATAACGACATCTTCCTTGAAGATATTGGTCTTGTCCAATCCTTGGCGCATTAGTGTGAAAAATACGGATGATACATTAATCTATAAAGAAACGGCGACTTGCATTACAGGCCAACCTATGAATGAATGTGTCATGCAACCGGACGAACATTTTTTCGGCTTTGGAGAGCGGATGGATTTCTTGGACCAACGTGGGCAGAAGGTACATCTGAATGTAGAATTAGGAAGAGGCTCTAAACCGGCAGTCGGTGGAAAAGATATTCTGCGTGCCAATTATTGTCCGGTTCCTTATTTTATGAGTAACAAAGGATATGCTATCTTTTTCCATACAGCTGATCCCACGGATTGGGATATGGGATGGAGTAAGCGCGATGCTTATACTTATTCTGCTACAGGCGGTGATTTGGATTATTATTTCATTCTGGGACCGTCGTTTGAATCAATGTTACGGAATTATCAAACCTTGACAGGTGTTTGTCCTTTGATGCCCAGATCGGCTTATGGTCTTCATATAGGTTCGTATAGTGGGGGTACTTGGAAGTATGAGGAATGCACCACTGATCAATACCCGATTGATTTAGTTCATCGTCTGCGCAAAGAAGGAGTTCCGTTTGATTTGTTGTGGCTCGATTCAACTTGGCGACTGTTTAATAAGAAATTCGGTAACGGAGGATGTTGTTTTGAGTTCAGAGATACTTTTAAGAATCCGCAGGCAATGATTGATTCTATTTATGCGAATCATGTGGATATGTTCGGATTGCATATCCGTTCCATTATGGATAATGGAAATCATAATACCCTTTTTGATGATGCCGTAAAGGCTGGAGTAGTTTATCCAAAAGCTGATTGTGAGGGTATTATTAATTTCTTTGATCCGAAAGCAACCGACTGGTGGTGGAAGAATGGAGTGATGAGAATAGCTTCGATGGGAGTGAAGTTTGTGAAAACAGACTGTGGAGGTTCTTTGCGTTTTCCCGAAGGAACCACCTTTGAGAAAGGATTCAGTGCTGACCAATTGCACAATCTATTTCCGATAGCTTATGCAAAGGCACCTTATGAAAAGTTTCAGGACTATAATAATCAGCGAGGACTGAACCATACTCGTGAAGGATATGCCGGAATACAGCGTTATCCCTTTATTTGGGCAGGTGACTGGGGGACTGAATGGCAATGGTTTGAACCGGTAATACGGGGTGGGTTGAATATTGGGCTTTCAGGTGTAGGCTATTGGGCACATTGTATGGGTGGGTTTGAACAATACTCTCCATACGATACGGATTTGTATATTCGATGGTGCCAGTTTGGGATGTTTAGTCCGGTATCTATTCTCTTTGGTATGGACCATCCTCGTTACCATGAGCCGTGGACGTATGGGCCGGAAGCTTTAGCTACCTTTATTAAATATGATTCTATACGCTACACTTTGATTCCTTATTTATACAGTAATGCTTATCGGATGTATAAGACAAGTCGTCCCTTGATGACTCCTCTTTTGTACGATTATCCCGATGATGAACTTACTTATCGAATATCAGATCAGTATATGTTTGGAACTGCCATGATGATTTGTCCGGTAACTACAAAAGGGGCTCTTAGCCGTCCGGTTTATTTCCCCGGGGGGAAGTGGGTTGATTTTTGGACAGGAGAACGGATTGAAGGGCGTCAACATAAGTCGTTCCTGACACCACCGGATTTGATGCCGATATTTATTAAGGAAGGAGCCATTATTCCTAAACAGCCGGCTATGCAGTATATGGGAGAGAAGAAGGTGGACGAAATACTATTGACTATATTTCCATCGGGTACGTCATCGTATGATTTGTACGAGGATGATGGAAAAAGTTTGGATTATATGAAGGAAGTCTACTCCATTACTTCCATTAAAAGTATGCTTAAAGATGGTGTATGGCGTTTGACTATTGAAAAGCCACGTGGAAAATTTGTTCCAGACAAGCATTCTTATCGAATAGAAGCTTTTTGGGATTCCAAGCCTTTGCATGTTTTTCAGAATGGGAAATTATTGAAGGAAATTCCCTTGGGTGATTTGGGACAGCAAGAGGGTTGGTCTTATGATGAGGAGATGGGAAAGGTTTGGATAAAAACCAATCTTACAAATAGAGATATTGTTCAACTTCAGATCGAATAAAGACCAGGACTGACAAATGATGAATCGTAAAGATAATGATTATGAATTTATATAAACTAATTGCATGTTTAAGTTTGGCAATGGCAACTTCTGCCGTTGCCCAAACTTTCGGCGAACAGCCTGCTTATCCGGGGCGTCCCAATTATGGGGCATTGAAGTTCAGTCAAAGTTCCGCTTATTATTCTTATTTGATGCTTGATGTACATCGAAGCAATGCTATTCGTAGTGGAGAGTTACGGAAAGCTTTCAACTCGAAAAAAGAGATGCTTCGTTATATAGATGATGTGAAATGTCGTTTGAGAAAAATAATAGGTGAGTTTCCCGCTAAAACACCGCTCAATGGCAAAGTGACAGGTACGGTAAATGGAGAAGGTTTTAAAGTTGAAAAAATAATTTTTGAGAGTCTGCCTGGAAGGTATGTGACAGCTCATCTCTATTTACCGGAAAATAGTTCTAAGCCTGTTCCGGCTTGTATAGAAATGTGCGGACATGGATTGAATGGTAAAGGTACAGGTTCTGCATTAGCTGTTCGTATGGCTTTGAATGGTATAGCTGTTATGGTAGTCGATCCGATAGCACAAGGTGAACGCTTACAATTGATGGATGAAAAAGGCCGTGCTCTGACCCGGGGAGTTACTACTGAGCATACGCTTCTGAATCCAGCTTTCAATTTGTTGGGCAGTAGTCTGGCCGCACAGGAATACTGGGATAATAGCCGTGCCATTGACTATCTTCAGTCTCGTATGGATATTGATAAAGACAGGATTGGTGCATATGGATTTTCGGGAGGAGGTACTCAGGCTTCCTATCTCGTAGGATTGGATGAACGTATCAAAGTAGGATGCGTAGGATTGTTCTTTTCCAGTCGGGCAAGAACCTTGGAATTGCAAGGTCCGTCAGATGGTTGCCAGCAAATACCCAATGAAGGCTGCGAACGCATAGAAGGCGCAGACTTTGCCTTGATGATGGCTCCGAAACCTTTTATCGTTTTAGATGGGAAATATGATTTTGTAGATCATTGGGGAGCATTGTGTGGATTTGAAGAATTGAAAAAGTGCTATACAATTTTAGGACATCCGGAAAGGGTGACACAGTATTATGCAGAAGACGGTCATGCAACGCCATTGGACGTTCAAATCCGTTTAGTAGAATGGTTCGGAAGATGGCTTGGTAGAGATAATACTATATCGCAAGATACTCGAAATGTGGAGTGGAAGGGCACTGATATGTTGTGTACTGCGTCCGGACAAGTAAATCTGGAATATGAAGATGCTTTGAGTGTTATGGATGAAACGGTGAAAACCATGAACCAACTGGCTTCACAAAGAGTGGAATTCCTTCAGAAAGACAAGGACGTTATTAGGCAGAAGATGCAGGAACTATTAGGGCTTGAGAACATTTTTAATGATGATATCGAAGCTTTTACTACAGGACGTTCTTCTTTGAGGGAATTTGAAGAATATCGTTATCAACTTAACTGTGAAGGACAAATGCCGGTGGCATGTGTGGTGTGGATACCTTCTACCGTTACGGCTGATTCTCCTATTGAGATACATTTGCATGAGCAGGGAAAAGCTTGGTTTTTTAATGATTTGACAAAGAGGGATGCGGTGTCTGATGGGAAAATAATTGTAGCTGCCGATTTTCGTGGGATAGGTGAGATGGAAGATCCTTATATCTATAATTATACCAAATACTGGAATAGAGAATATCGTGTGGCAACTACAAGTATGCATATAGGTCGCCCTGTTATGGGACAACGTGTGGCTGATATGCGTACTTTACTTAATTTTTGCAGCGAGGATGAAAAGCTTAAAGGACATCCGATTAAAGTCGTTGCTGATGGGGTTTATGGCCCAGTTGTGATGCATTCGGCAGTGCTTGACTCCCGGATCAGTCAAGCTGTCTTATCACACTGCTTGAAGTCGTGGAAAGAATATCTGGAGAATCCCCTTCAGAGGGATATGTATTCTAATGTGTTGTTTGGAGTGTTGAAATATTATGATTTACCTGACCTCATTCGGTTAAGTGAAGGTAGGGTACGTATTGTTGATTAGCATGATGTTTAAATTTAGAGGATTTTGATGTTGTTATTCTCTATTTTATTACTTTTGTTTTGAATCTTCTTAAAACTACTACTAAGTAATGACATGATTACCTGGTAGTAGTTTAGTGATTACTTAGTAGTAGTCAGATAACTGCCTACGGGTAGTATTTATGGAGAACGTAAAATCTGTTTGAATTATGAGAGACTTTTTACTCCTCTGCTTTATGATAGTTGTTGCCCTTCCGATAGAGGGACAACAGAAGAAATGCACTTTTACACATTATTCTTCTAAAGACGGTTTGTCTCAGAATACAGTTATGTATATGCTGCAAGATCATAATGATTTCCTTTGGTTTGCTACTTGGGATGGTATTAATCGTTTTGATGGCTATAATTTTACTACGTACAAGCCACGTCCCGATAATAATATTCCATTATCCAACAGTCGTATCAACTGGATGGGTGAAGATAAGTGGGGTTATATCTGGCTTTTGTCTTATGATTATCATGCTTATCGTTTTGATCCAGGTACTGAACGTTTTGAACAAGTACCTGCGGGAGAAGAGTGGACAAATATAAAGATTTCCAAGATCAATATATTGTCAGACGGTTCTATTTGGCTTACTTGTAAGGAGGGAGGAGTAGTGCGTATTATCCCTCAAAATAATGTACCTCATCATTATGAGACAGAGGCTTTCACTACTGTATCTGAGAGTTTTCAAGTGAATAAACTCTATGATATAACTTTAGCCTCAAATGGTTCTGTATGGATGCTTACAGACTGTGGATTGGGTATGTTTAAATTAGGACAGCGCCAGCCGATTGTTTCTTTTTCCGGCCGTCCAGATGCGAAAAAGTCCCAGTCATTTTATGCATGCTGTGAGTTAAATGGAAAAATGTTCTTTAGTTCGGATGAAGGACGAATATGGATTTATGATGAAAAAGAAGGTCGTTTCCAGTCGCTTAGTCTGCCTGTAAGTTCCAGGGTTGTTGACGTAAAAGTAGTATCTGATAATGAATTACTTGCTTGTACTTCCAGTGATGGATTGTATCTTTATGATGTTCGTACTGGTGGGGTTACCTCTTTTCAGAGTGTTGATTATCAAGAGTTGTCTCAGGTTCATATACAATCTGCCTATGTAGATAGGTATAAGACTGTCTGGTTTCAGGTTGAGGAACCCCAGACTGTTTGTTATTTGAATATGTTGACTCGGAAGTTGAAGGTTCAAACGATGAAAGAAGAGATTGGTGAGGCGGTCAGTTCAAACCCAAGTTTTCATGTTCATGAGGATATTTTTAATAATTTGTGGATACATCCTTATGCGGGTGGTTTTTCCAGATATGATAGGGAAAACGATAGATTAGTACCATTTAATGATGAGGCTGGTTCGCCGGATTGGAGGTTTTCGAGCAAAATACATTCTGCAATGTCGGATAAGCAGGGTAATCTGTGGCTTTGTACCCATTCAAAGGGATTGGAGAAGGTTTCTTTTACTGATCGTCAATTTCACATCAGTCGCATAAAGGAGTGTAAATCTCATTCTCTGATGAATAGTGTACGTGCCGTTTTTCAGGATAAAGAAGGTAATTTGTGGGTAGGAATGAAGAATGGATTTCTGTATGTCTATGACCAACAGCATCATTGCAAGGGCTATCTTACAAAGCAAGGGAGAGTGGCTATGCAAGGTACTCCAATGAAAGGAGTCGTATATAGCATCATGCAGGACAGGCAAGGTACTCTTTGGATAGGTACACGTGGTGAAGGGTTGATTAAGGCTGATAAACTGGGAGAAAATTATCGGCTTTCACGATTCAGATATAGTGAGAGTGATATTTATAGTTTAAGTGATAATAGTGTATTCTGGTTGTATGAAGATGATAAAGGATTGATTTGGATAGCAACCTTTGGTGGCGGATTGAATTATGTGGTTCAAGAAGCGGGACGATATAAATTCATAAATTATCGGAATAACATGAAGAATTATCCCATTGCTACTTGTGAAAAAGTCAGACACATCTCCGGTGATGGAAAAGGACATATTTGGCTCGGGACAAGCTGCGGAGCAATTTGTTTCAAGAATCGTTTCAAGAGTCCCGAAGACATAGAGTTTAATGTTTATAAACATGTTCCGGGTGATAAGAAATCATTGAGCAATAATGAGGTACATTGGGTATTACCTACGAAGAAAGGTGATTGTTACTTTTTGACTTTTGGTGGTGGCTTGTGTCAATTGGAACGGGATGGTATAGGAAAAGCTACTTTTAAATCTTATACTATTAGAGATGGTCTTGCTTCGGATGTATTGCTTTCCGGCCAGGAGGATGAAAAGGGTAACTTATGGATTAGTACGGAGGAAGGAGTCAGTAAATTTGTGCCCTCCACAGGATATGTAAAGAACTTCATAGATAATGATTTGGGTATTTCTGAAGCCCAATTTAATGAAGCTTCGTCAATTCGAAGCTCTAATGGTCGTATTTATTTCGGTACTACCCAGGGGCTTCTCTCTTTTTGTCCGGACAGTATCCGGATCAGCACTTATATTCCGGAAATGGTTCTCTCTAAGTTGTCTGTATTGAACCGTGAAGTTTCTTTGACCGCAGCAGAATCGGTATTGAAGCAAAATATCAATGATATTGAAGAGCTGGTTCTTCCGCATGATAAGAATGTGTTGACTCTGACTTTTGCAGCTTTGGATATGACTAATACAAAAAATATCCGTTATAGTTATAAGTTGGAGAATTTTGATACCGACTGGATTTATTCGGATGAACAACATTCTGCTACTTATACCAATCTTCCTACTGGGTGTTATACGTTCCATGTAAAGTCAACGAATGGAGATGGCATGTGGGTGGATAATGAGAAGACGCTTGCTATAACGGTTGAACCAGCTTTTTGGGAGACTATTTGGGCATATATGTTATACTTTATTGTTGTTACAATACTGATTTATGTTGCAGTACACATTTTATTCATTATTTTCCGTTTGAAACATGAGGTGTCGGTGGAACAGAAAATTGCAGATGTAAAATTGCGCTTTTTTACGGATATATCTCATGAACTTCGTACACCGCTAACATTGATAACCGGGCCTTTGGAATGCATTCTTAAAAACAATCAAATTCCGGTAGAAATCAGCAAGCAGCTACAATTGATGCAGCGTAATACTGACCGGATGCTGCGTTTGGTTAACCAAATACTGGATTTTAGAAAAATACAAAACCACAAAATGAAGTTATGTGTCCAGCAGATAGAGGTAGTTTCGTTCGTGAAGAGAATCATGGAAAACTTTGATGCAGTAGCCGAGGAACATCAGTTAGATTTTGTCTTTTATGCTGAAGGAGAGAAAATATATTTATGGGCAGATGCCGATAAACTGGAAAAAATCGTATTTAACTTACTGTCGAATGCTTTTAAATATACACCTGATAGAAAAATGGTGAAAGTCAGTATTCGTGAAGATGTGCGGAGTATTTTTATAGAAGTACAAGACCAGGGTGTTGGTATTCCGGAAAATAAACGTAATTCTTTGTTTGTCAGGTTTGAAGACCATTTGAACCAAAGGTATTTTAGTCGACAAAGTACAGGTATAGGATTATCTTTAGTGAAAGAATTGATCGATTTGCATAAAGGTAGTATCATGGTGAATAGTAAACCGGGGAAAGGGAGTTGTTTTATAGTCAATTTATTGAAAGGTAAGGATCATTTTGAAGATTCTACAGAGTTTCTGTTGGAGGATATTCCCGGAGTGATTTCTGTAGAGGAGGTAGAAATGGATGAAAATTATCTTGAATCCATTGATGCAAATACAGAGAGAGACCAACAAGTGATGCTTGTTGTTGAGGATAATTTGGAACTGCGAACTTTTTTGCGCCAATTGTTTTCCAATGAATATGTGATTTATACGGCCGGCAATGGAATGGAAGGATTAAGCAAGGCCTCAACTATTAGTCCGGATGTAATTATCAGTGATGTGATGATGCCGGAGATGGATGGGGTAGATATGGTCATTGCTCTTAGAAAAGATATTTCAACCAGTCATATTCCGATTATTTTGCTTACGGCGAAGACGGATATTGATAGTCGTTTGCATGGCTTAGAAATAGGCGCTGATGACTATATAACTAAACCTTTCAGTGCTTCTTATCTGAAAGCCCGTATCGCCAATTTGCTGCAACGGCGAAAAGATATGCAGGAACTTTTCACTTCTCGACTCCTTGAAGAGGTGAAACCGGAAAAACAAGAAGTTGAAGAGCACCTCTTGATGACAACACAAGACCAGATATTTCTTGAAAAATTGAAGGGTCTGATAGATAAGAATATGGATAATAGTGATTTATTAATTGATGATTTGGTAAAGGAGATGGCTGTTAGTCGCACCATATTCTTCAAAAAGTTAAAGGCTCTAACAGGGTTAGGGCCTAATGAATTTGTGAAAGAAATGCGTATTAAGCGGGCGGCACAACTACTGGGAAATAGGGATTATAACATCACACAAATATCCTATGCGGTAGGAATAAACGGTTCCCGTTATTTTTCTAAATGTTTTAAAGCCAAGTATGGAGTGACGCCTTCTGAATATAGGGAAAATCTGTTTCGTGATGCGTCTTTATAATTCTAATGTATTACTGGTGGTTCCTTTTTGGTGTTTTGTTTTTATTCTTTTTGCAAACTTACATAAAAATCTTGTTTCCATATCAAGAACTCCGTCTAAAAAGAAAAAACATCCGTGTTATTATTGATGGTATCATTTAAAATTTGTTCTTTTGCGACACATTTACCAATTATATTAATTAATCATCATTTCTAAATTAAAAACACAAGAATGAAAAAGATTTTCATGAAGTGGGCCTTCTTTATGTTATGTATGGCCGTGACAATGCCTGCAATGGCTCAGTTTAATGTAAAAGCACTGAAAGGAGCGGCTAAAGCTGTTAAAGCTGTGACTCTGACTGATGCTCAGATGGCAGAATATGTAAAAGAGTATATCGACTGGATGGATGCACATAATCAGGTATGCGCCGACGATAATGAGTATACAATTCGTCTGAAAAAGCTGACTGAAGGCTTGACGGATGTAGAGGGAATCCCTTTGAACTTCAAGGTTTATTATGTGATAGATGTCAATGCATTTGCTTGTGCTGACGGTAGTGTGCGCATTTTCTCGTCTTTGATGGATATCATGACGGATGATGAATTGCTGGGTGTAATCGGTCATGAAGTAGGTCACGTGGCACACAAGGACTCTAAGAATGGGTTCCGTACGGCATTGCTGACTTCTGCTTTGAAGGATGGTATTTCTTCACAAGGTGGTACGGCAGCTAAGTTGTCTGATTCTCAGTTGGGTGACCTGGGTGAGGCTCTGGTAAACTCTACATACTCACAGAAGCAGGAGAGAAGTGCTGATGACTATGGATATGAATTCCTGAAAAGTCATGGTAAGAATCCCTGGGCAATGGCTTTATCTTTCCAAAAGCTGAAGAAATTGCAGGAAGAAGCCGGTGCACAGAAAAGTAGTAAGCTGAATCAGCTGTTCTCTACTCATCCTGATTTGGATGCCCGTATCCAGCGTATGGAAGAACGTGCAACCAGCGAAGGTATTGAGAAACCGGCAGTAACGGAATAATTCTTATTGATATAATAAGGAGAAGGGCGTGCAATTCACTGTACGCCCTTTCTTATGCCTTCAGGCTTATGATGCCGTTCTCCGCTTTCAGATCTTCATCTTCTAGCAATTCGCGGATGCATTGAGAGATGATTTCTTTATCTGCTTCTATCTGTGAGGCAATATCGGCAGGTGTCAGAGGTTGTTTGCGAAGCAATTCTTTAATTTCTTCTTTTATTTGTTGGGAGGAAAGCTCGGGAGTCTCGGCACGGTGGCTGAGGCAGACATCGCATATTCCACAGTTATGTTCATTCTTCTCTCCGAAATAGCGTAGAAGCATACGGCTGCGGCAAACGGTTTCGGTCGTTACATAATCTACCATTGCCTGAATGCGGGCTTCATAACGTTCCTTACGCTCCTCGTATATACTGCGGGAGATTTGCAGATGTTGCCTGTCTACGCGTTCGCGTGTGTATATGATATAAGGTGTCTTTTTATGTGGAATATAGTCGATGACACGCATCTTGGATAGACGTATCAGCAAGTCGTACACCCGTTGTCGCGTTAATCCGCTACGTACTGCAAGTGAATTCTCGTTGATAAAGGTGTAATCCGTGAATACTCCGGTGTAAGAGCGCAGAACGATTTGAATAAGTTTGTCCATGTCCTCTCCCAATTCGCGTAATTTATACAGTTCATCACGGCGGACGGTGAAGTAAAGACGGGAGGCATTGTCCTGTTCGTCGGTATATTCCAGGTATCCTGCTTGCGTCAGAATCTTCAATGCACTGTCGGCAGGTACAGGGAAGTATTTGAACTTCCGGCAAAAGTCTTCCAGATTGAACTCTCTGACACATCCCAAACCGTCTCCCATTGCCATCTGGTAATAATATTGCAGATGTTCGTACACCTGTTTGATGTAGTCTTTCTCCGGAAAGGTGTCCGGGATACGTTTATGAAGGGTGACTTTGTCCGATTTGGCATAGAGTATTACGGCATACGCTTTGTTGCCGTCACGTCCTGCACGTCCTGCTTCCTGGAAATAAGCTTCGGGAGAGTCCGGTAAATCGAGGTGGATTACGATACGTACATCGGGTTTGTCGATACCCATGCCGAAAGCATTGGTGGCAACCATTACACGGCTTTCTCCTGTCTGCCAGCGATGCTGACGTATATCCTTGGTGGCATCATCCAGACCGGCATGGTAGAAGTCGGCGGTAATCTCTTCGTTAATTAAAAGTTCGGTGATTTCTTTGGTTCGCCGACGATTGCGTACGTAAATAATGGCACTACCCGGCATACGGCGTAGGATGTGAAGAAGTTCTCCGGTCTTATTTTCTGTTTTGCGGACTATGTAGGCAAGGTTCTTCCGTTCAAAACTCATGCGGAAAACATTTTCCTGCCGGAAGCACAGCCGCGCCTGGATGTCCTTCACGACTTCCGGAGTAGCGGTTGCAGTCAGTGCCAGCACAGGGACACCGGGTAGGAGATCACGTATTTCGGCTATCTTCAGATAGGCAGGACGGAAATCATATCCCCATTGTGAAATGCAATGGCTTTCGTCAACGGTTATCATGCTGACGTTCATTTTCCGTAGCTTGGTGCGGAAGATTTCCGTATCCAACCGTTCGGGCGATATATACAGGAATTTATAATTGCCGAAAATACAGTTTTCCAGCGTGACGATAATCTCTTGCCGGGACATTCCGGAGTAGATGGCAAGTGCTTTGATTCCTCTTTTTTTCAAGTTCTGTACTTGGTCTTTCATCAGAGAAATCAGGGGAGTAATAACTATGCAAAGCCCCTCTTTGGCAAGTGCAGGCACCTGAAATGTGATGGACTTTCCGCCGCCCGTAGGCATCAGCCCCAGGGTGTCTTTGCCTTCGCCAATGCTATTGATGATATCTTCCTGTATGCCCCGGAAGTTATCATATCCCCAGTACTCTTTGAGAAGTTGAGAGTTGAGAATGGAGAGTTGAGAGTTAGGCTGCGCAGTCATAGGGTGTGGTATTATGGGAAGTTGAGAGTTGAAGGTGGAAAGTGAGTAGTCAAACCGTATGGTAACTCTCAACTCTCCATTCTCAACTCTCAACTTCTCCAACTAATTAGGTTGAATATCCTCTATCTGCAACTGTACCTCGCCCCGTTTATGGGTATTCTCTTCAATGGTGTAGCAGATATCAAACGAACGCTTGGTTTTGATGAAACGTACATGCGAACTTTGTCCGAAGGCGATGCCGTTCATTACATTATTCGATTTGTTGTCTACCAGTTCCAACTTGATATGCTCCTGATCACGCCCCACTACTTTACTGGTACCGTAATCATAGACATTATGTGTACAGAATATCGGTTTCGGATTATCCGGACCATAAGGATTGAATTTCTTCAGGTCATTAAAGAATTTCGGAGAAATATCCCTGAAATCTATCTCTGCATCGATATTTATGACCGCACTTGTCTGTTCCGGTAGGATGTTCTGTGAAACGAATTCCTCGAAGCGTTTGGTAAAGGCGGGAACATTCTCCACTTTCATCGAAAGACCGGCTGCATAGGTATGACCACCGAAATTTTCCAGCAGATCACGGCAATATTCAATCGCCTTATACACGTCAAAGCCGGATACGGAACGGGCGGAACCTGTTGCCATATCGTCCGTACGGGTTAGCACTACTGCGGGGCGATAATAAATTTCCGTCAGGCGGGAGGCAACGATACCGATAACACCTTTGTGCCAATCTTCGTTGTATAGCACGATAGAACGGCGTTCGGCAAGTCCTTCCAGATCAGCTACAATCTGGTTGGCTTCCTCGGTCATGGTCTTATCGAGATCTTTCCGGGTTTCGTTGTATTGATTGATTTGATTGGCTTTTTCCAAAGCCATGGAGAAATCCTTCTCAGTCAGCAGGTCGACGGCTTCTTTTCCGTTCTGAATACGTCCGGAGGCATTGATGCGCGGGCCTATCTTGAACACGATGTCGCTGACGGTAATATCCTTTTCTGTCAATCCGCATACGTCGATAATCGCTTTCAAACCTACGCTGGGATTACTGTTCAACTGTTTCAATCCGTGGAAAGCAAGTATCCGGTTTTCTCCCATGATGGGAACAATGTCCGAAGCGATACTTACGGCAACCAGGTCGAGCAGTGGAATGAGGTGATGGAACTCGATGCCATTACTGATGGCAAATGCCTGCATGAATTTGAAGCCTACGCCGCAACCGGAAAGGTGCTCGTAAGGATACGTATTATCTAAACGCTTGGCGTTCAGGATAGCGGCGGCAGGTGGAAGTACATCGTCGGGCACATGGTGGTCGCAGATGATAAAGTCAATGCCTTTTTCTTTGGCATAGGTTATCTCCTCTACAGCTTTGATGCCGCAATCCAGTACGATAATCAATCCTACACCGGTTTCTGCGGCATAGTCTACCCCTTTGGTAGATACCCCGTAACCTTCGTTGTAGCGGTCGGGGATGTAATAGTCAATGTTCGAATAGAACTGTTGAATAAACTTGTAGACCAGTGCCACTGCGGTAGTGCCGTCTACATCATAATCACCATAAATCAGAATACGCTCTTTCTTTCCCATTGCCTTATTAAGGCGCTCCACGGCCACATCCATGTCTTTCATCAGGAATGGGTCGTGCAAGTCGGGCAACTGCGGGCGGAAAAACTTCTTGGCATCCTGTGCCTTCGTTATTCCCCGCTGCACCAATAATCCGCCAAGAATCGGGCTAATCCCTAATTCTTGGGCCAACTTTTGGCTTGTCTCTGCCTGTTCGGGTGTAATGGGTTGATAATTCCATTTGTGAGTCATTTTATATATTGTTTTTTCCTTTTTTCAGTCTCGTGGTTGGAAGAGGTTTCGTTTCTCTCGGGAAAAGCCTGTATTTTTCCAACAAGGCGTAAAAGTACGAAAAAGTATGGAAACAGAGGAAGGTTATGCGGAAAAACTTTGCGCAAAACTTTTTCATGCGAGCATGAAAGTTCTACATTCGATTTGTATTATCTTTGTTTCCCAAAAAACTTTGAACGTGATATGTTGACATTCATCTCTTGTGCCAAAACGATGACGGCACGCACATCTGTAGGAGTCCCTGAAATAACTGTTCCGTACTTTCAGGCGGAAGCAGTACAGAATGCCTTGGATATGGGGCAATTTTCAGCTGCTGACCTGGAACGTCTGTTACGTATAAATTCCAAGATTGCCGCTGAGAATTATCTGCGCTATCAGGATTTCTTTTCGGAGGCAAATTCTGCAATGCCCGCTATCTGTGCCTATACCGGTGCGGTGTTCAAACGTATAGTACCGAAAGATTTTTCCGAAGATGATTTTCGTTACGCTCAAGAACACATGCGCATCACTTCCTTTCTGTACGGACTGCTTCGTCCGCTGGACGGGATAAAGCCTTATCGTATGGAAGGAGATATACGCCTGCCCGAAAGGGGAGGGATGACTATGTTTGATTACTGGAAACCTTTGCTGACGGATTATTTTATAGCGGATATCAAACGTCAGGGTGGCATACTCGTTAATCTTGCCAGTGGTGAGATGAGAGATCTGTTCGACTGGAAGCGAGTAGAAGAAGAAGTGCGTGTCATTACTCCCGAATTCCAGGTATGGAAAGGCGGGCAGCTAAAGACAATTGTGATATATGCCAAGATGTGCCGCGGAGAAATGCTACGCTATATTATTAAAAATCGCATTGAAAATCCCGAAGACTTGAAAGCGTTTACGTGGGAGGGCTTTGCATACGATGAGGGACGCAGTACGGATGAACATTTGCAATTTACGCTGGTGTGACCAGCGAAGGTAGTTATGATTGCAAAAACTCCATATATTCTTCGTAGCTGATATATCTTCCTCCCATCGATTTCAGATGGGGAGTTTCGAACTGGCAGTCTATCAGTACGCCGCCATGCTCTCCGAAGAATTGTGCCAAGTGGATGAGGGCTAACTTGGATGCACTGGGAACCAGTGAAAACATACTTTCACCGAAAAAGCAGCGCCCCAAGGTGACTCCATAGAGTCCGCCTACTAACTGTTCCCCTTCCCATATTTCCACGCTGGCGGCAAAGCCCTGTTCATGCAGAAGTGTGTAAGCCTCTATCATCTCCGGACCGAGCCAGGCGCCTTCCATATCCATCCTCAGTTCTCCGCACTTACGGATAACTTCATCGAAAGCCTGATTGATAGTGACATCGTACTTCCCTTTGTTTATGAGCGTCCGCATGGAGTGGGAGATATGGATTTCGTCGGGGAAAATAACGAAGCGTTCCAGCGGGCACCACCATTGTATCATTCCCTCCTGAAAAGTGTACCAGGGGAATATCCCGTTGGAGTAAGCCAGGATGAGGCGGTCGGTCGACAGGTCACCGCCCACTGCCAGTAATCCGTCCGGATCGCCGTAGTGCGGGTCGGGAAATGTAATTTCGTCAGTTAGTGCAAAGACCATAATATCACTTTGTTGAAAGTTGTAGGACTAACTGATCTTTGTTTACCTGTATGCAAGTTTTGCCACCGGATTTTAAGGAACCGAATAAGATTTCGCGCATCAGGAGTGGTTTCAGATGAGAAGCTATCACACGATCCATTTCGCGGGCGCCATATTCGGGCAGGAATCCACGTTGCAATAACCAGTTGCGGGCTTCCGGGCTCAGTTCCATCTCTATCTGGCGTGCGGCAAGCTTGCTGCTCAGTTCCCCAAGCTTCTTGTCGAGGATCAGTGATGCCATTTCCCGACTCATATCGTGGAAAACGACAGTAGCGGACAGACGGTTGATAAACTCCGGTTTGAAGGTCTTCTTGACCTGCTTCAACATGGCTTCCCCGGCTGTAATCTGACTGCTGAATCCAATAGATGCCTGACGGGCAAATTGTGCACCGGCATTTGAAGTCATGATAAGTACAACGTGACGGCAGTCGGCTTTTCGTCCCTTATTATCCGTAAGAACAGCATAGTCCATTACTTGTAGCAGAATATTGAATACATCGGGATGGGCTTTCTCAATTTCATCAAGCAGCAGTACGCAGTTGGGAGTTTTGCGAATGGCATCGGTTAATAAACCACCGTCTTCATAGCCTACATATCCGGCGGGTGAACCGATTAATTTGGCTACGGTATGCTTTTCGGTATATTCGCTCATATCGAAACGTTGCAGGGAAATACCCAGTTCGGAGGCCAGCACTTTGGCTACTTCGGTTTTACCTACTCCGGTAGGACCGACGAAGAGCAGGCTTGCCAGCGGTTTGTTTTCATCCAGCAGTCCGGCTTTGGACATTTGTACGGCTTCCACCACTTGGCGCACTGCCTCTTCCTGGCCGTAAATTTTGGCACTGATACGTGCATGCAAAGTTTCCAGTGAGGTGGTATCTTCTTCTTTCATGGCGAGTGCATCTACTTTGCAGATACGGGCGAGTACATCGGTTATCAATGTCTTGTCTACAATTTGCTCTCCGGAAGGTATAGGGTGAATTTCGCGGTAAGCTCCTGCTTCATCCACCAGGTCGATAGCCTTGTCGGGCAGAAAACGGTCGCTGATATAGCGGACACTCGCTTTTACGGCGTAAGGGATTACATCAGGTTGATAGGTTACTCCATGAAATTCTTCATATTTTTCTTTTAGTCCTTCTACAATATGGATGGTTTCCTCAATGCTTGGTTCAAGTATATCTATTTGTTGGAAGCGACGCACCAACCCCTTGCTACGGGCAAAGTAACGGTTGTATTCCTCGTAAGTAGTAGAGCCGATGAAACGGATGTCTCCGCTTTCCAGATAGGGTTTCAGCATGTTGGATGCATCCATGGAACCGTCTCCTGTACGTCCGGCACCTATCAGATTGTGTATCTCGTCGATATAGATGATGGCACGTCCTTCATTACGAACACCTTCCATAATGTTTTTCAGGCGTTTTTCAAAGTCACCCCGGTATTGCGTACCTGCCAGTAGAGTACCTAAATCCAGTTCATAGATACGGCAGTCGAGGAGTCGTTCGGGGATCTCACGTGCTTCGATGCGGGCAGCGAGTCCGTAAGCGAGGGAGGTTTTGCCAACGCCCGGTTCGCCTACATGCAACGGATTGTTTTTCTCTTTGCGACAGAGCACCTGGATAGTTCGTTCCAGTTCAGCTTCCCGTCCGATGAGTGGATTGTGGTCTTGCAGACAGTCATTCAGACAAGTTACAAAGTTTCGCCAGGGTTCGCTTTTTTCCTGTGGAGAGGTTTGCAGATCGTCTTCTTCCTCCACTTCTTCATATCGGGAGATGAGTTGGCTGATAAATTCGGGTAGTTCTTCTTCAAGAGCTTCTTTCAGGATATGGCATGCCCAGGAGTCCTTGAGCTGGAGCATGCTTTGCACTAGATGGGGGACGTTCAATGCTTCAGCACTTGAATAGTCTATCATCAGATAGGCATGTTGTATCAACTCGTTGAGCTGGGTTGAAACTTCCAGTTCATAATCCATGTCTGCGGGAACGCTTTCCAGTTCTTCCGTGAAATAATTTTCTAAAGAGAAAGCAAGTTCCTGGGTATCGCAGAAACACATATTTAAGGCACTGGCAAAAGGACTCTGTTCCAGAAATGCACTCAGCAAATGCTCAGGTGTGATAAATTCATGGCGATAAGATATCGCCTTTTTTTGTGCATAGGTGAATGCGCTGTTCACATGCACTGTATTTTGTATATCCATAATCTTCTCCTAATTCTTATTCTTCTTCCGGCACAACGGTGAGCCGGAGTGGAAAATTCTCTTCGCGTGCCATGCGGGTGGCTTTCTGTACTTTCGATTGTGCAATGTCGTATGTATAGATGCCTACCACTGCCGATTGACTCTTGTGTACCTGTAGCATCAGCGTTTCTGCTTCTGCTGCCGATTTAAAGAATATGGTAGTAAGTATCTTGACGACAAACTCCATCGTGGTGAAGTCATCGTTATAGATGATCACCTTGAAGTGCTGCGGTTCGCGTAGGTCTGTACGTTCCTTTTCTTTGAAAGATGATTGTTGCTGTTCCATAATGGGGGCAAATTTATGAAAAAATATCGGATTTGATCTGGTTAAGAGAATACACTATATTGGGAATGATTTGCAAAATGACAAAATGTAAATTCTAACGCCTTAGAATCTTTCCTTTTCGTACCAATTACTATGGTGGACGAAAAGATGCAGAGAATGTTTGATGGGGTGATGCGAAATGGTAGTAATTGATGAGGAAATGAGATTTTAAGATTATAGAATCCTTAAATGGAAGATGTTTTGGAATCTGTTTCCCGGATATTCTTTATAAATGTTACTTTTTCTTAGTGGTCGTTTCTCTTCGAAATAGAATAAATATCATGTGTTTTTTAGAAGGGTGACGCCCTTTGTGAGTGATGGCGTCACCCTTTAGTTATTATGGTGTCACCTTTTGGAGCAAAGGGTGTAGCCTTGGCAAATGAGACTTACTTTTTTAGGGAAGAAAGACCGTGCGATTGGTCTGAATAGATGGTCGGTTTAGGATAAATGAACCATCTGTTTGCTCTGGATAGATGATGTAAATCTTCAAAACAGTGGTTGTAATATTCTGGAAGCGTAGCTTTGATCGAAGTGTCTGTTAGCAATAATGAGGAAAATGGATTTTTTGTCTTGCAAAATATGATATAAGGTATCAGTTTGAAAAGATGATTTAGAATGTGTTCGCTTCTTACCTGGATTGTATCTGAGATGTAGTTGCTCCGTACATTCTTCACTGAAAAGTACTTCTGGACGAAGAAGTACCGGAGAAGGTACGGAGCAACTACATCTCGGGTATATTCCAGACCCGAATTTGCTTGCTTATCTTTCAGCTTCTATCGTGTAGGTGAAGCTGTCTGCCCGATAGTATCCGATATTGTATTCAATAGGCACTTGGTTGATATCGTAAACGAATCTTTTCCTTATTAAGATAGGATCACTTGACTTTATATCCAGTTTTTCCGCAATGAATTCTCCTGCCAGGCGTGCGGATACTTCCTCTTTACTGGTTTTCACAATAATGTTATATTTATTTTCGAGTACTCCGTAAAGAGGTTGGGTGAAATCCTCATCACCGGTTAACGGTATATTCGGATTGAAATAGGAGATAAATGAAACAAACGGATATTCTTTATTACCCCGTACCCTTTCCAGCACCATACATTTGGTTCCTTTTTCCGGGTCTATATTGAAGAAGGTGCATATTTCTTCAGATGGTTTCTTGAAACTGACGTGGAGTTCGAAATTCTTAATTTCAATACCCAGCATTTTCATTTCTTGTGAGAAACTTAGCCAATTTTTCACTCCGCCAATGATACCTTTGCGCACAACTTTTGTACCATGACCTTTTTTTCTGACCAGCAGTCCTTCAAATACGAGCTTGTTGATAGCTTGACGGAGAGTGTTCCTGGATATATTCAATTGTTCAGACAATAGAACTTCATTTGGAAGTAGTTTTCCGTTCTTGTACTCCTCTGATTCAATGAGCTTTCTAAGTACTTCTTCTGCTTGAATATGAAGAGGTTTCTCCGAATTGGGGTCTAACTTTATGGGCATAATTGTTTTCTTTATTTTTTTTGATGCTACAAAGATAATTCTTTTTTTTCTTTAAAAAATACCCGTAGATTCTTTTATTTTATTTTTAAAGAGTATATATTTGCACAAAATACATATATGTTCATACATATAGATAAAATAAAGTATATATAATTATGAGAAAAGTGAATTACGACAGATTTCCTTCTACTAAGATTACGGGAACAATTCTTCAGGGATGGGATGCTGTTCATACATTGCTGGTGGAATGTTTCAAGGTTAAGAAAGTTGTGGCTGTTGATTTCTATGCGGGTGTGCGTGAGGAAGAAGTTGCGGGTGAGTTGGAGTTGTTGTCTCCTACCTTATTTATTAATACGCGCAATTTGATGAAGCCACAGGATGAGATTAAAGCGATGACAGAGCGTTTTATGACGGATGATGTTCTTTTTGGCTATGTAACGAACCTGACCTTGAATGATTATTTTGATGCGGAAAAGCTGGAACAGGCTAGAAAGCAAGTGGCGGATGCAACCGGAAGAGTAATTATTGTAGGGTCAGGCGCTGCTATGGTGGCTCCGGCTGAGGCTACGGTGGTTTATGTGGATATGGCTCGCTGGGAGATACAACAGCGTTTCCGGGTACATGAAGTGAAGGCTTTAGGAGTGGATAATCGTGAAGATGCTGTATCTTTGCAATATAAGAGAGGCTATTTCAACGATTGGAGAATACTTGATAGGTATAAAGAAAGTTTGTTCGGCAGGGTAGACTTCTGGCTGGATACTCATATTGCCAATGAACCGAGGTTGATTGATAAGGAAACTTTTTTCAAGGGTATAGAAGAAACAGTTAAGACTCCTTTCCGTGTGGTTCCTTTCTTTGATCCGGCTCCTTGGGGTGGACAATGGATGAAAGAGGTGTGCGGGCTGAATCCTGAAAAGGAGAATTATGGTTGGTGTTTCGATTGTGTTCCCGAGGAAAACAGTCTTTATTTTGAAGTGAACGGTGTACGCTTTGAATTGCCATCGGTGGATTTGGTGTTGTTAAAATCGAGAGAATTGCTGGGTGAACCGGTAGAGGCACGCTTTGGTAAGGATTTCCCAATTCGTTTCGATTTTCTGGATACGGTGGGAGGAGGAAACTTGAGCGTGCAGGTACATCCTACTACACAGTTTATTCGTGAAAACTTTGGCATGTACTATACTCAGGATGAAAGTTATTATTTGTTGGATGCCAAAGAAGGTGCTTCGGTTTATCTGGGTTTGAAGACTGGTATAGATAAAAATGAAATGATTCATGATCTACGCGAAGCGCAGAAGGGAGAAGTTGTGTTCGATACGGAGAGGTATGTGAACAGGTTGCCGGCTAAAAAACACGACCATTATCTGATTCCCGGCGGAACAGTACACTGTTCGGGTTCTGAAGCGCTGGTACTGGAAATTAGTTCAACTCCGAACTTGTTCACTTTTAAACTTTGGGATTGGCAGCGTTTGGGACTGGATGGAAAGCCTCGTCCTATTAATGTAGAAAGGGGGAAGGATGTGATAGACTGGAAACGTGATACGGAATATGTGAATAAGCATTTGGCTAATCGCTTTACGCAAGTGGCGGAGGGTGATGGCTGGAGAGAAGAATGCACGGGACTGCACCCGAATGAGTTTATCGAGACGCATCGTCACTGGTTCTCCAAGCCTGTTACGCATCATACCAATAACAGTGTGAACGTGCTGAATTTGGTGGAAGGTGAAGAGGCTGTTATAGAAAGTCCGATAAATGCTTTCAAGCCCTTTGTAGTGCATTATGCAGAAACTTTTATTATCCCGGCAAGTGTAGGTGAATATACGATTGCTCCTTATGGTAAGTCTGTGGGGCAAGAATGTGGGACAATCAAAGCTTATGTGAGATATTGACCGGAGAGTAGTATTAATAAAATCTGATATAATATGTATAAACATGACCAACGTACGGTGATGACCTTGGATGCAGGGGGTACAAACTTTGTTTTTTCAGCTATTTGTGGAAATCAGGACATTGTAACACCTATTTGTTATCCGGCAGTGTCGGATAATTTGGAGGAATGCCTGACTGTTCTGCATCGGGGATTTTCTCAGGTGAAAGAGCAGTTGGAAGATGAACCGGTAGCTATTAGTTTTGCCTTTCCCGGTCCGGCAGACTATAAGAATGGTATAATAGGCGATTTGCCCAATTTTCCGGCTTTCCGTGGTGGAGTGGCTTTGGGACCTTTTCTGAAAGAGAGATTTGGAATTCCTGTATTTATTAATAATGATGGTAACCTGTTTGCCTATGGTGAAGCACTGGCAGGAATTTTACCCTCTGTCAATGAAGAACTTGAAGCTGCCGGTAATCCGAAGCGTTATAGAAATTTGCTGGGAATTACGTTGGGAACGGGCTTTGGTGCAGGCGTAGTGATTGACAACTGTTTGTTGACCGGTGATAATGGTTGCGGTGGCGATGTATGGATTATGCGTAACAAGAAATATACGGATCTGATTGCGGAAGAAAGTGTTAGCATTCGTGCAGTACGGCGTGTGTATGGGGAACTGAGTGGAGAAACTATAGAAAATCTAATGCCTAAAGACATTTATGATATAGCTGAAGGTACTCGTACAGGTAATCGGGAGGCGGCTTTGAAGAGTTTTGACGAATTGGGGGAGATAGCCGGTGCTGCTATTGTCAGTGCACTTCATATTGTAGATGGTATGGTTGTGATAGGCGGAGGAGTGTCCGGCGCAGCGAAATATATCCTACCGGGTATGATGCGTGAAATGCGTCGTTCCATTTCTACTTTTTCTGGAAGAGACTTCGATTGTTTGCAGATGGAGGTTTGCAATCTGATGGAGGCGGACGACCATAAGAGATTCTTAGAGAATACAAGTACTTGGGTTCAGGTGCCTTTTACCAAAAGAGAAATTCTTTATAACCATACAAAGCGTATCGGAGTAGCGATTTCAACTTTGGGAGCAAGTAAAGCGATTGCTTTAGGAGCCTATGCTTTTGCATTGCAACAGATAGACAGGAAATATAAGGGTTAGTTTGATTTTTAGAAGTAAATAAGATTGTTTCAGAGATAACAAAATAAGCCTTTTTGTGATAAGGCTTGGAAAGAATATAGAATTAGATGCTTAGATTTAAAAATTCAATACTCATTATGAATAAGAAAAAACTGATATCCTTTTTTATCGTTGCCTGCTGTGCGCTATATACGATGGCTGCAAAAGTGGTATGGCAGATAGGCGCTGCGGATAATTCCGGAGCGGAACTGGCTTTAGGCCCTTCTGAGTATAAGAGTTTTCTGGCTCATGACTTTGGCTATGAAGACCGTTATTTTTTGATAGGGACTTCTGTTGATAAGACTGATTTTCCATATGTATTACCCGGGCCTGATGATACTTGGGGTGGTACGTGGGGTACTTCCGGTTGGAGAACCCATGATGCTAATATCTTATTTGGAGTTGAAAAACTGCCGAAACGTGGGGAATGGAAGTTGGTGGTGGATTTGGTAGATGCTAACCCGAACCGTTCGATTGTTAAGGTAGTGGTAAATTCAGTTGAAAAGAAATTTGAGATTAAGGGGCACGCTATGGAAGTACTGGAAGGTAACCTGCAAAATGCCAGAGAGCAAGTCTTGGAATTTCCCATTTCGGCTGCCGACTTAAAAAAAGGAGGAAACATTGTGACTGTTTCTGTACTTGAAGGTGGGTGGATTGTATTCGATCAAATTCGTTTGGAAGGTTCGGATGGACTTGTTTTGGAACAGAATAATGAATATGCTTTTCTGCGTGATGTTTCTCCCGCCGGGTACGAAATAGAATTGGACGGAGTAAATGTACAACCTTTGCTGGTTGATGTGGAACATTTATCCGGAAACCCGGAACTGAGTGTGAAACTGGATGGAACAAGGATTTTTACTGCAAAGATGGATACGGCTCGTTATGTGTTTGAAGTTCCGATGCCTGCTGTGAATAAAAAGAAAAAGAGTGAATATCAGGTCTTTGTCAATGAACAGCTATTGGAAAGAGGTACGATTTTACGATCTCCGCAGAAGTTGCAGTCTTTTGCTGATTATGTAGATACAAAGATAGGTACGGCACATTCTCGCTGGATGATTGCACCGGGGCCTTGGATGCCTTTCAGTATGGTAAAATTGAGTCCGGATAATCAGAATAAAGGTTGGCAGGCCGGTTATCAGCCTACATTTGAGACATTAGGATGCTTTAGTCATATTCATGAATGGACAATGGGGGGATTGGGTATGATGCCAACCAATGGTAAACTGTTTACGAAGGTAGGAGATCAGTTCCGTCCGGATGAAGGATACCGTTCGCGTATTGACAAGAAGACTGAAGAAGCTCCATTGGGATATTATAAAGTTTTTCTGACTGATACGGAGATTTTAGCGGAGGTGACAGCTACTGAAAGAGCAAGTTTTCAGAAATATACATTTCCTAAGGATAAGGATGGACGTGTGATGATCGATTTGCATATTCAGGCTGAATATGACTATAATCTGTTGGATGTGGATGTCAGGAAAGTGAGTGATTACAGAATTGAGGGACGTTCTCATCAGATATCCCCTCGTCCACATGTATGGAGTGATGATGCTGATCAGGAGTATGTCGTAAATTTCGTTATTGAATTTGATGCACCGATTAAAAAGGTAGGTGGCTGGAAGGATGACCAGATATTGAATGAAGCGCATATTTCCGGTAAAGATCTGAAAGATGCAGGGCTTTATGTAGAATTTGATACGCAGAAGCAGTCGGTGATTCAGGTGCGTACAGGCATTTCGTTGGTAAGTGTAGCAAATGCTTCGGAAAATCTGCAAAAGGAGATTTCAGATAAGTTCGGTTGGGATTTCGAAGCTGTTGTTCAGAATCAGAAAAACGTATGGAATGGTATACTCAATCGCTTGGATATCAGAACGAATGACCGTATGGAAAAAGTACGCTTCTATACAAATGTATACCGTGCTCTCTGCCGTAATCTGTGGAGTGACGTGAATGGAGAATGGATGTCACCTGATGAGAAAGTACGTAAATTTACGAATCCGGATCATGTGGCTCTGGGTTGTGACGCTTTCTGGAATACTTTTTGGAATCTGAATCAATTCTGGAACTTGGTAACACCGGAATGGAGCTCCAAATGGGTAAATTCTCAGTTGGCGTTGTATGATGCAAATGGATGGTTGGCAAAGGGACCTGCGGGGATGGAATATATTCCGGTGATGGTAGCTGAACATGAAATCCCTTTGATGGTATCTGCCTATCAGATGGGGATTCGCGATTATGATGCGGAAAAGGCTTTTGAAGCCATGAAAAAGATGCAGACAACTCCGGCTACACATGTAGCAGGTGGATTTGCAGGCAATCGTGATTTACTTCCTTATTTGAAGTATAAATATGTTCCTATTGAATTGGGGCGTTTTTCCAATACATTAGAGTACTCTTATGATGATTGGACTGTGGGACAGATGGCTAAGGCATTGGGTAAATATACGGAGTATGGTACGTTTAATGATCGTGGATATTGGTGGAAGAATGCTGTAAATCCGGAAAACGGCTATGCGCATATGCGTGATTCAGCCGGTAACTTTGTAGCGGACTTTGATGCTTTCCAAACCGGACGCAATCATCACTATGTAGAAGGTAACTCCTGGCAGCTTAGCTACTTTGTACCTCAGGATGTGCCGGCTTTGATTAATATAATGGGTGAGAAGGCATTTGTTGACCGCTTGAATTGGGGCTTCGTTGTGAGCGAACCTTGGAGATATAATGCTCCGAATGATCAGTACTGGGATTATCCAGTAGTTCAGGGCAATCAGCAGTCTATGCATTTTGCTTTCTTGTTTAATTGGGCTAAAAAGCCTTGGCTGACACAGAAATGGTCTCGTTCTATCATTGATAAGTATTATGGTTATGGTGTAGCCAATGCTTATTTGGGTGATGAAGATCAGGGGCAAATGAGTGCTTGGTTTGTTATGGCCGCTTTAGGATTATTTCAGACAGACGGAGGTTGCCGCATTGATCCGATCTATGAAATAGCCAGCCCGCTTTATGAAAAAGTAGTTATTGATTTGGGTAAGCGCTATGGTCGTGGTGAGACATTTACGATTGAGGCAAAGAATGTATCCCGAAAGAATAAATATGTTCAAAGCGCTACGTTGAATGGTAAGAAGCTGGATTGTTTCTTCTTCCCAGCTTCGGAATTGTTGAAAGGTGGAGAATTGATTTTGGAGATGGGAGATAAGCCAAATGAATCATGGGGTATTTATTCGTGTCCGGTTGGTGTAAATAGATGAGGATTTAACGCGTTAATGAATTTATATCATGAAAAAACTCGGTTTATTAGTCATATGGATTAGTGTGGCTTTGGGATGCTCTACGGATACCAGGGGCACTAAAACTTTGGTGGACTATGTAGATCCGAATATTGGAACTGCGCATTGTCGCTGGTTCTTTTATACGCCGGCGGCAGTCCCATTCGGTATGGCGAAGTTGGCTCCTTCTACTGATGCGCATTTGGGAAATTCCGGTGGTTGGCAAGCGGTGGGGTATGACTTTCGTCATACCTCCATCGAAGGTTTTGCTAACTTTCATGAGTTTCAGGTAGGCGGTATTGTTTTTGCGCCGACTGTAGGTGGGTTGCAGACTGTTCCGGGTGAACTGGATGATCCGGATAGTGGTTATCGTTCGCGTTTTGATAAGAAAGATGAGATTGCGGTTCCTGGATATTATTCTGTTATTCTGAAAGATTATGGAGTAAAGGCCGAATTGACTGCCACGCAGCGGGTGGGATTCCATCGTTATACTTATCCAAAGTCGGAACAGGCGAACCTCATATTTGATATTGGTAACAAACAAGGAGAAAGCGGTGAAGTAAAAGATGCCGAAGTGCAATACTTTGATGATGGTAGGGTAGAAGGTTATGTTGTGACTTCTCCTGTATATGTGGATATTTATCAGAAAGGTGCGGATGTTCGTATGTATTTTTCGGCGGTTTTAAATAAACAACCGATAGAGGTGGGAACGTTCGTGAAGGATAAGTTTGTGTCTGGTAAATATCAGGCAAAAGGGCCCGGTATCGGTCTTTATTTGACTTTCTCTACGGAAGAGCAGGAGTCGGTAGAAGTAAAAGTAGGTCTTTCATATACGTCCATAGAAAACGCTCGTTTTAACAGGGAGGTAGAAGCTAAGGACGTTACTTTTGATCAGGCGAGGAAGAATGCAACGAAAGCGTGGAATGAGTCATTGAGTAGAATCTATGTGGAAGGAGGTAAGGAGGAAGATAAAGTGAAGTTTTATACCGGACTGTTTCATGCGCTTCTGGGGCGTGGATTGGCAAGTGATGTCAATGGCTATTATCCAAGGAATGACGGTTCTGTAGGACGTATCACGCTGGATGAAAAAGGAAACCCGGTGCATCAGCATTATAATACAGATGCTATTTGGGGTGGGTTCTGGAACCTGACACAGTTATGGGCATTGGCTTATCCTGAATATTATTCTGACTGGATAAAGAGTCAGCTGCTGGTTTACCGGGATGCCGGTTGGCTGGGAGATGGAATCGCGTGTAGCAAGTATGTGTCGGGAGTAGGGACAAATTTTACAGGTCTGGCTATTGCGGCAGCTTATAACTGTGGTATTCGTGATTTTGATATACAATTGGGCTATGAGGCTGCATTGAAGAATGAGGTGGAATGGCGGGGAAGGCCTGAAGGTGCCGGAAAAATGGATGTGCGTCCGTTTGTGGAGCTCGGTTATTCTCCTTATGAGAAGCAGTTTGATATGGTGACTCGTGAGGGAGGCTCAGGCTTTGGTGCTTCGCATACTATGGAGTATAGTTTTAGTTGTTTTGCGATTGCGCAGTTTGCCAAACAGCTGGGGAGAGAGGCAGATTACGAAAGGCTTTCCCAACTTTCTAATGGCTGGAAAAAACTTTATGACAAGGAAACTCGCCTGATTCGCCCTAAAGATAGCCAGGGGCGCTTTCTAGAGGATTTTAATCCGCTTTCACCATGGAAGGGATTTCAGGAAGGTAATGCTATACAATACACATTTTATGTTCCTCATCATATAGATGAATTAATAGATTTGGTAGGGCCGGAGATTTTCAATACTCGTCTCGACAGTATTTTCATGCTTTCACAGAAGAGTATTTTTGGTGGTGGAACGGAAGTTGATGCATTTGCCGGACTGAAAACGGTTTATAATCATGGAAATCAGCCCAATCTGCATATTTCCTGGTTGTTTAATTTTTCAGGTAAGCCCTATTTGTCTCAAAAGTGGGTACGGGCTATCTTGGATGAATTTTATGGTTTAGAAGGAATTCATGGCTATGGTTATGGCCAGGATGAGGACCAGGGGCAATTAGGTGCCTGGTATGTGATTTCTGCATTGGGGTTGTTTGATGTGAAAGGACTGACAGAGATTAATCCGAAATTTCAGATAGGTGCCCCTTTGTTTGATAAGGTGACTATTAACCTGAACAGGGAATACTATTCAGGAAAAGAGTTTGTGATTGAAGTAAAAAGACATTCTGTTGATGACTGTTATCTGCAAGATGTCTCTTTGAATGGTAAACAGCAGGAAACTGTATTGTTGCCGTTTGAGGAGGTTGTGAAAGGAGGGAGGTTAACATTGAAATTAGATAGTTTTCCTAATAAAAGACTGACTCATTAATGAATGTAGGCTAAAAAATAATGTGTTTTATATAAATAACTGTGAATATGAAAAAACAAAACTCTATATTGACAACTCTCCCGGTGCTTTTTGGTTTCTTTGTGATGGGTTTTTGTGATATTGTAGGTATTTCTTCTGACTATGTACAGCGCAGCTTTAATTGGTCGCCCGTAATGACTGGTTTTGTGCCTTCAATGGTTTTTATTTGGTTCCTTTTTTTAAGTATTCCTATTGGGAATCAGATGAATAAATGGGGACGTAAGAATACCGTGCTCATTAGTATGGGTATTACAATTATAGGTATGATTCTACCATTGTTGGCTTATGACAGTATTACTTGTATGACAGCTTATGCTTTACTGGGCATAGGAAATGCTATTTTGCAGGTTTCACTGAATCCATTGCTTAATAACGTGGTTACTAACAAGGCCTTTTTGACGAGTAGTTTAACGGCTGGACAAGTTATAAAGGCGGTTTCTTCTTTGGTTGGACCGGAGATTGTGCTTTTGGCGGTGAATTACTTCGGAGCGGATAAATGGTATTATTGTTTCCCAATACTTGGTTTTATAACATTGCTGTCGGCTGTTTGGCTTATGGCAACTCCTATTGAACGGGAGAAAAATATTGTATCAGATAAGGGACTTTCTATGGAGGATACATTTGCATTGTTGAAGGACCGAACGATCCTCTTGCTGTTTTTAGGTATATTCTTCATTGTGGGAGTAGATGTGGCAACAAATTTTATTAGCTCCAAATTGATGTCTATTCGTTTTGGGTGGGCTGATGAGCAGGTGAAGTTTGCTCCTCAGGTTTATTTTCTTAGTCGTACGGTTGGTGCATTGCTGGGAGCTTTTTTGTTAGCTCATATTGCCGAGATGAGATATTTCCGAGTTAATATTGTAGCTTGTATTGTTTCATTATTGATATTGATGGGGGTAGATAATGATGTTGTAAATCTGATATGTATAGGTGCGGTTGGCTTTTTTGCTTCGTCCGTATTTGCTATTATTTATTCGATGGCATTGCAGGCTCGTCCAGAGAAAGCAAATCAGATTTCCGGTTTAATGATTACTGCCGTTGCCGGTGGAGGGGTTGTGACTCCGGTTATTGGTTTCGCTATTGGTACTGTGGGAATAATAGGTGGAGTGACAGTTACTTTGGTTTGCGTACTGTATCTGACGTATTGTGCTTTTGGTATAAAAATACCGGCAAAAGTTTGATTAGCATACCTTATGTTGTTTATATAAGTCTCACCATTTTAATTTTTATAAGCGTCTCTTCGATAGAGGCGCTTATTTTTTGCTTGTTATTCATTGTTTTTTAAGTTTAGGTTATCAATTAAATGATTTTACTTTGTATATTAATGTATGAACATTGGTGTAGGGCGCGTAACTGCTACTTTATATAAGATAACTTTTTGGATTTATTTCTTTGTAGGTATATTATGTCTGTCTTTTGTTATCAAATTGTTTCGTTTATATTGTTGATAATTAGTTGATTGATTCCTGTTTGTGCCTTCTTTGTTATTTTCTGATAACAGATGTATTTTGATTCTGTTATCATTTTCTTTTGAGCTTTCTTTATTTTTTAGATATAAAATCTTTGTTTTGTTTTTGCTTTTTAAATTTATTATTTATCTTTGCTGCATATATATGTATGAACATATATATAGAAACTTTGGTTTGCTGAATGAAAGTGAGTTTATGTATCCCAGGTCAAAGTGGGTATGTCTGGTAGGAATTAAATATCAAATATATTATAACTGCAGGAAAATATATGAATATCTAAAATAAAGTGTGAATTATGAATATTAACCCAAAACAGATGAAATTTTCAATAAGAAAGATTAGTATGCTTGTTGCGATAGCAACTCTTCCTGTTAGTCTTCGAGCTCAAGAGATACCTATATATAGAGATGCTTCAAAGCCGATAGAAGAGCGCATTGATGATGCTTTGTCTCGTATGACTCTGGAAGAAAAAGTCGGATTGCTTCATGCTGACAGGAGCTACGGTTCGGCAGGTGTCCCAAGATTAGGCATTCCGGAAAATAATTTGTCGGATGGTCCGTCGGGATTACGGCCCGAAATGGTATGGCAAACATGGATTCATGCCGGGATGTCCAGTGATTCATGTACGGCGTTCCCCGCTCTCGTATGTCTTGCTGCAACATGGAATCCAGAGATGGGACATCTTTTCGGAAAAAGCCTTGGTGAAGAGGCTCTGTATAGAGATAAAAATATGCTTCTCGGGCCTGCTGTGAATATCTTCAGAACCCCAATGAATGGTCGCAACTTTGAATATATGGGTGAGGATCCGTATCTCACATCAAAGATGGCTGTTTCATATATTAAAGGTGTACAGGAAAACCATGTATCAGCTTGTGTAAAACATTTTGCAGTTAATAATCAGGAAACCAAGCGTACGACGATAAATACTATTGTGGATGAACGTACATTGCACGAAATCTACTTTCCGGCTTTTAAAGCTGCCGTACAGGAAGCTGGTGTGTGGGCCGTTATGGGAGCTTACAACAAATTTAATGGTCAATATTGCTGCCATAATTCTTATCTTCTAAACGATGTATTACGTGGGGAATGGGGATTCGATGGAGTAGTTGTTTCAGATTTTGGTGGTACTCATGATACTCAGGAGGCTATAGATAATGGATTAGATATGGAGTTCGGAACGGATCTTGGTTCGCTGGAGGCATTTCAGAATTACCGCCTCGGCAAGCCCTACTTAAAATTGCTGAAACAAAATGAGACAAGTGAAAAGGTCTTGAATGAAAAAGTCAGACGAGTTTTACGGATGATGTATCGGACTAATATGTCGGAAGGACGTCCATGGGGAACTCTTGCTTCGGAGGAACATGCAATGGCTGCACGCAAAATTGCTGAGGAGGGGATTGTTCTTTTGAAAAACAACAATAAAATTCTACCGGTAAATATTGGATCTTTAAATAGGATACTTGTGGTCGGTGAGAATGCTGTGAAAATGATGAGCCGGGATGGCGGATCTTCAGAAGCGAAATCAAAATATGAGGTCGTACCTCTTGAAGGGATTCGCAAATATGTTGCTGATAGGATCGAGGTAGACTATCAACCGGGGTATTCGTCAACTGCTTCAAAATCAGTAAACGATAGTTTGCATACAGAGGCGGTGAAGGCGGCCAAAGGAGCAGATATTGTTTTGTATATAGGTGGAATGAACAAGAATCTGCATATGGATTGTGAGGGAGTGGATAGAGAATCTTATAACCTTCCATATGAACAGGATGCGTTGATAGCCGACCTGAGTGTAGTAAATCCGTCTTTAGTGGCAGTGATGGTTTGTGGAAATGCTTATGCTATGCCTTGGCATAAGAAAGTCCCGGCTATAGTTCAGGCGTGGTATGGAGGTACAGAAGCCGGTAATGCAATAGCGGATGTTTTGTTCGGTGAAGTCAATCCGTCCGGAAAATTACCTTTCTCATTTCCTGTGAAAATAGAAGATAATGCCGCTCATGCATTTAATGCATATCCGGGTGATGGTGAGACTGTGGAATATAAAGAAGGTATATTCGTGGGATACAGGTGGTTTGAGAAAGAGAAAATTAAACCCTTGTTTGCTTTCGGGCATGGACTCAGCTATACTTCATTTGATTATGGAAAAATTACACTTGATAAAAAAACTATAAAAAGTACTGACAATATAACTGTCACAATCCCGATAACTAATTCGGGAAATAGAGAGGGGGCAGAAGTTGTGCAATTGTATATTATGGATATGGAGTCATCATTACCTCGTCCGCTTAAAGAACTTAAGGGATTCAAGAAGGTGAATCTTGCTCCGGGAGAAACTGTAAAAGTGAATTTTACAATTGGAAAAGAAGCACTGAGTTTCTATACTCCTGAACGCCATGAATGGGTTGTGGAGCCGGGTAAATTTCAGATTCTTGTAGGTACTGCTTCTGATGATATTAGATCGTCTGCTACATTTCGTGTAGAACGGTAGATACTCTTATGAATATTTATCGGGATGGAAAGAATTTTAATGAGTTTAGATATTTATTATTAACTAAAAATGATGTTTAACCTTATAATAACGTATTTATGAAACTTAAAAAACATTTGTCTAACCTTTTAAAGGTTTTTATTTGCGTGGCTTTTATCGCATCAGCGATAGAGATTCATGCACAAAATGGGACTACAATGACGGTTTCCGGTACTATTGTTGATGCTGCCGGAATACCTGTAATCGGTGCTGTCGTTATTGATCCTGCCAATACATCAAATGGTTGTATTTCTAATGTGGATGGAGACTTTACAATGCAAGCGGCTGTGGGGAAAGTACTGAAGGTTTCCAGTATTGGTTATCGGGAGTATCAATTCACTGTACTTGCCCAACCTCAAAAGTATAAAATTGTGCTGCAAGAAGATAATGTAGAGCTTGAAGAGGTGGTTGTTGTGGGTTATGGTGTACAGAAAAAAGTGACTATGACCGGAGCGGTATCTGCTATACAGAATAAGGAAATAGTAACTACGAAAAATGAGAATCTTCAGAATATGCTTACCGGTAAGATTCCTGGTTTACGTATTGTACAAAATACTTCTGAACCCGGGCAATTCACCAATAAGATGGATATTCGTGGTTTTGGAACTCCTCTTGTTATTATTGATGGCGTGCCGAGAGATAATATGGCTAAAATAGATGCAGAAGATATTGAGAGTATTTCAGTACTGAAGGATGCTTCTGCTGCTGTTTATGGAGTGCGAGCCGCTAATGGGGTGATCCTTATAACGACAAAGAAAGGAACTAAAGGACATGCGAATGTGTCTTATTCCGGAAATATGACATGGCAGGTGCCGACGAACTTTCCTGATCTTGTAGAAGCAGCTGATATTATGACTCTTGTCAACGAGAAGGTGATCCACAATGTGGATGAAAGTGCCAACAGGACATATTCTCTTGAGGAGATAGCTGATTATCGCAATGGTGTCAAGCGGGGAACGAATTGGAAAAATGAACTTTTCAGAAACTCAGCTCCGCAAACTCAGCACAGTATAAATATTTCAGGTGGGGGAGATAAAGTGACGTACTTTGCAAGTGCCGGGTATCAATATCAGGAGAGCTACTTGCGTTCCAATGCTATCAACTATGAAAAATTCAATCTTAGAAGTAACATTTCTGCTAATGTGACTAACAATTTGAAGTTTGATCTTAACATCTCAGGAATGATGGATGAGAGAGAATCTTCTCCAGCTAATTCAGGTGCGATTATTTATGAAGGATGGCTGTCATCACCTCTTGAACCGGTATGGTATGATGAGGAAAAAGGTATGTATGCAAGTCGCTTTAATCCGGCAGGCTACAATCCTGCTGCTTTGATGGATACCGATCTGACCGGACATTGTACTTATCAGAGTAAATGGTTTCAGTCTAATGCATCTCTTACATGGGATATCCCATGGGTTAAGGGACTTTCTGTTAGCGGAATGTATAGTTATGACTATATTGCTAATAATGATGATGAATATCGTAAAGCATATAATCTTTATGATACATCAGGGAATGCCATTGTGAAAGGTGCACAAACGGCAGCTCCTAATAAGATTTCCCGTTATTTCTATTCTAAACAGAATAATTTATGGCAGGCGCGCCTCAGCTATGACAATAATTTTGGCAAGCACAATGTGGGAGCATTGATCCTTATAGAGAATCAACACAAAGTTGGCGATAATTTCTATGGAAGTCGACAGGTTGCTTTGGACATGGATAAAGTTTTTGCAGGCATTACTACCAACCAGGAATTTAATCAAAATGCTGATCAGTCCGTTCTTTATGACAATGCTAATAGAGCTTTGGTAGGACGTTTGAATTATGATTACGCCGGGAAGTATATTGCTGAATTTGCTTTTCGCCACGAAGCTTCCTCTCTTTTCCCAAAGGAGACCCGTTGGGGATTTTTTCCTTCTGTATCAGCTGGTTATCGAATCTCTGAAGAAAAATTCTGGAAAGAATCTCCACTTAATTTTATTAATAATTTCAAGATAAGAACTTCATGGGGAGTACTGGGAGATGATAGCGCAGCTCGTTATCAACATATTACCGGATATAAATATCCATCAGATGGTGGTTCGGTTTTTGATGGGCAATATATCAGTACTTCCACAAGCACCGGTATTCCCAATAAAGCAATTACTTGGTATGAGTCAAGAACGTTCAATGTCGGAATAGATGCGGAGGCCTGGAATGGACTTCTTGGCGTAACAGCAGAATACTTTAATAGAAGACGAAGTGGACTTTTGACTACACGTGCCGGTTCTCTTCCGGGTGTTGTTGGAGCAACACTTCCTCAGGAAAATCTTAATGGCGACTTGACCCAAGGTTTTGAAATAGAACTTACTCACAGACACCATGTCAACGATTTCTATTATCAAATTAAAGGAAACATTGCTTATACAAGAACTAAAAATACGCATGTAGAAACGAGCCGTGCCGGTAACTCGTATGAAAACTGGAAAAATAATACCAGCAATCGTTATAATAATATAACCTGGGGTATAGAGGGAGCCGGACGATTGGAAAGCTGGGATGAAATCTGGCATAATCCTATCTTTATAGCAAGGGGCTCTATATTGGGAGATTACGAATACCTTGACTGGAATGGGGATGGTGTATTCTCTGAACTGGATAAACATCCTCTTGTTAATTCAAGTTCTGTTCCGCTTCTTAACTTTGGTTTAACTTTCTCTGCTCAATGGAAGGGAATCGATATTTCAATGTTGTTTCAAGGAGCAGGTAAAACGTATGTTTCTCCACAAGGTATTCTGTATCAGCCTCTTTGGGGAGATGGTGCTGTTGCTCAATATATGGATCGCTGGCATCCGGAAGATCCTCTTGCAAATCCGTATGATCCTTCAACAAATTGGGTTAAGGGGCATTACGCATATACAGGAACGCTTCCCGATCAGAGTTCTGATTTCCATCTTCAGAATGCCTCATACATTCGTCTGAAGAATCTTGAAATCGGTTATAGTCTGCCTAAGAAATGGTTGCAAAATATAAATGTACAAGGTATAAGAGTATATTTCAGTGGATATAACCTGCTGACATTTACGAGCTTGAAATATTTGGATCCTGAATATAGTGCAGATACGGCTTATTCTTACCCGATTAGTAAAACATTTACGCTTGGTCTTAACTTTAAATTCTAAATAAAATTAATATGAAACTGAAAACAATAGTATCAATAATGTGTGCCAGTGTCATGTTTTCATGCACGGACTTGGACATGTCTCCTGTGAATGTTGTGAACGAGGAGGATCTTTTTGCCAATGAGGCAGGAACGCTTAGTTATATTTCCGGTATGTACATGAATCTTCCATTAGAAGATTTCCGTTATGCTTACGAAGGTAATCCACCCTTTAATTATGCGTGGACGATTTATGCTCAGCCTTCATGTCGTACAGGCGAGGCTATTGGCAGAGATGCTGCCGGTAATGAATACGAGGCTGTGGGGTATTGGAATCAGGCTTATTCTTATATAAGGGCAGCTAACTTATTATTGGAGGTTTTACTTAAATATGCATCAAACTATACGGAAGCCCAGGCTAACAGTTTTCTTGGAGAGGCCTATTTCATACGGTCTATGGTATATTATTCTCTTGTGAAACGCTATGGTGGTGTACCGGTTGTTGATAAAGTCATAGATTATCCGGCGTCAGTATCGTTTGAGGATACAAAGCTTTTCAGAGCTTCTGAAGAGGATACCTGGGACTTTATTGGGGCAGATCTTGATAAAGCTATAGAATTACTTCCGGAAAGCAATCAAAAAGGACGTGCCAACAAATATGCAGCGGCAGCTCTTAAGTCACGCATAATGCTTCATGCCGGTTCTATTGCTAAGTATAATACTGTAAATTATGCTCCGGTTAATGGAGTACGTGTATGCGGAATTCCTCAAGAGAAGGCAGTCGGTTACTTCAAGGCAGCATATGAAGCATCTCAAATAGTAGATGAGGGAGGATATCGTCTATATATGGATAAATGGTCCGGAAATAACAGGCAAGCTCAAATAGATAATTTCACAGCAATATTCCTGGAGGATACTTATGAAACTATCTTTGGAAGATACTATATTGATCCTGAATTTTTGCATCAGTTCGATAATTCTGCTCAACCGATGCAGACATCTAATGGAGATAACAATTCAGAGGTGTGCCCAACTTTGGATTTCGTGGAAATGTTTGAGTTTGACAATAAAGATATCAATGGGAAATTTGAGAACTTTGATGATAATGGACACTATAAACTTTATGAGTCACCGTTAGATGCTTTTGAGAATTGTGAGCCGCGTTTGGCTGCGACGGTAATTCTTCCAATGTCTGAATTCAAGGGTGAAACTATTGAACTCCGGAGAGGTATATTGACAGGTAAATCTGTCAACACGATGGGGGCTCTCTTGAAAGAATCTGATAATTATTCTTCAAATTATAATGTGGCAGTTGATGAAAACACAGTGAAATTAGTCAATTCATTCAGCCAAAATAATGATGATTCTTATCTTGTCCAGTTGAAAAGTGGTTCGAAATATTGGAATGACCTTGCTGACAGATATCCGGATAAGAAAGATATATACGCTGGAAAAATGAGACGTTCCGGCGCAAGTGGACCGGTTTCCAATTGGGATTATGGTAACCTTAGTGGTTTCTATTTGAGAAAATATATGAATCCCGATCCCAAGGCTCTTAATGGAGGAAATTATTCATCTCAACCATGGATAGAGATTCGTTATGCGGAAGTACTTCTGAATCGTGCAGAAGCGGCATGGGAACTTGTTTCTTTAGGAGAAGTTGCTGATGCGAAGGGGGAAAGCTATCTCTCTATTGCAACAGAAGCTATCAATTCCATAAGAAAAAGAGCTGGAGCAACGGAACTATCCTCGACTCTTTTGGCCGATGAAAAAAGTCGTGATATAATTCGCACAGAGCGTCGCAAAGAATTAGCTTTTGAGAATAAGACATATTGGGATCTGAAAAGATGGAGGATAATAGATACGGAAGCTGAACAAAAAGACCGCAAGTATCGCATCCTATGTCCTTTCTTCTCGGTGGAAGATGATGCCTATTTTCTTGATGTGAAGTATACCGAGCCAAGAAGCCAAAACGGTGTGACGATGGAACCCTATATTTTCTCTTTTGAACCACGACAATATTATCAGAAAATTGATCCGGCTGAAATTACGAGAAATTCTAACTGTAGACAGAATCAGGGTTATTAATTGGATTGTGGTATCCTACTAAATACAACAGAATTATGAAAAAGATTATATATTATTTTTGGACATTAGCAGCTATCTTCATTTTCACTTCATGTGGAAATGATAATTATGACGCTCCGGCAGAAACTTTTCAAGGTGCATTTATAGATAAAGATACAAATGAGCCAATTCAAACAGCTGCAAGTACGGCTATAGAACATGGTGGTATCCGTATCCGTCTTATGGAATACAGTTGGAGTGACAATCCTGTTCCTTATGATTTTTTTGCGAAACGTGATGGTACTTTCAATAATACTAAGATCTTCAAGGGGACTTATGGGATCATTCCAGAGGGACCTTTTGTTCCACTGCCCGAAGAAATCATAGACCTTGAAGGAGTGGTGAAAAAGAATTATTTTGTAGAACCGCTGCTCCGGGTACAATGGGTGGGAGAACCTGTATTGAAAGATGATGGAACCTTTGAGGTTCAGGTGAAAATAACCCGGGGTACTGATAATCCGGATTATCAGCAGCCTCTTGAGGAAGCATGGTTGTTTGTTAGCCAGATAGATTATGTGAGCAATGCTCCAGGGGCATATAGTACAAAATTATCTACCAATTTAACACAGGCCGATTTGCGGAATTATACTCTCGGAGATATCCTGACAATTCGGACCGGTTACCCTAATGGATGGAATGGTGGAACAGGAGATCCTCAAAAGATTGACGGTTCTTACAAACGGCCTTATTTCCTTCGTTTCGGAGCCCGTACATCAAAATCGTTTAGCAGTATAAAACGTTATAATTTTACTGATGTGAAAGAGGTGTGGGTAGGAAAATGAAAAAATACATTAAGTATCTTTCTGTGATAATTGTTTTGATAGTGGCATCATTGCCACTATCAGCTCAAGACAAAGTCATTAAAAAGCTTGTAGACGGCGAGAATCAGAGAATTGTCATATATGGTACGAGCCTTTCTGCATCCAAGGAAGGATGGCCGGCAATGTTAGAGGATAGTTTGAATATGCTCTATCCCGGAACTGTTGAAGTCATTAATAGTGCACAAGCTGCGATGTGGTCTACTTGGGGAGTCGAAAATCTGCGTGAGAGGGTTTTAGAATATAAGCCTGATATGGTAATCATTGAATTTGCAATGAATGATGCCTATTTGCCGTATACCACTTCCATAGAGGCTGCAAGACTAAATCTTGAATATATGGTGTACAGAATCCGGGAGTTATATCCTGAATGTTCGATTCTGATTCAAGTGATGAATATGCCAATAGCAGAGCATAAGGCGCAAAGACCGGATATTGAGCTTTATTATGATATGTATCGGAAAGAAGCTAAAAAATTAAATATTAGTTTGATAGATCATTATGGATATTGGATGAAACTTCTCAGCAAAGGGGAGAAAGAATTCCGTAATTATGTGCCGGATGGCATTCATCCTAATCTTACGGCGCAAAAAGAACTTGTACTTCCTTGTATTTTGAAGGTCCTTAAAACTTCGAATGCGAAACGCTAAAAAATAATATTATAATAAATGACATATGAAAAAAAAGATCATTAGTATTCTTTGTATCGTTTGGATGGCATTACCGGTATTTGCAGGTACAGGTAATATTGCCATTCGGGCGACTGCAACAGCTTCGTCGTCCCGAGACTCGGACAGTGGCCCGTCTAAGGCGATTGATGGACTTATACATTTGGATAATGCAGGAGAATGGGTTTCTGGTGCAATCATGCCTCACTGGCAGCAATTACCTTTTCCATGGATACAGCTTGATTGGGAAGAAGAAGTTACGATTTCACGAATCATATTGTATGATCGTCCGAATAAAGATGCTCATACAGCCGGAGGAGATTTGTATTTTAGCGACGGCAGCAGAATCGGAGTGGTGGGGATTCCTAATGATGGTACTCCGAAAGTTGTAGAGTTTGAACCGAAAAAGGTTCGCTGGGTGAAATTTGTAGCCAATGATGCTGTTGGCTCTTATATTGGCCTGTCAGAAATTGAAGTTTATCCACCGGCGGAAGCATGCGAAGACTTTGTTTCACAGGTAGATCCGTTTATCGAAACTACAAAAGGACGATATTTCTTTTTTATAACAGGTAATCAGCCTTTTGGTATGATCGGAGCAGCCCCAATGACACGCAACCGCAATCAATTTGGCGGCGGATATAATTATAATTCCACAGAAGTTCTAGGGTTCCCTCAAATTCATTGTTGGGTGCTTGCCGGGCTTACGCTTATGCCTACGACAGGAAATGTAGATCCTACGCTCGGGGAAGAAAACTGGAAGTCCTCATTCATGCATGAAGAAGAAATTGCGCAACCGGGATATCATAGAATGTATCTTAAAGATTACGGGATTTGGGTAGAGCAAACAGCGACGGACAGAACTGGTATGTATCGGCTTACATTTACTCAGGACTCGGACGCGGATATTCTTGTAAACTTGGGTGGTTATATTGCTTCTACCACTATGCGTAATGCTGATGTGAAGAAAGTCTTCAACAATGAAATAGAAGGTAGTTTTGATACATACGGACGGCATTGGGGAGGTCCGGAGAATGTGAAGGTACATTTTGTGATACGCTTTGATAAAGATTTTGAGAGATTGGATGGATGGCGAGACAAAGAGCGTTATAGTGATATAGACACACTTCAGGGATCGTCCATTATAACTAGAAGGCACCCGAAAGAAGAGTTGAGTTATCTAGATTCACCAACTTCCGGTGTTTCGGCACACTACAGAGTAAAAACAGGGGACAAAATATGTGTCCGTACAGCTATATCATATGTAAGCGTGGACAATGCGAGGGAAAATTTGGAGAACGATGCCGTTACTTGGGATTTTGATTTAGTAAAGAAAACATCTCAGGATGAATGGAATAAATGGTTGGGACGAATCGAAGTCAAAGGCGGTTCGCAAAAACAACGTACCAAATTCTATACGGATTTATGGCATGTACTGCTTGGACGACATAAAATAGATGATGTCAATGGAGAATATCCTGATTTGACCGAAGGGGAACGTTACTACTCTTATACTCGTAATATTCATCCGAAAACAAGAACACTCCCACGTGGTGAAGATGGTAAAGTTTTGCATCATATGTATAATTCCGATGCTTTTTGGCTTACTCAATGGAATCTCAATATATTGTGGGGATTGGGATGGCCTGAGATGATGGATGAAATGTCAGCTTCACTTATCCGTTATGCTGATAATGGAGGACTTATTCCGCGTGGACCTTGTGCCGGAGGCTATACTTATATAATGTCAGGCTGCCCGGCTACCCCTTTGATTGTATCTACATATAATAAAGGGTTGATGACTAAATGCGATCCTATGCATGCTTTCAAGACTATGCAACGTAATCATATGCCAGGTGGTATGATGGGGATAGGAGACTATTATCTTGAGAATGGTTATCAACCGGGTAATGCAGGGATGACGATAGAGTCTAACTTTCAAGACTGGGCCTTATCGCAAATGGCTATTCGTCTTGGGCTTAATAATGAGGCTGAATATTTTCGGTCCCGTTCTAAAGGATGGAAAAAGTTATATCACTCGGAGCAGAAATTGATTTTTCCAAAAAATGATAAAGGTGAATGGCTTCATGAGGATCCGTTAAAAGGAGATGGGTATATTGAAGCAAATGCGTGGCAGGCTACTTTTGGAATCTCGCATGCTTTACCGGAACTTACTGATTTGATGGGAGGAGAAAATGAATTCTGTAATAAGCTTAACCATGCTTTTGAACAAGCCGCACCACAGGATTTTGTTTTTGGTTATGGAACCGGATATGTAAGTTATGCTAATCAACCTGGATGTTCCAATGCACATGCATTTAGTTGGGGTGGGAAACCATGGCTTACTCAATACTGGGTACGTAGAGTCAATGAACAGGCTTATGGTGCAATTACACCTGACCGAGGTTATGGAGGACATGATGAAGACCAGGGACAGATGGGAGGCGTTAGTGCATTGATGTCTATAGGGCTTTTCAGTGCTTGTGGAACTGCTGCTGCAGAACCGATCTATGAGATTACCTCACCGGTTTTCAATGAGATAACTATTCATCTGGATAAACGCTATTATCCTGATAGCAGCTCTGGTAAGTTTATAATTCGGACATATAATAATTCAGATCAGAATATGTATATAAACAAGGCTCACTTGAATGGAAAAAAACTAGATACATTTTGGTTTTCACATGAAGTGTTTGCTAAAGGTGGGGTATTGGAATTGTGGATGGGACCCAATCCTAATAAAAATTGGGGAAAGAAGAATCTGCCAATAAGATAGTTCTGTTGAATATGTAAGTATTCACATACTCAAGATTACTATTAAGAGAGCATAATACTGGTATATAGTTGAGTAAGTAACTGATTAAAGGTAAAAAGAAGAAGATGCGGTTTACATGAATAAGTATATGACTTATTTGTGTGAACCGTATTTTTTATTTCATAATTAAAAAAGAATAGGGGATCAAACCTTAATTAAACAATCATCTAACTTATAAAAACAGGTTTGCGCAAAATGAAGACTTTCCTACGTAAAAGGAGTACAGAAATCGTGTGTACTTGCCTACATTTGTCAATGTGAAAGACATCAGACTTATATAAGTCTCCGGGCTAACCAACCGGAATAATATTATGAATCACTAAATTTGTATCTTATGCAATGGAAAAAGAACCAATCTGATTTGCAGGAAAATGTATCTGTTCGGGTACCTTTTTTATCTGTATGTTTTTTGTTGCTCTTGGTTTGTATGGGCGTTACGGCACAAACAAATTACAAAATCTCAGGTACGGTGGTTGCTGCTAAAGACAGTGAGCCGCTGATCGGCGTAAATGTTCTTCAAAAGGGGACGACTAACGGGATAGTTACGGATATAGATGGAAATTTTACTCTATCTGTTCCTTTGCCATGTGAACTCTCTATCACTTATGTGGGATATTTAGGGCAATCTGTTAAAGTAAGCTCTGCCACGACTCCTTTGAAAATTGCATTAGAGGAGGACAGTGAAATGCTGGATGAAGTGGTAGTGGTTGGTTATGGAGTACAGAAAAAGAAATTAGTGACAGGAGCTACTGTTCAGGTAAAAGGTGATAATATAGCCAAACTGAACACAGTGAATGCTTTGGGGGCTCTTCAAAGCCAAACTCCAGGTGTGAATATAACGCAGAGTTCGGGGATGCCCGGTGAAGGTTTTAAAGTAACTATCCGTGGTTTGGGAACAACAGGTTCAGCTTCACCTCTTTATATTATAGATGGTATGCCGGGAGGAGATATTAATAACCTGAACCCTACCGATATAGAATCTATTGATGTGCTGAAAGATGCTGCTTCGGCTGCCATTTATGGTTCACGTGCTGCCAATGGCGTGATTCTGGTGACTACGAAACAAGGACATACCGGTAAAGCGGAAATATCTTATGATGGATATTATGGTGTGCAGAATGTCTATCGTATGCCTGATGTATTGAATGCACAGGAATTTGCAATGATTATGAGTGAGGCACGTATGATGGATGGCTTACCTGATTATGATTATGCGTCGCTGGTTCCTGATTGGGAAGCTATAAAGAATGGAACTTGGAAAGGGACCAATTGGTTGGATGAATCACGGAATGAGAATGCACCGATACAGAATCATGCCCTGAATATTACCGGAGGTACGGAACAATCTGTTTATTCTATCGGATTGGCATATACTGATCAGGAAGGTATTCTTGGAGCACCGTCACAACCTGAATATACCCGATATACAGCACGTATCAATTCCGAACATACCTTGTATCGTAAAGGAAAACTGGATATCATTAAGGTAGGTGAAAATCTGACCTACTCGTATTCTGAAAGAAACGGTATTGCCATTGATGATACTTGGAGTAATGACATTCGTAATATGTTGCATGCTAATCCTTTTTTACCGAACAAGGATGAAAATGGTAATTATCATTATGCCATTCCATGGGAAATACGTGAAGCTAATCCCATTGGACAGATGTATTATGCAAATGGGCAGAATATAAGCAAATCTCACGCATTACAAGGGAATATTTTTCTGACTATTCAACCGATAACCGGATTAAAACTTAAATCAAATTTTGGCTATACGTTTTATGCGGATAACAGTCGTAATTTTACCCCTGTCTATAAGCTGGCAAGCAATACTTTCAATGATAATAATAGTGTAAGCCAAGAGATGACTATGGGTGGCAACCTTATGTGGGAAAATACGGTAACGTATGATTTCAAGTTGGATAATCACAGTTTCGGTGTATTGATAGGTCAATCTATAGAAAAGCATGGCTTGGGTGATACGTTGGGTGGAAGTAACATCAACTCTATCTTTGACGACTTCAAGCATGCCTACCTGAGTAATACGCCCACTATCACTAATCGTACCAGCCTTTATGGATATCCATGGGGCAAGGAAGCGCTGGCTTCTTTTTTTGGCAGAGTGAATTATGATTATGCTAACAAGTATATGGCGACTGCGGTGTTACGTATTGATGGATCTTCTAAGTTTGCCCGTGGACACCGGTGGGGATATTTCCCGTCTGTATCTGCTGGTTGGGCCATTTCGGAAGAGGCGTTCATGGAGTCTGCCAAGTCTTGGATGGATTTTCTGAAAATACGTGCCAGTTGGGGACAGAATGGTAATCAGGAGATTGACGGCTTTCAATATCTTTCAACGATTGCGTTTGGGGGCGCGGATTATACTTTCGGACCGGATAAGTCGATTCTGACACCCGGAGGCTATCCTGATATTTTGGCTAATCCGGATGTTACCTGGGAGACTTCCGAGCAGTTGGACTTTGGGCTGGATGCGCGTTTTCTGAATAATCGTCTGGGACTGAATTTTGATTATTATATTAAAGATACGAAAGACTGGCTACTTGTTGCACCGATGCTGGATTCTTTTGGTACAGGAGCCCCGTTTGTGAATGGTGGTGATGTGCGCAACCAGGGGTACGAAATATCACTGAATTGGAATGATCATATTTCGGACTTTGAATATAGTGCTACTCTTAATTTGGCACACAATAAAAATGAGGTAACGCGCATTGCCAATGCGGAAGGTATTATTCATGGGGACCCGGATGTATTGAGTAACCAAACTACAGAAATGTATCGTGCGCAAGTAGGCTATCCCATTGGATATTTCTATGGCTATTCTACAGATGGAGTGTTCCAATCGGAAGAACAGATTGCTAACTATAAAGGTGCTAAATTGGATGGGACAAAACCGGGGGATGTAATCTGGGTAGACCGCGATCATAATGGTGTGATTGATGATGGGGATCAGGGTATGATAGGCGATCCCAATCCTGATTATAATCTGGGATTGAGCTTGACCGCATCCTATAAAGGTTTTGATATAAGTATGACCATGAATGGTGTATTTGGAAATCAAATAATGAAATCTTATCGTTCTTATGTAGATTACACACGCCAGAACTATACATCTGATATATTTGGCCGTTGGCATGGTGAAGGTACATCTAATAGATTACCTCGTCTGACGTCGGGTACTCATTCTAACTGGCAGTATGTTTCGGATCTCTATATGGAAGATGGAGATTATTTCCGGATGCAGAATCTGACAATAGGTTATGACTTCAAGAAATTATTTAAAAATCTGCCGTTGAAACAACTTCGTTTGTATGTGGCAGCACAGAACTTGTTTACTATAACCGGTTACTCGGGTATGGATCCTGAAGTGGGCTATGGTGGTTATCAAAATTGGGTGTCTGGGATTGACTTAGGCTTTTATCCCAGTCCGCGAACCTATATGGTAGGGGCAAATATTAAATTTTAAAAGAGAAGTAGTATGAAAAAAATATGGATATTTTCGATAGTAGCCCTTTTCTTTATGGGCTGTGAGGGTTTTCTTGATACTGAGAATCTGACCAAAAAGGACAACTCCAATTTTCCTAAAACTTCGGGAGATGCAGAAACTGCATTGACAGGTATATATGCATTACTTCGTGAAATGACTCCGGGTGAGGATGGACAAGGTTTCTTTCTGACAGCTGAATTACTTTCTGACGATCGCTTCGGTGGTGGTGGTCCGGATGACAGACGCATGCATGCTGTGGATCGGTTGAAGAAAGTTGATGAAAACATGTTTTCTGATGTTTGGAAACAAGATTATCGGGCTATTTATCGTAGTAATATGTTATTGAATTCATTGGATGGTATTAGTTGGGAGAGCCAGGAAACCCGTAATAAGATTGAGGGGCAAGCACATTTTTTGCGTGCTTATTTTTACTTCGATTTATGTCGGCTGTTTGGTACTGTTCCTTTACTTACAACTTCTGAACCTGAGAATGTGCCTCGCGCTACTGCGGAAGAGTTGTATGCACAGATTGCATTTGATTTGAAAACAGCTATAGAAAAATTACCTTCTGTTAAATATAGTGCTGCCAATAATTCTGAGTTGGGACGGGCTACCAAATGGGCGGCTGAAGCATTACTGGCGCGTGCTTATTTGTTCTATACCGGTTATTATCAGCAGGAAAGTATGCCATTGCCGGATAACAGTACTTTATCCAGAACCGATGTCATCACGTATTTGGATGATTGCATTAACAACAGTGGACATGACTTGATAGGTGATTTCAGAAATTTGTGGCCTTATAGCAATGTTTATACCAAGAAAGATTATAAATATGCACAAGATAATGATTTGCACTGGATAGGGGAAGATGGGGCCAATGTGGAGACTGTTTTTGCTATCCGCTATTCAGCAAAGGCCACTTGGGATAACCCTTGGTATAACAATGAGGTTTGTCTTTATTCATCTCCCCGAGAGCCGGCAAATTTGGATGATATTTTTCCCTTTGGAATTGGTTGGGGAATAGGAACGGTGAACTCAAGATTATGGGAATCATGGCCTTCGAAGGATATTCGTCGTGAGGCATCTATTTTGAGTGTGGAAAAGGAAATGCCCGACTATGGCTGGGGATGTGATAAGCAGATGAATGAAACCGGTTATTGGCAGAAAAAGTATATGGCTGTCAATGCTTATAATGAAGATGGAGAGAGTGTAAACTATAGCCGTATTCTCTATCCGGAAATTGATTCGGATTATCAGTTGAATAATACGCAGGATTTGGTAATTATCCGTTTTGCTGATGTATTGTTGATGGCTGCTGAACTGAAACGGGATGCAGCTCCGATGAATCGTGTGCGTGCGAGAGTAGGATTAGATCCTGTTACCTATTCGGATGAAGCATTACGTGATGAACGGCATTGGGAACTTGCTTTTGAGGGTTTACGGTATTATGATTTGCTTCGTTGGGGTATTGCGGCAGAAGTTTTAAGTCAGCAAAATGGAGTGAAAGTACTGGATAATATGGTCGAGACCCGTATGGATATGGGAGATATAGCACAAAGACTTCAAGCTACCAAGGGATTGATGCCATTGCCTAAGACACAGATTGACTTGTCTGCCGGTATATTGGAACAAAATCCGGGCTGGGGAAATGAGAGTAATATGAATTAATGATTTTAAAATTTTCGGATATGAAGAATATAGCGATAGGAATTTTATCGATATGGCTGCTGGCAGCATGCGATCCGGTGGTTGATAATAAGGAAATGGGAGGTATTGTTAGTGAAAGTGAATTGAAACTGGATGTGCATGCTACTACAGATGGTGGAAATGAGATCATCATGACCAATAATACACCTGGTGTAGGTAGCTATTGGGATCATATTACAGGTATATCTACTCAGCAGACCGCTACGGCGGCATTACCCTTTCTGGGCGAACAAACTATTAAGTTCATTGGCTTTTGTGATGGAGGGCAAGTGATTGCTACCCGGACAGTGACTATTAAACAAATCGACCATCCTGTAGCTGAAGAATGGGGACTTTTGGCCGGTTCCGGAACTAATGGTAAAGCGTGGGTCTGGGATTTGGAAGACTACGATGCAGTATATGGTACAGGTGGTTGGTTGACAGAACTTGAACCGAGTTGGGACGTAACACCTGTTGAGGAGTTGGAGGATTTGGACTGTGAATTGATTTTCGATCTGAATGGTGGTCCGAATCTGACTAAGATAGATGCAGATGGGAATATCCTGGAAAAAGGGCGGTTTGCCTTTGATATGTCGGCTGTTAAGAATAATCCGGATAATGGTGAACAATGGTCTATCGGTCAGCTAAAGTTGACAGGTGTATCAGTGTTAAGTGGACATGCCTTTTATGATGATTCCAATATAATTACTACATTTGAGATTCTGGAATTGACGGATGATACAATGGTACTGTGTTGGAATCCTTCTGATGCTGAAGCATGGACTGATGCCACCTTCTGGTGCCTTAGAAAAAAATAACTTTAACACGCACAGTAAGACAGGTGAAAGGCAGGGAACTCCCCCCTTTGATATTCTCTGCCTGCCTTTCTTGAGTATAAATTATCGGAAATGAAAATAGGTATAGATTTAGGTGGAACCAATATACGTGTTGGTTTAGTGGAAAATGGTTCTTTAGTTAGGAAAGAAGTTGTTACTTGTCCCTCTAAAGCAACGTATGAAGAAGTATTAGGTCGGTTAGAGGGCTTGATAGATAGGGTGATGTGTCCGGAAGTAGCAGGCATAGGCGTGGGTGTTCCTTCGGTGGTAGATTCGGAAGAAGGTATCGTATATAATGTAGCGAATATTCCTTCTTGGACGGAAGTTCCGTTAAAGAGATTATTGCAGGAACGTTTTTCAGTGCCGGTTTATATCAATAATGACTCTAATTGCTTTGCATTGGGAGTAAAACTTTTTGGTGAAGGACGAAAATACCGGAATTTGGTGGGTATGACTATCGGTACAGGTGTTGGGACGGGGATTATTATAAATGGTGAACTTTACAGTGGGCAGAATACTGGTGCAGGCGAAATAGGATCATTGCCTTACCTTTCTCATGATTTTGAACATTATTGTAGTAGTGGATTTTTTGTCAGATATTATAATCTGACAGGGAAGGAAGCGGCAGAAAAAGCTGCGACGGGAGATGCGAAGACTATGGAAATTTGGAGTGTGTTTGGGTCTCACATAGGTGAATTGATGAAGGCTGTGTTGTTTACGTATGATCCTGAGGTGATTGTGATAGGTGGAGGAATCTCATCCGCATTTACTTATTATAAGCATTCCATGTATCAAGCTATGCAGGCTTTTCCTTATACGGAAACAGTGAAGCGGGTGAAAATTTTTGTTACAGAAATAGAAGATGTAGCATTGTTGGGAGCATCTGCTTTGGTGGGAAAACATTGAAAATAATTTAGAGCAAGAGCTTATGAAAAATAATTTAATTAAATCGTTAATATTGTCCGGCTGTCTTGCAATGACAATAGTTTCGTGTGAAAGAAAAGAATTATCTGCAGGTGGTTTACTACTTTCGGATGGTTGGAAAGTACAATCTTCGGCTAAGATATTTTTACCGGGTGAAGAAGTTTCGAACTCTCAAATAAAAGAAAAAGAGTGGTATGATGCAGTAGTGCCTTCTACTGTAATGGGGACATTAATCCGGAATGGAATATATACGGATGTATTGGAAGGAACAAATTATGAGAACATTGATAAATCACTTTTCGACACTACATGGTGGTATCGAAAGGAATTTGAATTGCCGTCTTTGACAAAAGGGCAGCATGTTGCCTTAATTTTTGACGGCATTAGTTATGCTGCTAATATTTGGCTAAATGGAAAAAAGGTAGCTACTCGTGATTCTGTATATGGTACCTTTCGTCGACATAAATTGGATATAACGAAGATCGTCCGGGAAAAAAACATACTGGCTGTCGAAGTTTTTCGGGCTCAACCCGGTGAACCGAATATTGGTTTTGTAGATTGGAATCCACGCCCGGCTGATGAGAGTATGGGGATCTTTCGTGAAGTACGTGTGGTGATGAATGATGAGGTGAGTATGGAAAATTCCGCTGTTCATTCTAAAGTAAATACGGAGACCTTGGATGAGGCTTGGCTGACAGTGGAAACTCAACTGACAAATGAATCCGAACAAGCGGTGAAAGGTCAGCTGATTGGGACACTGGAAGGTAAGACGTTTAGTATTCCGGTATCACTCGCTGCCGGAGAATCAAAAATAGTAAGGGTGACTTCAAAGGAAGCTGATGTATTGCATTTGAAGAATCCCCGTCTTTGGTGGTGCCATAATATGGGTAAACCGGAAATGTACGGCATGGACTTGGCTTTCGAGATTGATGGTAAGGTATCGGATAAAGAAACTATAAACTTCGGTGTACGTGAGGTTAGGGATTATTTCACGGAAGAGGGGTATCGAGGTTTCCTATTGAATGGTAAGAAAGTATTGGTAAGAAGTGCCGGTTGGACAGATGATATTTTCTTGCGGGATACTCCTGCTTCAAATGAAATACAGGTACAGTATGTGCGTGATATGAATCTGAACTCTATTCGATTTGAAAATATTTGGGGAACTTCGCAGAATGTGTATGATTTGTGTGATCGCTACGGGTTATTGGTATTAGTGGGATGGAGCTGTCATTGGGAGTGGGATAATTATCTCGGTTCTTCATGTGATGAGTTTGGAGGCATTAAGTCTGAAAAAGATATGAATCTGATAGCTCGTTCATTAAACGACCAGGTACTTTGGTTGCGCAATCATCCGGCCATTATTGCATGGTTTGTAGGAAGTGATATGATTCCCCGCCCTGAACTGGAGAAACGGTATAAAGCTTATCTTTCTCAGATAGATGATCGCCCTTATATAGGTGCTGCTAAGGAACTCACCAGTACAGTAACCGGACCTACGGGTATGAAAATGGAAGGACCGTATGATTATGTTGCTCCTAATTATTGGTATTCGGAAAAAGCACCGGGCGGAGCATTTGGATTTAATACAGAGACGGGAATTGGTGCACAATTACCTGTAATTGAGTCCATACGGAGAATGATTCCGACTGATAAACTTTGGCCGGTGGGTAAAGAATGGGATTATCATTGCACTGTTTCAGATGCGGCAATGAATTCTTTGGAAGTTCTGAAAGAAAATATGGCAACTCGTTATGGCGAGGCTAAAGATTTGGATGATTTTCTGCGGAAAGCAGATTGGTTGAATTATGAAGGTACACGTACTATGTTTGAGGCATTCCGTGTGAATATTCCTCGTACTACAGGTATTGTACAGTGGATGCTTAATTCTGCCTGGCCTTCATTGTATTGGCAGTTGTATGACTATTATCTGATTCCGACAGCTGCATACTATTCTGTGAAGAAATCTAATATGCCGCAACAATTGATATACCATTACGGTAAAAATGCAGTTTATGCGGTGAATGAGAGCGCAGGAACGGTTCAGATGCAAGGGGTTATGTCTTTGTATGATTGTAATAGTAGAGTTGTGACTCAACAAACCACAACATTGGAAATAGCTCCTTATACAGTGGTAAAGGCCTTTGATGTTCCGGCAGTAAAAGAGAATACCTTTTTATATTTGAAATTGAATGATGAAAAAGGAGCTTATGTTGTCGATAATTTCTATTGGCTCGCTGCTGCTCCTGATGTAAACGATTGGGCAAATACTGATTGGGTACGCACTCCGATTAAGAAGTCGGCTGATTTTACCGGTTTAGCAAATTTATCTCAGGTAAATTGTGAGGTGAGTGCCACAGTTGAACAAGAAGAAAATGATGTAATAGTAGAGGTTGCACTTGAGAATGATCCGAATGCATTAGCTTTTTTTATTCGTTTGTCTTTGAAAGATGAAAAAGACGAATTACTTTATCCGGTATTTTGGGAAGATAATTATTTATCTTTGATACCCGGAGAAAAACGGACTTTGAAATGCGTTGTACCGCAACAGGTTGCTGAAGTAGAATCTGTGACTTTGACAGTTTCTGGATGGAATGTGCCTGAGAAAAAAATAAAGCTCTTTTTGGATGGCATGAAATAAGTGAGTAACTTGCGGCTATTATGATAAGGCTAATTCTTTTAACAGATTTTACCGAAGCTTTTGCTCACAATTTGTTGAGGGGGATTTTGGAATATTCCAAGGAACGGGAACCTTGGGTGGTATGCCGGATGCCCCCTTCTTATAAACAATCTCATGGTATACCTGGAGTACTGAAGTGGGCTAAAAAGTGGCAGGCAGATGCTATTATCGCTCAGTTTGATGATGATGATGAAGTCGAATTGTTCCGGGAAAATGGAATAATAGCATTGGCTCAGGACTTTAAATCGCGTTTTTCGGTTATCCCTAACATTACGAGTGAATATAAGTTGACTGGACAAATGGCAGCTGATTTCTTTTTGCAAAAAGGATTCCGAAACTTTGCATTTTATGGTTATGAGAATGTTGTTTGGTCGGAGGAGCGCTGCATGGGCTTCCGGGATAGAATAATTGAGAAAGGCTTTGGGGACAATTTCTTTGAATACCAGAAACAGCCTTTGGAGAATTTGTGGTATTATGAATCAGAACCGTTAGCCAGTTGGATAAAGTCATTGCTGCACCCGTTGGCATTAATGGCTTGCGATGATACACAAGGGAATAAAATAATGGAGGTTTGCCGGGTATTGGGGATCAAGATTCCTGAAGAAATTGCCGTTCTTGGAGTAGATAATGATGAAATTATTTGCAGCTTGTCTGATCCGCCTTTATCCAGCGTAAATCTGAATATTGTGAAGGGAGGATATGAAGCAGCCCAATTAATAGAAAGGTTAATGCGGGATAAAGAAGCCTCTTGTGAGGATGTTGTCATACATCCCACGACTATCACAAACCGGCTTTCAACAGATATTTATTCTACAGGTGATCCTTATATTTTGGTTGCACTGAAGTATATTCATCAGAATCTGGCAACTAAAATAACGGTGGAAGATGTTGTCCGGCAGGTTCCTTTATCCAGAAGGTTATTAGAAATCCATTTTAAACAGGTTACAGGAAGTTCCATTTATCAGTATATCTTTAATCTACGCATGGAACGCTTTTCACAGTTGCTATTGGAAAGTAGCGAGCCTATTGCAGATATAGCTATGTCGGTGGGGTTGTCCGATTATAAAAATTTAGCTCGTCAGTTTAAGTTATGGAAAAAATATACACCCGCTGAATATCGAAAGATTCACCGGGTGAAATAGAAGGGAAATCACTTATTTCTTCTTTCTCAAATCCCTTCCTTCGTATTTACAGATTGCCTGAATCCATTCTTCTTCCAGAGGTTTAGATTCATGTTTTTCTAAATCAAAAGTTACCATCACAGAGGTACATATGCACTTGATTTCCTGTGTTTCCGTATCAATCACCCGCTGTGCGAGATGAAAACTTTTGGTGCCGATTTCAGTAACGGCGGTTTGTACAGCGATATGATCCGAGCCATAAATCTGTGCAAGGAAGTTCGCTTCTATGTGTACGACGACAATGCCGTCTTTCTCCCAATCGACGTCCGGGCATACGGAGGCAAAATACTCGGTTTTTCCCAAATCATAGAAAGAGAAATAAACCGTATTGTTTACGTGGCCGAACTTATCGACATCATTAAATCGTAGTTGTATGGGCAGGGTGTGGTTAAATTGAATTTCTTCCATTGTTTTCTCTTAAACTTTTCTATTAATCCGTGCAAAAATAGTACTTTTGCGTGTTAATCACTGTATTTATACACCAAGAAATGATAGAAGATATTAAAAAAGCCTGTCAAGTGATGAACGAAGGCGGAGTCATTCTGTACCCCACCGACACCATTTGGGGAATAGGTTGTGACGCCACCAACGAAGAAGCTGTGCGGCGTGTGTATGAGATTAAGCAGCGCTCGGACAGTAAGGCGATGCTTGTGTTGGTAGATTCTCCTGTAAAGGTGGACTTCTATGTGCAGGATGTGCCTGAAGTGGCATGGGACTTGATTGAAGTGGCGGACAAACCGTTGACAATCATCTACTCCGGTGCGCGAAACCTGGCACCTAATCTGATTGCCGAAGATGGTAGCGTGGGCATCCGGGTAACGAATGAAGGGTTCTCAAAACGGCTTTGTCAACAGTTTCGTAAGGCGATTGTTTCTACGTCGGCCAATATCAGCGGGCAACCTTCGCCGGCAAATTACAGTGAGATCACAGAAGAACTTAAGTCCATGGTCGATTACGTAGTGGGCTATCGACGGGAAGAAATGGGACATCCGAAACCATCCAGCATCATAAAACTGGATAAGGGTGGTGTTATAAAAATTATCCGGGAATAAAATAACGAACTAAAAAAGGTATCGTTATTTTTAATTTTTGTAAGCTCAGGTATGCCCTGAGTTTGTCGAAGGATTTTCTCTCTTATTTATATGGATACGAGAGTAAATTCTTTATTTCGTTTAGATTGGTAAATATAGGTATATGGAAAAAGAGAAGAGAAGTTTGTTTCAGCGTTTCCTTTTATGGCGTGAAAAGAATATTAAGGAAAAACAGTTTATCTTGATACTCAGCTTTCTGGTAGGTATCTTTACGGCTATTACGGCTTTGATACTGAAGATGCTGATACACTGGATACAGAATTTCCTGACGAATAATTTCAATACAACGGAAGCCAACTACCTTTATCTGGTTTATCCGGTAGTGGGTATTTTTCTGGCTGGATTGTTTGTACGCTATGTGGTGAAGGATGATATCAGTCATGGGGTTACTAAAATTCTCTATGCGATTTCCCGCCGACAAGGACGGATTAAGCGGCACAATACATGGTCGTCTGTGATTGCCAGTTCTATAACCATTGGTTTCGGTGGCTCGGTAGGAGCAGAGGCGCCTATCGTATTGACAGGTTCCGCTATTGGTTCCAATCTGGGAAGTGTTTTTAAGATGGAGCACCGCACACTGATGCTTTTAGTAGGCTGTGGTGCTGCCGGTGCTATTGCTGGTATCTTCAAGGCGCCTATTGCAGGACTGGTGTTCACACTGGAAGTACTGATGATAGACCTGACTATGACTTCTCTGCTTCCGTTGTTGATTTCTGCAGTGACGGCTGCTACAGTGTCCTATATTACTACCGGAACAGAAGCAATGTTTAAATTCCACCTTGATCAGGCTTTTGAGATGGAACGTATTCCTTACGTTATCATGCTGGGTATTTTTTGCGGACTGGTTTCGCTTTATTTTACCCGTGCAATGAACTCTGTGGAAGGTTTGTTTGGCAAGTTGAAAGGCCCTTACCAGAAGTTGGCTTTGGGTGGTGTCATGTTGAGTATCTTGATATTTCTTTTTCCACCGCTTTACGGTGAAGGCTACGATACTATTGAACTGTTGCTGAACGGTACTTCCAATGCCGATTGGGATACAGTGATGAACAACTCTTTTTTCTACGGACATGGGAATTTGCTATTACTCTATTTGATGCTCATTATCTTGTTCAAGGTATTTGCATCTAGCGCGACAAATGGTGGTGGCGGTTGTGGTGGTATCTTTGCGCCTTCTTTGTATTTGGGATGTATAGCTGGTTTTGTCTTCGCTTTTTTTAGTAATAAGTTTGATTTCTCTTACTACCTACCCGAAAAGAATTTTGCCCTGATGGGGATGGCAGGTGTGATGAGTGGTGTCATGCATGCCCCGTTGACCGGAGTCTTTCTGATAGCCGAACTGACGGGCGGATATGACCTTTTCCTCCCGCTGATGATTGTAGCAGCCAGCTCTTATCTGACAATTATTGTTTTCGAACCTCATAGTATTTACTCCATGCGTTTGGCTAAAAAGGGAGAATTGCTGACTCACCATAAAGATAAAGCAGTACTTACTCTGATGAAGGTGGAAAATGTGGTGGAGAAAGATTTTGTAGTGGTTCATCCGGAGATGGACTTGGGTGAATTGGTGAAAGCGATTTCAGCCTCACGGCGTAATATATTCCCGGTGACAGATAAGAGCGGAATACTGATTGGTATTGTTACCTTAGACGATATCCGGAATATCATGTTCCGGCAGGAGTTGTATCATCGTTTTACGGTAGGCAAGCTGATGACGGCTATTCCGGCACGCCTCTATGACACGGATAGTATGGAACAGGTGATGCGCACGTTTGATGATACGAAAGCATGGAACCTTCCTGTGGTAGATGAAGAAGGGCACTATCTGGGATTTGTTTCCAAGTCGAAGATATTCAATTCATACCGTCAGGTACTGGTGCATTTCTCTGAAGATTAATAAAGTTGTTATATGATGAAGAAAGAAGATTTGCGAATAGTTTATATGGGGACTCCGGATTTTGCTGTGGAGTCTTTGCGGTGTTTAGTAGAAGGTGGATATAATGTAGTAGGTGTTATCACCATGCCTGATAAACCGGCAGGGCGGGGACATAAACTTCAGTTTTCTCCAGTGAAACAGTATGCGCTGGAACATAGTCTTCCTTTGTTGCAACCGGAAAAGTTGAAAGATGAGGCTTTTGTTGAGGCTCTGCGTGAGTGGAAGGCCGATTTGCAGATAGTAGTTGCTTTTCGTATGCTGCCCGAAGTGGTATGGAATATGCCACGTTTGGGAACCTTCAATCTTCATGCTTCTCTTTTGCCTCAATACCGGGGAGCCGCTCCTATTAACTGGGCGGTAATTAATGGTGATACGGAAACAGGTATCACAACTTTCTTCCTGCGTCATGAAATCGATACGGGGGAAGTGATTCAGCAAGTTCGTATTCCTATCGCAGATACGGATGATGTGGGTATTGTGCATGATAAGCTGATGATGCTTGGTGGAAAACTGGTGACTGAAACGGTAGATGCGATCCTGAATGATGCAGTGAAACCTATTCCACAGGAAGAAATGGCAGTTGTAGGCGAATTGCGCCCTGCACCGAAGATTTTTAAAGATACCTGTCGTATCGATTGGAATCAGCCAGTGAAACGTATTTATGATTTTATTCGCGGTCTGTCTCCTTATCCTGCTGCCTGGTCGGAATTAGTTCAACCTGATGGAGAGACGGTAGTTATGAAGATATTTGAGACAGAAAAAATAATCCAATCTCACCAGTTGACTCCCGGAACTTTGCTGACGGATGGTAAGACTTATATCCATGTAGCCGCTGCTGATGGATTTATCGGCATACGTGCTTTGCAACTTCCCGGTAAGAAACGCTTGAAGACAGATGAACTTTTGCGTGGATTCCGGTTGACGGAAGAATTCAGAGTGAAATAGTTACGAGCTACAAGCTACAAGTACTATGCAGAGTGATAGCGTAGCAACTTGTAGCTTGTAACTTAATAATTGCTTCTAATATTGTTTCTTTCCTGAAAATTTCTTTTCTTTGCATATTATTAACTACCAAATATAGAATGCCTATCGGAATACATTACGCTGAAATCTAAAAACACACGTAATGAAAGTACAAACAAATGCTGCTGACGAAACGTTGGTGGCCCTTTATGCACAAGGCAATAACGAGGCATTCGATATTCTGTTGAACCGTTATAAAGATCGTCTTTATGCGTACATCTATTATACGGTGCGCAATGAAGAACTGGCGGAAGACATCTTTCAGGAGACTTTCACAAAAGCCATTGTCACCATTCAGCAGGGACGCTACAATGAAAACGGTAAGTTCCCGGCTTGGTTGACTCGTATCGCACATAATCTTATAATCGACTGTTTCCGTCAGGAAAAGCAGGAAAACCTGGTGTCTTGTGATGAAGAAGAACGGAATTTACTGAATAATATCCGTCTGTCTGAAGGAACGGTTGAAGCTGAAATAGTGAACCACCAGATTCTTTCGGATGTACGTCGCCTGATGAAACATCTGCCGGACGAACAACGGGAAGTAGTACATATGCGCTTTTATCAAGACCTCAGTTTCAAGGAGATAGCAGAAATGACAGGAGTCAGCATCAATACCTCTTTAGGACGGATGCGTTATGCTATTTTGAACCTGCGCCGGATGGCGGAGAAGCATGGAATCGTGCTGACGATGGACTAAATGATACATCCTTTAATAAATTTTTTCTTTTTCCAAATGCAGTATTTCACAAATAAGGCCATTTAACCTAATGTACGTACAACCTTAATTATGTGATTTTATTAATTTTATTATTTACTAGACTAAACTTATTAAAGTAATGGAAAAAGTACATTGTTTAAAGCGTTTCGTGTTTCTTGTAATGGCCTTGGGCCTGGTAACTACTTTCACATCTTGTGATGATGACGATGAACCTAAACCTAATGTTCCCGCATTGACTGACGTGGTAGGTAATTATGCCGGAAAAATGCAAACTACATCTGTGTCTCCTCTTGCAGAAGAGGGTGAAGAACCTCAAGGTACGGATGTGAGCGCAGAAGTAACCAATGAAAATGTGTCTTTTGAAAAGTTCCCGGTAGCGGATTTGATTACAGCCATTATGGGGGAGGCAGCTCCCGGAATTATTGAAGCCGTAGGTGATGTAAGTTACAAAGTGAAGTATACACCTACTTTCAATGACGATAAGACAGTTATTAGCATGGCGTTCACTCCTGAACCACTAATTCTTGAAATCAATTTCCCGACAGAACCTACTGAAGGTGAGGGTGAAGGAGAAGGTGAAACCCCGGACTTGAAAGTGGAGGTGACAATTGCAGCACCTGAAGCAGGTAGTTTTGCCTATGCTGGTGATAAATTAGCTTTCAAGCTTCAGGTAACTGGTGTGAAAGTGAATAATGAACCTTTCGAACTTCCCGTGACTACTTTCTCATTTGACTTAGCCAAAGCGAAATAAATATTTTCATCTCAACCAGATATTGGCCCAGGTATGGTGTGTTGGCACTAACCTGGGCTGATTTATTTACATCTCTCATGTTTTTTTATAACTTCTTGTATACTATATCTCTTCTTCTTCCGTTCTTAGTATATAAAGTACCTCCTGCTTCTTTTTTGCAGCCCGTAGCTTTAACTAATTAATTATTAATTCTCAGTTCAATAAGCCTATGGATAAAAAAACTACTCCTTCTTTTTCTTCTTCATCCGTGAAACCGGGAAGTGCTGATAATGCATTGCCGGATGGACATCCGCAGCCTTCCGGGAAAACTTTGGATTTTCTTCGTAACCTTGCCCGTAATTATCGTACAGTGCCTCAGCTTCCGCAAGGCTTGCAGGGTATAATATTAGGATGAATGAAATCTTTTGTCTACATTTGTACGTTATATCTGTATATAATCTGTAAAATGTAGTGTATTATGAAACCAATCATAGCTCCCTCTATCCTGTCCGCAGATTTCGCTTATCTGGCAAAGGACTTGGAAATGGTGAACCGCAGTGAAGCCGACTGGGTCCACATTGACGTTATGGACGGTGTGTTCGTTCCTAATATATCTTTCGGTTTCCCGGTATTGAAGTATGTGGCAAAACTGTCAAAGAAGCCTTTGGATGTACATCTGATGATTGTGCAACCCGAGAAATTCATTAATGAGGTGAAAGCATTGGGTGCGCACACCATGAATGTGCATTTCGAAGCTTGCCCGCATTTGCATCGGGTGGTTCAACAAATACGTGAAGCGGGTATGCAGCCCGCCGTTACACTGAATCCGGCTACCCCTGTGGCAATGTTGAAAGATATTATTCAGGATGTATATATGGTGTTGCTGATGAGTGTGAATCCTGGTTTTGGCGGACAAAAATTTATCGAACATACAGTTGAAAAAGTACGGGAATTGCGTGCTTTGATAGACAGTACCGGTTCGAAAGCATTGATAGAAGTGGATGGTGGTGTGAATTTGGAGACAGGTGCCCGCCTGATAGCTGCCGGTGCAGATGCATTGGTTGCAGGTAGTGCTGTGTTTGCAGCTCCTGATCCTGAAGGTATGATACATTCGCTGAAGGATCTCTAATTCTTCCTCCATTGATAATTAACAGCCTGCAACGACATCCGTTTCTACGACTTCTGATGCCGTTTGCAGGCGGTATTGTATGTGGAGATGCGCATTTCTTCCGGCAGCGGGCGGAACTTTCCTTAAATATTCCGGCAGAGACATCTTGTCCGGTTTCCAATCTTTTTCCTGTTTGGATTTGTCTGGCAGGTTTCATGTTACTGTTTCTGACTTATTTCCTTTCTGATAAATATCGTATTCATTGGCTGTATGGAGTTTCCGTCTTTCTCTGTTGTTTCGGATTAGGCGCCGGTATGACGGAAGAATATTTGCATCGTACGGATTTTCCTTTTTCCGATGAGGCGGCAGTCTATCAGGTGATTCTTCTGGAAAAACCGGAAATGAAAGAACGAAGCGTGTTATGTCATGCTCAATTAGAGGGAAAAGTGAATGATGAGGATTTGCAGAAAAGTGAATATGGACGTACATTTTTATTCTATTTTCCGAGAAATTCCGCTACTGTTGCATTAAAGAGGGGAGATAGATTATGGGTACATACCCGTATTACCCCTCCTGTCAATAATGGGAATCCTGACGAATTTGATTATGTACGTTATCTTACTCGTAAAGTTGGTACCGGCACAGCGTATATCTCTGCCGGACATTGGCGGATAATAGGTCATGATACTTCTCGTTCTCTTCGGCAAATAGCTTTGGACTATCGGGAAAAAGTGGTGGAACTATATCATCGTTTAGGTTTTCAGGGAGATAATCTTGCAGTACTTTCGGCTCTTACGGTGGGAGATAAGGAGAATTTGAGCGAGGATATGCGGGAAACTTATTCAATTGCCGGCGCCAGTCATGTACTGGCACTTTCAGGACTTCATATAGGCTTGCTTTCTACTTTATTTTTGTTTTTCTTCTCCTTTTTGTGGAAGCGGTGGGCGGCTTTTAAACCCTTGGGATTTTTTCTGGTTATTCTCTTTTTGTGGGCATTCGCTTTTCTTACGGGATTATCTTCTTCTGTGGTACGATCCGTAATCATGTTCTCTCTGCTGGTTGTATCCCGTTTACAATCTGAGAAATTGTTATCGTTGAATACACTGGCGGCTACTGCCTTTTTTATGTTACTTTATAATCCACTTTGGCTTTTTGATGTGGGGTTTCAATTGTCTTTTGTAGCGGTAGTTTCTATTTTGTTGATACAGCCCAAACTTTACAGCCTGCTCTCTGTCAGGCGTTGCATTCCTCGTTATGTTTGGGGATTGCTGACGGTTTCCGTTGCTGCGCAAATTGGTACGGCTCCTTTAGTTATATTCTATTTCTCCCGTTTCTCTACTCATTTTCTGCTGACAAATTTATGGGTGATTCCTATGGTGACGTTGATTTTGTATTCTGCGGTTCTTATGCTTGTCCTGACTCCTTTTTCTTTCCTTCAATCTGGCTGTGCTTTAGGGGTCGATGCTCTGCTAAGTGCTCAGAACAAAGTTCTCTGCTGGATAGAAGAACTGCCAATGTCCTCTATAGATCGGCTTTGGATAGATCATTGGGAGATTATGCTGTTTTATCTTTTTCTATTGTTTTTGTTTCGGAGTTTGGCTATCCGAACTGCTCGCAGCATATCCTTTCCGCTTTGCTGCCTGTTGTTGCTGATCACTTATCATACGATTTCCGTCAGCCTGTCTTCTCCTCAGCGCGGCATTGCTTTTTATAATGTCCGTGGCTGTCCTGCCGTCCATTGCGTTGCTAATAGTGGAGAATCCTGGTTGGCTTATGCTGATAGTGTGCCGGATACTTTCCGTTTGCACCGTGCACTCGTACCTTATTGGAATCGTCATCATCTCTCTATTCCCAATGCTTTGCCTGCTGATTATTCTACTTCCGGTCTGGCTTTTCATAATCACATTGTTTCCTATGCGGGCAGGCGGGTTTGCCTGCTCCATGATGCCCGCTGGAAAAATAAGATTTCAAAGCACCCTTTACAGATCGATTATTTATACATTTCCAAAGGCTACAATGGTCGTATTGAAGAATTGACTTCTTTGTTCCGCATCCGAACCGTTGTTTTGGATGTTTCTCTCTCAGACTATCGTAGCGATATCCTTAAAAATGATTGTTACCGTTTAGCTATTCCTTGTATAGCTTTGAAGGAGAGAGGAGCGTTTTGTATCCATCTGTAGAAAATATATTATTGAAGTTTACTAAGTATAGTGACTATTCCTTTCATAATCTTGTTTTGATGATTACTTTTGCAATTGGTTATGTAAGAGAAAGAAAATGTAATATACTATGAGAACACTTACAATGTTAATGGCATTAATGCTGGGATTATTGACTGTTCCTGGTGGAAAGAATAGCAGCTTAGCAAAGGAAAATGGCTATGTGATTAATTTAGATCGTGCTGAGAAGTTGGAGAAGATGACTTATTCTTCTTTATTCAGCAAGGCGGGAATCATTGTATTGGAAGATACGGATGAATCATTATTAGGAAAAGTTGATAAGTTAGAAGTCTGTGATAATAATTTGTATGTATTGGAAAAAGGCAGAGGTCTTTTTCTGTTTAATAAGCAAGGCAAATTTATAAAGATGATAGGGCGTCAGGGGAAAGGACCCGGTGAATACATTGATCCGGATGATATAAGTATCGACAGGGAAAATAAGAAAATATATGTACTGGACTCCCAAACTCAGAATGTATTGAAGTATAGTGGTAATGGAACTTTTGAAAGTTCGTTTAAATTGGAAAATAAAGGAACAAGATCTACTTTTATTCAACCTTTTAAGAATGCGTTGTATACGAATCTGTATACATTTGATAAATCCGGGAAACGATTTCTCTTGAGTAAAGTGGACGTTACTAATGGGAAAAGAATTTCTTTTCAATTTGAGGCTTCTCAGTATAATAAAGGCTGGAATGAACTATTCAGTACTGATCAACATACCTTTATCTCCGGTCCTACCGGAAATCCCAAATTTATGCAGATCTTCATGGATACAATATTTGAAATAACTCCCAAAGGAATAAAACCGTATATTACTTTGCAAAGTAAAAAGCTTGTGACAAAGGAATATTTGGAAACTTTGATAGCAGAGAATGATATGTCGAAATCTGCAAGAGTGTCAAAAATATGCGATAGATTAATGAAAAGCGATAAGATATATAATGTATTTGATTATTGGGAAACCGCTAAATATATTCATTTCGGCTATTATGTAGGTCACTATGGTTATTCCATACTTTATAAGAAAGAAGAGAATAAAGCTTATGTTATGTCAGGTATAACTGACGATTTGCTTTATACGGATAAAGCAGGTACATTGTTAGTTTCCAAACTGTATTCATTTGATGAGAACCGGGTATATTGCATCGGCATGAATGACGGTTTCACCAAGGATATCTTTTTTGAAAATATGAAGAAAGGCGGAATAAATCCTCGTATAGAAGGGGCCGATAAATTGCAGACCTTGACGGAAGATTCAAATCCGATTATTATATATTATGAGTTTAAGAAATGAAACTTGTGAGGCATTAAGTAATTTATCAGAAGATGATAATCCGATATTGTTGTTGCTGAGATTTTGAAGTTTCCCATTTATAATAGATTTTAATTTTTCAAATATGTAATAAAGGCGATTTATGGATAATAGAAATGATACATTTATTGGTAGCCGTTGGTTTTATGCAATTTGTTTTGCAGGGTTGTTTGTGGTCGAAACATTAATAGCCCTTTTTGTGCGTGACGCATTCATACGTCCCTATATGGGAGATGTATTGGTGGTAATACTCATATATTGCTTTGTGCGTATGTTTATTACCCGCCCATTGCGATGGCTGCCACTATGGATATTCCTGTTTGCTTGTTGTATTGAAACGTTACAGTATCTGCAATTGGTTACTTTATTGGGATTGCAAAATTGTACGCTGGCAAGGGTAGTATTGGGTACGTCATTTTCATGGTGGGATATTGTTTGCTATGCTGTTGGGTGTCTGCCTTTGCTTTTTATCAGACGGTAAACGGAAAATAATTTATGTTTTTACTTCTTTGGAGAAAGAAATTAGGGAAATGTACCTATAAACTTCCTGCTCAAGCTCAGGTTTTACTGAAAGTTTATGATCGCTTTTACCTACACGCTTGCACTTATGCTCTGTATCGCCCTATTCATCGGCAATAAGCAGTGGTGGAAGCAAGTAGAATTAGCGTGTAGGTAGAGTTGCCTACACTAACACAAAATGGGGTATGCTGTTGTAAATCTGTTTATTACATGTTTTTTGTACATGAATAAACGGTTTCAGTACCCCCCGCTTTTCGACTTTTTTTCATCATAAATACGTCGAATATGGAGGATAACAATCGTTCGTGCCATTTCGATGGGAGAATTCCCGCTTTGCGATGATGCTCAGAGTATGGTTTGCTTATATTAATTGCCTATGTTTATTCTGTTGATAACCAATGTTATAGCACTTTCTATAATTGTTGATCACGTGCTCCACAATCGTGGTACTACTGCTTCACGGTTGTGAAGTACGTGCTTCACATTTGTGGTTATAGTAAAATAAAGAATATGTATATAACCAAAGTGCTATGTAAAAGTAAAGAAAGGGCAATGCTTTTGAAAAGAAAGAGTAAGAGTCTTTTTTTAAATGACAGGATTGAATACGAAGACACGGAGGATGAAGAAAGAAGGAGGATTCTTTATCACTTTGCATGTAAAACTTCAGTTAAATTAGTTTGAATTCTGTATTTACATGGGATTAACCGTTTATTAATTCTCAATTAAGTCTGTATGCCGCTATTAATTAACCTCAGCTCTCTACATTTGCATCTGTCTAATGGTAGCATTAGGTCTCCAAGTAAAAAGATTATTAAGAGAAGAACTACTATAATAATTTAATTATAATACTATGAATAGAGTACAGATGACAATAATATGGTCTCTGTCAATTGTATTTTTTGTATCATGCGAAAGTGCGGGAGATAAACGTTTGGATTTTGCACTCGAACAGGCCGGAAAAAACAGGATAGAACTGGAAAAAGTGCTGAACTACTACCAAAATGATAGTTTGAAGTTAGAAGCCGCCCGCTTTCTTATAAGAAATATGCCTGGGCATGGCGGTTATGAAGATGACCGTCTGGATAGTGTGAAAGCGGTGATGAAGGCCGCGGTGGAACTGAATATAGGAGGTTATCTGCCTGATAGCGAATGGAAGCGCAAGTGGATTGGCTTTAACTACAGAACATTGCCGAAACGTCCGGATATTGAATACATGTCTGCCGATTATCTGATAGAAAATATCGAACAATCCTTTAAGGTCTGGGAAGAATGTCCGTGGGCAAAGAATTATTCATTTGACGACTTTTGTGAATGGGTATTGCCCTATCGTATAGGAGATGAGCCATTGGACAATTGGCGGAAAATGTATTATGACCGTTATAAACCTCTTCTTGATTCGCTGTATACCGGTAATGATATGGTGGAAGCTGTGAATGTACTGGCACGCCACTTCAAGCGAACTAACTTATTTGTTCTCACCACAGAATACCGTATGCCGCATTTGGGTGCCCGTTTCTTGTCGGAATATCTGGTAGGTACATGTCGCGAAATAACTGATCATGCTGTATACGTTTTCCGGGCATTGGGCTTTCCGGTAAATATAGATAAATATTGGTATTCTCCTTCTAATCAACACGATCATATGTGGAACGTACTGAAGGATTCGGATGGAGGATTTATTCCGTTCTGGTATATGGATTCGTCTGACTTTGTGGTGAAACGTGGGTCTACGGACGGCAGAAAGAAAGGTAAAGTCTACAGGAATACTTTTGAAGCGCACGATAGTAAGACAGTTTCATTGTTTGGACCTTTTTATCAGGATGTGACGGCAGAATACTTTGGTGAGAATGAGTTCAAGGTAAAGGTTGATGACAATATAGAAGGAAATAGTATTCTGCTGGGAATGTTCAGTCCTTCCGGATATGTCACAGTGGATGCAGTTCCATTACGACGCGGCAAAGCACGGGTGAACAATATAGAACCGGGCGTTATTTTCCAACCTTTGACCTCTGAGAACGGAACGCGTTCTCCTGCCGGATATCCTTTTATGGTAGTAGACGGAAATGTACGCTATTTTGAACCGGATATGTCGAAGGCGGTCACTGCCCATATAAGGAGAAAATACCCGTTAAGACAATACCTTTATGGTTATATGGCGACCATGACAGGTGCTGAGATTGAAGTGAGTAATGACCGGTATTTCCGTACGAGTGAGCTGCTTTGTTGCTTGACCGATACTCCCCGTACCAACCTCAATTATTATTATCCGAAGATTTCACGCCCTTATCGTTATGTGCGTTTCACTCCACCGCCTCCTGCCTATCCCACAGCAGATTGTAGGGCGGAAATTGCAGAACTGGCATTCTTTGATAGTGTGGACAGTGAAGAACATCTTCCTTCGAAAGCCATATACGGTGGTGGTCCGGTGGATGAGAATCCCGCGCACGACATAGACAAGGCGTGTGATGATGATTGGCTGACATTCTATTACTCATCAGGGCCGCGGGATTCCATCGTATTGGACCTGCAACGTGCTAGTACTATAAAGAAGGTACTGTTTGTTCCTCGCAATGATGATAATTTTATCACTCCGGGCAATGTGTATGAGTTGTTCTATCAGTCTGGTGTGAAAGGATGGATTTCTTTGGGAGTACAGACTGCTACTACTAATGAATTAGTCTATCGGAATATTCCTGAAGGCGCCTTATTGTGGCTGCGTAATTTGACGCGCGGGAAGGAAGAGCAGGTATTCTATGTGGAAAATGGGGAGCAGAAGTTTGTAGGGTATGAATAGGTGATAATTGTATGATTGAACCGATAAGAATTTAGGAGTTGATATAGTATTTTGAGATATGAAAGGAAAAATAAAACGAGTATGGAAAAGGGTAGGATATACATCTTTTGTATTGTTCTCCTTATATCAGATATATCTATCTGTCAGGATATATTGGTTCACATTTTGCGTTATACCTACTTATTCCATGTCTCCTACTCTGTTGGGTGGAGATTATATTTTGGCATCTTTGCAAATTCCGGGGCGTAGAATTATAGAAGAAGATGAGTCACGGGACGAACGTAAGTTGGTGCATAGGCTGGAAGGTATCAGACAGGTGCGAAAGAATGATGTAGTGGTGTTTAATTATCCATATTCTGAAGATAAAGAAAAGATGATACTGAGTGCAAAATTGTTTTTTTGTAAACGTTGTGTGGCACTACCTGGTGATACGTATCAGTGGTTTGCTCGCGAGAGTCTGGAAAAAGTGTATCTTCCTAAAGTTGGAGATATATTGCCAATTGATTCCTGTAACTACAACCACTACCGACACTGTATAGAATATGAAACCGGACAATCGCTGAAATTAGAGATGGGATTGGTTTATTTAGCGGATACTTTATTGACTGAATATCACTTCAAGCATGATTATTATTTCATGCTAGGGGATAATGTGAACTATTCGTACGATTCTCGTAATTGGGGATTACTGCCGGATGACTTCATCTTGGGAGTAGGGCAATTCATCTGGTTTTCAAAAGTTTTGGAAACCGGACAGATTCGATGGAATAGAATATTTAAAAAGTTGTGAGATTTTCTTTGTGATTGAAGAGGTATACTTATATCGATATTGAAATGAAAAATAATATTATCATATCTCTGTTTTTTACAATAGTACTCTGTCTTGTGCCGGTCAGTACCTTTGTTCCTTATGAAATAGTGGATAACTATTTCCAGCTTTTCCCTATTGCCTGCGCTGTAGGAGTAGTGGCTTTCGTGTCGTGCATTGTGCTGTTTGTAAGTAAAGTAAGATTTTATTTTGCAATCTCCGATATGCTGTTTATTGTTTTGATTGGATGGTATTTAATAAGATACGATTATCAAGAACAATTAGCTAACTGGAAAATAATTTACGCTGTTTTGCTGTGTGTATTCTGGTTTGCATTGCGCTTTATTTTATCCTGTTGTCCCGTATGTAAGAAGACAGTATTTTATGCTTTGGCCTTGCTGGGATGCATACAAACCATATGGGGCATATTGCAAATATACGGTTTTACAGGCTCTTATCATAAGATGTTTGCTGTGACGGGATCGTTTTATAATCCCGGACCATATACAGGTTATTTGGCGGTAATTTTCCCCATTTGTTTAGGACAGATGCTTAATGCTCAGAAGCGGGATAAATATGTCTGGGCGATTTTAGCCGTGTTGTTATTTTCTATGATTCCGGCAGGGATGAGTCGTTCGGCTTGGGGAGCATTGATTGTTAGTAGTCTTTTTGTATTGTCTCTCCATTTTCAATGGGTGGGGGAGTTAAGAAAATATTTTGTATCGCACTTTAAGGCGACGGTGCTTTGTATGGTTTTGTTCCTGATATTAGGTGGAACTATTGCAGGCTTATTGATTTCGATGAGGTCCGATTCTGTTTGCGGACGCTTATTTATCTGGAAACAGACACTTGCTGTTATTGCCCAAAGTCCTATTTCGGGATATGGGCCTGGGAGTTTTCCGAAAGTTTACGGTCAGGAACAATCCGCTTATTTTTCTCAAGGCGATTACTCGGAATGGGAAGAGAGAGTGGCCGGTTCTCCTGTATATGCTTTTAATGAGTATCTGCAATTGACGGTTGAAGGAGGAGTCGTCTTGCTCCTTTTAGCTTGTGCTTTCATCTACTATACTTTTCGGAAAGGCTATCGAACGAGGCAATATGGTATATGTGGCGGGCTGTTATCTTTATGTGTTTTTGCATTTTCGGCTTATCCGCTCCAGGTGTTTCCATTTGGGGTAGTTGGTATATTACTTGCCTCCTTATGTGTTTCTAACGGCAAGGAAGAAGAACGTCGTTGTTTTTCCGGAAGTATTGTTGCGTATATTGTATCCATTCTCTTACTTGTTGTTTCTGTATCTTGTATTTATCAGTTGAAGGATATTAAGCACTATAAAGAGAGGGTGTTATTTGCTCACATGCTTTACTCGGAAAATGCATATCAGGAAGCTGCGTCTGCATACGAATCAGTTTATGAGAAGATTATGCACAGTCCGAAACTTCTTTTTCGATATGCACATGTGCTGATGGAACAGAAGCAGTATAGTCAGGCTATTGAGGTGTTGGAGCGTACAGAGAAAGTTTCCAGTGATGTAGCTGTACTCAATGCAGAAGGAAAATGTTATTTACAATTAGGTTTGTATGAGAAGGCTGAATCGTGTTTTATTGCTTCTACTCATAGACTACCTATTCGTATTTATCCTTATTATATGTTGGCTAAACTTTATACAGATTCTGCTTACTTTAATAAAGAAAAGTTTGAGAAGATGAGCATTATTGTTCTAACAAAAGAGCCTAAAGTCTTTTCAAGTGCAATCAATGAAATGAGAAATGAAATTAGAAAGCTTTCTATAAATTTGAATTAACAATTAACAATTAAAAAATCAAAAATGAAAAAGATTAAGATTGTAATGTTTGCAGTTGTGGTTATTGCTATTACTGCATTGAATGTGAGAACTGTATTGAGTTCTGATCGCTCTTACGATATGAATACATCGACGATTGAGGCTATCAGTGGGGAAGATGATCCTATTGATGGTGGAGAAATCGGAGGGGTTGAGATTAAATGTAGTACAGGAGGAAGTGGAGATTGCTATCAAAAGCGTACAGAAACAATAGATCTCCATCGCTGCCGAGTTTATTGTGAAGCAACAGGTGTTCCTAAAGACTACTGTAGCTCATTCTGGATGGGTGTTATTGATTATTGTATAAATCACAGATAATTGTACGAATGCTATGGGGTGGCTAATGTATTGATATGTTGGCCATCCTATTATAAATAATAAAAAAGTATATGTAATATGAGAATTATTATTGTTATTATTTGGGGTATGTTGTTAATGACATCATGCAATCAACAAATTATTAATAGAGATAGTACAGTATGTAAGATTGACTTAAAAAAAACAATTTCACCTTCTTTTTACGATTATTTCTCAAGAGTTGAAATAATTCCTTTGGAAACATCTGAGAACTCATTGATAAAATATGTAGGTGAACGCATTTATCATGATAGTAAATATTATATACTTGATACGCCTCAAAAAAAATATTAGTATTTGATGAAAATGGTAATTTTTTATATGATATAAATAAACATGGTAATGGTCCGGGAGAATATACAGAATTATATAGCTTTTATTTTAATCCTTTTACGGGTGATTTAGACCTTTTGTCTCCTATGGGAGGTATTCTTCGATATGATAGTCTTGGGCAAAATTTTAAAGAGAAGATCCCTCTTCCATTGACTGTACCTGCTGTACATCAATTTATTGCACTAGACAAGGATACATATTTACTTTTTAGCGATTCTCGTGAAGGGAATAAAATGGTGGTATATAATATTGTTCAACGCAAGATTATCTCAGAGTTGTATGATTTACCAAAATTTCTTCTCTTTAATACTTTTTATCATCATACGTATTCGCCATTTTATATTTGTGAAGGTAAAGTACATTTTGTACAATCCTATAATGGAGATGTTTTCACCTTCGAAAATAATTCGTTGATTCCCAAATATCATTGGGATTTTGGGGAACAGAATTTTGAAATTTCAGACTTGAAGGATGAACCTATGGAATATTACTTTAAATATGCTCGTACAGTTGGAGCTAAATATGCGAATATTTTTGTTTCATATGGTGAGAATTCACGATATTATATTACCGATTTTGCTTATGATAATAAATATTGGACTCTTATTTATGATAAACAAAGTAAGGAGCCTGTAGTATTTAATGCCTTTAAAGAAGGTCATGAATGCATCCCTTCATTTGTTGATGAAAGTGGAGTTTATTTGATAGGAGCAGATCCCAATTATGGTCTTAATATACTAAATGCGGAAGATTTGGATGCTGATACTCGTAAAGTGTTTGATAGTATAAAAGATGACGATAATCCTGTTGTTATAAAATATGTTTTTAAATAAATTAGAAATCATGAAAAAGGTGATTATTTCCTTACAGTTTGTTTTGCTTCTTAGTATTTTAATTGTTTCATCTGTTATACTCTACAAAATGTCATTAGAAAAGTCGATCTCAGACTGGGAAAATGAACATTTTATTGAAGAAATGTATATACAGGATAATATAACAGCTTCGATTATTTGTAGTGATAATTCTATTGGTGTGAAGGAACTTAAATTAAGTGAACCACGGCTTATCTGCTATTACTCTTCTCAATCATGTGATGCATGTCTTAATTATGCAAAGAAGTGTATAAAAGAGAATTTCTCCAAGTCTGAGGAGGCTTCTGCGATTCTATATCTGGCATCTGATTATTCGATAAATGAAAAATTTAAAGAAGGGAATACTATAAATATAGGTAGGAAGAAGCTTGGTATATCTTTAGATAATACCAGCCTTGTTTGCTTTTTTGTAATTGTTGACAATAAAATAGAACATTTGTTCATACCCGATAGGAATTATGGGAAATATACAGATACCTATTTGAAACAAATCAAAGAAAGGTATTTTACGCCAGAATTTTGAATTCTGAAGTTTCGATATATGATTTTATTTCATGAAAATGTTTTGATATGAGTAAAAATATTATGTTGACTTTATGCATAACAGTATTGCTATATAGTTGTACCGCTACTAAATCATCTTCTGATTTTAGTAACGAAATATTTGTTGATGTAGAGCAGAGTGTAGAACTGCCTTTACAGCGAGGCAGAATAATCCCGCTTGAGACATCGGACTCTTCTTTGTTGTATGACATCGTGTCGATAGATCAGGTTAAGGACAAATACTTTATACGGTCCAGAAATAAAATATTGACGTTTGATACGGAGGGTAATTACTTATATAACATATCCGGAATAGGACAAGGTAATAAGGAGTATGTGAATTTATCTTCTTTCTTTATTAAGAATGAAGAATTATGTATTTATGATTTTAATCAGGGTCGAGTATTGTTTTTTGCTCCTTCCGGTCGTTATTTGCGTACGGAAAAGGCTGTAAAAAAATCGGATGTAGAATGTGCTCCTCAGCTTATCCGTCCTTATGGGAAAAATAAATATATAGCAAAGAATAGCTTTAATGGAACTCCAGGGTATGTGACGCCGGCCCTTTCATTGTTGGATGAAAAATATACGATAACTCAGACACTGGAGGGCCATTCGCTTCACACCGGATTTCTACTATTTGATTTTATGAATTGTGATGATAATGGTGGTTTCATCACTTATTGGGAAGCTTTGAGTGATACAATCTATACGGTAGTAAATGATTGTATGGTTCAGCCTAAATATTTCGTAAACTTCGGGGAATATGCTATTCCGGCAGTGGAGCGCCTCAATAAAGATGTTTATGACTTAATTGATTATGTAAATAAGCCTGAAAACAAAAAGTTGGCAACGCTTATCAGGTATGTTTATGAAGAAGAGAACTATCTTTATTTTGTTTTCTCTTGTGAGGACTCGGTAAGGTTGGCTCTGTATAATAAGGAAACTCATAATACAACTACTTATATTCTACCGGCAGAAGTGAATGGAGGAAAATATCGTTTAGCTTCTTTTCTCAAAGTAGATAAGGATAAAGTTATAATGGCGTTGGAAGATTGTGAAAATATAGAGAATAATCAATCACTGTTCATAATCAATAAGAAGGAATTGTATGAAAAGTCGCGTTTTAAATAAGCCTTTTTACTTCTTTAACGATAAACTTTAGTTTTAAAACTAAAAATATTAGTTTATTTGCGGAGATGTTATAAATGTTGAATCTGAAAACACACAAAGAATTATGAGAAAAGGATGGTTGTATGCCACAGGCTTATCTTGTCTGATGGCGGCTTGTACCGGTACTCCGCAATCCTCTGCAGATGGATTATGTTCTAGTATTGATGTGGCGGGAGCTATGGAAAAGCCTGCCGAATTGAAACTTTCGGAATTAGGAAGCGATGTATGCTATGTTCCATTAGAAACAACCGATTCGTGTCTGGTAGGTGGAAGCCCGAATATTCTGTTACTGGATAAAGAGATTGTTGTCTTTTCACGTCAAACTTGTTTTATCTTTGATAAAGAGAGCGGTAAGTTTTTAAGCAAAGTGGGACATTTGGGCGATGATCCGGAAGCTTATTCAACTGCGGCGCCTACTTATAATGATGTAAACGGTCTGCTTTATTTTATGCGCAGACCCGGTAAGTTACAGAAATATGATTTGCAAGGTAATTACCGTGGTGGTGTAACGATACCTACCCCTCCGGATTCACCGAGTGATTTCAGCTTTACAGATTCCGTGATAATAGGTCGTTACGGTAATATTGTAGGTGATAACGGGCGCGCTTTGCTGTTATTTAATGAAGCGGGAGAACAGCTAGATACGGTGCCCAGTCTACTTCCGGTTTTGCCTAATAGAGGAGTAGATGACATAAACAGTATCAGCGTTAAAAAGCAGGGAAATGCAGGTATTATTCTGACTACATTTAAAAGTGGAGATGCCTCGGCAAGTGTAGCGGGTATTCCTTTCCTGTGGAAGAGTGATAATAAGATACGTTATAAAGAGAATTTCAATGATACCATTTATACAGTGGAAGGGAATGAGCTGACACCTTATATTGCGTTCTCCACAGGTAAATGGCATTGGGGCGCCGAGGCACGTACTGAATCCAAAGATAACGAAAAACGCTTGTTGGTGGGATGTATTTTTGAGACGGATCATACTGTTTTCTTTCAGTGTATCCGGGGACTTTATACAGATGAACCGGAAACGTTTAACGGAATCTACGACCGGAAGGCAAATACTACCCGGATGTATGCCGAAAAGGAAGGTATAAAAGATGACCTGACCGGCTTTATGGCTTTCCATCCCAAGGCATGCAGTGCACAGGGAGAATATGGAATGATTATTGATGCCGGAGAAGTGATGACCTGGTTGGAAGAAAATCCTGAAGCGGCAGAAAATGAAAAACTTTCGGCACTGAAAGAATTGACGGATGATTCTAATCCGGTAGTGATTATTACAGTCCCTAAATAAGGAAGGAGGTATGTTCTTGTCCACCTGTTTGGGAATGGACAAGAATATACTTGTTTGATAATTAGAAAAATAACAGTTTGTATCCAGTCTCGTTTTGTCCATATATATATGGCGGCTCGTAAAGGGAAAACGACTATTTTTGCATACACTAAGTGTAAACGGAAAAACTAATATAGAATGATAAAGACACAGAACTACCGGTTTTTGATCTGTCTGGCACTATTTGCGTTGGCAGCATGTTCCGGTGCGAAAAAAGAAGAAGCCGCCGATGAAGGAGTAGCTACCGTATTGCCGGATGAGAAGAATGAAGTGACCGTGTTGCCTTTGAAGCGGCAGATATTCAATCACGAGTTGGTAAGTAATGGCAAGATAGTGGCCGGAGGAATGGCAGATTTGCGTTTTGAAAGTTCGGGTATCGTGGCGCAGATTTATGTGAAGAACGGTGACCGGGTACACAAAGGACAAAAACTGGCAGAGCTGGATAAATTTCGTTTAAAAAATAAGACCGCACAGTCCAAAGATGCTTTGGAGAAAGCTAAGTTGGAATTGCAGGATGTATTGATAGGGCAGGGGTATGCAGCGGATGATACTGCCAATGTACCCGATGATATCATGCAACTGGCACGGGTGAAAAGCGGCTATGATCAGACCCTTTCTCAATATGAACTGGCTAAATATGAAGAAGAACATGCCACTCTGATTGCTCCTTTTGACGGGGTGGTGGCTAATCTCTTTTCCAAACCCTATAATGCTCCCAGCAGTTCAGATGCTTTCTGTACAATTATCGGTTCACAGGGCATGGAAGCTGACTTTACTGTATTGGAGAGTGAACTCCCCCTTATTAAAGGTGGCGATAAAGTGGTTGTTACCCCTTATGCAGATCCTTCTGCCAAATACGAAGGACGTATCTCCGAAATCAATCCGCTGGTGGACGATAAAGGCATGGTGAAAGTGAAGGCCGTTGTCAACGGACAGGGCAAGCTCTTTAATGGCATGAACATACGGGTTAATGTACATCGTTCGCTAGGTGAACAGTTGGTTGTTCCGAAGAGTTCAGTGGTGTTGCGTTCCGGTAAGCAGGTGATTTTTACACTGAAAGATAATAAAGCGAAATGGAACTATGTGCAGACCGTACTGGAAAATTCCGATGAATACACGATTGTGGAAGATGAAGTGCAAGAAGGAGATGTGGTGATTGTGACAGGCAATGTGAACCTGGCTCATGAGGCACCGGTGATAATTAAGAATTAATAATTAAAAATTAAAGGAGGGGATGGTTAAGTTTCTGGTACAGCGGCCCATTGCCGTATTGATGGCGTTTACCGCATGTTTTATTGTCGGTATGGTAACGTATTTCACGTTGCCGGTATCTCTGCTGCCGGATATTGCCATCCCGGAGATTACAGTACAAATCTCAGCACAGAATACTTCTGCGCGTGAGTTGGAGAATACGGTGGTGAAACCATTGCGCCAACAACTTATCCAGGTGGCTCGTCTGAAAGATATGGATAGCGAGGCGCATGATGGGGCAGGTCTTATCCGGCTGAATTTCGACTTCGGCACCAATACGGATCTTGCTTTTATCGAAGTGAATGAGAAGATTGACGCCGCCATGAACTACCTGCCTAAGGATACAGACCGTCCTAAAGTAGTAAAAGCAAGTGCTACCGATATTCCGGTATTCTATCTCAGCCTCACCCTGAAGAATGACAGCACTTACGGACAAACGGACGAACGTGCTTTCCTCGATCTGTGTGAATTTGCCGAAAGCGTTATCAAACGGCGTATCGAGCAGCTGACAGAGGTAGCCATGGTGGATATCACAGGATTGGTGGAGCGCCAGTTGCAGATTGTTCCCGATGAAAATAAGCTTGCCGTACTGGGACTTTCCATACAGGATGTAGAATCTGCTCTTGCCCAAAATAATGTGGAACCGGGAAGTATGACCGTACGTGATGGATATTATGAATACAATATCAAGTTTTCCACTCTGTTGCGTACGGAAGAGGATGTGAAGAATATTCTTATTAACAAAAACGGACGCATCATCCGTCTGGAAGAGTTCTGCCGGATAGGTATTGTTCCCGTCAGGGAAAAAGGCGTATCCATGAGCAATGGTAAACGGGCAGTGACATTGGCCATTATCAAGCAGGCGGACGAGAATATGGATGACATGAAGCAGGCCATTGGCGGCACCATGAATTATTTTCAGAGTGTATATCCTGACATTGAATTCAGCGTTAGCCGAAACCAGACAGAGCTTTTGGATTATACTATCTCCAACTTGCAACAAAACCTTTCGTTGGGCTTTCTATTTATCTGTATCGTAGCCGTACTCTTTCTGGGGGATGTCAAATCTCCTTTCATCATCGGACTGAGTATGGTAGTTTCCATTGTGATCTGTTTTCTTTTTTTCTATTTGTTCAAGATGTCACTGAACATCATATCCCTGTCCGGATTGATTCTTGCATTGGGTATGATGATTGACAGTTCCATCATCGTAACTGAAAATATTTCTCAATATCGGGAAAGAGGATACTCGCTGAAACGTGCCTGTATTACGGGTACCAGTGAGGTGGTTACTCCGATGCTCAGTTCCTCGTTGACTACCATTGCGGTGTTTGTACCACTGATCTTTATGAGTGGTATTGCCGGAGCCATTTTCTACGATCAGGCTTTCTCGGTAACCGTTGGATTGATGGTTTCTTACTTCACGGGCATCATGTTGCTGCCGGTGCTCTATATGCTGGTTTACCGGACAGGACTGCGCAAATCATGGTTCTCGCGTATTCGAATCAATAATCCTATAAAGGATCATACACTTGATCGTTTCTATGATGCCGGGATTGATTTTATATTTGCTCATAAAACGGCAAGCGTATTTTTCTGCATAGTTTCCGTGCCATTGTGTGTATTCATGTTCTATTTCATAGGAAAAGAGCGTATGCCGGAAATAGATCAGAATGAGCTGATAGCCCGTGTGGAATGGAATGAGAATATCCATGTGGACGAGAATCGTCGCAGGGTAGACAATTTATTTGAGTTGTTTAAGACAGAGACTATCGAACAGACTGCCGCCGTCGGACAACAAGACTATCTCCTGAACCGGGAGCAGGCTCTTTCTTCTTCGGAAGCAGAACTTTATTTCAAGACAAAGAATCCCTCTGAGATAGTCCCTTTGCAGGAAAAGGTTTACCGTACCCTCAAAGCGGAATATCCGTTGGCCGTGATTTCTTTTTCGCCACCCGAGACGGTATTTGAGAAACTGTTTGTGACGGGAGAAGCCGATGTTGTGGCTGAACTTTATTCCCGCAACAAGGAAAAAGTGCCGACAGCGGATGAATTACGTAATCTGGAAGCTGAGTTTGCTACCCGTACAGGATATGCTCCCACGGGTATTGCCTTTGAAAATCAACTGAATATTCGTATCAATAAAGAAAAATTGCTACTTTATAATGTTTCGTATGACGAGTTGTATCGCATACTGAAAACAGCTTTCAAAGAAAACAGCATAGCTACTCTTCATTCTTACCAGCAATATCTGCCTATCAGCATTGTGGGAGAGGAACAAACGGTCAACAGCATCTTACAGGAAACACTCGTTCCGACACGGGCGGATCAATATGGTGTTGAATATCTGCCTTTGCGTGAGCTGGTATCAGTGGCGCCGGCGGAAGATCTGAAAGCGATTACCGCAGGACGTAACGGAGAATATGTTCCGTTCCGTTTTTATGAAGTAAAAGAGGCGGAACCGCTTATGGAGCAAGTGAAGGAAGTGGTGGATGCTACCGGTGATTGGGATACCGCTTTTTCAGGAAGTTTCTTCTCTAACCGGAAGATGCTGGATGAACTGGTGGTTATTCTGTTTATTTCCATTCTGTTGATGTACTTCATTCTGGCGGCACAGTTCGAGAGTTTTGTGCAACCGCTTGTAGTATTGTTGGAGATACCGATAGACGTAGCATTTGCCCTGGTACTGTTGTGGATATGCGGACATACGCTGAATCTGATGTCTGCCATCGGTCTGATCGTTACGTGTGGTATTATCATCAATGACTCCATCCTGAAACTGGATGCGATTAATGAATTACGTAAGACGGGGATGCCGCTTCTGGAAGCTATCCATGAGGCGGGACGGCGCAGGTTGCGTCCCATCATCATGACTTCGCTCACTACTATTTTTGCCATGGTACCGTTATTGTTCTCTTTCGATATGGGATCGGAATTGCAGAAGCCGCTTTCCATTGCCATGATTGGGGCGATGTTCATCGGCACATTGGTCAGTCTGTTCATCATTCCGTTGATATATTGGTTTATTTACCGGGATAAAAAAGCTTGATATAATGAAGAAACTTGGTTTAATTATTCTTGTAGGACTTTCTCAGGCGTTTCCGTCCGTCGCGCAGCAACAGCAGGTTACGCTGGACTTGCAGCAGACGATTAAGATGGCGAACGATAGTTCGCTGGAAGCTTTCCGTACTAAAAATATGTATCTTTCAGGCTATTGGGAATATCGTACCTATAAGGCAAATCGCTTGCCGAGCCTGACGCTGAATATGACTCCTGCACAGTATAACCGTGACATTACGAAGCGTTATGACTCCGAACAGGATTTGGATATTTACCGTAGCCAACAGTCTTTCTATGCCTATGGCAACCTGGCAGTCAGGCAAAACTTTGACCTGACGGGTGGTACTTTTTATCTGGATACTGAGTTGGGCTATATGCGTAGTTTCGGTTCCAATCCCTACACGCAGTATACCAGTGTTCCCGTTCGTTTAGGTTATTCGCAAAGTCTGGTAGGTTATAATCCTTTCCGCTGGGAACGAAAGATTGAACCGCTGAAATACGAGAAAGTAAAGAAAGAATATATCTACAATGCTGAGCAGGTATCCGAGCAGGCCACTACCTATTTCTTTGCACTTGCCATGGCGCAGGCTGAGTATGACTTGGCAAAGGAGAATGTCGTTTCTTCCGATACGCTTTATCGTATTGGTATGCAACGTCTGAAGATAGCCTCTATCAGTCGTGCCGATCTTCTGACGCTGAAGCTGGACGTGGTGAATGCCCGTAACACTTTGCAGAATGCTGAAAGTTCATTGAAACGTGCCATGTTCTCGCTGGCTTCTTTCCTCAATCTGGAAAAGAATACAGAGATACGGCTTCTTCTCCCCAGCCGTCCCGGAGAACTAAACATCCCTGTAGATGCTGCCTTGGATGCCGCCCGTTCCAACAACCCGAACTTCCTTGGATTACGCCAGGACATATTGGAAGCAGAACGGAATGTAGACAAAACCAAGAAAGAATCCCGCTTCAACGCCAGTATCAACGCCAGTGTCGGTTTCAACCAGGTGGCGGAGAAATTTGGCGAAGCCTACAACCGCCCTATGCAGCAGGAAATGGTATCTGTCAGCGTCTCCATTCCTTTAGTGGACTGGGGAGTGCGTAAGGGAAAATATAATATGGCCCGTAACAATCTGAATGTAGTAAAAACCTCTTCCCGTCAGAACGAAATCAGCATTGAAGAAGAAGTCATTATGACCGTAAGTGATTTCAATGTCCAGCAAGACTTGGTGACAAGTGCCGAAGAAGCCCTCGACCTTTCCATCCTGGCATACAATGAAACCCGCCAACGCTTCATCATCGGTAAGGCGGATATCAGTAGCCTTACCTTGTCATTGAACCGTCAGCAAGAAGCCCAGCGCAACTATATCTCAGCCCTGAAAAACTATTGGCTGAACTATTATAAAATCCGCAAGCTGACCCTGCACGATTTTGCCAGCGGCTTCTCTCTTTCTGACAAATTCGATTATAGTCACTAATAACTCTCAACTCTCAATTCTCAACTTTCAACTAAAATGAAAAGCCTTTCCCCTTTTACCCTCATCGTCACCTTTGTCTGTCTGGCACTGGTGGGTTTGGCCTTGGTTCCGATGCTTCCGGTCAAGCTGAATCCGTCGCGCACATTGCCGGGCTTTACGGTGCGCTTTAGCATGCCGGGCACTTCGTCGCGGGTGGTAGAGATGGAGGCGACAAGCAAACTGGAGTCCATGCTGGCCCGCATCAAAGGGGTAAAGGGAATGTACTCTACTTCAAGCAATGGCTACGGTTCCATTACGGTAGATCTGGATAAACACGCTGATGTGGATGCGGTACGTTTTGAGGCTTCTACTATTATCCGGCAGACATGGTCGCAACTGCCTTCCGGAGTCAGTTATCCGTATATTGACATGAAGGTGCCCGATGCGAATACAGCCCGTCCGTTCTTATCATTCACACTGAATGCACCGTCCACGCCTATACTGATACAGCAGTATGCAGAAGAACATATCAAGCCGCGTCTGGCTAAGTTGCAAGGCATTTATAAGATAGATTTAAGTGGTGCTACCCCGATGGAATGGCGGTTGGAATACGACAGTGAACAATTGCGGACGCTGGGAATCAGCATTTCTGATATTCAACGGGCCATCCAGTTACATTATAATAAAGAGTTTCTGGGAACGCACAACATGGATACGGCCGGTGGTAAGCAGTGGATACGTCTGGTCTTGATACCGGATGGAGTCAGCGGGCAATTTATTCCTTCGGACATCACGGTGACTGCTTCGGACGGCAAGATTATCCGCTTGGACGAGTTGGTGACTGTAGCGCGTATGGAAGAAGCGCCCCAAAGCTATTACCGTATCAATGGTCTGAATTCCATTTATATGTCTGTCACGGCCGTAGAGACTGCTAACCAATTGCAACTGAGCAATGAAGTGATGCGGGAAATGGAAGCAATACGTCTGACTTTGCCGCCCGGCTACGAGGTGCATACCAGCTATGATGCCACGGAGTATATTCGCGAGGAACTGAATAAAATTTATTTCCGTACGGGGCTGACGGTACTGATCCTGCTGGTATTCGTCTGGATTATTACGTTGAATCTGAAGTATCTGTTGCTGATCGTTACCAGCCTGGCTATCAACATTTCCGTGGCGGTTATTTTCTATTATCTTTTCGGGCTGGAGATGCAACTGTATTCATTGGCAGGGATTACTGTGTCCTTGAATCTTGTGATAGACAGTACCATTGTGATGACGGACCACATTTTGCACAGGCGTAATCTGAAAGCTTTTATGTCCGTACTGGCGGCTACCTTGACCACAATGGGGGCTTTGGTTATTATCTTCTTTCTGGATGAGAAAATCCGCCTGAACCTGCAAGACTTCGCAGCTGTGGTGATTATTAATCTGGCGGTATCTCTTTTCGTGGCTCTCTTTTTTGTTCCGGCCATGATTGATAGAATAAAGCTTGTCAAGAGGCAGAGCGTGAAACGCTGGGTGCGGAGTCATATACGTATTCGCAGGCTGACTGTTTACTTCACGCATTTCTATCAGTTGCTCATCCGCTTTCTTCTGCGCTGGAGGGTGGCGGTGTGCATTTTGCTCCTGCTTGGTTTCGGGTTGCCCGTTTTCCTTCTTCCTGAGAAGTTGGAGGGTGAAGGCAAATGGATAGAACGGTATAACAAGACGTTGGGCTCCTCTACTTATAAAGAGAAAGTGAAACCTGTGGTGGATAAGGCTTTAGGTGGTAGTCTTCGTTTGTTTGTGCAGAAAGTGTACGAAGGCAGTTATTTTAGTCGCAATGAAGAAGTGGTGCTCTATGCGAATGCGAACTTACCGAATGGAAGTACGCTGGAACAGATGAATACGCTGGTGAAACGTGTGGAAACTTATCTTAGCGGCTTCAAGGAGATTAAGCAGTTTCATGCTTCTGTCTATAATGCACGCAGGGCCAATCTTCAGATTTATTTCAAGAAAGAGTATCAGCATAGCGGTTTCCCTTATACGTTAAAGGCGAATCTGATTGGTAAAGTATCTGAGTTAGGAGGTGGTAGCTGGGATGTATATGGCTTGCAAGATCAGGGTTTCAGTAATGATGTTCGTGAGAGCGCAGGTTCTTATCGCATCAAGATGTATGGCTACAATTATGACGAGCTCTATGCATGGGCCGAAAAGCTGAAGGAGGTATTGCTTTCGCACCGTCGCATCAAGGAAGTGTTTATCAAGTCGGAATTTTCCTGGTGGAAAGACGATTATCAAGAGTTTTACTTCAATCTGAATAAGGAGCGTATGGCTCAGGAGGGGATTAATGCCCAGCACTTGTTCTCCGCTATCCAGCCGATATTCGGCAAGAATATGCAGGTGGGTTCGGTGGTGACGGAAAGCGGTACGGAAAGTATTCGACTTTCTTCCCGACAGTCTCACGACTATGATGTATGGGCCATGCAGTTTTTTCCTTACAGGGTGGATGGCGGAAAGCATTATAAACTTTCCGAATTGGCTACGGTAGAGAAGGGGCAGATGCCGCAACAGATAGCCAAAGAGAATCAGCAATATCGTCTTTGTCTGCAATATGAGTATATCGGCTCGTACGAGCAAGGCAATAAAATACAGAAGCGGGATTTGGAAGAGTTTAATAAATTGCTTCCGATGGGGTATACTGCTGAATCGGATAGCCAATCGTGGTCATGGGGTAAGAAAGATAACAAGCAATACCTGTTGTTGCTGGTTGTGATTGCCATTATCTTCTTTACAACGAGTATTCTGTTTAATTCTCTGAAACAGCCTTTGGCTATTATCTTTGTTATTCCGGTATCTTATATAGGAGTGTTCCTTACATTCTATTGGTTCCGCTTGAATTTCGACCAGGGAGGCTTTGCTTCGTTTGTGCTGCTTTGTGGTATTACGGTAAATGCCAGCATCTATATTCTGAATGAGTATAACAGCATCCGTAGCCGCTTTCCCCGGCTTTCTATGCTTCGGGCATATACAAAGGCGTGGAATGCAAAGATACTGCCTATTTTTCTTACGGTAGTTTCCACCATTCTGGGTTTTATCCCGTTTATGGTGGGGACGGATAAGGAAGCTTTCTGGTTTCCGTTGGCTGCGGGTACTATTGGCGGATTGGTGATGTCTATTATCGGCATTTTCTTCTTCCTGCCGGTATTTAGTTTGAAGAGGAAAGAGGTTTGCAAATACTCTAAAAGACGTGTCGCACTTAAAAGTTGAATTCAGCTTTAGCCTTAATATTTATTTTTTGTGAAATCATCCTGCACCGTACTCTTTTAGTAATGCTTAAAAAATAACTTGGTACATAAGCAAGTGCAGCGAGTCGGCTTATAAATGATAATTTAGCAGCGTAGCGCTGGAGCAAGGTTCTCCTTCGGCGTGCAAGTAATCTTTCAGACACGGATGACACGGATGACGCGGATTCTTTTTTCCTTCGGTGTGATATGCCGGTATGTATAGCGCAGCTTTAAAAATCCGCGTCATCCGTGTCATCCGCGTCTAAAAGATTAAAGTCCGCGTTCGTCCGCCTTATCCGCGTAGTCCGCGTACCCATTCCCTCGCCGCTAAATTATCATTTATGTACCAAGTTATTTTTAAAACGTTACTTAGTACTATAAAGGAAGAAAAAGTTTCCTGCGGAGGAACTATTAGTTTCAAGGGATGAAACCGTCAGTTTCTCGGTGTGAAACTACTGGTTTCAAGTAATGAAACTGTCAGTTTCACGCCGGGAAACTAATTGCCGCCTATCGCACTTTAAAGATAATAAGGCGGGCTATCATTTCTTAATCTATTTATAAGCTGTCTGATATCGGGTTGTGCTTTTGAGTTTCTTTCCGGGAACATCGTGCAGCTTCGGACGGGTTGGACGTATATTATAGGTATTCATCCACTTTTCAAGGACATCACGAAGTTTTTGCAGTTCCTGGCTATAGGCATTTTCCATGATCAGGTTTCTCATTTCTCCTCTGTCATTCTGCATATCAAACAGTTGCTCACGATATTTTCCTTTATCATAAAGCACATATTTGTAGCGCTCAGTGCGTACTACCCAGCCTCTTGTCTTGCTGCCGTCAAACCGTGTTTCGGTGATGATGTATTCCTGATGTAAGGCCTGTGGATTACCTTCTTCCACAACTTTCCGGAAAGACTTTCCGGCTGCCCCTTCCGGCATCTTGGCACCTGCCCAGTCGCATACGGAAGCGAAGAAATCTATACCGTTGCTGATAAGTTGAGGCAATACTTTGCCTGCATTCTTCTTGCCGGGCAGGGTTACGATAAGAGGAATGTTGATAACTTCTTCATATAAAGCAGATTTCTGGTTCCAATGGTGAGCCCCTATACCATCTCCGTGGTCACTGGAGAAGATCACTACTGTATTCTTCCAAAGATCGTTCTTATCAATGGCATCAATAATTTTTCCGATCTCCTTATCTACTTTTTCTACCAAACGATAATAGGTATAACGGTACATACGCCAGTCTTCGGGAGTAAAACCGACAGTCGGATATACATTATAGTTGTTTGCCCTTTCGCTTTCAATGACATCGGCATCGTAAGGATTCTTGGCGAAATTGGCAGGTACTCCCGGGCAGTCCCGTATATCAGGCGTATCGATATTTCCATAAGGGAAGTTTTGGCTCCGTGCGTATTCGCAGATATTGTGTGGATTGTCATAAGAAGCTACCAGGAAAAAAGGCTTTTTATGTTTGCGTGAGAGGTATTCGGCGCAAGCTTCCGCCAGTCCGTCGTCACTATGTTTGTAAATGTTGTCGAAGCCGTATTCTTTGTCGGGGACATCAAGAAGAGGAAGATGCCATTTACCGCCATAAGCACAATCATATCCGGCATTCTTTATTAAGGTGCCTAATGTCTGTGTCCTGAGCGAGTCGGGTATCGGTGAACCATTGACTGACAGCCCTACTGCATCCGGATAATGCCCCGTAAACATGGCTCCACGTGAAGGACCACTGAGCGGAGCGGTGCAATAAGCATTATTGAACATTACACCGGCGGCTGCCAATCGGTCGAGATTAGGAGTGTGCAGGTCCGGATTTCCGGCACAACTCATGGCGCTGGCTGTCTGTTGATCCGTGAATATATAGATGATATTGGGACGTTCGGCCGCAGAAGCCGCAGAAGAGCATAGCAAAGAAAAAAATGCCAGATGCTTCATTGGAATTTGTTTAACCATATTAGTAACTTTCATGATTTAATATTCGGTTTTATATTTCAGGTTTCGGTAAGGAATCAACCAGTCTTTTCTCTATTCTCTTTCCGCCTACCTGATCGACGATAGTCGTAGCACCCTTATTCGAATTATAGTTGAAGTCCAGTGAAGCACCGTTCTGCGTATTTTCTATGTGCAGGAACGCTTTGCCTTCACTATCCAGATTACATTCAATAACCCATCCTTCTACTGTAATGCGATTTCCCTGATGATTTATCACGGCATCGGCGCGGTTGTTTCCATGTACATCGATTATATTGAGAAAAAACACTTTATTGCAAGGAGTTGTCGTTGCCGTAAAATGATAATGATTAGCAAGAGCCTTGCCAAGACGCTTTTTCCAGTCAAGGGCGGCTACAAAGAATGTATCCGTTTGTGCATAAGTCATCTCCTGTGAAGAATATAAATGAGCTATCGATATTCCATCCGCTTTATTCTTACCCAGGATGCGCAATCCTCCTTCTTCCTTACCCACCTCCATAGGCAGTTCCACCGTATGTAGCAGATAGTTCCATTCTACCGGTTCTTTACCGGCCAGTTCATCGTAAACAACAAACAAACCCGAGCGTCCGAGCTGAACGATATGTCTTCGGAAGAATTCCAGCTTATTTTCATCCCAACCTTTCTCCGGTGTAAATTGAGTGCCGGATAAACGTCCGCGTTCCAGCCACAACGGAGAGACTATTTTCCCATAGGCGTTGGAGGCATCGCCTACAACGTAAGAGATTTCTTCACCTTCATAGTAGCGGGGAATCCAACCATAGCCTTCTGTTCCTATCTTCTGACCCATACCGTTTACTAATATGGAGTTATGGGCACGGGTATTCCGGTAGGCATACATACAATGATCATCTGTAAATCCGGTACGATGCCCGCTGCTATAAAAGATAGCCTTACCCCCAAAGAAGGTGTTGAAAGCATTTTGATTGGCCAGGGCATGGGATGTGGAACCATAAGGGCTGCTTCGGAAAGAAAGCATGGCATTGTTGGCATGATGCCCTATATCGGTATTCATCAGGGCAGTACCTGCTTGTTTGAAGACTTTGGCTTCCGGTAGTTCCGACAGATGTTTGCTATAAGCAGGCCTTTCCTTCGGGGTTGTGCAGCGATACCAGGTCAAATCTGCCGGTTTGGCTTCGAAAGCCTTCGACAGGATGTCAGGGTCTTCCTGCATAATTTCGTGTACATAAGCAGCTGCCCACGGATTGTTACATTCGCGTGCCAGGGCATCGGCATATCCTACGCGCCCTCCGTTCGGGCTGCGTTGTCCTTCATGTGAGTTGCCATGACCTCCGGATTTGGAGAAGGGAGGTTGCTGATAGATAACATATAAGGCATTGTTGTTATACCACGGATCTGCAAAGAAGTTGAAGCCGGATATGCGTGAGAAAAAGGCCGGCACTTCTATCAAGGTACGTATATTTACATGGAAATAGGCATCTCCATTGTGCCAGCCACCATCCTTATGCAGGCCCGGAAGGCGTGAAATCCATTCATTATAACAGTAATCTGTCCATACGGACGCTTCCGGTATTTCACCGACCGTAGCGAATGCCGCCATCGTCAGGATACGGAAAGTCATCTGCCACACATGGTTGTCTGCAATACGGTTCTCCAGATGGTTCACATATTCATTATAGAACTTGTCTCCAATTCTGCGGATGTTATCCAACAGCAGTTGTTTCTCTTCCGGTGACAGTAAATTATAAAATCCGTCATACGCGGATGTACTCATCGATAATAGGGTGGACAGGTTAAAGTCGCCTGCAAAGTATTTGCTTTTTTGCCAGGAAAGAATTTCACTCAGGCGGTTAATGCCTTCCCGATAATACTTCTCGTCTTTTGTCAGCAAATAAGCACGGACCAATGCTTCCACGTTGGCCTCTTCTCTGTCTACAATCTTACGGCTCTCGCGGATGAGGGCTGATTTACGTTGCACAATGTTGGTCAACGTAACTACATTCGTTGTATCTATCTCTTCCTGAAGATGCTTCAACGGACGGGAAATGCATTGGGAAGCCTTGTCCATATAAGCCCGGGCTTCCGGATTATTTTTATTTTTCGCTATAATCTTTTCCCAGTCAGCTGCATCCAGCAACACACGCGGGTGATGGGAAGGATATTCTGCCAGGACTTTTTCCAAAGTCGGCGGATTGAATTCCGGTGTATCTTTATCTATATAGAATTGGTAAACCGGCGACCATTCTTCGGTACCTTCGGGGGTAACATAAGCATGTTGCCAATACCATTTCCCTTGTGCCAGACACTGGAAAGGATTGAAGAAAGCCCAGGCACGTTCACCGGTAAGGACATCTTTCCGAAAATTCTTGTCTTGAGAGATACGAATCCGGTAAACTACTTTTGGCTTTTCATCTACTTGTCCCGGAACTCCATCCAGCACCGGACCTAAATGAGGGAATTTGTCCGGCCACATGAAACGAGGTGGATTCACCTTGACGTATGTGCCATCGGCAGGAGAGGGAGTTGCGCGGACTTCATGCATCAATGTTTCTTCGGAAACCTTTATCACGGCAGGTTGCTCGGAACTGCCACATGCCATTAACAGGCAGAGGGCCGATAAGCCCAATACTATCTTTTTCATCTCAGAATCTTATTTTTGTTTTTTGAAGGTAACCAGCTCTTTCAAGCTAACTGTCTTATTATTAACCAAAGGATGTGCCCAGAAGCCGATAAACGTAATGTATCCCATGAAAATCAGAATAAGCAACATTCCCGTTCGCAACGAAGTGGCGTCGGATACCAGGCTGACGAGCAGCGGACCACCTGCACCTCCCACTATTCCGGAACAAAGGATGCCTGCAAAAGAACCGTGATTCTGGGTTACTGTATTCAGGGCAAGTGAAAATACTATGGAGTACATCATGGAGATACAAAAGCCTATTGCAGGAAAAGCCCACACCGCTATTTCCACAGAGCCGAATAATGCAATTAACAGCAAACTCATGGAAAGTATGCCCGATATTTGCAGCAAACGCTTACTGTCTATCAACTTCAGCAGGAACATGCCAAACAAACATCCGACAGTCATTGAACCCCAGAAATAACTGATGCTTTGCGCACCCACGGTCTTCGGATCAATGCCATGATACTGCTCCAGAAAAGTACTCATAAAAATAGAAACTCCCTGTTCCGTACTGACATAACAAAAGATTCCCAGGAAGAAAAGCCATACGTATCTTTGACGGAACAATTTCTTGTAGGAAGCCGAAGAACCGCTGCGTTCATCATCTTTCAGTTCAATGCGCGGGAAGTGGACCAACGACACAATGAGCAGCATAATCAGCAATAACACTGTGAATACCCAATAAAGGGAAACCCAGGGAAGAGTGACCGGAGTGATGTCCGCCAAAATATCAAGCAGGAAATTCTTTCCCGGCTGATAGACTCCCGGTGCCAGCGCATGTATTAACCAAGTATAAACCAAAGGACTGATAAACGATGCTACTCCAAACACAAACTGTGCCAATTCGGCTATGAATGCGTAATTCTCTTCTCCACCGACAACACGCTGCAAAGGGTTAATTACGGTCTGCAACATGGCCATTCCCAAGCCGATAATAAAGGAAGACACCAGTAATATCGAATAGAACGGGAAACATGCAAACAAGACGGTTCCGATAAATGGCATAAGGAAACCGGTAAACAGCACCGGCTTTTCTCCATATTTATCTATCAATATGCCTGCCGGTATCGACATGATGGCATAAGCCAGGAAGAAGGAAGTCGGGATAAATCCCGCCATTGCCAGATCCTTCAGTTCAAAGTTATGGATAATGTCAGGAATTAACGGTCCGAGAATGTTTGTAATGAATGAAATGGTAAACCAGAACATCATGATCAATGCCAGCATACCCCATTTCTTGTTATTTTTCATAATAATTCGTTTGTTTATAGAATTAGTGATGCTGCACCGATAAGACCGGCTTTATTGCCCAATTCGGCTGCTACAATCTTGGTGTTCAGGGCACAGTCTGCTATTACGTGCTTTTTGACTACCGCCCTTATTTTCTCTAAATAGAAACTGCCGGATTCTGCAACACCTCCTCCTATCACAATCCGTTGGGGACTGAAGATATTGACAAAGCCGGCAATTCCTCTGCCCAAATAGTAAAAGTGTTCGTTCATGCACTCGACAGCGAGCGGGAAATTTTCATGATACAGGCGAACAATCAATTCCCCGTTTATCTCCGTATCAAAACTTAAATTCTGCTCTTTCGCCAATGCGCTAAAACGTCTTGTCAAGGCGGCAGTCGAAGCATAATGTTCCAGGCAGCCGATTGCCCCGCAGGCACAACGTTCACCGTTGGCAATCAACGGTACATGCCCCAACTCCGTACCCCGGTTAGCATATCCATTGAATAATTTACCATCAATGATGACAGCTCCGCCGATACCGGTTCCTACAGTCAGAAACACCACATGAGTGCAACCTCTTCCTGCACCATATTTTGTTTCTCCCAGTCCCATCAGATTGGCATCATTTCCAACAACTACCGGTAAACTCATCTGTTTCTCCATAAAAGAGGCTACATCTATGTTTTCCCAGCCGACAATATTTTCCGCACCTCCCAGTACGATACGATTTGTTTCATCTACAATTCCCGGTGTACCGAGCCCTATGCCCAGTACGGTCCAGTTCTGTTTTGCGGCTTCATCTTTCAACAAGGTGGCAGCCTTTATCAGCTGTTCCATCACTTTTGCAGCCGAGACAGAAGCAAAAGAGGGTAATTTTCCCTCAAAGAAAGAATTACCCGCTTTATCTACCAAAGCATATTTTATAGATGTACCACCTAAATCAATGCCAATTGCGTATTCCATAATTTATTACATCAAATAAGGAAACATTATGTTCTTTCCACCCATATAGGAGAGCTCCATGCCCATTGCTGGTCACGCTGGCGAACTCTGATATAGTAATAGTCCGTATCTCTTTCGGGTTCAGTGTCTTCCATATAATGTTCAACCATAAAGCAACTTTCCGGCATTGCACGGTTGAATAGGATAGCTTCACTAAGCCATCCGATCATGAAATGGGAGCGGGAACCTTCCAGAAGTTCGCCCAGTGAATGTTCAAACTTCTTGCCGTTGAACTCTGCCGTAATCATACCGTCTTTAGGCATAGTGACATCCAGAATGACGGCCTGCATGGCGGGAGTGGTGGTATTCGGATTCTTGGAACTGTACATGTCCAACTCCGTATCCTTGTCCGTAACAGACACAATACGGTTCACCTTTGTCTCAAACTCGGGTTCTCCCGGTTGCGGAGAAGTGAAGGCAGCGCCACGGAAGCAAGGTTCCACAGCATTGATAGTTCCTTTGCTGATAGATAGTTTACCTTGCCAATGTACATACTGCTCTTCACGGTTCCATCCAAAATCAATCTTTACCTTACAACGTACCATGTCTCCTTCCGGCATTTCGGGCAACAACGGACCACTTAAACGGGCTATGCATTTCCGATTCTTGACAATGTCTATGTAATCGATGCAACTGCCGCCTTCCACATTCAAATAAATACGGCGACTGTTACCCCGTACCACATCGCCCGGAAAAGCGTCGTTCAGACGAAAATCTATATTGATCTTATCACCGGTAGCGCAACAAACGTGACGGTTCTTCATTGCATCCCAGATCTTATCACGGGTTAATGACTCTGCCAGTACGCCTATACGCCCATCGCCATAACTGCCCGGATATCCGGCGTGCTGATCTGTAGAGCCCATAATACCGAATTTCTTGCCTTGCTCCAATCCACACTGAATTGTACCTTCCCATTGGCGAGGTCCCATATCGTGCAGATAATTATAATCACCCTGATCGCTTTCAGCCAATCCGTGACGGGAATACATCTCTACGAACGGAGTCTGGTCTCCTTCCGTAAAGAAGTTCCAGTTATATCCGCGATAGCCCGTCTGGTAACCCATGTGATGCGGAGTTATAAATACTTTATGTCCGCGGGCTTTTTGTTTCCAGTCTTCAATGGAGGTACATTCCACCAACGGCGCATCCAGGTCATAGTTCAGGGCCACATGATCTCCATGTTCCATGCTGTGTGCCTCATAACCTACAAAGGCAAGAAATTCTCCTTCCTTATTGTATTCATTGGTCATGGCTACGTATTTCTCATAGCCTCCCTCGCGCAAACGCTTGAAAGCACCGGTATGATAATCAATCACCCACTTCAGGCGAGGATCATCTGCCCCGGGTATGTCAGGCCACATGGCATGTGGAGTGACAGATACAAAATCCAATTGCCCCTTGGCGGCTTCGAACGCAGAACGCATGTCGCCATGACCGTAGGTTATGTTACAGTGGTTATGCAAGTCTCCCCAGAAATATTTCAGATTACTGGCAGAGGGCATAATTTTCTTTCCTGCGGCAGTTCCGCGTTGGCATGCGGACAATAAGCTACCGGAAACTGCTAATCCGAGGAAGGACCAGCTTGTATTTTTTAAAAAACTTCTTCTATTCATGGTATTCATTTAGATTATCTATTTTTCATCAATCGTCTGTCACCTTTGAACAGCTCATTTACCTTTTCATCCGGATCATCATCCTTATACTGCTTTTGGGTTTCTTTCAGCAGTGACATCAGTTCTGTCCGCTTGTCGGCATACTCTGGTTTGTCAAACACATTATTCAATTCATTCGGATCATTCTTCAAATCGTACATTTCCCATTCGTCCACATCATTATAGAAGTGAATCAGTTTAAAATCAGCTGTACGAATACCATAATGTCTTTTAACCGAATGTTCTGCCGGATACTCATAATAGTGGTAATAGGCGGCTTTTCTCCAGTCTGCCGGTACTTTTCCTTCATTATCCAAAATCGGTTTGAGCGACTGGCCTTGAATATCGGCGGGTATGTCTACTCCGGCAAAATCCAGCAAAGTGGGAGCAAAATCCACATTCATGGCAATAGCATTCGAAACACTTCCGCTCTTGATAGCCTTCGGGTAGCGGATGACCAGTGGCATACGCTGACATTCCTCATACATGAAGCGTTTATCGAACCAACCATGTTCGCCCAGGAAGAAACCCTGATCCGAAGTGTAGATAATGATTGTATTGTCCAACTCACCGGTTTTTTCCAGATAACTGAGTAACCGCCCTATATTTTCATCCACAGCAACAATTGTTGCCAGGTAATCCCGCATATATTGCTGATACTTCCAGCTGATCAACTCTTTACCTTCCAGTTTACCACTGCGATACTCGGCAATGCGCTGGGCATATACTGAATCCCATTTATTCTGCACATCAGCCGGCATACGTTTGTAGACCTGATAGAGGCGATTGGTCGTATCTTTCAACATTTCTTCACGAGTCAGCAGTTTCAGGTCCCAATCATTGGTCAATGTATGTTCAATAGACATATCCTGTTCCCTGGCAGCGGAACCTCTTCCTTCATACGTATCGAAGAGTGTGGCCGGTTCAGGAAAAACGGTATTATTGAACATACCCAAGTGGCGGGGGGCAGGCATCCAGTTACGATGCGGAGCTTTCTGATGGTACATCATGCAGAAAGGCTTGCTTTTGTCTCTGTGTTCCAGATACTCGATGGCCTTATCCGTGATAATATCGGTAGCATAGCCCTGTTCTACAATCTGCTTTCCGTTCTCATTGAAATCGGGATTATAATAATCCCCTTGTTCATGTTGTCCGGTCAAGATGCACCAATAATCAAATCCCTGAGGTTCAGTAATCAGATGCCATTTACCGATAATCGAAGTTTGGTAGCCTGCCGACTGTAATAATTTGGGAAAGGTCTGTTGGTTACCGTCGAAAGTACTGGCATTATCAGTGAATCCATTGATGTGGCTGAATTTGCCCGTCAAGATACAAGCTCTTGACGGACCGGATAAAGCATTGACCGCATAGCAATTGTCCATACGAATACCTTCATTGGCAATCCGATCCATATTGGGAGTTTGCAAGAGGCGTCCACCGTAGCATGACATAGCCTGCGTAGTATGGTCGTCTGTCATCATAAAGATAATGTTCGGACGTTTCACCTCCTCTTTGGCCTTATTGGAGCTGCAAGCGGAGACTCCGATGGCAGTGAGAGGCAAAAATAAGTATGATAAGCGATTCATAATAAAAGTCTTCTTATAGTTTATACTCCAATTGACGTTTCTTTCCATCAACAGATATTTCTATCTTCACTCCATTCTCATCAAACTTCTTATTCAGGAATTTAGCCTTGAATGCAGGAAAAGAAGCTGCATTTTTCGAAGGATAGATAATGGTTATGTAGCGTACAGCTTCCGAATCCTTTTTGTCCACATCAAAAGAAACCGAAGTACGGGGTACACGTACGCGATAAGCAGTTGAACGCCATCCTTCTTTTTCTCTTATCGAAGCTTTCTTTTCGGCAAAGCATTGTAGCTTCATATTGCTTGGCCCGTCATAAGCGGTGGTCAGAATATGGTTCTTTCCATCCACATTTACAGTACCTTCACATAAATGATAGTTCAGATTCACTGTTCCTTTTGCATCTCCCACAGCCTCATCGACAATGACAAAATAAGATTGGTCTACAAAGAAGACAGAACGTCTGTGCTTCAAACCCTCATAATGAGGATTCTCTGTCACCAGGATTTGTTCATTACCTTCGGGTTGCCAAAGTTTAGTAACGGATTGTGTGGTCTGCAAGTTTTTCTCATCCAGTGTCAGGGTATTATGTGAACTTGTCCGGCGGAACCAGTTGCGAAGTTTCATCACTTCATCATCACCGGCATAGACGTATGAACCGCTATCCGGAAAGAGATTCCGACCATTGAACCAAAGCTCAAAAGTTCCGTTATCCGGTTGACAGTGCCACTCACCTTTGGGACCGGCCTTTACTACCATTACAGTAGCATCTTGTTTCCAGCCATTTCTGAAAGTAAAGAAACCGGAAGTCAAGGCTCCGTGAGAAAGGTTGGGTAGGGGGGAACCTTCACGACCTTCAGTAGCATAATAACGAATCCAGTCGCAATCCGGAAACAGTTTGAGCCAGTCTTGATAATTGCGGACTTCTGCCGGGCGGTCTCCCAGTTTCGCATCACTGAAACAAGGATTACTGTAATCCGGGAAACAGATATTAGAGTAGAACTCAATCATATTTTTCACGGTATTCACGTATTCGACAGGAAATTCCTGACGGAAACCATTGACGTCTGCCATACGCAGGGCCTTGCAGAAGATATTGATTGCCGCCAAATGATAGTGCGGGTCCAGTTCATATTGACCGCCGTCCGGGTAAACCTGTTTTTTTATTTCACGGTTCAAAATGCTTATCCCACTCTCTCTCCATCCGGTTGCCTCTTTAAATTCAGGGAAAAATGCGCCTGCATACACCATACGCTGTGCTTCGAACAACAGATGGTTGCCTTGATCAGAGTAATTGCCCAGAATGTGTAAGGCATGCCGATGGTAATTAATGAGGAACTCGGTCAGGAACTCCGGAGTAAAAGCCTGTGAGGGAATAAACAATAGAAATTGCAGTGTCTGATCCTGCAAACGGTTACTCACTTCCAACGGACGCCATGCAAAGCGTACATTCTCAGCATTTCCTTTTACTTCACCTGCACTGACAAGTTCGTATTCTTCTTTCTCTACGGTTGTCAGAGGATTCTTCTTAATCCAGTCCATATATTGGTATGCCCATTCTTTGGCATATTTCTCATCCCCTGAGATTCTATATGCTTTTCCCATCGGGGTGAACCATTTATGGCGATGCAACTGCCAGCGCAACTCATTGTCCTGTACCGGCCAATATTGCCAGTTGATATCTTTACCGTAATTATAGGAAGGCTGATATCCTTTGTGCACAAAAAATGTATGTTCCAAGGCATCATCCGCCCATTTTTGTTCTTCCTTTGATATCTTGATATTCTTCAGATTAATATCAGGATGTCCTATGCCGGTGCGTTGGCGGTAATAGTCCAATAAAGCCTGAGCCGCTTTATCCCATTGTTGTTGGGCGCCTGCGGCCTTTACTTTCTCCAAACCCGGATAATCCAGGTTCAGTAAATCAAAAGCTTCCTTCCGCAATTGCTGCGCTTCCGCACTTATGGCGACCAGCAAAAGAGCCAGACATAAAAAATACTTTGCTATTTTCATGGTATATTAATTTCGTTTAAAGCGATTTATAATCGAGTCCTTTTACCTGCATATACCGGGCCAATGCTTCCAGGTAATAATAATCGGCATAATTGATAGGAGTATCAATTTCGGAGCCATTGGGCAACGAACCTGTAGAGTGCATCAGGATAAATCCCTGATTCGTACCAACCTTTGCCAAATAAGCATCGGAAGAAAGAGATTTTAGTAGCTTTTCTGCATAATCAAAATATACTTGTCCGTCTTCTACCAACGTGCTGAGTTCTATCAAAGCAGAAGCTGTAACAGAGGCGGCAGATGCATCACGGGGTGTTTCCGGGCTATCCGGTGCATCATAATCCCACAAGGGTATCGCATCTTCAGTCTTTACGCGGGTCATAATCAACGTTGCAATATCTTTGGCTTGCTGCAAGAAGGCCGTATCTTTGGATTCACGGTAGCAAGAGGTATATCCATATACTCCCCAGGCTTGTCCGCGTGCCCATGACGAATCGTCATTTTTTCCCTGATGGGTACATTTCATTTCTACGCTGCCATCATTATTGTAACTGACTACATGATAGGATGAATGATCTGTTCTGAAATGATTCTTCAATGTTGTCTCGGCATGTTTCAATGCGATGTCCTTATACTTGGAATCATTGGTAAGATGGCTTACGTAAAACAGCAGGTCCAGGTTCATCATGTTATCAATGATTACAGGGAAATTCCACTTCCCGAAATCCCAGGAACGAATAGAACCTATGGTCGGATCAAAACGGCTGCATAAGTTATCAGCTGTTTGCACCAATGCCTGACGAACGCTGTCGGCGGGAGCCAAGCGATATGCATTGCCATAACTGCAATTCATCATAAATCCGATGTCGTGTGTGCCTTTATAGTCTTTTACGGGATACAAATAATTCGTGAATTTCACGGCACCGTTCTTTAAACCTTCAATGCCGGTTAGCTGATACGCATACCACAAGTTTCCGGGGAAAAAACCACTTGTCCAATCATAGATGGAAGAGCAATAGCGACGGGTTCCTATGGCATCCTTCACTGGCTTAATCCGCAAAGAATCCTTAAAGGTTGCAGGATCTCTTTGCAATTGCCGACAGAGAAAATCCATATCATATCCTGTCCAGATGGAACGGGGTAATAAGACTGAATCACCTACATCGGCCACTGTTTCTTCCAATTGCTGTACAGAGGTGTCTATTGCATTTTTCAACCAGCCATACTCTGTATTAGGCTGACTGGATGAACAGCTGGAGAAACCTTGTAATGTAGCAACCGCACAACAAAATAATAAAAATCTTTTCATACAATACATTTTATAAGTAAAGCAGATGGAGAGAGTATGAAACAGATTCTCTCTCCATCACAATTGCCAATTTTATATTTCCCGGATTTATTCGTAACCCGGATTATTCTGGTTATTCAAAGCCGGATTAGCCTGTAATTCTCCCAGTGGTATCGGGAAAAGTTCATGCTGGCCTTTGACGAATTTATCACCGGCTACATACTTGCCTTTCAGTGTTTTGTCCATATTTCCTTGGAAGAACTTCAGTGCGTCGCCCAAGATACCCCAGCGCAACAGGTCGTATTTGCGCTGACCTTCGAAAGCTAACTCGAAACCACGTTCCCAGTAAAGAGCTGTGCGGAACTTGCCGGCAGCGTCTCCATCCTGAATATATGGGAGATCATAAACTTGTGGAGCTTTCATCAGGCTGCTGTAGTTGGCATCGGTTATCGGAGTAGCTTTTGCGCGTTCACGTACCATATTCAACAGTTTCCAGGCTTCCGGGGTGTTGCCAGTTTCATTATAAGCTTCGGCTGCCATCAATACAACGTCGGCGAAGCGAAGCGGACAATAGTTCACTCCTGTGTTGTTGGGATCTACAAAACCTCCGGGCATCCACTCTCTGCGCCATTTGCCGGGATACCAGTCAGTCAGTTTTGCGTTTTCAACCTTATCATGTTTGCCGGCATTTGCATTCCATTTGTACTGATAGGTACATACCATTACATCTCTGCGTTCATCGCCTTCTTCAAAGAAGTTTTTCCAGGCCGGCAGTACACGGAAGAAAGCATTGGCACGTCCCCATGCATCAGCAGGAGCATTTTTTCCCGGTGCCTCTACCGCTGGTCCGTTATAAGTAGCCCAAGTACCTGCATTGTCCTTGTAGCCGGCTCCTGTAGGATTGAAAGCAATTTCCCACAAACTCTCTTGGGAATTCAAGATGCCTTCTGAATAACCTCTGAATAACTGTTCAAAACCACCTGTATAAAAACCATGGTTGCCTTTGTTCTGGAAGGCGGTCCATTCGGCAATTACAGCGTTAAAGTATTCTTTTCTTTTAGTTTCGTCCGGGCGGGTCAATGTACCGTCTTGCTGCAAGCTGTACCCGGCACGTTGCAGATAAACACGCATCAGCAATGCGTGGGCAGCACCTTGTGAAGGAACTTCCGGTGAAAGTGAAGCATTGTCTTTTTGCAGGTTCTCTTTAGCGAAATTCAGGTCAACTATAATCTGGTCATAGATTTCTTCACGGCTTACACGACCTTTGAAAGCTTCTTCATATCCGGCAGTATAAGTGGTTTTGAACGGAACATCTCCCCAGTATTTAATTAAATCGAAAGCCAGAAATGCGCGGAGGAAACGTGCCTGAGCCACTAACTCCTTTAAATTGGAATCTTCTTCGTAACCTGTCATCTTCTCAATACCGGCAATGGAAAAATTAGCGCGGTCAATACCCAGGTATTTGTATTCCCATATGGATGCAATCCAAGTATTGGTCGGTTTCACCATGTAGTGGGCAATATCACGACGTGTGTTATCCGTACCTGTTCCTTGAATATAATAGGTATCATCCGAAGCAGGCATCGCCATTTCAAATTGTCCGTAATGCTTGTCTATAGCCAGACAATCGTAAATACCTACTACTGACATTTTTGCCTGGTCCATAGTTTCAAAATAAGTGTCCTTCTCGTAGTAAGAAGTAGGTTTTTCTGTCAGGTCGCAAGAAGTGAATCCTGCTGCAATCAGTGCGCTTAGCGCAATCACTTTATATTTTTTCATTGTATTCTCCATTTGAAGTTCATTAGAAAGCTAAATTAATACCGAAAACAAACGAGCGGCTTCTGGGATAAGCACCAAAGTCAACGCCCGGTGTCAGACCATTTCCCATGGTAGAAACTTCAGGATCGAAGCCGGAATATTTGGTCCAGGTCAGCAGGTTAGAACCTGTGGCATAAAGACGTAATTTGCTCAATCCAACTTTTCTGATCATCTTCTTCGGGAATGTGTAACCTAAAGTAATGTTACTCAGTTTCAGGAAAGAACCGTCTTCTACAGCCCAAGAGTGAATGTAAGTATCACCTGCTTCGTTATCATAAATGGCGGCTACAGTCTTGCCCTTGTTGATGTCTGCCATCTCCTGGGGATCTGTAATCAAGTCACCTGCCTTATTAACCAATACCCAACGGTGCTTAGAGTCAGCTACTGCCAAAACGTTTTTGTTCTGCAAAGCAGTTTTGGTATTGGTAAGTTTGGTTGCATTGAATACATCGTTACCGATGCTATAGGTAAGGAATATACTCAAATCGAAATCTTTGTAAGTGAAAGTGTTATTGATACCACCGTAAATTTTCGGATAAGCGTTACCAATGACTGTTTTGTCAGCTTCTGTAATTTTATTGTCTTTGCTGCCGTCTATATTCTTAAACTTCCACATACCCGGTTTTACATTACCTTTTTCGCCTGCATACGGAACACCGTCTTTCAGTGTGTAAGTTTTAGTTGCTGCATCGTAATCAAAGTCAGATACTTGGTACAGACCATCTGTTACGTATCCGTACATCTGTCCCAAAGGTTGGTTCACACCGATAATGTGCGTATTCTGGCTGTAACCGAAGTTAGCCTCCCACAACTGCACATCTTCTCCCGTCAGTTTCTTTACAGAATTCTTATTGTGTGACAGAGTGATGGATGTGTTCCAGGTAAAATTCTTATTCGTGATATTGGTTGAGTTGATGGTTAAGTCAATACCTTTGTTTTCTGTTTCACCGGCATTGATAACCATGCTGTTGTAACCGGATGAAGTAGGCAGTTTGGCGTTTAGCAACAAATTGCTACTGCGGTTTATGTAAAATTCAGGAGAAATGGTTAAACGCTGATTGAAGAAACCGAAGTCAAGACCAAAGTTGAAGGTTTTGTTAGCTTCCCATTTCAAGTCAGGGTTAGGAATCTGCTTGGAAACATAACCGGGCTGGGTGGAGTCTCCATTGGGATAAGTAACAGATCCCAATACAGCCAGACTAAGGTAACTGTCGATACGGTTGTTACCCGCCATACCATAGCCCAAACGAACTTTTAAGTCAGAGAAGATATTCAAGTTCTTGATAAACTCTTCTTCTCCCAGGCGCCAAGCTGCTGAGAATGCGGGAAAATAGCCCCATTTGTTATTCTTACCGAATTTGGAAGAACCATCGGCACGAACCGAAGCGGTAAACAAGTATTTATCTTTGAAGCCGTAGTTGAAACGGGCGAAGAAAGAGAGCAATTTATCATCATAGTTTTCGGCAGACTGAACTGCTGTCGGAAGACCCAGTGAGAGGTCAGCCAAACCTATATCGTCATTCGGGAAGTTAGATGCTGCTGCTTTGAAATTACGGTTCCAACGGTCTACATATTCCTGACCTACCATGGCAGTCACGTCATGACCTTTACCCGACCAGTTATAGTTCAATACGTTTGAAGTCTGGAAGCTACCGGTCTCCAGATTTTGAATACTACCATTGATGCTTGAACGTTTTGCTGTGATTGACTTGTCTCCGTAGAAAACATCATTGCGCCGTGTCTGGTAACGCATACCTGTGGTATTACGGAAAGAGAGACCTTTGAAAAGTTTCAAAGTAAAGCCACCGTTAGCCTGGAATGTACGATATTCACGATCATTCGTCTCTTCTGCCGCAGAAAGTAAGGGGTTCTGCATTACGTTACCCGAATCATCCAGGAAGATAGGGTCTTCATCTCCCAATAACAGGTCATCGGTTCCGTTGATACCTACTGTGGGGCGGTACTGCAAAATGTGCTGCATCTTATTGAAACGGTCGCCTCCTTCAGAAGTACCCATACCGGTAATTTTCATTTGGTCGTAGCTGATACGGGCGGTGATGTCCAAGCGGTCATTCACTTTATGATTCATGTTGAATGAAATGTTGTGCTTGTTGTTGCCGCTATATACCATGGCACCCTCTTCGTCATAATAAGAATATGCCAGGTTATAATTTAATTTATCAGTACCACCGGAAACGCCTACACGATAGTTTTGTGTAATTGCCGTGCGTCCTAATGTTTCATCTTGCCAGTCCAGCCCTTTACGATTGCCATAGTTTTTTTCAAGGTCACTGTAGTTGCCGTAGATTTCGGTGAACTTTTTGATGTCTTTCTCCCAGTCGTCCGGAGTGGTAGCGTCGTAAACGCGACGTTCATAATCCAACATCGTAAATTCATAAGTAGAAAGTACATCCAGCTTCTTGGCTATTTTCTTGAAACCTACATAACTGTCAAATGTAACAGTCGCTTTTCCGTCTTTACCACCGCTCTTGGTAGTAATAACGACTACACCATTAGCACCACGGGCACCGTAGATAGCTGTAGCAGAAGCATCTTTCAGGATGTCGATTGTTTCAATTTCCGCCGGGTCAAGGGTAGACATACCGTCTTCGCTGGGGAAACCGTCGATGATATACAAAGGTTCGTTACTTTGAGTAATGGAAATACCACCACGAACCCGAACAGAAATGGAAGCTCCGGGAGCACCTTCACTCTGCATAACCTGCACACCTGCCATGCGGCCGGCAAGGGCTTGTGTGATATCACTGGTAGGAACTTTCGAAAGTTCTTTGCTATTAACCGAAGCAACAGAACCGGTCAGGTCTTTACGTTTTACTGTTGCATAACCGATGGCTACAACTTCGTCCAGCAGTACGGCATCTGCCTGCAACGTTACATTAATAACACTCTGATTGTTGACTTTCACTTCCTGGGGAGTCATTCCCACATACGAAAAAACTAATACATCTTTAGATGCATCGTTCACTTTCAGCGAATAGTGACCATCTATGTCAGTAACAGTTCCAATACCGGCAGCACCCTTAATAATAACGCTACCTCCAATAACTTCATAACCTTCGCTATCGACTACCTTACCAGTAACTGTCAGACTTTGCGCGTATGCAATCGTACTGACGAAAGCGAGGAAAAACAATAAAATAGATTCTTTTAATTTGAACATAATAAATAAATCTAAGGTTTAACTTTAGAGATCATTTTTGTGACGGCAAACTTACTGCAAGCGCAAAAAAAAGTGGGAAAGTATTGTTTTTGATACTCCCAATTTTATGCTTTTTGCATGCTAATATTGTTCACCTTAGAATGTTTTTGTGTAAAATGTGCGCCACAGAGCCCTATGAAAGGGGGGGCCTTTATTCAATAAAGAAATAATATGCAGGATTGATTGCTGAAAGACCATTGAGGTATCTCCGTATCATGTCCGTACCTCCTCCGTAGTATCTCCGTACCATCTCCGTATTTTCTCCGTAGTATCTCCATACTCATAGATACGGACTCAGTACGGAGGAGGTACGGACTTGATACGGAGGTGGCATTTCGTTGCTGGTGAATTTTCAAATTTATAGATTGTTGTCTGCCGGTAGATTTCGCCAGGTCGCAATACTGTAGAAGGAAATTGGGGCTTATTGGGGGAGTCTGGGAAATGCTGCATTTCGAGGCAGAATCCATAGTATTTACCGTACTTTCTATTGCCATGCCCATTCAGATAATCCATGTTGGAACTTGGAATATAAAATTGCATCCCGGGTTCAGTGGTGTATGCTTTTAGTATTCTTCCAGATACAGGTTCGGTGACTGTAGCTACTAATTCCAAAGAATCCGGGTGTTTATTTAGTTTATAATTGATATCATAAGTTTTTCCCATCATCCGTCGGATTTGTTTTTCGGCTGTTCGTGGAGTTCTGAAGTCATACTCCGTTCCTGTAACTGCCTTCAGCTCGCCGGTAGGGACTCCTGTTGAATCTACCGGGGTAATTGAGTCCGCATGCAATGTATAAAGATGGTTCAGTACAGGCTCTTTACAGCCGGTCAGATTGAAGTAGCTGTGATTGGTGAAATTTACAACAGTAGGCTGATCCGTGGTTGCCGTATAATCCAGGATTACTTCATTGCGATCAGTCAGTTTATAAGCGATTGACAGATTCAGATTGCCGGGAAATCCTCCTTCAAGGTGAGCGCTTTTATAAGAAAAGACAACTATTGCCGTGTCTTTCACTACATAAAAGGTATCCGTTTCGAATACTTGAGTATTGAATCCCCGGCTTCCGCCATGAACAGAATTTCCTTTACTGTTCTTTTCAAGTTGAAAGATCTGGTTATCCAGGCAAAACTCGCCATGCTTGATTCTATTGGCAAATCTGCCTACAGTGGCACCAAATTTAGGATGCTTTCCCAAGTAACTTTCTAAACTATCGAAGCCCAGTACTACTTGTTCGAAGTTCCCCTTTTTGTCGGGTACGGAAACGGACGTTAGCGAGGCGGCAAAGTTGGTGACTTTGATTGTCATTCCATTCCTGTTTGTCAAACAGAAAAGCCGGATGGATGTACCATTTGCCTTAATTTGTGCGACTTCACTGACAGAAGGGGTTAATGATTGGGGTTGTTTACATGCTGCTAACAAGGACAGAACAATGAGTAGTGTCCACATCTTATATTTTCTCATTGTATATTATTTAATCATTATATTTTTGCATAAAGTTTCAACATCA